>Ga0182739_1000260_pt1 | contig 86084 bp, 69 predicted proteins | sample eDN5th30CBELigBY_FD_128873 | JGI IMG/M metagenome (GOLD analysis project Ga0182739, IMG submission 128873) | Enriched backyard soil microbial communities from Emeryville, California, USA - eDNA 5th pass 30_C BE-Lig BY (version 2) (version 2) | ecosystem: Environmental > Terrestrial > Soil >...
CACGTCATTTCGCACGTTTACGTAGTGTCATTTCATCGCTCTTGAAACAAAAAAAGAATATCTTAGCTTCACTTAGTCAAGCGTTGAACGGTAAAACAGTGTTTGAATGACCTAAGTAGTAACTAATATTGTTGAATTATTCAATTAATTCTCTAAGGGATTATATACCATTCCCATATACACTTCATCTCTGCGACATTCCTTAAATCCAAGTCGTTCATATAAGCGAGCAGCAGGGTTAGTTAATAATACAGAGAGTGCGATTTCTTTGCGTTGCAGCTTAGCCTCCTGCTGTAGCTCCGTAATCAGCCTACTTCCAAAGCCGTGGTTTTGCATCATGGGCATGATCGAAATATCAACAATTCTCCAGCCATTGTCTTGGCGATCTACAATAAACCTACCGATTCGCTGCTCTTCATGCCAGATGACATCATATTTCCGATAGCTATAAGGCTGATCGTATTGCTGCCTTTGCATATCATATTGCATTTGCATTAATAGGCTCTTCTGATCCTCTGGAATCGGCCAGCTACGAAACTCGTCCGCACGAATGTTACAATAAAGCTCATACAAAAAAGGCTCGTCTTGCTCCGTTTTCGCTAGTAGGTGAATAAGGACCACTCCCCCATCGACACATTTAATGGATAGATTTACTATATCTTAAGCATTTATATCATTTTCCGACTTAAACTGTCAATAAAATCCAAAATCCACCTGCGATAATCATCTTATTTCCTCGGAAATGATCCCCTTTTAGCGCCACCATTGATCGTAAATTGTAACAGGCAGATGACGTTTATGAGCTGACGTTTTATATCGTGCAATAATCGCCTCTTCCTTCTCACTTGGAATAGATTGACCAGTTAAAAACTTATCGATCACTTCATAGCTTAAACCTAGCTCAGTTTCATCCAATTGCTGTGGCTTGTGATCTAACAAATCTGCAGTAGGCGGCTTCTCACTAAGCAGCTTATCTGCACCTAATTCATGCAACAGCATACGTACCTGTGATTTAATCAGGCCACTCAGCGGTAAAATATCTGCTGCCCCATCTCCGAACTTAGTAAAAAAGCCTGTCACCGATTCTGCGGCATGATCCGTACCGATTACTAGCATATTTTCCTCTCCAGCAACCGCATACTGTGTTAGCATACGCACTCTCGCCTTTATATTGCCCTTATGAAAGTCAGATATCGCCTTGCCTGTTGCCAGCTGATAGCTTTCCACTAACGCATCTACACCCTGTGCAATGTTAAACGTAATCGTTTGGCTCGGCGCTATAAATTGAAGTGCATTCTGTGCATAATGCTCATCAAGCTGCTCACGATAAGGTAGACGAAGCGCAATAAATTGCTTATGCTGCCCTCCGTTTTCGTTCATCCTATTCACTGCTAACTGTGCTAGCTTACCCGCTAATGTAGAATCCGCCCCGCCACTAATACCAAGCACAAAACCGTTCGTATTACTTTTCGTGCTATACTCTACTAATAAATTTACACGTCGCTCGATTTCTGCCTTAGCATCGATCGTAGGCTTTACATGTAATTCAGCAATGATTTGCTCTCTCATCGTATTTCCACCTTCCAATTGGGTTAGCATAGTTACATGCTTTCACATTTGGTCGACGTTTATTCCTGTTGAAGCTAGTCCTTAATATGCATTAGCTCTTCAGCCTCATGCCAAGAAACGGAATAGCCAGCACCCTTCGCACAAAAGATCGATGATGATGTATATTCAGCATCGGCATCCTTGTCATAGTTGATCTGTTCAATAACCTCGCTTGTATTGTGACACGGTGCATATCCGCCAAAGCTGAGATGCATCCTTCCCTTACCTTGTGTAAATGACGCTAGCTCTGCACCATAATCTAAAAAGGTTGCGACAGGAACCTTGCCCGTTAAGATCGCTTTTTCCCCTTCTGTAATTAGTGGGTCCAGCTCGCCGCAAGCACGCTGAATATCTGACATCACTCTTCCAATCAGATCAATATGCACAATAATTTTGAATGCATAATACGGCTCTAGCAATAGATTGTCCGCTTTCTCTAAGCCTTGACGAAGCGCGCGCAGCGTTGCCTCACGAAAATCTCCACCATGCGTATGCTTATTGTGCTCTCTACCTCGCAGTAAAGTAATATGAACATCAGTTAGCGCTGAACCAGTCAGCAGCCCATGATGCTCACGCTCTAGCACATGCTGACCAATAAGCCGTTGCGATGCAGCGGCAAGCTCATCAACATGACATTGTGAGGTAAAGCTTACCCCTGCCCCGCGTGGCGCTGGCTCTAGCTTAAGATGTACCTCAGCATAGTGTCGCAGCGGCTCAAAATGTCCATAGCCAATAATAGGGTTTGCGATCGTTTCTTTATATAAAATCGTTGGCGGTGCAAATGTCACCTGCAAGCCATAACGCTCCTCGACAACCTGTTCAAGCACTTCAAGCTGAATTTTCCCCATCACATGCAGTTGAATTTGACTGTGCTTTTCTGACCATATTACGTTCAAGGTAGGGTCCTCGGCTTCAAGCATACGAAAATACGGCAGCATCTCCTTTGCATTAACACCCTCAGCAAAAACTACACTTGAGGTTAACGCTGGCGTCATCGAGTAAGAGAATGTCTCCTTTAGCTCACCGATTCCATCGCCAACTTGAGCCTCCGAAAGTCCCGCAACTGCAATTAATTCACCAGCATAAGCCGTCCCAATCATTTCATAGGATGCGCCATTATATCGGCGGAGTTGCGTTACTTTTTCACGCTGCTCCTGCTGTTGTCTCGACCCATAATTCAATTCATCTCGTACAGTCAGCTTACCGCTAAGCAGCTTAATAAACGTTAAGCGCGTTCCTGACTGGTCGTAGCGAATTTTATACACTCGTCCAGACAGGGGAGCCTCTGCATCATATTGACTTACCGTCAGCTGATGAAAGGCTTGAAGAAATTGCGCCACACCAATATTTTGAAGGGCAGAGCCTGCAAAGCAAGGAATAACCTCTCTTAGCGCAATCAACCGCTGCAGCGCATCTCTCCATCGCTGCTGCTCATAGCCAAACTCCACATAATAATCGAGCAGCTGCTCATCACGCTCAGCAATTGCTTCAATTTGTTCACTATTCAGCTGTATGCCCTGCTCCGTAGCCGATAACAGCATCGCATTGGTGGAAAATTCTAGCTGTAGCTGCTGCACCACACCTTCGACATCTGCACCTGTACGATCAATTTTGTTTATAAAAAAAAAGGTCGGGATATGATGCTTCGCTAGCAACTGCCATACCGTTTCAGTATGTGCCTCAATCCCTTCTACAGCGCTTATGACGATGATCGCTGCATCCAGCACAGCGATCGCTCGTTCCATCTCAGGAGAAAAATCGACATGCCCTGGAGTATCAATTAGGTAGTATGTACTATCTTGAAACTGAAATATCGCTTGCTCAGCAAATACTGTTATGCCTCGCTGACGTTCAATATGATGATGATCTAAAAAGGCACTTTGATGATCCACTCGTCCAAGCTGCTTTATACTTTTCGTATAGTATAATAACTGCTCGGAAAAGGTCGTCTTCCCAGCATCAACATGTGCTAATATGCCAATCGTTTTGTTCATCTGCTCTCACTTCCCTCTACCTCTCGATGATCTTCAATCTATTGATACTGTCATCATCTCATAGAGGGAAAGTGCTCTGCAACAGCATTTGTAAAATAGTAAACGTAATAATCTAAATAAAAAATAGGAATTTCGTAGTATAAAAACTAGCGAGATGTCGAAAATTATTGTATAATAAAAATACGCAATGGGAGCGGATAACCGCACCATTGCGTTTTTCTTTTTCTAGTGATCAGCTATTATTTTCTTAAATGACAGGGTGGCAATTGCCATAGCTCACCACGGCACAAATCCCACAGCTGCTGGCTAAGCTCCTGTAGCTCCCACACCGAATGACCAAGCATTCGAACGACGATCCCACCACGACTTGCCAAGCTAGCAGCAGCAAGCAGCCGTGATTGAGGTATGCCCTCAAGCTTCTCACGAATGCTTTGCAGCATTCCATCCTTTGCCATTGGCGAGAAAATCCACATCACTGCCTGATACGTATAATGCTCAAGCACACCAATTAAGGAATGACGGTGTAATTTCGGAATAAGGCAAAAGGAATCGCTAGCTACCATTTGCCCTTCAAGATAGATTTCCGTTGACGTGCTAAATTTGGCGAAATGAAATAATTCATCACGGTGCGTTCTTCCTGGCGTTGTTATCTCAACATAGATAAGCGAGGCATCCTTAGCCAAATAAAACTGATTGCTTCCCTTAAAGAGACTATCCTTGTACGGGATAGTTGGCTCAGGCATATATTCAAGAATCGCACCCCCACCAATATGAAACTGCGCTTGTAGCGTTGCACCAGCTCTAATCGCAGGATGAATTTTCGTAAATGACTGATTCGTAAGCACAAGATGCGTGTTATCTTCCTGCTTAATACGCAGCTCATACTGATCGCCCTCCATCATCCCAGGCGAAACATCCATTATATAGAGCATCAGTGCATTGGTAGTCTGCTCGCGAAACGTTTTAGTAATTTTCAGCGGAGTTTGATGATAGCGCTCCGTTAACACCGATTGCCCATCAACAAGCTGGCAGGTTGCGTGCAAAACCGATGTTGCGCTGCTCGTTAAAGTATTCATAAGCTACGCCTCAATGTTGATGCTGGTGCGTATCGTGGTGAGCATGATGATGAATGCGATGCTGATTACCTGGCAGCTGATGCTCCAGCCAATGAACAATTTCATCTACACCGATTTCATCACGCAAATTCGTCATAATATACGGACGATTGCCACGCATCATTTCCGTATCCTGCTTCATCACCTCTAAGCTAGCCCCTACATGCGGTGCCAAATCAATTTTATTAATAATTAATAGGTCGGAGCGCATAATGCCTGGGCCACCCTTGCGTGGAATTTTCTCCCCTTGCGCCACATCGATAATATAAATAAAACGATCGACCAGCTCAGGACTAAATGCCGCTGCCAAATTATCTCCGCCGCTTTCTATGAAAATGATTTCGAGATCTGCGAAGCGCTCCTGCAGCTCCTCCACCGCTTCAAAATTCATAGAGGCATCCTCACGAATCGCCGTATGCGGGCAGCCGCCAGTTTCTACACCGATAATGCGCTCCTCTGGCAATGCATCTTCACGAATTAAAATACGCGCATCCTCTGCTGTATAAATATCATTTGTAATAACACCCAAGCTATAATGATCGCGCATCGCCTTAGATAACTTCTCAACAAGCGCTGTTTTACCCGACCCAACTGGTCCTCCGATACCGATGCGAATCGGACGATCCAACGCCACCACTGGCGTCTCCCACTGTTCATGCGAATGATTAGCTCCTTGACACATAATCTCATCCTCCTAAAAATTTTTTGTGCGTACTTGCGATGCTCCCTCGTAACAAAAAGTTACTTCGAAAGCTTTAACTATTTTTCATGATACTGCCGTACTCATGCTTCCTCGTACATGAAAAATACTTCGGAAGCATTAACCAAACTTTTTGTATAATCTTGCGATGCTCCTTGGTAACAAAAAGTTACTTCGAAAGCTTTAACTATTTTTCATGATAACTGCGATTAAGACATAAACAACCGCGAATACAGTGTCTCATGCTGCATCGCCATAATTTCCTGTACAAGCCCATAGCTAAACGGCTCCTCATATCGGTGTCGCTTCATCTCTTCCCATAGCTCTAGCCCATATTGAACAGTGCTCCCAATCAGCAATTGCCCATCGGTTTGCCCTAATGACATTAACCGCAGCGCACTGTTCACCATCATGCCAATGCTCGTATATAAATATCCCGATATCGCAAGCTCTTCCTCTAGTCCTAAATGCCAAGCGATCCAAGCAAAAACAGTAGGATATGTTCCATAGCCCTTTTCTCGCTTCAGCAGCTCCTCAAGCTCAGTCAGCTTTGCGCTAGGAAAAAGTGACTTTCCTAATTTAACTAAACGCTTGCCCATTTTGTGCAGTCCATCACGACTTTCTCTTGCTGTTCGCTGCGTATGACAAATCGCATCCAATCTAATAAGCTTCTGTATTACAGAATCCTCACTGCTGGAAAGTGAGAGCTGTTTATCTAATAACAGCTCACGCTGTGCGCGTAGCTGAGTCCACTGCTCCAGCGTACGATAAATTCCTCTTACAACACTGACATCTAACGGAATAATCGCTGCCTGTAATTGAGCTTTCATATACGCTTCTAGCTGCTGCAAATTGTTAATCCTTCCTTGCTGAACGAAGGTTTCTAGTCCGAAGGAATGCGAGAAGCTGCCGATAGGAAATGCGGAATCTAGCATTTGCACATAGGCAAACAGCTTTGTCGGATTAGTCAAGCTTATCCCTCCTAACCTCATGCAGTGACATCCTATCTGCTGGGGAACTAAAATAAATAATAACGCTGTGCCATTGGCAATTCCTTGGCAGGCTCACAAGTAATTAGCTCGCCGTTAACAGTAACCTCATACGTCTCAGGATTTACTTTAATTTCTGGCGTACCATCGTTATGAATCATATCCTTTTTGCCGATGCTGCGCGTATTTTGAACGGGAGCAACCTGCTTTTGCAGCCCCAGCTGCTCATGCACGCAACGCTCATAAGCAGCAGTGGATAGAAACGTATAAGAGCCTTTACTTACCGCTTTACCGAACGAGCCAAACATCGAACGACCGAATACAGGCTGTGGCGTCGGAATCGAAGCGTTCGGATCACCCATTTGGGCATAAGCGATAAAGCCGCCCTTTAAGATCATTTCCGGCTTTACTCCGAAAAAGGCTGGCTGCCAGATGACGAGATCTGCCCATTTACCAGGCTCAACGGAGCCGACAATATGTGAGATACCATGCGCGATTGCAGGATTAATCGTATACTTGGCAATATATCGTTTAATTCGAGCATTATCGCCGTCAGCATCAGCTCCACGCTGAGCCTTCATCTTGTCAGCTGTTTGCCATGTACGTGTAATGACCTCGCCTACACGCCCCATCGCCTGTGAATCAGAGCTAATGATGCTGAATACACCCATATCATGCAAAATATCCTCAGCAGCAATCGTCTCAGGTCGAATTCTTGAATCGGCAAACGCAACGTCCTCAGGAATCGATGAATCCAAATGATGACAAACCATCAGCATATCCAAATGCTCTTCAATCGTATTAATTGTAAATGGGCGGGTCGGATTCGTAGAGGAAGGAATGATATTGGGAAAGCTCGCCGCTGTAATAATATCTGGAGCATGACCGCCTCCTGCACCCTCTGTATGATACGTATGAATCGTTCTCCCTTTAATTGCGGCTAACGTATCCTCGACAAAGCCCGCTTCATTCAGCGTATCGGTATGAATCGCTACTTGAACATCGTACTTATCTGCAACCGTTAGACAGGTATCAATTGTCGCTGGTGTCGTACCCCAGTCTTCATGCAGCTTGAGTCCGATAGCTCCCGCTTCGATCTGCTCAACAAGCGGAGCTTCAGTCGCACAGTTGCCCTTACCTAAAAAGCCAATATTCATCGGAAATGCTTCGACTGCTTCAAGCATACGATGAATATGCCATGCTCCTGGTGTGCACGTTGTTGCATTGGTCCCTGTCGCTGGACCTGTACCGCCGCCAATCATCGTCGTTACCCCAGATGCAAGTGCCGTTTCAATTTGCTGTGGACATATAAAATGAATATGGGTATCGATACCGCCAGCTGTTACAATTCGTCCTTCACCTGCAATGACCTCAGTCGAAGCACCAACGACAAGCTCAGGATGAACACCATCCATCGTATCGGGATTACCTCCCTTGCCAATCGCGACGATTACTCCATCACGAATGCCAATATCCCCCTTTACGATGCCCCAATGGTCAATTACAATCGCATTCGTAATTAGTACATCTAGCGCACCTTGCTCTCGCGTAATGCGAGACGATTGCCCCATACCATCACGAATAACTTTACCTCCGCCAAATTTACACTCATCACCATATACCGTATAATCATGCTCAATTCGTGCCCATAAATTCGTATCTGCTAGCCTTACCTCATCACCCGTTGTTGGCCCAAAAATTGATGCATATTGCTCTCTCGACATTATCGTCACGGCTTATTCTCCTCCCATGACTTTAATAGCTGCTCTAGCTTCGGATTCTCTGACCAGCCGTTCGCCGTACTTCCTTCTGTTAAACTGTTTAATCCAAATACAAGGCGATCTCCGCCAAGCTCAACAAGCTCAACTGGCTTCTCCTCACCAGGCTCAAAGCGTACAGCAGTACCAGCAGCAATATTTAATCGCATGCCAAATGCCTGCTCTCTATTAAAGCTTAACGCACGATTTACTTCATAAAAATGAAAATGCGAGCCCACTTGAATGGGACGATCGCCCTTATTAATGACAAGCAACGACATTGTTCGTCTTTTGCTATTAATTTCAATAGAACCATCCCGAATGCGATATTCTCCAGGTATCATCGTTCTCTAGTCCCCCTTCACTGGCCTCGAGCCTACTATTTTATTGACGAATCGGCTGATGAATTGTAACTAATTTCGTACCGTCGGGAAAGGTGGCTTCAACTTGCACTTCTGCGATCATTTCTGGGATCCCTTCCATACACTGTTCCTTTTTCAAAATCGTCCCTCCATATTCCATAAGCTGTGACACTGTCTTTCCTTCTCTAGCGCCTTCCATCACTTCTGAAATAAGAATCGACATTGCCTCGGGGTAGTTTAGCTTTATTCCTTTAGCCATTCGTTTTCTCGCTAATTCCGCAGCATAGCTGATCATCAGCTTTTCTTTTTCCCGTTCTGTTAGATGCATGGGTTAGGTATCACCTCCAAAATTTTCTAACAACTTCCCTCATTACGTTAATATATATAACACAATATTTTGGATACATAAAGATTTTTTTTGAAAATTTTCACAATAAGCCGAATCATTTGCACAAATCGTACTTTTTATGTAAATAATATTGACACAAACTAAACTCATTCTTTATAATTCGAAATACGAACATTTGATACAAAAACAAGAAAAATGTTCATGTTTTGTCCAAAGTTATTAGAAAAAGGGAGTGGAGAAATGAAGAAGAAGGTATGGAGCAGTGTATTAATGTTAGTGCTAGCGTTTAGTCTTGTGTTGGCAGGGTGTGGAAATGGTGGTAACAGTGGCAATAGCTCACCAACCCCAACTGCAAGCAGTGGAGGCAACACACCGGAAACACCAGCAGCTGATGAGGACACAATTAAAGTCGGTATCCTTCACTCATTAAGTGGCACGATGGCAATTAGTGAAGTTTCCGTAAAAGACGCTGAGATGATGGCAATCAATGAAATCAACGCTGCAGGCGGTGTACTTGGTAAACAGATCGAAGTCGTTCTTGAAGATGGCGCTTCTGACTGGCCGACATTTGCTGAGAAAGCAAGAAAGCTCTTGCAACAAGATGAAGTGGCAACAGTATTTGGTGGTTGGACATCTGCAAGCCGTAAAGCAATGCTTCCAGTATTCGAAGAATTAAACGGTTTGCTTTGGTACCCAGTTCAATATGAAGGCTTGGAATCATCTCCTAATATTTTCTACACAGGTGCAACGACGAATCAGCAAATTGTTCCTGCCGTGGAATGGCTACTTGAAAATCGAGGCACAAAATTCTTCCTACTTGGTTCAGACTACGTATTCCCTCGCACAGCTAACAAAATTATTAAAGCCCAACTTGAAGCATCTGGTGGGGAAACAGTTGCTGAAGAATATACTCCGCTAGGTCATACAGATTACAGTACAGTGATTAGCAAAATTAAAGAAGCAAAGCCTGATATTGTGTTCAATACACTTAACGGTGATAGCAACGTAGCATTCTTCAAGCAATTAAAAGATGCTGGTATTTCTGCTGACGATCTAACTACACTTTCCGTAAGTGTCGCTGAGGAAGAAATTCGCGGTATCGGTACAGATGTGCTTGAAGGTCATCTTGCAGCATGGAACTACTACCAAACAACTGAAACACCTGAAAACGAAAAATTCGTAGCAGCATACAAAGCAGCATATGGCGATGATCGCGTAACTGCTGACCCAATCGAAGCTGGTTACATCGCAGTATACTTATGGGCAGCTGCTGTAGAAAAAGCTGGCACGACTGATGTTGACAAGGTACGTGAAGCTGCAGCAGGCATCGAGTTTAATGCACCAGAAGGTAAAGTTACCATTGATGGTGAATCACAACACATTTATAAGAAAGTATTGATTGGTGAAGTACAAGGCGATGGTATGTTCAAAACTTTGCACGCTACTGAGGAGCCTGTTAAACCAGACCCGTACTTGAAAGGCTATGAATGGGCATCTGGTCTTGCAGAATAAGGCTTATCGACAACAAACAATAACGTAACGCTCAAAGGGTCAATAGCCTGTACAGCCGTTAGTTGCTGTGCAGGCTTCCCTTACATTCGCTTAGGCTAAGCATTTGAAAGGAGTTTTAAGTATGGAAGTTCAGCTCCTGCAGCTTTTTAATGGAATAAGTGTTAGCTCAATCCTACTATTAATCGCGCTTGGTCTAGCCATAACCTTTGGATTAATGAATGTCATTAATATGGCACATGGCGAATTTATTATGATCGGTGCTTACTCAACCTATGTTACTCAAATCTTTTTCACCTCGAGCCTCCCTGCGCAATACTTCGGTTATTACTTTATACTGGCTATCCTTGTTTCATTTGCAGTTGCGTTTATTTTTGGCTTTGTATTAGAAATTAGTTTAATTCGCTTCCTGTACGGCAGACCGCTAGATAGCCTGCTAGCAACCTGGGGAGTTGGTTTAGTATTACAGCAATTAGCACGTTCTATATTTGGCGCACCGAATGTTGCCGTTCAAGCGCCTGCTTGGTTAAATGGCGGCTGGGAAGTCATGGACGGGATTATTCTTCCTTACAAACGTTTATTCATTATCGCACTTGTAACTGTCGTCCTTATTGCCATGTATTTGTTTATTTATCGCAGCAATGCTGGTCGCAGAATGCGTGCGGTTATGCAAAATCGTGAAATGGCATCTTGTCTCGGCATCTCAACACGTCGTGTAGACTCGATGACTTTCGCAATTGGTTCAGGTATTGCAGGTGTTGCAGGCTGTGCCATTACTCTACTTGGTTCGATCGGCCCTTCTCTTGGAACCTACTATATTGTTGATGCTTTCATGGTCGTAGTACTAGGCGGTGTTGGTAAGCTAATCGGTTCGGTCTTCGGCGCATTAGGTATCGGAATCACTGGTACATTTTTTGAGTATTGGACTAACGCATCTATTGGTAAAGTGCTCGTATTTGTTGTCATTATCGCCTTCTTGCAATGGAAACCTAAAGGGCTTGTGACGATGAAAACGAGAACGCTAGATTAGAGGGGGATTTCAATGAACCACATAACAGAGAAGACTTCCTTACAAAAGAAAATACTATTAACCTCCGTTTATTCAGTCGTCGTTATGTTTTTATTATTAGCCCCGACCTTTATGTCAGATTTTCGTTTAAGCTTGCTTGCCAAATTTCTTGCATTTGCTATCGTAGCGATTGGCCTCGATCTCATATGGGGCTACTCTGGTATATTAAGTCTCGGTCATGGCGTGTTTTTTGGACTTGGTGCTTATTGCATGGGGATGTTTTTGAAGCTAGAAGCAACAGGCGGCAAGCTGCCTGACTTTATGAGCTGGAGCGGTTTAAGTGAAATCCCTTGGTTTTGGAAGCCCTTTGCACACGCGTGGTTTGCATTGCCCGCCGGTATACTTCTGCCAGCAGCACTTGCTTGCATATTAGGCTTTTTCACATTTCGCAATCGGATACGCGGTGTGTATTTTACCATATTAACTCAAGCATTAGTTATCATTATGACGACGTTATTTATCGGACAGCAGCAGTATACTGGCGGTACGAACGGTATTACTGGATTTTCAACGATCTTTGGTCATCCCTTAAGAGATCAATCTACCAAAACCGTGCTTTATCTCATTACCGTTGTCGTATTAATTGCCGTATTTATTGTATGTAAACGTCTTGTTGGCAGCCGTTCTGGTCGTGTACTACGTGCAGTTCGCGATGCAGAAAATCGCGCTCGCTTTATTGGCTATAATCCATCTAGCTATCAGCTTTTTGTCTTTTCTGTTTCGGCAGGGATCGCTGGCTTGGCAGGTATGCTGTTCGTCCTTCATGTCGGCATCATCTCTCCGACAACAATGGGGATTGTTCCTTCCATCGAAATCGTACTTTGGGTCGCACTAGGTGGACGCGGTACGTTAATTGGTGCAGTGATTGGTGCAATTGCTGTCAATGCTGCGAAAAGTGGTCTCAGCGAAAGCTATCCTGATTCATGGCTATTTTTCCTTGGCGCATTATTCGTTATCGTCGTTGTCTTTATGCCAAGAGGCTTAGTTGGCCTATATAACGATATTGTTGCTAAATTTAAATCTCGCGTATCAGGTATTCCACCTATTAACTCAACTGAAAGTAACAAGGCTGAAGCTGCCCCGTAATTGGCAGACTGGGCTGATGCTAAACGAAAAGAATCAACTATCAAAAATTTTGAGGAGGTTTTTATAATGTCGACTTCACCTATTTTGTCTTGTGAAAAGGTAACGGTTGCTTTTGACGGTTTCAAGGCTGTGAATGGGATGGATCTACAGCTTATGCCAGGGGAGCTGCGCTTTTTGATCGGTCCTAATGGTGCAGGAAAAACTACGATGCTGGATGTTATCTGCGGTAAAGTAAGAGCTGCATCGGGCACATTGCGCTTTAAGGATCAATTCGACATTAGCCGTAAAAAGGAATACGAGATTGCTGAGCTAGGTATTGGTCGTAAGTTTCAAGCTCCATCCATTTTCGTTGGCCTAACGGTTTATGAAAACCTAGAGCTTGCGATGAGTCAAAATCGCAGTGTGTGGGCGACGTTGCGTGCAACCTTATCTCGCGAGGATCATATTCGAATTTCTCGTCAGCTCGATATGATTGGTTTAAGTCATCGTGCTCATGTCACTGCTGGCGGCTTATCTCACGGAGAAAAGCAATGGCTAGAAATCGGGATGATGCTTATGCAGGAGCCGACTTTACTGCTGCTTGATGAGCCAGTAGCAGGCATGACGGATACAGAAACTGAAAAAACAGGCGAGCTGCTGCAGGAAATTGTGAAGGAGCGCACTGTCGTTGTCGTGGAGCATGATATGGAATTTGTTCGCAGCTTCGCAACTAAGGTTACCGTTATGCACGAAGGTAAGCTGCTGAAAGAAGGTACAATGCAAGAGGTGCAAGAGGACGAAGTCGTGTCAGAGGTATATTTAGGACACGGGAGGGATGCCCGTGCTGTCAGTTAAACATGTGGAAGCAGGCTATGGAGAAAGCACCATTCTGCGCGATATATCTATAGAGGTTAAACCTGGGCAGGTCGTATGCCTTATGGGACGCAATGGTGTCGGTAAGACTACACTAACGAAGACAATTATGGGTTCCATTAAAGCTAAGAGCGGCAGCATAACGTACGAGGAGCAGGATATTACTAAGCTAGCTCCATATCAACGAGCTAAGCTGGGAATTGGCTATGTACCGCAAGGTCGGGAAATATTCGCTCAATTATCTGTACAGGAAAATTTACTGCTTGGCTTGGAAGCAAGTAAGGATCGGAAAAGCGGCGTTCCCGCATCGGCAATCGAGAAATTTCCAGTCCTTCCTTCTATGTATCATCGTAAAGGCGGCGATTTGAGTGGTGGGCAGCAGCAGCAGCTTGCATTCGCCAGAGCGCTTGCCTCTAGGCCCAAGCTATTGCTACTCGATGAGCCAACGGAAGGGATTCAGCCTTCTATCGTCTATGATATTCAAGAGGTTATTCGCAGCATTAAGGGGCAAGGAGATACTGCGATATTACTTGTTGAGCAAAGCATTGAATTTGTTAAAAGCGTGGCAGATTATTATTACATTATTGAGAAAGGCTCCATTGTTGCTGAAGGCAGTATTGATACGTTCGATGATTCAGTTGTGCGCCAGCATCTTGTTGTATAAGCAGCGCTACGCAGTAGAGCGACCTTTCAGGCGCGGTTTAAATCCTGATGCTTTATCACAATTGTGGTGGCATCAGGCTTTAAAAGCGCCACACTTCATCGCTCCGGTGCCGAGCTCCCTTTTGCCGCTTTTTAAAGCGCGTTGCTGATATGCTTTATTCTGTAGCAACGCGCTTTAAAGGCGGCCTCTTCGTTAACAGGGTGCTCAGCTCCTTCGCTGGTGCATGTTGTGGGTTGATCGATGATGTTGCATGTAGCTTCTGTTATCAGTCAAACGACTTAGCTACGCGCAACACTACCTTTATCTTTCCTCAGCCTGTAAATTCAGCTCAAATTCCTCATCACGATCGCATACGAGCACGCCGTCTACGACGTCGAGTCGGGCTGCTTGGATGGAGCTTCGTCTTGTTTCAAAGCATTCCGGCTTTCCTTCCATTTCCCCTGTTCTGCCAGGATGGGTAAAGTAGAAGATATATGCTTGATCGCCTTGTACGACAACATCTGCGTGCAGACCGATTGTGCCGTCATCTTGGCGCTTGCCCCCTTGATCGAGAATCATTCCGTTTCTCTCCCAATTCTCCAGGTTGTCAGAACGATAAACGCCCTGCCCTCTCCACTCATCGACAATCATCCAATAGTGGCCTTTTAATTGAAATACATTAGGTCCTTCATGCGGGCAATTGGTAATGACAGGACCAACGACTTCCCAGCTATAGAGATCAGCGCTGTCTGCTGCATAGGTATGCGATTGATCCGCTTCGTCCTTATACCACATACGGAAGCCACCAGTTGGCAGCTCGTAAATACATGCATCAATAATTCGATCAGAGCTAAGCTTTAGCTTAGAGACGAACGTCCAGTTCAGCAAATCTGGACTTGTGTAATGCATCAAATGTCGAGGATGCCCCGCCCATTTGGTCGGTACACCTTGAATATAGCTAACATACATATGACATAGTCCAGCATGCCAATAAATTTCTGGAGCCCAAAATGTATTGCGTCCCCATTCGATATCTAAACCTTGCAGCGTTCCACGATAGGTCCCGTTTTTCCCGCTATCTTTAGAAGAAGCAACGCCAAGATCAGTACCATGTACCCAAGCAGCACTTTCTCCTTCTGCTGTAGCTCTGCGATTCGTATAAATCATCCACCACTCTTGCTGTACATGATTCCATACGACGACTGGATCTGCTGCGCCATCGTAGATTGGATCGCGAAATAACGGCGCTTTCATCGTGTATCTTCCTCTTTTCTAGTAATTTAATTTTTCTAAGATGCTGCTCCATCTGCTGATCATCTTTCTTAAAGTGTTAGGGTAAATGCTTGGATCGACTCAATACCAAACTCGACGAAAAACTTCAAGTCGGAAGGTCGTCGACCACGCGACTAACCAGTCTGATCACTCGCTATAGCGAAGTCATGCTTTCAAGAGAGAAATGGAAGACTCCTTATCTACACAATACGTATCTAGTGCACTAGCAGTCGTATATCCCAATTCTAGCAGTTCCTTAATATAATAGCGATAACCAAGCTGGGTTACTTCCAAATAAGCTTGCTTCCCTGTCAGCTCATACACTTTAGCGCTTAACCGAACAGTGCAGTGAATGTTCTCCTGCTTCACAATAAGTGGCTCTTGAAACATTCGTACGATGCCATGCAAATAGCCATAGCTGCCTAATATTACTGTAGTTCAGCCACATCAGAACAAAGTGAAACCTCTTACCAGAGAATACTACAAGTAACTTATCAAAAAATGTAGTAATTTGATGGAGAAGACTGAGAGGGGGGCTGATTATGAATCAACAATTAAAAAAGCAAGCGGCATTGCAACTTCGTTTATTTAATCCACTGCAATCTGTAGGGATGAAGCTGTTCACCATTATTTTTTGCGGAATCGTTGCTTGTGTTGCATCGGTGGGCTTTATCGCTTATGGAAAAGCAAAAGAAACAGTTGAGACGAAGGTTGCCCAAGCCAGCTTGCAAACAATTAAGCAAGTTGCGAGCAATTTGGATACCGTTTTCAAAAATTACGAAGATATGACGATGCAGCTTATGGTCGATAAAGAATTTCATGAAATGATTCGCAATGTACAGAACAATGATACTCAATATAGTAAATCAGAGCTAAATGGCAAGCTCAAGGATCGTGTACATAATTACGTCATGGGTAATGTGACGGTTAGCAGCATTGTACTTCTTCCATTAGAATCGCAGCTTGATCCGATTATGGTCGGCAATGCACAGGCAGATAAACTGGAAACACTGCGGGAAGCAGCGTGGTTTCAAGCCGCTATCGACAATGATAGTAGACCGCTGTGGATTCCGCCGCAGCAGCAAGGCTTTGCTGGGGCAGCAGCGCCATCGACAGTTGGCATGAGTCGCTTAATTAAGGACAACATGACCAATAAGCCATCATATTTGCTGTTAATGGAAATTCAGCTTGCTTCGATTGTGAAAAAATACGAGTCTGTTGCTTTAGGCGAAGGCAGTCAAATCACAATTATTGATGAAGTCGGGCGTTATGTAGCTGTGCAAGAGGCTTCTTTAATTGGGGAGGCGGCACATGTTAACTTAGAGTTAGCCAAGCAAGTTGATCCAGATCCTGCTGGCTCATTGAAAACATCGGCAAGCGATGGAACGGAAGTGTTGGCAGCTTATGCTGCATTTGAACGAATAAATTGGAGAATGCTTGGCACAGTGCCAGTGCAGGAGCTGGCGAAAGCTTCCAAGGATATTCAAACGCTAACCTGGATCGCCGTTGTCATCGCCTCTTTAATAGCAGCAACAATTGGCGTTCTAGTTGTCTGGACGATTGCAAAGCCGCTGATCAAGCTGCGTAATCTAATGAATGAAGGAGCTGAGGGCAAGCTTACGGTGCGTTCTACTGACAGCAAGCGGCGTGATGAGATTGGCGAATTGTCAGCAAGCTTTAACAGTATGATGAGCCAGATTCATTCCTTAGCAGAACAAACAACAAGTTCCGCTCAGGAGGTGCTGGCTACTGCAGAAGAACTGACCGAAGCTTCGCGTCATACCGCTAACGCTGCCAAAGAAATTGCAATTGCAACCGATGAAATTGCTGGAGGGGCAGCCAACTTGGCAGTTGAAGCTGAGCGAGGTGCGAATTTTGCAGCGAGTATTGACGAGCAGATGAAAAGAGTAGTAGGCAGCAATCGGGAAATGGAGCTGTCAGCACTTGAGGCTAAGCAAGCGAGCGAGCGCGGCAGCAGCTATATGACGGTGATGATTACACAAACCGGCTTAACAGAGCAAATGACTCGGTCAATTGTTGAAAAGGTGGAGACGTTGAGGGCAAGCACTAACTCAATTGCAAGTATGCTTAATATGCTAACGGCACTTGCAAAGCAAACAAATATTTTATCGCTGAACGCTTCAATCGAGGCGGCACGCGCTGGAGCAGCAGGAAAAGGCTTTATGGTTGTCGCAGATGAAATTCGCGAGCTTGCGGATAAATCCCGCCAGTCCATCGCTGTGGTGAGCGGAATAACTGAGCAAATAAGCGCAGGCATTGAAGAAGCCGCACAGGCATTAGGAGATGCCTATCCATTGTATCAGGAGCAGATCCGCTCCGTGAAAGAGGCAGGTCAGCTTTTTATAGCGGTGCAGGGGCAGATGGAACTATTCAGTGAAAAGTTGGAGCAGGCAACCGTTTCAGTCAATGACTTAAATGAAGCACAAGCAGCATTAACCGATGCAATGAACAACGTGAACGCTGTTGCAGAGCAATCATCAGCTACATCTCAGGAGGTTGCTTCGTTAAGCGTCCAGCAGCTTGGCATTAGCGATAAAATGGTACAGCTATCGGAAAAGCTGGAAAACGTATCTGCGCAGCTGCAGCAAAGCCTGTCACAATTTCACATTGATCGAACGGAAGCTTAGATCCGGACAGTGAAAAGTTATCTTTGAAAAACGATACATGCCCCCCGATTCGATTCAGTGACAACAGATTCTGGACATGATGGTAGCTGAACAAGGCTTTCGTACTTGCAAATAACTAGGAATCGAGTAGGCCTATGCACTTGTGCATAGGCCTCTCACAGATCTGGACATGCGGGTCATCGCATCCAGCTCCTCCATGATTATCCCCTCTGGGGATGAAGTTCCTTGTAGATTGCATAAAGACTGCATAGACCAATTTCTTCAAACCATTGGTTTGGCATGGCATACTGTGCATACGTAGAATGGGAGCTTCGCCATGCCGTCATTCGTAGTCCGGGAAGTTCCGTGTTGTCCCATCCCCTTCTTCGCATTTCTCGATGTAGCTTCCTTACTTTCCTCCAACTCCGTAACTGTACCGATCGTAGTCGCCGTCGTATCCAAGCATCCATTGCTCGAAACCATTCTCCACCATTTCCCGTTCCATAGTAGTTCCCCCACCCTCGCAGGTATGGGTTCAATACCTTCTGTACGAGTTTTTCTATATTTACGGTTTGGTTTCTTCTCGTGATGCTCTTTACTCGTTCCTTGAACTTCGCTTTGGCTTTATCTGATGGAACCATCCATTTCCCCGGCTTGAACGTGTGACCTAGAAAGACAAAACGTTCTCTCTTGCTATTCACGATTTTCGTTTTCTCCGGATGCAGGGTCAATCCCATCTCTTTGCACCTCTGTCAATAGAATAGACATAAAGAATCGAGAAATTTATGCAGATAACCGGTACATACGTTCGTAATCATTGGGTGTGAAATACCCAATTGCAGAATGGATTCGTTTTCCATTATAGAAGCAAGTGATGTATTCAAAAATACGTTTTTTGGCTTCCTTGCGTGATTTGAATTTTTCTAAGTAGACGAGTTCTTTTTTGAGTACACTATGGAATGATTCGATACATGCATTATCGTAACAGTTCCCTTTACGGCTCATACTACCTTTCATCTTATACTTACGAAGTCGCGCTTGATAGTCACGGGAAGCATATTGACTGCCACGATCCGAATGATGCAGCACCCCTTTTTGTGGTCGCTGCTGGCTATAAGCACGATCTAGGGCCGTTACTACCAGTTCTTTTGTCATACGCTCGTCCATGTGAAATCCAACGATTTTTCGACTACACAGATCCATGACGCTTGCTAAGTAAAGCCAGCCCTCATCCGTCCAAATATAGGTGATGTCAGCAGCCCAGACCTTATTAGGAGCAGCCGGTTTAAACTGACGATTCAATACGTTCTCATGAACAGGTAAGTTGTGCTTTGAGTTCGTCGTCGCCTTGTATTTCTTAACGGTTCGTGAACGTAAACCCAGCTCCTTCATGATTCGAGCTACGGTTTTCTCGGATACCTTCATGCCCTGTTTTTGGAGTTCTTTGGTCACTTTAGGACTCCCATATAAACAACGAGATTCTAGAAAGATATGACGAATCCGCTTTGCTAGCTTATGCCGTCGTTTTTCGCGTTTGCTAACTTTTCGCTTGGTCCATTTATAATAGCCGCTTCGGGATACTTCAAAGGCTTCGCACATCTTCGAGACTCGGCACGTGAAGCGATGATCGTGGATGAAAGCGTAGATCAGCGCCGGTCTTTGGCGAAGTAGTGCATCGCCTTTTTTAAGATGTCGTTCTCCTCTTCTAAGTCACGAATACGTTTCTGAAGATCACGGAGTGCTCGATCATCCGCTTTTAATTGTCCGCTTCCTGGAAAAGCCTGTACACCACTAGTTTTTAACTCTGCCATCCAGCGATACAATGTTTTATCCGTGATTCCCATTTCACGGCTGACCTGTGCAACTGTCTTGCCTTCTTCTTGAATCATTTGAATCGTTTGCAATTTGAATTCTTTATCATATTTCTTCACCATGGTAGCACCTCGATTTGATATAGTTTTATTCTAACTCATTCTCGGTTCTCCATGTCTACTTTTTAGTCTAGCATCACGTTCTGCCCCTTTTTGGGTTCTACAACAGATCACAAAGTCGTCCGCATAGCGCGTGATTCGATGTCCTCTTTCCGTCATTACCTTGTCCAATGGATGTAAGTAGATATTCGCTAATAGTGGACTGATCACTCCACCTTGTGGACTTCCTCGCTCATTGAGATAGAAGCTTCCTCCGTCCAGCACCCCTGCTTTTAGAAATTGCTCCAGTAGGGATAGTACGCTTCCATCTACCACCGTTTCTTTGACCATTCCGATTAGTTTCTCGTGCGGGATGGTGTCGAAATAGGCTTTTAGATCAGCGTCAATGACATAGCGGTATCCGTCCTCCAAATCCTTCCTTATCTTCTCTAACGCCATATGGGCGCTTCTTCCTGGACGAAATCCAAAGCTACATTCCATAAATTTTGCTTCATAGATCGGTTCCAGTATTCGTTTTACTGCCGCTTGTACTACTCGGTCTCCTACGGTTGGAATGCCTAGTGGTCTTTGGGTACCATCCGCTTTCGGGATGTATACTCGCCTCACCGGTTTTGCTCGGTACGTTTTATTCTTTAACGCTTGTTGAACCACTTCTAGATGGTGTTCCAACTCCGATTCGAATGCCTTAACCGTCACTCGATCGATTCCCGCAGCTCCCCGATTTCGTTTAACCTCCTTGAACGCTTCCTCTAGGGTTGGTTTTGCCCATATCTTGTCGATTAGGCTGTACCACTTGCGCTCTTTTTGCTTTTCTACTCCTTCACGAGAGCGATGTTCTTGCTTCCGATCGACCATGCTCGTTATTCTTCCTTTCTAGTTCAGCGGTTTGTAGCCGTGCGTAAACCTCGGCAATCTCCGCCTTCCTATGAGTACTCGCCCCGAACGGCTTCTCCTTATGTTCATTCCCCGCGTCTTCGCCCCTCTTGGCTCCTCGGCTCCTGTTCGGCACATGATTTCTCCACATCTCTCTTCTTCCATGGTTTCGGGCTTCGCGCAGGTCATCGCCTTTTGGGTCGATGCTTGCATCAACAACGGCGTGTTGATTCATTTGCCTTTGCGACTTTTCTGGCAAATTTGATCACTACTATCCCTACGTCTGACTTCTCACCACTCATAGCCTTGACTTAACCATCACGGTCTTGTACGAAGATTTACCACTTTTGTGGAAACGATGAGATCTCCTTGGGTCACGTCAACCGACTTTCCCCCGAATCCAGTCCTCTTAACTTTTGGAATCCTTGGTGGTATGGGACTTTCCTTTCCTTTGCAAGGTCATCCGATTCCAACAGCCAACATGGTGATGTCGCCTGTTCCGGGTTTTGCCTTCACATCCTCCGCACCTATCCTCACGGACTACGCACTATGTGTCGGCTATGTACTTCCGCCACCTCGCGGTGTACTGGAGACTTTCACTCCTTAGTCGATTGCGCTGCCAAGCGCACAACAGGCAAGTTGCTTAAACAGGTAAAGCAACTTGCCTAGACGAGCTTGCAATTGCTCTCTATCCTGCTTATGGTCGAGCCGTAACACTGCGCTCAATGTATTGGGTATTACAAGCAAAGTTCCTCGCTAAAACTGTAATTTGTTAATTCCAACCAAAATCACTTCTTTTTTTGGAAGCAGACGAGACTGTCGTTTGGCGCTCCAGCTTTGCTTTCTGTTGTAAAACAATACTTCCTTTCCTTGCACATCCCCGATAGACGACGACAAAACCCCTGGGCAATCGTTTAGAATGAGGAATTTGCTCCACCTAACTTCTACTGTTTCGTTTGAATATAACACAAAAAGCACACGAACCGAGTAGTTTACCCGAGTACGTGTGCTTCACAATATCGATATTACACCTCAACATGTAATTACATTCACAGTTGACATTCCTTGGATGCAATTGATTACCTTACATTATACTATGCTACTCAATAAAGTCATTGTTCAGCAGCAAGTGATACAGCATAGACGCCGCTTCAGCACGTGTAAGCGTGCCAGTAGGATTCAGTTCTCCTTGGCCGTTGCCTTTCACGATGTTATGGTGAACCAAATAAGCAACAGCTTCTCTTGCCCAAGCTGACAATTGTGCTGCATCCTTGAATCGAGATAGAGCAGCAGCCTGCTGCTCCGCTGTAAGCGGCATCGCTTTTTCTTCACGGATAAGCAGCATTGAACGATATACTGTAACGATCGCCTGCTCCCTTGTAAGCAGCGTACTGCCCCGAAATGTTCCATCTGTAAAGCCATTAATAATGCCAAGCTGCTTGGCAATCACTACAGAAGCAGCATCCCAGCTGTCTGCATTAAGATCGCTAAAGCTATTCGTGCTGCTGTCGGCAGCAGTCGGCTGCAGCACTCCGAGCCCACGCACGATAATTGCTGCTAGTTGTGAACGAGTCATCGGCTCATCCGGCAGAAATCTACCCTGTTCGTCTCTATTCATAATGAAGCGTTCTCCCATTGCTCTAGCAACTTCGCTTGCCCAGTGTTCAGCAGTGTCCAAGAAAGAGACTGCTCTTTCTGCCAAGGCATACGTTCGCAATCCCAAGCGCTCACGCGCCAACGCATATTGCTTGCCGTCAACTTCAACAATCTTCGTTGGCAGAGGGCTTACACTGCCGTCTTGATGAACCGTAACAACTGTAAGCAGCGATTCTCCATCCCAATCTTGAGGCAGCGCCAGCATAATGTAAGCATACCTTTTAAAGCCTAGATTAATTTCTTCGCCACTTTGCACTCCAGTAAATGTTATCGCGAGAGGTTCAATCAGCAGCTTGTATCCTTCGGCAGCAGCTTGCTGCTTTGCTTGCTGAACTAGCGACAGCTCTGCTCCTGCAATTAGCAATTGCACGGGATTAGAAGGTTCCGCTGCTGCTTGATTTCCAGCAGCCGTCGCCCAATTAGTACCAGCTGCATCAAACGGAATAATGCCTTGCGGCGTATGAATGACAAGCTCGACATTGGCAGCCGCAAATCGCTGTAAATCTGCTTGCGTTAAACCGGTAATACGAACGGCATTACCAGTACACACATGAATATCCAAGCGAACAGACTGACGATCATCAATTACTGTCCCTAGTTTAACAGCATCCAACACCACTTCGGTTAACGTGACATCACGCTCTTGCAGTTGCTTAACGACTGCATAATCTGCAGGCCTGCCATCGACCAGAAGCTGAACGTCTATCGTGTCACTGCCTTCGCCGTTGTTATTGCCATTGCCTCCGCTACCATTACCGTCGCCACCCCCGCCTCCGTTATCTTCCTCTTCTCCTTTATCTGGTTCAGTAGGCGTAACGATTTGCTGTAGGTGCCATATTTGCCCTTGTTCCTCGTCATTTCGAGTCGCCAGCGTTATCTCCCCAGCAGCATTTATTTGCAGCGCTTTGTCTTGATCTCTTGTTGATACGATCGTGTAGCTTCCATCCTCATGTTCAACAAGCTGCCAACGCTGATTATCGTAGCCGAGGTACGGATAGAGCTGAATACGATTTTGACCTGTATCCCAGTCAAGCGCCTTGCCTGTGAGAGCAGTACGAATGCTGTAATCTCCATGCTCCAACGGCACAAGCAGCCATTTCTCATGATCGGAGCCAGTGGAGATGCTGCCTTTCAAGCGTGCGAAATTTTCCTGATTGTCCACGCTCATTACACGCTCGTTCAATTCACTCAGCAGTTTGTATTGACGGCTATCAATTGCCGTATCATCACTGACAATTACATTTTGATAATATACATATCCATCGAATACGTTAAGCCCGAAATATCCTTGATGATACGTATCATCCTGTACATCTATAACTTGCTCACCATTCAAATACCCTTTAATTGACATACCCTCGGCAACAATTTTCACATGATATGCTTCATTAATATTGATGCTTCTCGGCACATTAGCCAGCACCATTCGCTGCTCAACATCGTCTTTTCCAGGTGCTTTATAAAATAGACGAAGTGCTCGCATATTAGGGTCGATATTGAAATAATAGCCCGCTGTACCATCGGCATTCGCTCGGAACAGAATCGAGCCTGCGCCGCGTTCAGTCATCGTCACATCAGCTTCATACGTGAAATTCGCCGCCTGATAGCTTGACATATAAGCAGCATCCGAACCATAAAACCCTCGAATGCCCCGTGCTGTCGGGACCCACTGTGAATTTGGATATGACGTCCAGCCTTCCAGATTACTAATAAAAGAACCAACCGTTACTGTAAAGGAGTTGCTAACAGTACCGTCCACCGTGCAAACTGTAACCGTCGTTGTGCCAAATCCTACTGCCTGTATCAATGCGCTGCCGCTTGGATCTGCTGCTACTTGAACAATTGAAGAATCTCCCGATTCCCAGACAAGCTGCTTGTTCGTTACTGTATATGGCATCACACTCGCATACACTTGCTTTTGCTCGCCAACGCCCAGCTCATAGGCAGGACGGTCGAGTCTGATCTCGCGTGCCTGCTCATTACTCACCGCTACAGACTTCCATACATTGGCAAGCGGATAGATTTTCAAAGAAACGATGTTAACAGCGCCTCCTTCCGCATAGAAGCTCAGCCCATCTCTTGCTCCATCAGGAAAAATAAGCTCTGTAAATGCTTTTGTTCCTCCATCTGCAAATACTTCTACTGACGATTCGTCCACTAGAATACGCAAACTGATGCGGTTGTTGGTTGGCGTTACACTTACTTCATGCAGCTTCGTAAATTTATCAGAAAAATCGACTCTGCCAGACGCTGAGCGATCAACGAACAGCTTGTTGTCAGTAGTGCGATAACCGATCAAAGTCGCTTGTTCTCCACCTTCGCGCACACGGAAGCCAAATTGTGCAGCAGCTCCGCTTGTCGGCAATTCAAGCTCTGCTTCAATCTCGTAAGCACTGCCCTTAAAATCCGACAGCAGCTGCGGCATCTCTGGTGTTATCGTCTCATTATTCCATTCTAACGCTGTTACTCGCAGCGACTCCAACTCACTCACTGGACGCTGCGCTAGACGAATGCCTTCCGCCGTCTCTAGCAAATACAGCTCGCGTGGAATGGTCAATGTCCCCTTCCAAGGTGAAGTCGGAAAGCTAAATGGATAATCCCAGTTGGTCATCCATGCCATCATAATGCGACGACCGTCAGGCTCATTATCGAACGACATCGAAGCGTACATTTCTTTGCCATATTCCATTTTCAGCATCGTGCGCACAGGATTATCATTAATAAATTTTCCTTCCGCACTAAACTCGCCAATAAAATAACGGCTTTCCGAGCCCACTGTTTTCGGATTAGCACCAGTGCTGATCATTAGAACCCACTTTTTCGTCGTACTCCCTTCAACGGTTAACGGGAAGAAGTCCGGACATTCCCACACGCCCTCCTGCCATTCTCCGTCAACAGATATTTCATTAAAGCCAAATTGATCTGTACGCTGCCAATCAATCAGGTTAGTCGAAGTAAGGAAATGAATATTGTCTCCACCAGAAACAACCATTACCCAGCGATTGTTGGCTTCATCGCGCACTACTTTCGGATCGCGGAAATCCCATCCGCCTTCTGCACCGCCCGGATTCGGCACAATCGCTTCATCACCATAGTATTCCCAAGTGCGACCGCTGTCTTTGCTGTAAGCCATGCCAATCTTCTGATTGCCGCCTGGTTTATCAGGATGGAACGATGTATAGTAAGCGATCAGCCCTTGACCACCTGAATCACCGAACAGGCCTGATGCATTATCTAAGTCGGCAACAGCCGAACCTGACCAAATATGTCCGAGCTCATTCCATGGCAAGGCGATCGGCATCCGTTTCCAATGCAGCAAATCCGTACTAATCGCATGCGCCCACTGTCCGCCGTCCTGATGGAATAAATGATACTCGCCATTGAAATAAACTAAGCCATTCGGATCACTCGCCGCACCTCTGGCAGGCGAATAATGATACTGCGGACGGTATAACTCAGCGTAGTAGTCCTCTAGCGCAGTCGCATAAATGTTTTGGAAATAAGCGCTGCCCTCTGTGACCGCAATCCCAACTGCTGTACTGCCAAATTCTACATCCAACTCTTCCGAATGAATGACAGGTGTTGAATATCCGTCTACATATACACGAAGGGCAGCTCCTTCCACTACAATTTCTACATGATGCGACTTTCCTGCTGTCAGAGGAGCGTGGAATCCTGCTTCTTCAACCGTGATATTGTCATCATTCTTTTTCAGTAATTGTACATTCCCGTTTGCTGACAACGTAACTAGATATGCTTGCTCTCCGTCAGCACTCGCCCGCAACAGCAAAGCAGCTGAGGCATCCGTTGTGTCTGCATCAACAATCAGATCGCCTTCCAGTACCAAGTCTCGTTCAAGTTCCAGTTCATCCTGTTCTCCAGCTTGCAAAGCTCGACCGATCCGCAGTGACCACGCTTCCGGCTCAGCAGCGTTACTTTTTGCCTGTACACCTTTCAGATGCGGAAGCCAAGCACCGCCTAATGTCAACCAATCTGTAACATTCGTAGCCAATTGGTTAACATACACATTTTGAAACTGTACGGCACCTCCAAAGCTCTGTACGCCAAGACGACCTTCTGTATACATGGTTGCCGAATCCACTTGCAGCAACGGATCGTATTTACCATTCCAATATACTAGGAGCTTACTGCCTTCCGCTTTCACACGTAATCGGTACGTTTTATTAACGTCAATTACTGCTGCGGTTTCTGCCAATAGCTCTCTGCCGCTTGTGCCATTCAATGATACAATTCGCAGCTTCTGTGTTTTATGATCTGCCTGCACTATGTAGCCGCTGCGACCGCTGTAATCTGCGCGCAGCAATAACGCTGCCGCCGCCTGCTCATCCTTGATCATTACGTCAGCCTCATATAAAATATCACTGCTGATTGTTTCCGCAAGTGCTGTGATATAGTTTTCAGAGCTAAGTGTCAATCCATTTTGATCAACATCTGCTGTGCCTGGTTCGCGCAGCTGCCAATCTGTCAAATTACTTTTTAAACCGCTAAAATCATGCGATTGTTCATTGACAAAAATATTCTGAAATGTCGCGCTCGCATTGTAAATGTGTAGCCCCAGCTTACCATTAGCGTAGGCTTCATCCACAGCGGACAGTGTTGGCGTAGTTGCACCATTCCAGTAAACACTTAGTTTTGTGCCGTCTGCCTCCACCTTCACATGATTACTGCCTTCCTCTGGCTGTAGCGTGACTTCCGCCTGTTCGTACAAGCGATTCAGTGCGGCATCATTGGCATTGATGAGCCGCAACGTGGCAGTATCAGGATTATCTCCGTGACGCACGATTTGCACCATATAAGATTCCCAGCCATTATCATTGGAACGAAACAGCAGTGAAGCTACTCCATCCAAGCTGTCAAAGACAATATCTGCTTCAAACGTAAAATTCGCAGCAATTTTGTCCGCTATCGCAAAATAGTTGCCAGTGGATTCAAGCTTAAGCCCAGCCGCAGTTTCTTCCATCGTACCGCTTTCCAATGGTGTCCAGTTAGCGAGATTAGTCACTACATGCGGGTAAGCCGCTCCTAACACTTTTGCTTCCAAATTTTGAAAAACTACATTGCTATTATAGATATGCAGCCCGAGCTGACCACTAGTGTAAGCGTTGTCATTTATGCTAATAAGCGGCTCATCTGCTCCATTCCAATATACGCTCAACTGCGTGCCTTCCGCTTTTACACGAACATGATTAACCGTATTTTGTTCAATCTCGATGTCATACTCCTCAAATAGCCGATTTTCAGCCTGATCGTCGGCATTCAACAGTCTAATCTTGTCTGCAAAAGGATCAAGCTGCACCATATAGGAGCCCCAACCGTTATCGTTAGAGCGCAATACAAGCGAAGCCAGACCTGCGTTGCTTTGAAATGTAATATCTGCTTCATATTCAAAATTCTCAGCAACATTTTCAGCAATTGCAAAATAGTTGCCAGCAGATGATAACAACAAGCCTTCCTCTGTTTCCGTATTGGCACCTGCATCACCAAAATAGCTCCAGCCCGACAAATTCGTTATAAAGGTCGGCGTTGGTGGCACAATTTCACTAGCATTGACATTTTGCAGCAGCACATCGCCGTCCCAGACAAGAATGCCCAAATTGCCAGCAGCTCTCTCTCCATTCGTCACGTCAAAAATCTCATCCGTCTCGAAATATACTTTAATAGACGAGCCTACCGCTTCTATTTCCACATGATACAAGGTATCCGTCGTCAACGGTATTGCGGGATTGTACTTATGAAAAAATCCATCTGCTCCTGTAAGTCTAATTTCATTCAGAGACGGTTCTATTTGCAGCTTATAAGAACCCCAGCCTCCAGCATCGCTGCGAAATAAAAGTGAGACATGTCCGCTCATATTTTTGAACGTTATATCTCCTTCATATTGAAAGTTTGTCCAGCTTCCTTCCGCTAGCATCATCGTATTTTTGCCCGATGAAGTGATCCGTTTGCCGCCATCCTCATCAAACCAATCATCGCCTTCTTTCTTCGTCCAGCCTGTCAAGTTTGAACTCCAGCCCGAATCAGCTAATACTACTGGTCCCACCTGCAAAAATGCTGGGATGACTAGCGCAAGTGCTAACATCAGCTTAAGTACCCTCGAAACCTTCCTTTTCAACCCGATCAACTCCCTTATAAATTGTAAGCGTTTTCTGCATTAAAACTATTGCGTGTTTACTACCGCATCAACAGGATAACAAATGAGGAGTAAAACTAATTTCATTATGCTTAGGTGTTGTGTTTCAAAGTTTTTAGGGGGCTTGCGTTAGTTCGAACAAAGATCATTTTCCACAGAAAAAAGCCCCATCTCTATTCATAGAAATGAGGCTGCATCCTGTCGGACAGTTCGCTCCACTATAACCCAATTGCGTGAAAAAGTAAGCAAACGATTATAAATGCGCTAGTGCATCATTGTCTTCCTGATGCCATAAATGCTTTGACCTGATCCAAAGCTGGCAATGAAGGAATAGCTCCTTTACCTGTTGCTGTCAAAGCTCCCATCGCATTGGCAAAGGTCAGCATATTAACCAGCTTCTCCTTGTTCCATTGCGATTCTACCAAGCTTTCTTCAGTAAGCAGCCAGTACAATATTCCCCCGAAAAAGGCATCTCCAGCGCCTGTTGTATCAACGGCGTCTACCTTGAATCCTGCATGTGTTGCAGACAATTCCTGAGCGCCGCTGCTTGCTCTAGCCATACAGTAGCTCCCCGCTGCACCCAAGGTTATAAGCAGCAGCTTAATATTGTGGTATTCATTCAGCAGCAAGCGTGAGCCTTGTTCAATATCTGCTGTTTCTGTTAAAAACAACAGCTCTTCTTGGGATAGTTTTACAATGTCGCTATATTGCAATCCATGCAAAATTGCTGCTTTAGCATGCCCAGCATCACGCCATAAAGAAAGTCTTAGATTCGGATCATAGCTGACCAAAGCATTGTTTTCTTTGGCAAATGCAGCTGCCTGCAGCGTTGCTGTGCGTGAAGGCTCTTGGGTCATTGAAAGAGAACCAAAATGAAACACTTTCGCTGTCGCAAGTAATGGGTAATCAATATGCTCAGAACGCAACAGCTGGTCCGCACCTGGCTTGCGATAAAAGGTAAACGAGCGATCGCCACTATCGTCCAAATGAACAAAAGCAAGTGTTGTAGGAGCCTCATCTGTAAGGATAAGCTGTTCTACGTTAATATTAGCAGCAGACAGCGTTTCTCTTAAATATGTCCCGAAAGCATCGTTACCGACTGCACCAATAAAAGCCGTCGTACGTCCCAGCTTTGCCAATGCCGCAAGTACATTCGCGGGTGCTCCGCCTGGATTTCGTTCAAACAGCTGCTGCCCTTGCTGCGACACGCCAGCCGGTGTAAAATCAATTAGCAATTCACCTAGTGCTACTATATCCATATATTGCCGTCCCTTCAAAAGTTGATGATCTAAGCAGTCCTCACATCAATACTACCAAATAGATTTTAACGGCCATGCTTGTAAATCTATGACCGTCGCTTCTCCACCGCGAGCAAAAAATGAGATTCCCGCTGCATGCTCATCTCCATAAATACGATTAGTCATTGCAATCGTGCCATCATTGGCGAACAGCTCTACCGAGGAGCGATCGAGATAGAGATGAAGCTCAATCGTGCCATCCTCAAGCAGCTGCAACGGAGCAGAGCACACACCGCCATCACCGCCACCTGCACGGCTGCGATCCATAAGCAGCTTGCTCTCAGCAACCGAATAGCTTAGCTCTGCATAAAACTCTCCATCTGCCGATGCGAACATACGCAAACCAACCTCTGCGGCATCTTTAGGATCTATCTGAACAACAAGCTCCAATGCTTGTCCGTGAACTCCATCAACTTTTTTCTGCACACCTTCCTCAAGTACAAACTCCGTCTTCAAGATTCTTTCTCGGCGAAGCTGCTCCAGTTCCTTAATTGGGCGACTGCGCAGCGTTCCATCGGATTCTAACGACAGCTCGCGCGGCAATGTCATTGCTCCATACCAGCCATGCTCCTGTTCAGGCATCTTCGCTCCCCAAATATTCATCCAAGCAATCATAATTCTCCGCCCCTGCTCATCCACCAGCGTTTGTGGAGCATAGAAATCAAAACCGTAATCGATTGGCGCTCCATGCAGTTTTTGCAGACGACAAGTGCTATAGTCGAATGTACCAGTAATATACAGATTTTTATAGGAACCCGTATTCATCGGAGAAATAATAAGAGCATGAGAATCTCCCTCGCCAATCGGGAACAAGTCTGGGCACTCCCACATATCGCCCATCGTACCATCACTTTCAATGGCTGGTCCTTTACAGGTCCAGCTATGCAAATCGTTGGATGTATATATTAACGCTTTTCCTAAGCCATCCTTACCGTAACCTATCACCATATACCATGTATTATCATGCTTCCACACCTTAGGGTCACGGAAGCCAAATCTCTCTGCATCTGGCGAATCACCAATAACAGGGTTATGTTCAGCTTTATAGAACTGGATACCATCTTCACTTATAGCTAGACATTGTACTTCCTCGGGCTTGCGTCCATCTACATGTCCAGTATAAATTAGCGTTAGTTTACCATTATCATTCACAGCACTTCCCGACCAGCAGCCTTGACCGCCAGATTGTCCACTGTCATAATCCTCCGATGGTGCAAGTGCAACAGGCTGATGAACCCAGTTCACCAGATCAACACTTGTCGCATGCCCCCAATGCATCGGTCCTTGCTTCGCTTGATATGGATCATGCTGATAAAAAAGATGATAAATGCCCTTAAACTGAATAAATCCATTCGGGTCATTCATCCACCCAGCTGGCGGCATCATATGATAATGAAGACGATAGGTGTTGTCCATTGCCGCTTCAAGCTTAGTTAAAGCTTCTCCCGCTTTAGCGATCAACACCATATGCTCTTGCTGTCGTGCAGTTAAGTTACTCATTCTGCTTTCTCCTCCAAAAAACTTTTTGTTGCTATCCTGTAGGCTGCCTTGTTAACAAAAAGTTACTACGGAAGCCTATACTCTACTTTTATATTCTGGTTTGATCACGTTACGTCCAAATTGAGCTCATCTCATATACATCAACAGAAGTGAACTTTACAGCTCCTTCCGCAAACAGCTCTATTCCTTGAGATGATGGGTCAGGATAAATTAACGTTGTAAATACGGTATCGCCATCATCGACAAACAGCTCTACTATAGATTCGTCGACAAACATCCGTAATTTAATTTTCTTGCCTTGCGCTGCATGTGCGGCAACAAAGCGCTTACCAAAATCAAAAGGCTTGCCTTCACGACTAGTAAACTGGCTCATACCAGAGCGATGACGATCAACATACACTTCACCTGACTCTGGTCTATAGCCAATTTCAGTTGCTTCCTCATCAGATAGACAGACACGCACTCCAAAAGCAGTGGCATGCTCCCAGTGTATCGTTGTTTCCAGCTCAAAGGATCGTCCCTTGTAATCAAGCAGCAGCGTATCGCTAGCAAGCTCCACATCCTGCAGCTTGCTAGCTGGCTTACGCAGCTGCTGGAGCTCAGCTATCGGCTGCTGCACAAGACGGAGCTGATCTTCTACATTGCGCTTTAGACATAGTGAGCGAGGCAATGACATTCCGCCTTTCCATGGTGCAGTCGGTCCAGCAAACGGATATTTCCAATTGGATGTCCAAGCAAGCCATATGATGCGTCCATCCTCCTTAGGAATATCGGAGTAGGTAACCGCGGCATAAAAGTCTTGCCCATAATCGGTCCAATTCACCTCTTTACCAGAAGCATCGTCATTAATAAAGCGGCTGCCATCAAATTCCCCAATAAAGTATTGCGCATGCGAGCCATCCGTTTGTCGATTATCGCCAATGCTAATATGCAGCACCCATTTGCTCACACCTTCTTCTCCTGCAACAGGTAACTGAAACAAATCAGGACATTCCCAAACCGCCGCTTGACAGCCTTGCTCACGACCGAATGAGCTTTCATAGCGCCAGTTGATTAAATTTTCCGAGGAGTAAAAATATACTTCACGATCAACAGATACAATCATGACCCAGCGCGCACTTACTTCATGCCAAAATACTTTCGGATCACGAAAATCCTTAATGCCTGGATTAGCAATGACGGGGTTGCCGCTATACTTGATCCAGCTTCGTCCTTTATCATGACTATATGCCATACTTTGCGATTGCAATCCATCCTTAAAATGAGTGAATAAAGCAACCATGCCGTACTGATCGTGAAACAGCCCGCTGCTGTTATGATGATCGACAACGCAGCTGCCCGACCATATATCACCTAGCTCATCGCTGACCAACGCTAGCGGAAGATGCTCCCAATGAACTAAGTCTTTACTGACGGCATGTCCCCAACGTCCAGTGAATTGATAAAATTGATGATATTCGCCAGCTACATAAACCATGCCATTAGGATCACTCATTGGCCCCTGTGGCGGTGTCAAATGAAATTGCGGACGAAATTTCTCCTTGTAAAGCGGCGTGGAAGTTGTCACAAGCTCCCCTCCAATAGCATTCATATTACATGCACCCATTAAGGCGTAAACAGCTGTAAATCAGAAAGCGTAGTTGCTCCGCCTCGTGAATACCAGCCCCATGCTTCACCACGCATCTTATAAATGCGTGTCGTCAGCGCATGATCTCCTACATAAAACACGGCTACATCATCCTCAATTACAATCGTAAATGGATAATCTACACCTGCTTGAAATGGAATACTTACACTCACGTCGGGATCAACACTCGTTAGCGCCGCTCCATGCACAGCATCATAGCGAATACGTTGCTTATCTGGCTCTACCTGTATTCCATAAGCTTTTTCAGGCTCCTCACCGACGCCTGCAACAAAACCAGTAAATTGCGTACCTGCTTCAAAGCGGAATTTTCCTGTTATTTTAGAAATTTGCGGCAAATTGTCGAACACGATACCTGAGACATCGCCCGATCCTTCAAGCTGCCAACCGCTTTTTATAGCTGATACTTGTCCAAGCTGCTGTTGCACCTGCAGCTCTACTACCTGTGATAGATGCTGATCAATTTGATCAGGCACCTTTACTCCAAGCGTCCCATCAGCATGCGTGACAAGCTGATGAGCTACAAGATTTCCTGCCCAGTCCCAGTTCATAAAGTCTTTTTCCATATTACGCGTCGGTACCCAACCGAACAAATAACGCTGATCGCCAAGCTTACCTGTTTTAGCAGCATAAAATGCACGCCCATCAAACAGATCATCTCCATCCTCTGGCAGCAACCAAGGACCATCTATAGAGTCACTTACACGATAGTGAGTGGCTTTCTTTTCACTGAATTCTGAGAAAACAAGGTACCATTTATCACCACTGCGGAAAATATCAGCGCATTCCAACATAAAAAAGCTTGCAGCATCCTCGATTTCCAGCGGCTCACGTACTTCCCATTGCTCCAAATCCTTCGAGGCAAATACAGCAAGCACACCGCCTACTCCTTCCTTGCGTGCGCTTACGAGCATACGATACTCCTCTGCTTGCTCATGATAGAACAGATAAGGATCACGGAAATCATGAATTTCATAGCCTTCCGGCGCAACAAAGGTATGCTCAGGCAGCTTGGTCCACGTCTTCATATCCTCGCTGACTGCATGCATCATCGCTTCCTTTGGCTTGCCTTGATCGGGGTATTTCCAGTTATGTCCTGTATAGAAGCCATGATACGTATCCCCAACTTGAATCACACTGCCCGTACCGATTGCAAGATCCGGCTCATGCTCTAAGCCAAACGGGATCACTTCACCTTCATAGCGGTAATCTGTCAAATTGGCTGTAGTAACAAGATGCCACGGATGAAATCCTGGTGCCCCGTCACGCCAATCCTGCAAATAAAATAAATATAAATCGCCATTCTCATCGTTAAATGGCATTAAATCCCCAACCCAGCCTTTCGGCGGCTTCCAGAACAATGAATCCGACGCAATTTTTTTCTCTTCAATGACAGCGGTAGTCTGAGGCGTCTGAAGCGGGCTCTCGCTTTCAAGCGGCACAGCTGAGCTGTTAACGGATCTCTCGCTATCTTTGCTGCATGCCGTCGTCACAAGTGCAGCACCAAGCAGAACAGTCGCCGCAGCTTTTACTACTTTTCCCATTCTTTTGTCTCCTCAAATGTTGGTAAAAAGGGGCGTTCTCCGTCATTTTCATGACTTATAGAACAGCCCCGTAGATGTACCGAGTTATTGCGTCAACGTAATGTTAATACCCTCTTCTAAAATACCTTTAGCTGTTTCGGCAAATGTTCCAACAGGTGTACCGTCCTTAATTCCACCTAGCACAGCACCGTTTGCATCCCAATACATTTCAACGCCGATTGGTGCAAACAGAATTTTCTCAGAAAGTTCATTAATACGATCGACACGCTCTTGACCAAATGCTTCAACGTTATTCGCTGTAGCAACTTCTTTCTCATTTTCTGAAAGAAGCTTAATGAATGCAGCCGCACCTTCTGGATTTTTCGAAACGACAGGAATAGACCAGCCAGACAGTCCACCCGGACCAACGCCAACTTCGCCTCTAGGACCTTTTGGCACTGGTACAAAGTCAATTTCATAATCGCCCTTGAAGGCATTAAATCCGTTCAAACCATATTCTGCTGTCATCGCCAGCTTGCCGTTTTTGAACTCAGCAACAAAATAGTCGCCTTCTTTATCCTTGTCGATATACTTGTCTTTAAGCAAAGCATCCTGCGTAAATTGCATTGCTTCTTTTACATTGTCGGATGTATGGTTGGCAGATATCGAACCATCTTCATTGTAGGATAAAATTGTTTTACCGTTAGAGCCTACCATCAATGCGTAACCGCCATCCCACCAGCCGAAGCCGTATTGGTCATTAACGCCATCGCCATCTGTATCCTGCGTCATTTCCATCGCAATTTCACGGAATGTATCCCATGTCCAGTTACCTTCAGCATAAAGCTCGCCAGGTGTTTTTACTCCATTGTTTTCGAATAGTGTTTTATTGTAGTACATAACAATTGGAGCTGCTCCTACCCCTACTGCATACGCCTCTCCGCCAAATGTAAAGGCATTTGATACAGCTTTATTCCAGAACGGATCATTCAAATCAACATATTGACTAATTGGTTGTACCATCTTTTTTAATGGATATACAGGAAAGTTTTGATCATGAGCTTGTGCCACATCAACTTGCTCACCTGCATTGACCATAGAGATTAACGTCGATTTTTGGTCGCCCCATGGAACGGCAATTAGAGTAACTTTACCGCCATGCTGCTGTTCGAACATTGGAATCGATTCAAGCAACGGATCATATGCATTCGGATTAGATGCTTTATTTTCTGCATATTGCTCCAATGATGTATGATACAGTACAGTAATATTGCCATCAGCAAGCTTCACTTCTTCTGCTGGTGTTTCAGTCACAGCAGCACTGTTATTTCCGCTATTCCCACTATTATTGCCGCCAGCATTGGAAGCTGCAGGCTCGTTGTTACCTCCGCCAGAGCATGCCGCTAAAGCTGTCGTCATCATCGTTACTGCTGCCAGCATCGTTGCAAATGATTTAATGCGTTTTTTCATTGTAAAACCCTCCCAATTTTTTGTGGTTTTGTGTTTTCATTGACGCCCTTAACAACTAACAATAATTGCACCCTTTAATTCTTCGTCAGCCTCGCCTCCCTTCATAGCGATTAGGCATTAAGCACATCGCTGCTATTTAATACCGACATGCTCAATGCTTTCCGTAAAATAACGCTGTGTTAAAAAATAAAGAATCAGCAGCGGCACAATCGCCAGCAGCGCCCCCGCTTGAATGCGGGTTACAACTAGCAATGGGTCACTAATCGTCTGCGCGTTAACTACAGATTGCAAATCAACGCGTAGAGAAGAAATCGCAATGGCAAAGTTTTTCTTCAAATTGCCTAACAGCAAATTGGACATATAGTATTCGTTCCAATGCCACACAAATGAGAACAAAAATACTGTAATAATCGCGTTTTTAGCATTCGGTAGCATAACTTGAAAAAAGGTTTTGAATGGACCGCAGCCATCCATATACGCTGCATCTTCGAGTTCATTCGGCATTCCCTTAAAAAACTGTCGAAAAATAAAGATGAACAAACCTGCTCTTAGCCCCATGGCGAACATCGAAGGCAAGTAAAACGACCAATAGCTGCCTATCAAACTAATTGATTCTGGCCCTCCAATGATTGAAGAAGTCAGCTTCATTAAACCGAACGCATCAAAGTAGCGCATATCCGCATAAAGCGGCAATATAATGGTCTGAATCGGTACAACTAAAGTTAGAATAACTAATGAAAACATAAATCCCGACAGCGGAAACTTGAATCGCGCAAAGCCATACGCCACGAACGCACAAGATATCACATCGAACAAGCCGCAGCCTACACCAATTAATACACTGTTTTGCAACGCATCCCAAAAATCCATTACCCGTAGCGCATCAGCAAAATTACTAAAAGTAAACGACTTAGGTACCCAGATTACACTTGGGTCAATCGCTTCCTCAGGTTTACGAAGCGCCATGCTAAGCATGTAAAGCACTGGATACAATAGCTGGTAAGCAACTGCCGCCAGCAGCATGTATCGCAACGTAATGACTACAAATGATTTGGCAAATTTAATTTGCCGTTTGCCTGCGATAGCATTCACTTTCAATCCCCCGCTTCCCTTAATCCTGCATATACACGATGCGTTTCTTCAGCAGCAAATAGACAAGCCCGAGAAAGATCGCAATCGCCAGACAGTACAACCAGGCAAGCGCACTGCTGTATCCAAAACGGATTTGCGAGAACGCCGTGTTGTAAATCATCATAATGACGCTATTGCCGTAATCGGTGAACGTATCAATAATCGTGTACACAACGTTAAGCAACATCATCGGCGTTAGCATCGGCAGCGTAACCTTCCAAAACTGCTCCCACGGACGAGCGCCTTCCAATGACGAAGCTTCGTACAAATAGGATGGAATTGTATGCAAGCCTGCCAGAAACAACAGCACCTGCACACCAGAGCGCCATGTCAGATCGAAGATGCGCGCAATAACATTATTAAACACCTCGATCAAGCCTGCACCAAGACCAAGCTCAACTAACAAGCCGCTAATGCCTGCGCCTGTAAACAAATACACACTTTCTACTCCGCCGCGCATCCCTTGCGAAAACACATCTTCCTTCAAAATTTGCATCAGTACACCCGATCCGATAATAACGGGTAGAAATGTTACCGCGCGCATAAATCCGCGACCTGGAAATTTATTTTTAATCAAAATGGCGATAAACAAGCTATACACTAAAATCAGTGGTACACCGTACAGCATATTGACAAAGGAATTAACCGCTTCACGAATAAAGTTCGGGTCCTTGTACAAGGCATAGAAATAATTTTCCCAGCCGATAAAGCTTCCCTTAAGCCCTTGAGGCGTAAGCTCCATATTTTGAAATGAATAAACAATCGATGTAATGAGCGGCCGAATGAAAAACAGAATAAATCCGATGATCCACGGCAGTACGAACAATAGCCCGTACAGCTCTTTTTTCTTCGTATAAGGCATCGCCCGTAAGCTTTTGAACATGTTCGTACCTCCTATCGTTTGAGATAGCCATTGGCTGGAATTGCCATTCCTTGCACATTGACAGCTTCATCATTGTAATTGACAACGACACTTGTTCCATTGGAGAAAGTTGTCTCATATACGCCAGCAAGCAGCTTCCTATGATCGACAATCGAAGCTCCTTGATAATCCAGCATAACTGCAGCAAGCTCTTCATATTGCTCAAGAATCACTTGCTGCCATGCGCTGTAATCTCCGCTGTATAGCCAATCGAATTCAGTGCCTGTCAGCTTGGCAGAACTGCGTGTAATAAATTGATAAGCCGGATATGTGCCGGTCTCGATCAGCTTCAGCATATAATCACGTGGCATGCTAGACAAATTGATCGGCTCACTGTAAGACGGAATCCAACCGCTTGTCACAATGCTGTAAAACGGTACTGTTTCATCAGTAACATCAAAGCCGCTGTCATAAAGCGGTACGCCAGTCAGCATTGCTGCATGAGGAAATGTGTAGGCATTTGCTTTATCAAAAGCAACCGCATCCATTTTTTCGGCAGCATTTTCCAGCGTTTGCTGCCATACTGCTCCAGTTTCATTTTTAGAGCTGCTGTCTTTTTTGAAGTCGGAATAAATTGTTGAACCAATCGCTTCAAACGATACTGTCCCAAAGTTTTTTTTCATTGCCGCCGTTGTATATCTGTCAATCGCTTCCGCTACAGAGGAAGGCTTCATTAGATACCAGCGCGAAGCTGTTTTATTTTTAGTACGGTCGCTAAGACGATACTCGTATTTCAGTGCAGGTGCACGGCTAATGCTTCTAACCGTGTCGGCGAATTTGCTAAAGCCATTGCCACCCTCGTATAAATAAACTGGATTGACGCTTGGATAAAACGTAACTCCTTTGGCAGCAAGCTCTTTCCCAAGCTGTTTCATCCCTTTATTACCACCAAGCTTGCCCTCAGCACTTAACGATATTGGCACTTTGCTTTTTGCTCCGCCATTATTCCAGCCTTGCATGCGAATCGACAGACTGCTGATTCCTTCGTTAAGCAGCTCATCAGCAACACGGGATACATCCTTGAATGATGTGAGTGTTTCTACAGTGTTGTACGGAATGCCAAGAAATGTTTCGCGTTTCTTCGCCCCACCCAAAAAGTCGATTAGAAGCGGCAAGCTGTCTGCACCTGCAAGCTTTTGCTGCTTGATCTGCTCCTGCTTATTTTTATTTTGATCTTGCAAATACTGCTTGTAGCGCTTCGCCATTCCTACATAAGAAGCGTCGTGCTTGCCATTTAAGAAGTAGTAACGCACCTCAAACGGCACATTGCCGACCATCGACGCGGATGAGCGTGTTACTTGCTTCTCATTCAGCGTTCCTTCAAGCAGCAAGTTGGTTTCGATTTCCGTAAGATTTAAGTAGCTGTAAACATTGTTGTAGCTGTTGTTTTTGCCACTTATATCGCCAACAATGCCAGCTTGATATTCGCCTTGCGCAATAACAGCCACATAGGCTTGATTCCCTTTTTGCAGACCGAACACCGGCATTCTAATTGCTTGCTTTACTTCAGCTTTAGTTGGCAGATCAAGCGCTGCCTCGCCTCCGTATACACGTTCATTGTAGCTGCGATAGCTGCTTTTTCCGTTATTGAAATGAATAAGTGCTCCACTGCCATCGGGCACAAACAGATACCCTTCTTCCTGCAAGCCGCCAGCGCCAAAAAACGGCAGAAAACTAATATTGACCAGCTTATATTTGCTTCCTTGCTTAATATCCGCGGTTACAATCATCGCAGAAAATGCATCCTCTTTAATGGTGTAGCGTACCGGAATGGAAAACTCGGCTTTCGGAAATTGAAATACAATTTCAACACCGTCTTCAATTGCGCGCACCTCGGGTGCTGCTTCATTAACGCTTCCTGTCAAGCTATTTACTTGAAATGGCTTGCCCAGATCATCAATATAATCAATAAGCAGCTGCGAGCCTAAATCCATTTTTTTAACACCTTTAGCGAGCTCATCACTTTCATGAGCTGGGGGATTGCTGCTCCATACTGCTCCAGAAGCTTTGTCTGTTACAGTAAACTCACCGCTTGCAGGGTTAACATGCAAGATCAGTGAATTGCTTTCCGCTGCTTTCGTCCAGCCACTGCTAGATGGCTGAGGGAGTGTATCAGCGACATGATTATCAGTGTTCTCCGCCAGTTCCGTCGATTGATTCACTGCTTCACCGTTAGTCACCTCTTCGCCAGCTGTTGAGCTTGCCAGCATATGGGACGATAATGAGGATGCTAACAGTAATGCCACTACAACAGCGACTGCAATGATTCGTACTTTCATCAAGCTTCCTCCTCCAGCGTTTCATGCAAAGCATGAAACGTACTTCATAAGCATAAACCGAGCGTTTCATACAAAGCATGAAACGCACTTCGTAAGCATAAACCGAGCGTTTCATGCAAAGCATGAAACGTACTTCATATCATTAGATCCCTACCTAACTGCACCCTCATTATAAACGGAAGAGCAGCTCGTTATAGATCGTATAGAAAAACAGATACACTTGATTGAACAGTGTGTAGAACAACACTGCTAGAAATACAGCGATTCCCATCGCAACGAAAGTAAGCGCAATCGATTGCAACGTTTTAAGCGCACCATAGTCGTGAATAATATTCATGCCGATAAACATCAGCAGTGCGCTCCATAATGCGGAGACGGCTACGATATATTGCAGAAACATGCCTTCTTCCATTACAAGCACATTACTTAGCAGCGTCGTTGCCACCAGCGCTACAACATAAGGGATAATTGAATAAGCACTCACAACGGCAATTTGCTTGGCTTTGCCTTCCCCATCCATCCATGTCGCGACCGCCCAGTTAGCAGCAACCCATAGCCCATACAATGCAATCGTTTTTGCCGCAATGATCCAGATGTTCAATGCGTTAAGATCAGCCATATTAAACGTATAGCCTGTGCTTTGACGCTTAAAGATCGTAGCAAGGAAAAATACAATAATAATTGCCACTGTGGCGATAAGCGAGCCTTTACCTTCGTCCTTGATCGCGTTAAAACTTTCGAAAGGATGAAGCAGTACACGAAGCGGATTCAATCGCTTGATCGTGAATGCCGACGACTGCTCGCTATCGGCATGTTTATTAGCCGAAAAGGCTGTTTTTACGACTTCTGCCAGCGTTGCCTTCAACGTTGCAGTTGTTTTGTCAGTTGCCTCAATACCCGTTTTCGTCATTGGCGAGCAGCCTCCTTTCGTTTTCTGCTGCGGGCTAGACGCAGACCTTTAACTCCGTAATAAGCTGCTAGTGCAAGAAGCAGAATGGTCATCACTAACGGAAGATTGCTTCGAACAGTCTCCATTCGCTTTAGCGCAAACGTATCGGAATAGCCATAGCGATCCGCCCCCAGCTTATAATAGGCAAGCGCCTCATCATAGCGTTCTTCCTTCTCCAGCGCTTTAGCAATGCCGAGATAAGCAATAGAATTGTTAGCATTGCGTCGTATCACTTCCTGCCATAACACAGCTGCTTCTTCATAAAGCCCCTGATTGTATAAAACTGTAGCTTGACGCACTAGCTCCCCATATTCAGATCGCTTGAAAAATGTAAGATTGCGTTTGCCGGCATCAAGCACAACGATTTGATCCTGCCAATAGGAAAGGGCAATCGGCTGCTGGAACGTGCCGCGCTGAAAACCGAGTGAACCGAATACAGCAATTGCATTGCCTTCCGCATCGTATTCAAATACTTTGCCTCTTGTACGATCAAGCCCAATAATAAAGCCATCATGATCTATCGCTACATCAATAAATGAACTATCCTGCTTAACGCTATTTTTATAGCTAATTTCCTTATCTCCAAAATCAGCCACTCCTTGGCTTGTCACAAGCACATTGTTGCCAAGCGGATTAAGCTTTTTAATTTCTTCGCGTGAATTTTGCGATATGATCGTCGTTGTATAAACAAAGTTGTCATGCCCAATATGCAAATTGGAGTATTCAATTGGCAGCAGCTTCACCATCGAATCACGCTGCTCTTTAGATAGTAAATTTTTCCAAAATGTTTCTAATACAACGGTAGGCGTTACTTCTACACGATTGCTGCCGTAATAGCTCGTAAAGTTTCCCTTATCATCAAATTGCATCAAGCCGAAAAATTGACCTTCTGACAAGACATAAATGCGCCCTGCGTTATCTGCTGCCAGCTTAACTGGCTTAAATACGAAACCATCGGCGATAAGCGGGCTTTGTGGCGCTTCAATGACAAGCTCCACTTCTAGCGAATCGTTAACACGAATCACTCTTCCCGCTTCCTTATCGGCAATAAACAGCGTTCCATCTTCAGCTACGAACAGTCCTGTCGGCAAGCTAAGCTCCAGCTCCGCTCCATTCCATGTCAGCTTATCGATAATCTTTTTTTGCTGTAATTGCTGATCAAGCACAACAATTCGTTTATTGCCAGTGTCGGCAATGTAGATGTCGCCATTTGATGTAACAAACAAGTCTTGCGGCTCCTGCAGCGCACCGATACCTAGTTCTGCGCCAGAGTAGGAAACCTCAGGCAAATAGCTGGCTGGCGCTGCCTTCGACTGATCCCACTCATTGTAAACATAGGCTTCATAAGGAGCCTCTGCATATGCTTTTTCTCCTTGGAAAGGGAAGCTTAACAGCAGCAGCAGTGCCAAGACCAATGCTAGTTTTATTCTCACAGTAGCTCCCCCTATCACTTGATTCCCGCGAATGTCATCGTCTCTACTACTTTGCGCTGCAACAATACAAATACGATAATCGGCGGTATCATTAAAATAACGGCAGCGGCTGCGCCAGCCCCCATCCTTGCAATTGGATCACCTGCTACAATTTGCTCCAGCGCCATGCGAAACACTTTGTTGGACTCGCTGTAAACCAGCTCTTTCGGGGTGTAGTTCCATAAATTCACAAATTGAAATATAACAACGGTCATCAGAGCTGGAACGGAGTTCGGCCATACAATCGAGAAAAATGTTTTATACTCGCTCGCTCCATCAATCCGAGCTGCTTCCAAGATCGCATCGGGCAGCTGTTCAATAAATTGCTTCATTAGAAACAGTCCCAGCGAAGATCCGATCCATGGCAGCAGTAGCGCTGCATAGCTGTCTACTATGCCAAGCTCAGCCATCATAATAAATTGCGGAATAAACGTTACTTGCGGCACAAACATCAATGCCATTACGATGATCGAAAATAGCACATTATGCCCTGGAAATTTATGCTTTGCCAGCGGATAAGCAGCCATTGCTGCAAAAAGTACATGCAAGCCCGTACCCGCTACCGCAATGAACGCCGTATTGAACAGGTAACGCGAAAGTGGAACCCACATATTAGCAGCAAGCTGATACAAATCGGTAAAATTAGTCCAAGTCGGTCGCAGTACAACGAGTCTTGGTGGAAAATAAAGCAGTTCATCCAGCGGCTTAAATGCTGTTACAACCGCAAAATATAACGGAAAAGCGGAAAATAAACCGAGCAATGCCACAATGCAAAAGATAAAGAAATTTCCGACAGTAGAGCGTCGTGCTTTGGCTCCCGCTTTTTTTCTCGTAAATGTAAACACTTGTCTCGCCTCCTTCTAATTAGGACGTCCTAGATTCCGACCTTATTCAGCAGCTTCGTAACAACGCGATTGGTAAATACCATCAAAAAGAACAATACAACCGCCATTGCTGAGGCATAGCCCATTTCATAGCGAATGCTGCCGTAATCCATAATGTGGGTAACCATCGTTTCACCCGCATATTCGGTACTCGGAAAACCGGCAAGCTGAATCGAGACATCGGCTACGCTGAACGAAACAACAATTTGCATCACAGCTCCAAAAATAAGCTGCGGAATCATCGATGGAAGCGTAATATACCATAATTCTTGAAAACGATTTTTAATGCCGTCCATAACACCTGCTTCATACAAGCTGCGATCAACCGTTTGCAGCCCTGCAACAAAAGCGAGAAAGCTAATTCCTAAGCTCATCCACAGCTGTACAAGTATTAAAATCGCAAGCACATATTCTTTGTCCAGCAGCCAAGCGACTGGCTCGTTAATAAAGCCCATTCCCATTAACAGCCCATTTAAGTAGCCGTATTCATCTGGGCTAAAGATCAGCCGCCACATCGGGAATACCGCTGCGCCCACAACAGTTGGAATATAAAAAACTGAAGTTGCAATCGAGCGCAGCGTGCGGGATAAATCATTAATCATCCATGCAACAAAGAAACTGAGGATATAGCTGATCGGTCCCGTTACAAGTGCAAAAAATAACGTATTTTTTAGAGCAATAATAAAGATGTCGTCATCGAGAAACAAACGAATATAGTTGTACCAGCCGATAAAGCGCGGCGGCTCGATCATGTTGTAATAAGTGAAGCCAAGCACGATCGATAAGACGACGGGCAGTATCGTAAACATTAGGAAAAAAATCATATATGGCGCCATTAGCAGGTAGCTTTCCTTATACTTGCCTAGTGTGCGGATCTTCGAGCCTTTCATTGCTTCACCCCGAATTCATACCTTTTTCTATCGATCTCTTCATTAATATCTTTGTTCCAATAAAACAGCGTTTCCCGTGCATTGCGCTTCTGAAACACAACCTCTCGGAAAGCATTATCAATATTGCGCAGTGTATAGTAGCCGCCAGGCAGCTCTGGAATCTCGATAATTTGCTCCCACTGCTCATTCAAGTTTGCTTGTTCTGTTCTGCTCCACATCGTTGCTGCAACAGACATATTGTTAGCTGGTAATCTTCTACCAAGAACACCCATCTCGTTCTCTAATTCATTGACAAACTGCGCTTGCACCTCAGGAGAGTTCCACCATTGCAAAAACTTCCAAGCTGCTTCCTTATTTTTTGTATCTTTGAGCATAATGCTCGCTGTGCCCGTTGCACCGCTGGCACGATTAATGCTGCCATCAGCTTCAATCATTCCAGGGATCGGAAGCATATCCCATGTGCCGGCAAGCTCAGGAGCAGCCGCTGCAAGACGATTGTACAGACGATAAGAAGAAATAATAATTGGCATTTCTCCGGTACGGAAGCGGTTCAAATCATCCTTGTACAAAGCATAGTCATATAAATTATAAAAATCAGTCCACTGCTTAAACGCTTGATAAGCAGATGGTTCTCCTAGACGCGTCGCCGTCTGCTCCTCGTTATACACTGTGCTGCCGGATTGCATGAGCAGCGTTGGAAATAAGTTAAGCGCTCCAATTCCTTTCGTTAGCAACTGGAATGCATCCAAATTCTCATATGGCAAACCAATCCCCATATTGTTGTTTTGCAGCACAGGGGCGATTTTCATTACATCATCCCATGTTTGCGGTGGAGTTAAGCCCAGCTCTTCAAGCACGTCTTTGCGATAAAACATCATAAAAAACTCTTGTTCATCAGGAATTCCGAATGTATGCCCTTCATATTGATAAGGCACAAAAGCATTTGCCTTGTATTGCGCTTGCATCTCCTGGAAGCCTTCATAGTTTTCTAGTGGCTGAAGTGCGTCTCTGAAGGCAAGATTCATCGAATCGCCTCTGCTCGTAAACAAATTAATATCAGGTCCTTGACCAGCCATTACCGCTGTAACTAGCGAAGTTCCTACCAGATTGAGTTCAACGCCGATCCCTGTCTCTGGAATAAACGACTCATCAATCATCCGCTTTAGTACATAGGCCTGATCTCGTCCTAGACCAATCCACACTTTAATCGACTCATCTGTCGTTCCTTCTGATTCCAACGAATCATAGTTTTGCAGGAAAGAACCTGCGAAAGCTCTTACCTCATGTGCAGCTTTAGCAATTATCCCTGCTTCTGCCCGAGGCTTGTCTGCATCTGGTGAAGCAATGTACAAATAATCAAGCTCCAGCGGCTGCAATTTCACTGTCAACAGCCAGTCAGCAATCGCTGTTACGTTGGACTTGTAGTTATTCAATCGTTTTGGAATTCCGTCTGGTCTTTCAACAAAGCTGTCCAGCTGCCTAGCAAGAATTCGTAGCGAGCGTGAGCCTGTATTACTCTGTCCAGCCATCGTATCAAGCTGATCGGCTTCCGCATCGATCCGTCTGGAAAGCTCTTGGAATTGCTCCATTAGTTCTGGAATGCTTTTATCAATATCGTAATCCCGATATAGGTCGGGATTTGTTCCCGTCACCATCACGATTTTCCGATAAATTTGATTGAGCTCATATACGATATCCTGCAAACGACTAATCGGCTCAGCAAGCTCGCCTAGCGTTACTTCAAGCTTGATCTCATGCTCACCTTGCGTTAAGTAGAACAAGTAAGGCTCCGTGTGCTTGGATTCTCCAAATTGGTAAACAGCCCAATTAGGCGAGTATGGAAAGCGCACTGCTTCCATTCCGTCAAATAGCAACTGACCATCCAGTTCCATTTTGCGGGAAACAAACGTACCCTTGACCTTTGATTGATGATAGCGTGCGCCGACTTTGTACCATCCGTCAGCAGGCACTTCAAACTTCCAGCTTATCCATTGACCAGGAATTTCCCAATTAGAAGCTCCAATCGTATTAATGCGCAGCTCTGAAGGATGATATGGCATCGTTAACGGTGATCTACGATCTACAGTCGGATACAAGCCAACGTCTGATTTTGCGTAAGCATGCTCTGCTTGAACCGTTATCATTACATTCTTCTGCCCCGCGCTGCCGCTAGCTGGTGCTGCGCCTGCTGAGGTTGCTGCATCCACATACTGCTCATAGCTTGGCGTTGGCTTTGCTGGCGTAAGCTGAATATAATCGACCGCAGCTGCTTCCCTAACATTATGCAAGCGTAGCGTATTATCACCTTGCTGGAGCTGAAGCTTCAGGCTGCCTGTCGCTGCTTCGCTAGAGTCTCTAACCTTTGTATGAAGCCAGACCGCGCCTTCCAACTGCTTTGGTCTAAGATCGTTACCGTTACTTCGCTTTAATGGCCCTTGCTCATCCTGATAAATTCGATTAAGCTTTAGCGGAACAAGTGAATCGCCAAGTGATTCACCATTGACTTCCACTAGAAACTCTATTGGCTGTCCATTGCCCTCTAGCGGAAAGTAACCGATAGATAATTCATACTCTCCTGCAGCTGTTGCTGTTACATTCCATTGCAACGTTGTGTCTTCTGTCCACATTGCAACATTTGTTCTGCCTTTCCATTCAGCATGCATGGAGTCTTTGCCCTCAATAAGTGCATCAGCCGTAAAAACCATACCTTCAGTCGGCTGAATCGCATCACTTAGCGGATAGGTGCGTACTGGCTCGACTTCTTGCTCTGAAAAAGAAACTATTGTAATCAAGCTAGCAATTACTACAATCATTGCTAGCAACACCGTGTAAAACCAGATTCCTTTTTTCACCGCCAACCCCCACGTTCCTTATTTCTAATTGTTCTGTAGCAAAAGAATAACAAATCCAGGTGACAACTAATTTCATTATTTTTAGGTGTTGAGTTTTAAAGTTTTTAGGCAAACAATAAAGTATTAAATCTTAATTTAAAACAAAAACAAGCTATCGCACTGAAGCAATAGCTTGTTTTCTATTATTATTTATAAATCATAAATTGATGAATTACCCTGATGTTTTATGCTTCTCCCGATATTCCTTGGGACTCATTCCATAAAATTTTTTGAATGAGGTGCTAAAATAGCTGGAGCTGGATATGCCGACTAACATGGCAATATCGGTCAGCTTTAAATTACTGTCTCGTAATAGCTCCCCTGCCTTATTCATCCGCAGGCGCACCACATAGTCAGAAAAAGTCACACCTGCATGCTGCTTAAACAGTCCTGACAGATATGTTTCGTTCAAATGAAACATATCTGCAAGCCCTGTCAACGTCAGCTCATACGTATAGTTTTCATCCACATATTTTTGCACAGCAGCAGCAACTGACCCGTAGTTTCCACTGCGCGCTTTCGATGCCGCATCCATTACGAGCTGGCCAAGCTCCTCCAAATGGGATGCAACCGCTTCCCTTGATTGAAAGTCTCCAATCGTCATTTGACAATCCCAAAGCCGTTTTTGCAGCGTACTATCTTGAGAGCCATCATCATATTTTTTCGCTATTGCATGAAGCAGCAGCAAAAGCCGTGTTGCCATAAATGTAAATGAGAACATTGTATAATCAACATTACGTGGAAAGATTCGCAGCATATAGGTGGAAAAAGCAGCTCGATCTCCATTTTCCAAAGCAACCGTCAACTGCCGCTCAAGCTCAGGTGTAAATGTATTCATCATATCTCGCAAGCCGTTAGTTGTCTCACTGTCAATTCCATCCATTGTACTTTTACTCCAAGACAGCATACAAGAAGAAAATCCATTGTTAAATTGCAGCACATCACTAACAGGCTCACCCAAGCCAATAACACACTCCAGCTTTAGATATTGAGAAACATTACTGCGAATCGCAGCAGCAAACTGCTGAGCATGCGACTTTAATGGTATCCCAGTCGCACCCATTTCCTCTATAATAACAAAATGAATCATGGCAGGGTGGCTCGCATCGTAGAATGGTAGTACTCCATTATACTTTTCAGCAATTTCTCTACACAGCATAGCAAATGCGAGACGGAGTAAATCCATATGCTGGTCATTGCCATCAAGCCGACCTGCAGGAACTCTCATCTCTACCGTCATAAAGCGCGCTTGTCGCTGTTCTGTCAGCTCTAGCAAATGTGACAGCCCAAGCTGTACAATACGTTCCTTCATCGCTAGCAGCCCGGAGTTCTCTTCCTTAGCCAGCCTAAGCAGCAATGCTTCTCGCGCTGCTTGCAGCTGTTGCTCGCGTTGTACGTGCTCAATTTGTTGCTGCGCCTCGTCTGAGCGTTCGCTGTGCAGCTCAATCGATAGCTTTTGCAGCAATTCAACTAGCTCTCGTCTGCCGACAGGCTTTAATAAATAATCCTTTACACCAGCTTGGATTGCAGCCTGCATATACTTATAATCAGAATAGCCGGACAGCACAATAATTTTCATCTCAGGATATAACTGCTTGCATTTTTTAATTAGTTCGATACCGTCAAGCTGCGGCATGCGAATATCCGTCATCATAATGTCGGGCATGGTGACGGATTCCAGTAGCTGCAATGCTTCCAAGCCATTTGCCGCTTCACCTGCAATATGAAAGCCTGCTTCATGCCAATTGATTTTTGCCTTAATGCTGTTGCGTACTCCGATTTCATCGTCAACGATTATGATGCTATTCATGTTAAGTTCACCCTTTCACCGCTGGAATACCAAGTACAATTTCAGTTCCTTCTCCAAGTTTTGAATCAATGGTTACGTGAAACCTCTCTCCATAGTAAATCCGACAACGCGACAACACATTCCGCAACCCGATGCTTTGTCCCCCGCTGCTTAGAATATCAACCGACATATTACTGTTCAATTCTGTCATTAAATCCCTTACAAATTCCGGTTTCATCCCTATACCATTATCCTCAACTCGTAGTATCACTTGCTCTTCGAGCAGCTGTGCAGATATATTAATCTTGGCGATGCTGCCTTTTTCCAAACTATACTTTACAGCATTCTCTACAATTGGCTGCAACAAAAATTTAGCGACAAGAAACTCTTTCGTGCGCTCATCTTCCTCGATTGTTACTTCAAGCTGATCCTCGTATCGAAGCTTTAAAATAAACAAATAATCGCGAATATAATTGAGCTCTTCCTCTACATTAACGAGATCACTGTTCAAATTCAAAGAATATCTCATCATCTGCCCTAGTGATTCTGTGGCATCAATGACCATATCATTTCGCTTCATTGCAGCTAGTCCACCAATAATTTCCAAAGTGTTATTAAAAAAATGCGGGTTGATTTGCAACAGCAGTGCCTTATATTCTGCATTTTTACGGCGAAGATTCGTTTCAAACTCCGTCTCGATTAAATAGCGCAGCCGATTCGTCATGCTTTCGAATATTCGAGTAACGTAGCCAATCTCGCTGTGGCCCCTTCTAACCCTCGGCATCATCGCTATAGCGCCTGAAAATTCGCCGCGCTCCACATGCTTCATTGCCCGTGCCATCGTAGTCAGTGGTCTGGATATACCATACGAAAGCCACAAAGCAACAAGCATTGCCACTCCTACAAGTGCCACACTTACTAACAACATCGTACTGCGAATATTATTAATTTTAACGAACAGCTCCTTCTCTGGAACCGTTCCTACAACATACCAATCTTGGGTTGGAAAATATCGATAAAACAGCAAATATGGCTCTCCACTATGAAGTACGGAAAAATAACCATCTGTTCTTTCTCCCTTTCGCCCCTTTATCTCTTTAAGCCCATTTTCGATAATAGAAAGCTCAGCTTCCGTCACCTGTTGATTGAGTACATTGCTTCCATCAGATTTCAATAAAAAAGCCCTTCCCGTTGCACCAAATCGAATTTTATCCAAGGCATCGTGCAAAGCCGCTGTCGGGTAATTGACTTTTATAACTCCAATTCGAGTAAAGGATTGCAGCTGTACAAGCGGTAACACATAACTATTTACTTGCCGCACTTTCATGAATTCATCGGCTTGATCAGGATCATAGTGAGCATTTGTCCACCCTTCCTCTTCTAGCATAAATTGCTTATACCACAATTGCTCGCTATACGTTCGGTCCTGCGTCCAGATGCCACCAGCAAAATCGGAAAATATTCCAATTGAGATACCATTTGAATTATTTATCGAATAGGATGAAATATAGTCCACTTGCCGCTGTTTAGTAACGTGCCGCTCCTCCATTGAGCTGTCTCGATTCATCCCTGTTGAAAGCCAGGCTTGCGTTACACTATTACTCATTACCTGATTACCAACCTCTTCTACCTGCTGTAAAAAGGTAGTCAGATATGTGCCAAATTGCTCGATCGTTTGTGAGGTTGATGTTTCTATAGACGTTCTAATCACTTTTGAAGACTCTTCACTAAACAGAAACACTAGCGCCGTGAATGGAATAATGAGCAGCAATGAAAAAGCAAGCATCAATCGGCTTCTGAGCGAAAATAGCATCCTCTTCCCCCGTCCCTTATTGTAAATTCAACTGCTGCGAGTCCGCATAAGCCTTGTCAATCCGAATAATTGCATCCTCCACTGCCTCATCCACAGTTCGTTTATGCAATGTAACATCCTCGAACAGATCCTTAACAGCCTCCGCCATTTGCGGGAAAATCGGTGTAATTGGGCGCGGCCTTCCATATTTCTGATTTTGCATAACAAAGATATTAAGCGGATATTCGTTCAGCTTCTCAAACTGCTTCGCGACCGAATAACGTGCAGGAATATCACCTGTAATGCTGCTATAAATCATCAGACCCTCGTAGCTCGTCATCCAGTTGACGAAGGTCCAGGCCTCATTAGCATGCTTCGTTTTTGCGGATATACCGAGAGCCCAACTACCATTGGCTACAGCCTGACGTGTTCCCTTTGGCAACGGTGCAACACCAAAATCAACGCCAAGCTTAAAGTCCGGATAGTTCTCTGCAATATGTGCAAGCGTCCACGTACCGTCAATTGTAATACCAAGCTTACGATTAGGAAAGGCATCGAGCGGATATTCGAACGCTGCTACTTTATACTTAGTGAACAGCTCCGAATAGAAGGTGAGTGCCTGCTTCACTTCAGGAGAATCCAATGCTCCGCGAGCTGAAGTTCCTGCTTCATTCATAACTTCCCCACCAAATTGCCATATAATCGGGTATTTGAAATATGCAGTTGCACCTGCATTTTGGAAGCCTTGCGCAGGGTCGATTCCATAAACTCCTATTTTTGGATTATTAATTTTAATTGCTGCATCAAGCACTTGCTCCCACGTCCATGCTTCATCTAGATTAGCAGATGGAAGCTCCAGACCAGCATCCTGAAACAGCTTTATGTTGTAGAACATTGCAATCGAAGATTCAGTCAAGGGAGCCAAATAAATATCGTCATGATACGTATACCCTTCTATTGTTGATTTAGGAATATCTGACAAATTTCCAGTTTTATTATACTGTTCAGTTAATCGTAAAAGCACGCCTGCCTGTGCATACGAGGCAAGACTCGGTGCATCGATTGCCATAATATCTGGGGGATTCCCAGTTGCAACAGCAGTTCTTAGCTTCGTATCATAATCTGCATATGGAAAAGGTACCATCTCAATGCGTATCGTTGGATATTGCTCCATGAAGTTAGCAATTAGCGTTTCATACGCTTGATTTTCCGAGCTATTTCCAGAATTTCTCCAAAATGTAAGCGTAACCAATTCGTTGTTGGTTTTTAAGCCTTGTTCATTAACTCCATCTAAATCATTAATTTTATTATTATCGCATCCTACAATCAGTAATGCCGTCATAACTATTAGCCAGAAAGCTTGTCTACCAACTCTCATACGTTCACTCCCTAACCGTTCTTATTGTACTAATGATTAACTAATATATTATAACCCGATTTTACGATATATATTTTAAATTTACTCTGTTTTTAATTTTCATTATTTTCAGTTATGGAATAAAGTTCTTTAACAAAAATAGGACAATTTCTATTCTTTGTTGAAACTTCAGACATTCCCTAGTTTCTAGAACTAACAAAAAGAGTGATATTCGCTCGCGAATATCACCCTTTTTGTTCTTCTGGATACGATCTCTATATTCCCTAAGTTCATATCATATATTAACCTCAGTCTACTTCAATTGAGTTTCCGATTTCACTTTCACTTGTCTCGCTTTACCACTTCAATTAGCCAACCTCAGGCTGTAATTCCAGCTCAAACTCTTCATCCCATTCACATACTATTACACCATCTACTACATCTAGTCGAGCTACTTGGATGGAGCTGCGTCTTGTTTCAAAGCATTCTGGCTTACCTTCCATCTCCTTCGTTCTTCCTGGATGAGTGAAGTAGAAAACATATGCTTGATCACCTTGAACGACAACGTCTGCATGAAGACCGATCGTTCCATCCTCTTCACGCTTACCTGGATGATCAAGAATCATTCCATTTCTTTGCCATCTTACCAAATCATCCGATCGATAGACACCTTGTCCTCTCCACTCATCACACATAGTAAGCCACTTTTGCTAAGTTTTATTATAAATGACTATTGAGAAACAATCTGTGCTAAGCATGTGCTAAAATATTAATTTGTTGTGCTCTTGCTCATTTTGCATTGACACCCTCGTTATGTTATAACAAGTTAAGAAACGATATAACAAGTTAAGAAACTTCAGTGTAAGGAGCCTACCTATGAGAACAGAGGATCAAATCAAACGTAAACTGCATGAGCTTACACAATTACTACAACACTCTCAAGATGAGCAACGCGTGAATATTGTTAATGCACAAATTCAAATGTTGGAATGGGTACTCAACAATCCTACCGGAGCTTATCATTGGGAAGATGCTGATGTAAATCAAAGCAAGTAAACTAAAATGTGCATACGCTCTTATAGTGCGACCAGCGCTAAATAAGAACCTATGCACATTTTGTATTTATATCTGTAACGGTCATCCGTGTCCGTTACAATGTAATTAGCTCGATTTCTCCAATGGTAATGGTCATAAATGTCCACTAGAGCCTATAATATGATGGGTTAACCGTAAAATTGGTGTTTAACGGACATTTATGTCACTTAGTAGGTCACATTTCATATTATTACGCTCCAATGGTCACTATTGTCCGTTAGAGCCTAATTTCCCCCAACCTTCAGATTTGTAACATGTTGCCCGATCTCAAGAAGCTCTGAAGCTGCACTCTCTAGCTTAATGCCATTCACATACATATCTTCAATAACAACATCGCTCACTTTACGCTGCTCATCATAGCCTCTAATCCATGAAGTCATGCTGGCATCGCCATTGTAGCTTATATTGTTGTACGTAATATTAGAAATTTCCGCACCTGGATATGGGTTATAGTCTGAGTTCCATACAACGCGCAAATCAATTACTCTGCCAAGCTGAAATGGTTCGATTCGAATATTGCTGTAGCTCACATTACGTATGACATTTTTATCTCCAGCATTAATCGTTAGACAGCCGCGATACTGATCCTGCGGCTCATGATGCTCCAGTATATCGATATTATCGAAGCTAATATTTTCGATTAAGCTGCCGTTGCCTTGATGATCGCCATGTATCCCTACCATCGTTGGATGAGCGACATCTGCCCAAAGCACGCTATTTCGCACGGTAATATCTCGCGTATCGCCATAATAGCTCCAGCGATGCCCATAGATCGCAATGCAATCGTCCGAATTTCGCATAAATACATTGTCAACCACTACCTCTGAGCAAGCCATCATATCGATGCCATCCGACCAGCCTCTTGTGCTGAACGATTCGATATCGGTAATGTTTACCTGACGTGATTGTCCCATATAAATGCTATAATGCGGCGGATCGATAATCAATATACCTGAAATATTGATCCTTTGCGAGAACATAATACGAATGCCTCGAAATGCAGAGAATCTGCCAAAGTCGGATAAATAAATCATACCTCGCCCATAAATATTTACATTACTAACGAGATTGCAAATAAACGATCCGACGATAACTGCACCGCCAGCAATATATACATTCATGTTAGAGGTAATCGGAAGCAGCACCTGCTCGATATGATGCATACCAGGCAGAAAATAGATGGTATGAGCGCCTGACGCCATTTTTTCTTCAATCCACTCAATACGGTGGATACCAGGCTTCACCACAGCTACACCTTCATCAGTAGGTAATAGTTTCTCCTGCTCAATCTCCTTGGCAAACAAATGCAGATTATGGAAGCGATCGCCGTTAATTTCAATCGATAGCTTGTGCGGCTCCTCTAGTTTAAAGCGCAGCTTACGGTTATCTAGCAGCTCCGCCTCAATATTAGCAGCTACAGGGCGCACGGCAACGTCCTTAATCTCTTCACGATGACAAGTAATCTCAACCTCCACTTCTCCGCTAAAGTCGAAGCTTACCATTGACGCTTCACGAACATCATGCATATCTACCTTAACTAGCATCGTATCTAGCTCCTGCCACTCTCCACCTTCACAACGGACTACAACAGAGAAATCTCCGTTACGAGGCACTAGCTCGGGAATGCTGTAGGTAACAATCTCGCCCACTTTCATTAGTCCTTATCTCCCTTATTTCAAATTTGCATCGCCACTAAAGGTAACATTGCGCTGAAATTCATTGCATTCAAAATTACCCTCCTGTGCGCTTTTAATTAATTTGCCATTGATTCGTAAGTTATGAAAATGAACGCCGTCTACGATTCGCTGCTCATCATAGCCAGCAATAACAGAAGGATTGTCGCAGCTTCCGTTAAAGCTAATATCCTCAAAGTATATATGCTCGACACGCTCGCCTGGCGCAGGATTATATCTTACGTTGTGGAACACGCGAATATCGAACAATCGCCCAAGCTCAAACTGCTCGATACGTATGTTACGGAATATCGCATGACGCACCGTATTTTTATCTCCCACATTAATCGCGATACAGCCCCAATAGCCATCCTGCGGCTCATGATGCTCTAATATATCAATATTTTCAAAGCGTAAATTTTCTAGCCTATCACCGTTTTGCTCATGGTCGCCATGACAGCCAATCATGATGGGATGAGCAACGTCAGCCCATAGGATGCTGTCCTTTACGATCACATTTGCCGTATCCCCTTTAAACACGCCACGACTGCCATAAACAGCGATGCAATCGTCGGATGTCCGCAGGAAAACATCTTCGATTCGTATATTTTTGCAACTCATCATATCTATCCCGTCACACCAGCCACGCGTACTAAACGACTTAAAATTACGGATCAGCACATTGCCCGACTGTCCGAGGTGAATGCTGTAATGTGGTGGATCGATAGAGATAATATCCTTCACGACAATATTACGAGAGAAATCAATTTGCACAGAGCGCCAGTAGGTCGTTTTCTCAATATCGCGCAAATAGACGATGCCTCGACCACAGATCACGACATTTTCAACATGATGGCACACGAATGAACCAATGACTACAGCTCCGCCAGCGATATAGACCGTTGTATTCGAAGGTATATGGAAATGTCCATCCTGGAAGCGATGCAGACCAGGAGCTAAGTAAATAATATCCGTTGCTTGTTCTCTCTGCTCCATAAGACTGTGCAAAACTTGCGTTTCATACGAGCCAGGCTCAACATACAGCACATTCGCTCCACTAGGATCTGGACTTTCCAGCTCGAGTGCGTTAGCAAACAGATGCAAATTATGAAATCGTTCTCCATTTATTTCAATACTCAGCTTTACTGCTCGATGGAGTGTAAATCGTAGCTTATGATTGCCTTCCTGCACAAAAGGAATTTGGAAGGATAGCGGACGAATGACAGCATGTTCAATATGCACAGAGCTTTCAATCTCAACTTGAACGATGCCATCAAAATCAAATGTAGCCATTACAGCTTCTCTTACATCATGCATATCGACACGAACGATGTACGTAACTAGCTCTACCCAGTCACCATCTAACGTTTTTACTCTTACCTTAAAATCATTACTGCGCGGCAGTTCAGCAGGTGCTGAGTAGGCTATAAGCTTGGAATCTATGTTCGACATTACCCTTTCCCTCCTTAATTCATAGGTAGTATACTGCCTATTGTATAGAGGGCAATGAGAAATCTTCTACTATAATAATTACAGATTCATTGTAATTTTTATTCTTTGCTTAACATTCTAGCGTTTCGTAACGGAAATTTTAGCAATTTGTTGCGTTTTTTAGTTTCTTTTTATTCATTTATTGTCATCATCGTTTACTGGTGGCGCTCAGCGTATAGCTGATTCGCTTCATCGAGCAGCACCTGACCACCTTCTTTAAGCCATTGCGCTACAAAATTATCAAAATCCTTATCCGTATCAGACTCGCCGCTTATCGCTTTAATAAAGTACTGATCCTGCATCGAGCGAAGAATCTCGTTATATTTGGACTTTGACTTCAATACCGTCGTACCTAACGCATCACTAATAAACTCCATACCTTCATAATGCTCTGCGCGATACTTTAGCTTTTCAGCTGTTAAATAATATTTTTCCATCGCAACAACACGCCCATTTAACGGATTATAGAACCCGCCAATACCAAGCTGCGATCTTGCCTCGAATGAATTATACTCTTCGATAAACACTACGATATCACCGTCAAATGTGTAGGTCTCCCCTTCAATTCCATAAACCGTAGTGAGAAAGCCCTCCTCAGTTGTCGCCATATACTCCAGCATTTGCAGAATGCGAATACGCTTTTCTTCATCCTCCTGTACTTGCACGCCAAGCATAAGCGGAGCTTGAATAGCTCCATTGGATAGCGAGTAGCGCACGCCATCTTCACCGATTAAAGGTTGACCTACCACCTGATCCACTCCATTAACTGCAGCCTCTAAACCAAAATAACCGTCCTCATATAAATGCTGCCACATGCCTGTGTCAAAGACTCCGATCTTCTCCTTAATGAATTTGGTACGAATTTCCGAGTTACTATCCGTAATAAATTCAGGGTCGATTAAGCCTTTCTTAAACCATTGATTTAATAGCTTAAGCCCCTGCCGCGTTTCCTCTGATAAGCCAGAATAAACGATTTCCCCGTTTTCATTAACAGCAAAATAATACGGATTAATGCCGAACGCGGAGAAAACGAGATTAAACATTTGATTCGTAGCATCCTTCGCTCTGCCTGTCATCCCGTAAGTATCATGCACGCCGTTATTGTCAGGATCAAAATTCGTAAACTTCGTAAGCACATCCTCAAGCTCCTGCAAATTTTGCGGAGGCTGTGAGTAACCAATCGCTTTCAGCCATTCTCCATTGTAAGCAGGCAGGAAGCCAAGCATCCCATTGCCCCAAATACGCGGCACGCCCCAGTTTTCCCCGTTAAAATATCCGACTTCCCATGCAGAAGTCGTAACCGACTCAAAATCAGCAACATAATGGGGCATATACTTTCGAATTTCCTCCTCAGAAATACTGGCAATAATCCCCTGCTCAGCCCACTCCACCATATCCGAATCAAGCGCAACTCCAGGCATAATGTCTGGAATATCACCAGAAGCTAGCAGCATATTTAATTGCTCGCGCCAACGAATCGTCTCTAATCTAATATTGGTAATCCGAACATTAAATTTTTTCTCTAAAAATTGCTGAACGTAATTGTTGTCAATCGCAGGCAAATCATAGATGCTGGCAATGCTAATTTCTACAGGAGTTTCATAGGGGGAGCTTTGTTCGCTTTCTATCTTACTCACCGCTGGGTTTTGTTCTGACGTACCCTTACTCCCTTGCTTGCCGCTGCACGCAGTAGCAAGTGTGGACATAAGCAACAGCACAATAAGGCTGATTACAAGCCGCTTAGACATAACCTTTCCCCCTTATATGTTATGGCATTTCCGAAGATTTTTTCGATACATTGCGATACTGGACTGGCGTAATACCGAATTTCGCTTTAAATTTGTTATGGAAATATTGCGGATTACGATAGCCTACTAACGTAGATATTTCCGCAACTGACATCCGTGCCTCGCTAATTAGCAGCTGTGCCGCTTTATCTAATCTTGATCGCGTGACATATTCGGTAAACGATTCCTTCATCACTTCACCAAACAAGGTAGAAATATATGCTGGTGCAAGCGATGCTCGTTCAGATAGGACATTCAATGACAGATCTTCATGCAAATGCTCATCAATATACCGCTTAAGCTCCATAATGATATCGTTATGGGCATGGCTGCTAGTCTCTTTAATATGTGCAACTATGCGTTCCGAATGGCTGCGGATTGCTCCAATTGTTTCGTTTAAGCTTTCCTTTTTCAGCTCATCGAATAGGCTTGATGGCGGAATAAGCTGCTGCAGCTCCATATCAATGACCGCTTGATAAAGCGAGGTTACGAGCTGAAGGAGACTAAGCTCAATTGCCTCCAGCTGCCGCTCACCGCTTTGCAGCTTAGTAGTAAACTCATCTAGAAACCTGTTTACAGCTTCCCCTTCACCAGCCTTGAGCGCATTGACATATTGATCGAACGCAATCAAATACGGTGTAGCATCAAGTCGTGATATGTCACTATAGGTTATAATGCTGTCTCGACCATATAAGAAGCGATAACGAGAAGCATGAAGTGCATAGTGATAGCTAATTGGCAGCTCATCACTGCTTGTTACCGTTGCTCCAATTGCTGCACTAAAGCTAAAGCCAAGCTCTTCGCTCTCTCGATGCTCCTCTCTTAGCTTAGTAAGCTCGTCAACAAGTATTAATTCAGCTTTTTGTTTCTCATGCTCGTCCACATCTGCATAATAGATGATAGCTGCTTCCTGAGCATTTAGACATACCACCTCATGCTGCTGATTAGCAAATTGCTGCTCAAACTGCTCTTGAAATGCAGTTGATTCTCCTTCATGCATGTAGATGTAAGCGGCAATGAACTTCATATGATCGGGAAAATTCCCTGTATGCTCTAGATTCAGATTGGCACCTAGAATCAAATTTTTCATTTCTGTTTTCTTCGCATTAAGCTCGAGATGATTTATTTTTTCCTCCATAACGTTAAAGGCATTGCCGATAAACGTATATTCATTGGCATGAACGATGCTTTGACCCGGCATATAATGGGTCCTAACCATTTGAATTAGCTTTTTCATTGGATTATAAAATTGCTTAGAAAATAAATAAGCGATTACAAAACCAATCACAAGTACAATGCCGCAAATGAGAAAGATATTGCTCTTTAGCTGTTCAAAGGATAACGAGAAGGTGTTCACGGGACGCATCACCGCGTACTTCCATTCGAGACCCGAATATTTCGCTGATAAATGCGAAAGCACCGCATCTCCTTCGGTTACTGTGTGCACATTATCGGTCGACTCCCAGGACACCAATGCTGCTCTCATCTGATCTGCAGCCATCAGCTCCTCGTCGCCTGTTGCGAGAATAATCTCGTCCTCCATATTGAAGATATAAAGCCTCTCATGCGGCGAGGTAACGATTTGTGCAATTGCATCACGCAAATAATCAATCGTTACATCAATATAGATATATCCTTTAGGATGAGCGCTAGGCTGATTATAGGGCAGCTTTAACACATAGGTTAATACCTGTTGCCCATCAGCTAATGCTCTTACGATCCATTGATCATGAAGCTCTGGAGTAAGCTTTTCTATAAAGGCATAGTCAGTAGAATTTTCCGGCTCCTTGTAAAAATACAATTTATCAATGACATAATTACTATTAATTAAATAAACCGTCGTATTATGTACGCCTTCGTTCGTTAATGCGTACAGCTCCATCCCTTTGCTAAACAATGCAATTTTACTTAAATTATTGTTCCAAGGGTTGTCTAGTAAATAGTTCAAGTTAATTGAATTGCTAGCAAAGCCAGTTGATAATGAGATGTTACGCACATGATTTTCAAAACGACTTAGCATAGTGTTTTCCATATAATCTCTTACAGATTGAAGTCGCTGCTGGCTATCTTTAGAGATTTCTTCGATCATTAGCGTGTTTGCTCGTGTATACAAATAACCTCCTGCGAGGCTAATTAGCAATACCGACATAATTGTATAAGAGAAGATCAAGCGATAAAACACACTATTTTTATATTTTGTTATCGCTTTCATTTATTGTATCCCCCTTGCTTTTTTTGCCAGTTTACGATGTATCAGCAGTTAACTTTTTTATCCAATAATCACTTAAGTGAAAATATGCCATTTTTATCTACACAGATAAAAACGGCATATTTCCGATTAGCTATAATCACTTGCAGAGCTTAAGACTCATTTGATAACTCTAACTTTACCACAATTCTTCGGTTTCTACCTATTATAAAATCATTAACTATCATTATAATTCTTTAAAAACGGGGCTGATTTCCCCCACAAATTCCACTTATCGTCTTAATTTCCAATATTGCGATCACACTAATGAGTTAAATTATTTCGCAGCTTGACGCTCTTGATATAGCTTGTTAGCTTCATCAATAACCTCTTGACCGCCTGCTTTCAACCATTGTCCTTTGAAATCCTCTAGAATGGTTTCAACTTCAGCTTCATTTTTAGCGATAATTGCTTTTGTGAAATACTCGTCTTGTAATGCACTCAAGTTTGCAAAGTATTTAGCCTTGCTATCCATGACAGATGGTCCAAGAACATCGGAGATTACTTCAGCACCAGCAGTTAGCTGCTCCTTGAACTCTAGACGATCCTGTGGCATATGGAATTTCCAAGTAGAGACTGCTCTTTCAACAAACGGATTGTAGTATCCGCCAATACCTTTGCCAAGTCTAGCATCAGCATCTGTTGCATATGGCTCAACTAATTTAGGCACACCGTTGTCAATTTCATAGGTTACGCCTTCTTCACCGAATACAGTTGTAGCGTAAATTTCATCATTCGTTGCAAGCTCATCAAGAATTTGTAGAATACGAATACGTTTCGCATCATCTTTCTCTAAATGAGAACCTAGCAATAGTGGTACTTGGAGTGCACCGTTAGACATTTGTAGAGATTTACCTGCTGGTCCCATTAATCCTTTGCCGTATACAGGTGTAATGCCGTTTTCAGCAAATGTTGCTAGTTGACCATATAGGTGATGATACATGTTGTTTTCAATGAAACCTACTTTTTTAGTGTTGAACTTTTGACCGATTAGCGTGTTATCATCTGTCATAAACTCAGGATCGATTAGACCATCGTTGTACCATTTGTTAAGGAGCTTAGTTGCTTCTTTTGCTTCTTCGGTAATACCGCCCCAAATAATAGAGCCGTCATCTGCAACTTTGAAGTGGTAAGGGTTTACGCCATAAGCAGCATAAATGGTGTTGAATAATTGTGCTCTTGCATCTTTACCGCGACCAGTCATACCGTACGTATCCTTTTGACCGTTACCGTCTGGATCGTCATTGCGGAATTTATTTAGCATTTGCTCAAACTCTTCTAATGTAGTTGGTGCACTCATACCAACCTTTTCTAGCCACTCACCGTTATATGTTGGAATAAATCCTGTAGAGCCGTTAAGCCATACACGAGGAATACCATAGTTTTTACCATCAACGATACCGATGTCCCAAGCATTAGGATCAACGGACTCAACGTCTGCTACGTAGTTCGGCATATATTGCTTAATTTCATCAACCGAAATGCTCGCGATTACACCTTGGCGCGCCCAGTTAACCATATCAGCTTCGCCGATATTATGTGGGAAAATATCTGGAATTTCGCCACCTGCAATTTTCACTTTGAAGTTTTCATCATTTGCACGGTAGTTGATGAATTTAACATTGAATTTTTCTTCCAAATATTGCTGTACATACGTGTTGTCTTCTGTTGGCACATCCCATGTTGAGCCGATCATCGAAATTTCAATCGGTTCTTCATTTGCTGGTGCAGTAGTTGCTTGATTGTTTGACGTGCTTGGTTTTTCTGTAGCAGCTGGTGTATTGCCGCCATTGTTAGTAGAACAGCCTGCGATAACCATAGACGCCACTAGTGATAATGCCAACGATGCTTTTAAGCCTTTCTTCATTTCTTTTCATCCCCTTGTTTGTATTGTTTATTTAAGCGAAACGATAGTGTCGTTTCGAATAAACCGAATTAACCCTTTAATGAGCCGATCATCGTTCCTTTTACGAAATACTTCTGCAGGAATGGATAAACGACAAGAATAGGAAAAATTGCAAATGTTACGGTTGCTGCCTTGATCGCAGATTCGTGTTTTAAATTCTCAATATTCGCTCTGCCAAGTGTTTCTTTATCAGCGTTTGTAATAACGATTTCCCTTAGGAAAAATTGCAGAACCTGCTTCTTCTGATCAGTAACGTACAGCACTGCGTCAAACCATGCATTCCAGTGACCAACCGCTGTCCACAATGCAAGCGTTGCAAGCACTGGCTTAGACAATGGCAGGACAATTTGAAACAAAATACGAATATCATTCGCGCCATCGATTTTGGAGCACTCCTCAATTTCCGTTGGAATCGACATAAAGAAATTTCTAAGTACTAGCATCGAAAAAGTAGGAATTAGACCTGGAACAATATATACCCACAACGAATCCATCAAATTAAGCTCTTTAATTAGCAAGTACGTCGGGATAATTCCGCCACCGAAAAACATCGTAAATAGAATAACCATTGTATAAAATGAACGATGCGGTAAATATTTACGAGACAATGGATAGGCACAAAGTGACATCACAAAAAGCGTCAGAAATGTCCCTACTACGGTTCGAAACACGGAGTTGCCAAAGCCGATCCATATCTTCTTCTGGCTTAACACCAGGTTCCAGGCGGTCAAATCAATGTCCTTAGGATATAAGTGGAAGCCTAAACGGATTGCTTCACTTGGTGAGCTAAACGAAACGGAAACGATATGAATAAACGGATAAATGGTCACGATGCACAATAAAGATATAATCGTAATTAAAATTACTTGGAATATGTTTTCGCCTGTTGTTGCCTTCACAATAGTTTGCCCCTTTCGTCTCTCATCGCTATAGAACCCCTTCTTGTCCAAGCTTCTTCACAATATAATTCGTTGTAAGCACAAGCGTGATGCCGATAATGTTCTTGAATAAACCAACCGCAGTTGTTAAACCGAACTGTGCTCCCAATATACCTGCACGATAGACGTAAGTATCTATAATGTCCGCAACATCATAAACAGCAGGATTATATAGGTTGAAGATTTGGTCAAAACCAGCATTCAATATGCCACCGAGCTGAAGGATAAACATAATTGTAATAACCGGTAAAATTGACGGAATCGTAATATTCCATATTTGCCTAAAGCGATTCGCGCCATCCATTTTCGCTGCTTCATACAGTGAAGGATCTACACCAGCAAGCGCAGCCAAGTAAATAATTGTCCCCCAGCCAATTTCTTTCCATATCCCAGTAATAACGAGTGTAGGGCGGAAATAATTAGAATCAGCAAGAAAATAAATTGGCTCAGCACCAAAGAGAGACAAAATATAGTTAACTGGACCTGCAGACGGTGAAAGCATGACAGTCACGATCCCGGCCAATACTACCCATGAAAAGAAATGGGGAATATAGGAGATCGACTGTGCTATCTTCTTAAACATGCCAAACCGGATTTCATTAAGTAGAAGCGCTAATATAATCGGTGCTGGGAATCCAAAAACAAGATTGTACAAGCTAATAATCACCGTATTACGGAAAATTCTCATAAAGTCAGGCGATTGAAAAAATAGAAAATTAAAATGTTCCCAGCCAACCCATGCACTTGCCCAAATTCCTTTCATCGGGCTGAAATCTTTAAATGCGAGTTGGATTCCATATAGCGGTCCGTAATGGAAGACTGCGTACCATATAAGCGTAGGAACAAGCATAATAAACAAATATTTGCTTTTTCGATATTCCCTCCATACTGCTCGGATGTCGTGCTTTGCAGACTTCTTCTTTTTTATTTTTGGCTGAACTGCATTTTCCACACTGTCACTCTCCATTTCAGCATCCTTTATATTGTAAACACTTACAATTGGATGACTAGCTCATTCATTGCGATTCGTTCCGATCATTTGTTGAGAAAATTCTTTTTTGGCATGCATGCTGTTTCTTCTCCATCTCCTATTATGACTAGCTGCACTTTGGCAGTCGCAACGATTTGACCTCATTCTAGCACCGTGTCATGAGCCCACCAATTGTAACTTTGTCAAAAACGTTGTAAAATGCCCATTTTCAGCATTGTAATTTTTATATAACGCGTATATTTTCATTAGAAATCGTCATTTTAGGACATATTTTTCCGAGGAAAGCATACAAATGTATCCACCTTCAACCTCCTCTGACAGTGAAGGGAATGATGGATTGAAGTACATTTTTATTCGGACAGCGATGTCCACGAGACATCTTTATGACCGCCAACTTGTACTATTGATGCGTTAACGGACGTCGGCGACCGTTGCTAGCAACAATTGAGTCGGTTCAAGCTCTAACGGTCATCACTGTCACTGTTCGCAACAAAAAAGGAGTCGTTCAGATCATCAGCTACCAACCACGCTGACTTTCTGAACGACTCCTATATATATTAAAGGTTATGAAATCTCATTTAACGAAAAACTTATTTCAGTAGTTGTTCTGCTGTTGCCACAACATTGTCGACTGAGAAGCCAAAGTATTCAAGCACTTGACCACCAGGGCCAGAAGCACCATACGTATCAATAGAAATAACTTTACCATTCGCTCCGGCAAATGCATCCCAGCCAAGTCCAATACCAGCCTCAATTACGATACGAGATTGTACATCAGCAGGTAGAACCGCTTGCTGGTAAGCTGCATCTTGAGCTTTGAATAGCTCACGAGAAGGCATAGCTACGACACGAACAGAGCGTCCTGCTTCTTCTAGCTTAGCTTTCGCTTGGGCAGCTAGCGAAACCTCAGAGCCAGTCGCAATTAGAATAAGCTCTGGTGAATCATTCGTTTCTGATAGAATATATCCGCCTTTTGCTACGCCAGCTAGATTAGCTTTCGTTTCTTCAAAGACAGGTAGGTTTTGACGGCTAAGCACAAGTGCTGTAGGACCATCATTGTTTTGCAATGCATAAGCCCATGCGCTAGCTGTTTCGTTCGCATCGCTCGGACGAAGCACAGTTAGACCTGGAATTGTGCGAAGTGCAGCAAGCTGCTCAATTGGCTCATGTGTTGGACCGTCTTCACCAACAGCGATAGAGTCATGTGTAAATACATAAATCAATGGCAGCTTTTGTAGTGCTGCTAGACGAATAGCTGGACGCAAGTAATCGCTAAATACGAAGAATGTACTTACGAAAGGCTTCACACCACCATGAAGCGCCATACCATTCCCTGCTGCACCCATTGCATGCTCACGTACACCAAAGTATACATTACGTCCTGCGTAAGAATTGATCGCGAAGATTGGCTCACCGTTAATATCTGTCATCGTTGATCCTGACAAGTCTGCACTGCCGCCAAAGATCGCAGGTACTGATTTAATGAAGTGATTAATCGCTTGACCGCTCGCTACACGAGTAGAAATAGCTTTAGATGCATCAAACGTTAAGATGTCAGAAGCGCTTAGCTCAACCTTGCCATTAATCGCTTGCTGCAATTGAGCAGCCTGCTCAGGATATTGTGCAGCATATGCAGCTACTAGCTCGTTCCAAGCTTGCTCCTTAGCAGCACCCTGTTGCTTCAATGCTTCAAAGTGAGCTTTTACTTCAGCAGGAACCGTAAATTCATCATGCTTCCAGCCATATTGTGCTTTTGTCGCGATTGCTTCTTCTTTACCAAGTGGAGCGCCATGTGCTTTGTTCGTGCCTTGCACTTTAGGGCTACCGTATCCAATAACTGTACGAACCTCGATTAGTGTTGGTTGCTCAGTATTAGCTTTCCCTTGCTCGATCGCAGCAGTAATCGCTGCTACATCGTTACCATCCTCTACGCGTAAATATTGCCAGTTCACAGATTCAGCACGTTTTTTAATATCTTCACTGAAAGAAAGGTTTAGTTCTCCATCTAGCGAAATATCATTGCTATCATAAAGCACGATTAATTTGCCAAGCTTCATATGACCTGCCATCGACATTGCTTCATATGCAACGCCTTCCATTAGACAGCCGTCACCTGCAAGTGCATAGGTGTAGTGATCAACGACTGGGAATTGCTCCTTATTAAATGTTGCAGATAAATGCGCCTCAGCCATTGCCATACCGACAGCCATACCAATCCCTTGACCTAGTGGACCAGTTGTTGCGTCAACCCCATCTGTATGACCAAACTCAGGGTGACCAGGTGTTTTACTATTAAGCTGACGGAATTGCTTTAGATCTTCAATGCTTACATTGTAGCCCGCAACATGCAGAAGGCTATATAGAAGGGCAGAGCCATGACCTGCAGACAATACAAAGCGATCACGGTTAAACCATTTCGCATTTCCTGGATTGTGATTCAGCTGTTTAGCCCATAGTGAGTAAGCCATCGGTGCAGCACCCATCGGAAGACCAGGATGACCTGAATTCGCTGCGTTAATCGCATCAATCGATAGCGTACGAAGTGTGTTGATTGATAATTGATCAATTGTTTGAGTAGACATATTGTTTTTCTCCTTGTACTTGGTTATTTGCATCTGACTTTGCATCCAGCCACCAGTGATGACCATTTTGCGCAAGCAGCTCATCTGCTGCTGCAGGACCGTTAGAGCCAGCTTCATAATAATTAAGCGGAATTGAGCCGTCAGCGAAAGCGTTTAGGATCGGCTGTACCCATTTCCAAGATAACTCAACCTCATCCCAATGTGCGAAAAAGGTTGGATCGCCATTTAATGCATCTGAAATTAAGCTTTCATACGCTTCAGGCGCATCATTACCATTGGAATTGAAATTAATATGAATTGGCTTAAATTGATCCTTGTTTTGCGGATCTCTTGAGTTAAGCTGGAATGTGATTCCTTCGTTCGGACTAATTTCATAAATAAGCAGATTAGCGACCTGATTACTATTGATAAGTGCTGTGTTGTTACGTAAAGCTTCTTTGAACTCGATAACGATTCTAGTTGATTTCTCCGCCATACGCTTACCAGTGCGAATATAGAATGGAACGCCGCGCCAGAACGAATCATCGATTTCTAGCTTCGCTGCAACGTATGTGTCGTTTTGCGAATGCTCAGGGATACCTGGCTCATTGAGATAACCAACAAGCTTTTTGCCTCCAACATTACCTGCTGTATATTGAGCACGAACGACATGCTGTGCAATATTTTCACGATGCAGCGGCTCAAGCGCTTCAAGAATTTTCTTCTTTTTAAAGCGAACGATCTCAGGTGTACTATTTTCAGGCAAACGCAGCGTAAGCATCATTAGCATTTGCAGCATATGGTTTTGGAACATGTCGCGGATCGCGCCAGTATGATCGTAATAGCCTGCACGCTCCTCAACCCCTACTGTTTCACTTGCTGTAATTTGCACATTTGAAATATAACGATTAGACCATAGAGCTTGCAGTACAGGATTGCTTTGCTGCAGTATTTCAAGCTCCTGAATCATTGGTTTACCCAAGTAATGGTCGATGCGATAAACCTCATCCTCAGAGAACGATTGGCTCAATTGTGCATTCAACTGACGAGCAGATTCCAAATCATGGCCAAATGGCTTTTCGATGACAAGACGTTTCCAGCCCTTTGTATCACCAAGTCCACTTTCCTTAATGTTGTCAGCAATCGTCGCAAAAAACTCCGGACCAACCGACAAGTAAAACATACGGTTTGGATTACCAGGCATGCTCTCTTCGAATTGCTCGACAAGCTGAAGTAGCTTTTTATAGTCATCGGTAATGTCTATGTTAAGCGGACAATAAGAAAAAGCGGCGATAAATTGATTAAACTGCTCTGTGTTGTCTACCGCTCTTCTAGAGAATGTGTGTACCGCACTTTGCACGCTAGCTTGAAAAGTTTCATCAGTAAAAGGTCTTCTACCTAAGCCAATGACACGAAAATGCTCTGGCAGCTTGCCTTCTACGAATAAATTATATAGAGCAGGATAAATTTTACGTTTCGCCAAATCTCCTGTCGCTCCAAACAAAACAAAAGTTGTTGCCTCCATTATCATCTTCCCTTCGCATCTCGATATGTTAACCTCAATCGTTCATATCGCAAAATAGATACTGGCTAATATTGCATAGTTCTACTATAATACTAATAACCTCTATACAAGTAATTAATACATTTGACAGGAGATATAGATGATGTCTATGACCAACTATGAGCTCTACAAAGTATTCTACTGGGCTGCTAAAACTGGAAGCTTAACAAAAGCCGCGAAAACACTATACTTAACACAGCCAAGCGTTAGTTATGCGATCAAGCAATTGGAGGATCGCTTTCAAATGAAGCTGTTTTTTCGTACGCCCAAAGGTGTCGCTTTAACCGAGGAAGGGCATGTGCTATTTTCATATATTGAGCAATCGCAAGTGTTAATTACGATCGCCGAAGAAAAAATGGAAGCTTTAAAAAACTTAATGAGCGGCGAGCTGCGAATCGGTGGCAGTGATTCATTGTTTAAACATTATTTGCTATCGCATTTGGAGGAATATCATTACGAATATCCTGCGATTAAGCTGCAGCTTATTCACGGAACGACACCAGAAATTATTAATTACTTGAAAGAAGGAAAAATCGATCTTGGCGTTGTTCGACTGCCGATCTCAGATAATCAGCTGGAATTCCGTGAAGGCATTATGCTGCAGGATTGCTTCGTTGCTGGGGAACGATATGCAGAGCTGAACGGCGTTGAAATGTCGTTGGAGGAGCTAACGAGCTATCCTATTATTCTATTTTCTCGTAACAGTCGTGCGCGGATGGCAATCAATGAGCTTGCGCAAGGCTATAATATAGAATTAAAGCCAGCCATTGAGGTTGGTAGCGTTGATTTACTTATCGAGCTTGCTCGCAGAGGAACGGGGATTTCTTATGTTACACGCGAGTTTGTATCGAAGGAGCTGGAGGAAGGCTCATTGTTTGAGATTAAGCTTAATGTGCCGCTCCCTCCATCTCGCGTCGGCATTATGAATATGCGAAATGTGCCGCTGTCTACTGCCGCAAAGAGGTTTGTGGAGCGGTTTGGGGCCTCAGAATAGTTCGCTCTTGCAGTCGCTTTTTAAATTCCTGCTGCTTCCTTTGTATTTCTCATTGAAGCAGCAGGATTTAAAGGCGACCCTCTCCCGTTTTCCAGAGCGAACTATTCCTCGGCTGGATGGTTTTAATTTTGGTGGCATGGCTTCGAAGCTCTCTGCGTTTCAATGATGGCTCAGGGCTAGTTCGCTCCTTCAGTCGCTTTTTAAATTCCAGCTGCTAACTTTGTAATCTTGTTGAAGCAGCTGGATTTAAAGGCGACTCTCTTCGTTTTCCGGAGCGAGCTAGCCCTGAGCTGGAAGGCATTATTGGCCCTGCTTCGAGGAGATAGTATGTATAGAACTATTTGTAATCAACGTATTCCCTATGCTTTCACGGCATCTACAAGCTTCTTTGCCTCTAGCAATGACATGCCTGTTTGTTCTCTCACAAATTTCACCGCTTTTACTTCACCGATTGAATTGACTTTATCTTTTATCGTGGCAAGAAATTTTTCATTATAAATCTCTGTGTAATCCATACTGTAACTCTCCTCCTTAAAATTGACTTTACTTATATATAATCATAGCGCTATGAAAAAAAATACTTGATGAGTATTTTATCATTTACTTTATTATCGAACTCCTTAACAGAATAACCCATTATTGTTTTAATATTCGATTTAATGCTCCTTTCATTTTATTTATATACGACTAATCACTTAATATAGTTTCAAAAATATTACTTTCACTAGAATTATGTGATTAATACGCTTCACATGCAAATTTATTCATGAAAATAAAAAACGTCTTTCCCTACAATGGTGTTATTACACACCCATTTAGGAAAGACGTTTTAAATGATCGTATTTGACTCTCGATTAACCCAATTCTTCCTTTATCTTAAAGCTGCGTGCCCAGTACAGCACTGGCGTTGATATAACGGAAATAATGAATTTGAAAATATACGTTGTAAATACAATCTGTAACCATTCGTTAAACGTATAAAGTCCGATGAATGCAATCGCACAAAAGACGATGGAATCAACCAGCTGACTAACTCCCGTGCTTACATTCGTACGAATCCAAAACTGATTGCTTGCGCCAAATTTGTTGCGGAGATAACCATAAACCCGAACATCAAGAAATTGGCTAATTAGATATGCAAGCAAGCTACCAACAGCAAGACGCGGCATTAAGCCAAATATCGTTTGTAGCGATTCTTGGGCAAAATCTGTTTCCTGCGGTTGGAATTTAAGCACCATCTGCATAATGATCGTCGAGGCAATCAGCGTGAAAAAGCCAAACCATATCGCCTTGCGCGCAGCCTGTGGCCCATACTTCTCATTTAGCATATCGGTACTCATGGAAATCGATGTGTACATCGTGTTGCCGAGCGTCATAATAATTCCAAACGAAAATAGTGACAGCTCGATAGTTTTTGTTACTTGAATATTTGCTATTACCGTTGCAAAGCCGATCCATGCATATAAGCCAACTCGTCCAAAAAAGCGATAGCATGCGAGAAACAGCGCAAAGTTGACGACAATAAAAAATATTCCCCATCCTAAATTAAACATATTATTCCTCCTTAGTTTTGGTTACGCGGGATGGTTACGAACCGCGGGCCATTCTACTTAGCTTCTACTTCAAGCATTACCTTCTAAGCAAACGACCATCCATTAGAATAGCAGACATTTCGTAAAAAAGAAATGGTGAATTAATGTAAAGCGTAACCCATTAATAGCGCATATGTGACAAATCACTTACAAAGTGCTGGTAACTGCAACGAATCTAGTATGTCCTAGTAAATGAGGTTTACAAAAGCAACTAAACAAACTATAATGAACGTGTGTAAACGAACAAAAACGAACATTTTGCGAGGTGCGAATAATAATGGAAATTAGACATGCAACAAACCCGGTTGATGTACAACGTCTGAATACTACTGAACTACGTGAGCGCTTTTTAATTGAAAACCTATTTGAAGCTGATAAAATTAATATGGTGTACAGCCATCATGATCGTATGATCGTTGGCGGCGCTAATCCAATCAATGAGAAGCTTGAGCTTGCTGATGCTGAAACATTGAAAACTGAGTATTTCCTAGAGCGTAGAGAGGTTGGCTTTATTAACATCGGTGGTCCTGCTATTATTGAAGCAGACGGTGAAAGCTACGAATTGTTGAAGCTTGATGCACTTTATGTTGGTAAAGGTACTAAACAAGTATTGATCTCTAGTAAGGATGCAGCAAATCCTGCAAAAGTTTACTTTACTTCTGCACTGGCACATGCTACATTCCCAACAACTAAAATCGAGCTTGAAAAAGCTACACCTAACCATCTTGGTTCTAAAGAAACTTGTAACGAGCGCACAATCTATCAATATATTCATGAAGGCGCAGTACAAAGCTGTCAGTTGATGCTTGGTGTTACATTGTTGAAGGATGGTAGCATCTGGAACACAATGCCTGCACATATCCATGACCGTCGTATGGAAGCTTACTTGTACTTCGATATGCAAGCAGATACTCGCGTATTCCATTTCATGGGTGAGCCTAACGAAACTCGTCATCTAGTAGTGTCCAATGAGCAAGCTGTTATTTCACCAAACTGGTCTATTCACTCCGGCGCTGGTACAAGCAACTACTCATTTATTTGGGCAATGGCTGGAGAAAACTATACATTTAAAGATATGGACATCGTTCCAATGAGCACGCTTCGTTAAGAGGCTGCATCTGAAAAGTTAGTCCATGCTTACGATGTGCGTTTCTTTAACGCACGAAACGCTTAGATTATGCTTCCGATGTACTTTTCAGTACAGGAAGTGCATCGAGGCTGCATCTGACAAGTTAGTCCATGCTTACGATGTGCGTTTCTTTAACGCACGAAACGCTTGAGGAGGTTACAGTGTGTTAGCAGCAACAAGGCATAAATTAATTTTGGAGCAGTTACAAAGCGCGGGCTTTGTGAAGGTTTCTGAGCTAAGTCAGCAATTCAACGTTACGGAAAAAACGATTCGTGAGGATCTTATCAAGCTGGAAAATAAACAATGGCTAAAACGGATTCATGGAGGTGCCGTTTTCGTTGAATCTTCTGAACAACCTGATTTTGCCTTAAAGCTGCCTAACACTGTTAACCCAAACGAAAAGCAGTGTATTGCTAGCTATGCCGTCAACCATATGATCGAGGAGCATGATATTATCGCTTTAGACAGTGGCAGCACGACATTAGAAATTGCCAAGCAATTAAGCAATATACCGCTAACGATTATTACCAATGATCTGCTTATTATTCGCGAAGTGATGGCAAAGGATCAAATTAAGCTGGTTGTGCCCGGTGGTTACAGTCGCCATAACCTGCTTATTCCATCTAATCCGATTGAATGGGTAAATGAATTGAATATTTATAAGCTGTTTCTATCGACATCTGGTATTCATCCAAGCTATGGTTTATCGATTTTTTCATATGAACAGCTTGCCGTTAAAAAAAGCTTCATCCAAGCTTCCAAGGAAGTGATCTGTGTCGCCGACCATGGAAAATTCGGTCGTGGAGCACTGCATACCTTTGCACAGCTTGAGCAAATCAACAGCTTTATTACAGATGATGGCATTGCGCCAGAAGTAAAAGAGCAAATGGAGCAAGCAGGAGCAACGCTGATCATTTCCAATCAAAATACAACTGTATAAGGAAGGAATTACTATGAATCTGTTTAATCTTGCAGGAAAAACCGCAATTGTAACAGGAGCGGCACGTGGTCTTGGACAAGCAATCTCTGTCGGCCTTGCAGAAGCAGGCGCTAATGTTGTTATCGTTACGAATGCATCTCCAGCTGAAGAAACATTAGCTCTAGTCGAAGCTACTGGTCAAAAAGGAATTATTGTTAAGGCTGATGTAGGTGATCAAGCGCAATTACCAGGCATTATCGAGCAAGCGAAGCAAGCTTTTGGCTCAATCGATATTCTTGTCAATAACGCTGGTATCATTCGTCGTACACCTGCTGCTGAATTTTCCTTTGCAGATTGGCAAGCAGTGCTTGCTGTTAACCTAGACTCCGTATTTACGCTTAGCCAGCTTGCTGGTCGTGAAATGATTGCACAAGGCAGCGGTAAGATTATCAATATCGCTTCTATGCTTTCTTTCCAAGGCGGTATTAATGTACCTGCTTATACAGCAAGTAAGCATGGTGTTGCAGGTATAACAAAGGCTTTTGCCAATGAGTGGGCGTCTAAAGGTGTTCAAGTCAATGCCATTGCACCTGGCTACATGGCAACTGACAATACAGCAGCATTGCGTGCTGATGAAAATCGTAACCAGCAAATTCTTGATCGTATTCCAGCAGCTCGTTGGGGCACAAATAACGATCTTAAAGGCGCAACGATCTTCTTAGCATCCAGCGCTTCTGACTATGTTAACGGACATATTCTATGCGTAGATGGCGGTTGGATGAATAGATAAGCATTTGCCAGGATCGGCTATTTCTATACAGTCTAATCTATAAATGTGCGATTGTTTACTAAACGGCGGAGCCCTCACTTCATCAGTGAGGGCTCCGCCGTTTGTCGTATCTATATATTACAGCTATGATTATTGCGAAACCTTCTTCAAGCGAATAACATTCCAAGAAGCTTTACTCAAATTCGCAGTTACATAGCCATCCTTAAGCTCAGATGCGCCGTTAGAATGCGGTCTTACCTTCTCCTCTAGTGCTGAGTTAGACGCTTTAAGGTCATCATGTGCTAATACGATATGCTCAACAATTCTATATCCTTCAAAGCTGCGAACATCGCAGGATAATAGCATGTCGTCACTTAAGTGACGGTTAAGCGCGAAGATCGTTACCTCTTCCTTCTCCTCATTGTATACAGCAGCACTATCTAAGTAAGGAACATCTGTGTAGTCCTGTGCGTCGTATTTCGGAGAATCGACGATCGGCAATAATGATACACCTCTACCGTAAATTGAAGCATGCAGGTATGGATAGAATATGGTTTGCTTCCAAGCCTTGCCGCCTTCTTCCGTCATAATTGGCGCAATTACGTTAACGAGCTGTGCCAAGCAGGCCATCTTCACGCGATCCGCGTGGCGAAGCAATGTAATAAGCATACCGCCGACTAACAGGGCATCCTCAAAATTATAAATATCCTCAAGCTGAGGTGGAGCAATTCCCCACGGCTCGATTTTACGATCTTGATTGTTGGAATGATACCATACATTCCACTCATCAAAGCTTAAGTACATTTTTTTCTTGCTGCGCTTCTTCGCTTTAATATAATCACAAGTGGCAGTTACGGTATGAATAAAGTGATCCATATCCATCGTTCTCGCCAAATAGTTCGCAGAATCACCATCGCGGTTGCCATAATATTGATGCAGTGATACGAAATCACTCACCTCATATGTGTGCTCAAGTGTAGTTGCTTCCCATTGTGGGAAGGTTGGCATTCCCGTGCTGGAGCTTCCGCAGGATACTAGCTGAATATCTGGATCGATTAGGCGCATCGCTTTTGCTGTCTCGTATGCTAAGCGACCATACTCCTCTGCTGTTTTCTGTCCGATCTGCCACGGACCGTCCATCTCATTTCCGAGACACCATGTTTTAATATTATGCGGTTCCTTATAGCCATGCTTAATGCGCAGATCACTCCAATAGGTGCCACCTGGATGGTTGCAATATTCCAGCAAATTCCGTGCTGCATCAACCCCTCTTGTACCAAGGTTAACCGCCATCATTACTTCCGTACCAAGCTCCTTCGCCCACTGCGCAAATTCGTTAGTACCAACAAAGTTCGGCTCCACAACACGCCAAGCAAGCTCCATACGTCTAGGGCGCTCTTCTACTGGACCTACACCATCCTCCCAGTTGTAGCCAGAAACAAAGTTACCACCCGGATAGCGAATAATTGGCACCTGCAGCTCTTTAATTAAATCCTTCACATCTTGACGGAATCCATTGGCATCTGCAGTTGGATGCTCAGGCTCATAAATCCCTCCATAAACGGCACGACCAAGATGCTCAATGAATGATCCATAAATTCTCGGGTCTACCTCGTCAATTTTAAATGCTCTATCAACAATCATTTTCGCCTTTAATTCAGATGATACCACTGCAGGGTCATCTCCTTTCAATAGTTAAATGATTTTGGATGATTACGTTTTCACAAATAAAATAGCATATTCTGTAACTAATGTAAACATAAAAATATAAATCAGTTAATAGAAATATAAATCCAAGTTAAAAACAAAAAAGCATGCGCTAGGCATGCTTCTTAACTAATCCATTTTTGATTAAATAGTAATGAATAAAGTAATCGACCGCTCCGATAATCAGGCTCGTAAGCAGTGCTCCCCATACCGTAACATATGCACCTTCGAACATATTGGCAACCACATAGAGAAATACCCAGTTAATGATTACGTCAGAAAACGTGCTAAGCCACAGCGTTCCTCTACGCAAAATAACATATTCCACAAGCACGCCAACAACTGCTGCTAATAGCCCGACTAAGATCGGCTCATAATAGTGTTCGAAATTAACGTTAGCGAAAAGCCATGCGGCTAAAAGCGCACCTAATGGGAATGTAACTATTTTAAAGAATAAACTTGTCATGACTAATCTCCTTCCTTTACCTTAGAGGTGGATGATGTTAGTCATGTGAAGATTCGCCTAATTTTATGCTTCTTTTTGTAAATTTTCACGCCAATATTTATTTTGAATTTTCAGAAAATTATTCCGTTTACTAGCTTGCAAGAAACTTAAATATTGCTGTATTATATAGTTAAGCACAAATAGCCCTAACCCATTATTAGGAAGGACAAGTTATTCAATCAAGCGGCAACTTGACTGATGACGTATGCTATTTGTATGCACACCAACTTAATATCAAGGAGGCGTTTTACATGGCTAAAGAGGTATTATGCGAAGTTAATTCTTGTCGTTTTTGGGATAGTGGCAACAAATGTGGTGCCGAAACGATTTACATCGTATCCAAAAAAGAAGCAACAACTTCATCTGAAACAGATTGCAAAACCTTCGAAACTAAATAGCTCTTTAAGATTAAGGAATACCCCACGTATTCCTTTTTCTTTTCTCATTTTAGCAAGAACGATAATTATTATCAAGTGTTATTTGTTAATTCAATAAAAAACCAGTCCTCTATGTAATCGTGCTACAAAGGACTGGTTTCTGCAACCATTCTATATCAATTAGTATGAAGCCTCTCTATTACCAAGCGTACGCTTTCGGCGCTGCGCCACCAGGTCCAGGGAAAATTTCATCTAAACGCTGCAACGTTGCCTCGTCTAATTTCAATTCTACCGCTAGTAGACTTTTCTCAAACTGCTCTAATGTACGGCAGCCAATAATCGGACTTGTTACGGCTGGCTGATGTAATAGCCAAGCTAGCGCGACAACATCCTCAGTTGAGCCAAGCTCAGCAGCAAGCTGGGCAAATGCTTCAAGCTGTGGACGAAGCTTTTCAATTCGTTCTTGATTGCCCGCGCTGCGACGACCAGTCGCCTTCAACGCATTGCCTCCAAGCATACCACCATCAAGCGGACTCCAAGGAATAACGCCTACTCCCAGTGCTTGTGAAGCAGGAAGCACCTCAAGCTCTGGCAAACGGCATAGCAAATTGTATTTATGCTGCTCAGATACTAGACCAAGATGACCTCTTGCTTTCGCTTCACCTTGTGCCACAGCGATATCCCAGCCGGCAAAGTTACTTGAACCGACATATCCGATCTTTCCTTGCTGCTGTGCGATCTCAAAGCCACCCCATAGCTCTTCCCATGAAACGGAGCGATCAACATGATGCATCTGATATAGCTCGATATGATCTGTTTGTAGTCTGCGCAAGGAGGCATCTAGATGACGGCGCAGCTTATATGCGGATAGTCCAGCGCCACTATTAGGTCCATCATTCTTATCGCTCATATCGCCATAGAACTTAGTAGCTAGCACCGTTTTCTCTCTGCGTCCACCACCAAGTGCGAACCAATTACCAATAATTTCTTCTGTTCGACCAGCGTTTTCACCCCAGCCGTATATGTTAGCTGTATCAAAAAAATTAATTCCCGCATCCAAGGCCGCATCCATAATTTTGAATGCTTCTTCTTGAGATGTATCAACTCCAAAATTCATCGTGCCTAAACATAATCTGCTGACATTGAGTCCAGAACGACCAAGCTTCGTATATTGCATTGTCATACTCTCCTCTTCAGATAAAAGTTAAGTTAAACTAACCAATTTAACCTATCCTTCTATCATAATCCCTTTGCCAGCATAAAGTAAATGTCATGAGCACGGTTGTCTATGTCATATTGTTCAATTTTCATTAATTAAAGTCGCTTACTCCCATGAGCGATAAATACGACGTACCTCACGGAATGACTGCTTTGGCTTGCGATACTCATTGACAAGCCCTTTATTATTAAAGCTTCTCGCGCGATCTCTTAGAATCGTGCTCTCGCTTTTCAACTGCCCGCGAACATCGGCAAATTGCCAAATATACGTGCCACCAATTTTGTGATCGTTGCGGAATATTTCTAGCGCCTCGGTAACGATTTGCGCCTGATAGTCTTCACTGAACAATCTCGGCTCCCAGCCCACATCTCCAGCAATCCCCGCTCCGCCGAACTCCGTCATCAGCACTGGTCTATCCCCTGCTCCCATCGCTTCAGCACGTTTATGAAATTGCTCCAGCATATCTTTAAATTGTTCTGTTTTCCCTTCGTACCAGCCATAGTATTTATTAATACCGATCACATCAAATAACGGCAGCAGCACATCCTCTAGCGGATGCATTGTTGCAAAAGTAACCAATCTTGAGCAATCTAGTTCTCTAACAAGGCTTACTAGCTTCTCTGTCATTTGATAGGCATCGACAGTACGAGAATCAATTTCGTTATGAACTGACCAGAAGATGACGGATGCATGATGGTAATGTGTATGAACCATTTCTTCTAGCATCGTCAGCGCGCGCTGCTGGAACAGCTCTTCCTTTACCGTGTCATTCGGCAGAAAAGCGCCCCACATCGGAATTTCGCTCCAAAATACTAAGCCATGCTCATCTAGCAAGTCGAGCCAATATGGACTTTGCGGATAGTGAGCCCCCCGAACGCTATTACAGCCAAGCTCCTTAATAATAGCTAAATCCTTATGCATTAATTTTTCTGGGAAGGCGAAGCCCCACTCAGGATGCTCTTCATGACGATTGACCCCTTTCAAATAAACAGGCTCGCCATTAATCAAGATGCGATGATCCTTCGTTTCAATTTTCCGGAAGCCGATTCGCTCCACTTTGTCATCCTCTTTCGTGCGCACTTGAATTCGATACAGCTCTGGCGCCCCGACATTCCATAGACGAACAGCCTGCCACTTGAGAGGAATCGTACAGCAATAAATCCCCCCTGCCTCGACAGTAATTGATTGGCGATATAGCTCTTGATTTTGGTCCGCTTCATGGAGAGACAGCTCCGTAATGATGTTAGTTTTCGCCAGTGAACGAAGCTTAACCTTCACGCTTAGATCAGCATCATTGCCAGCTAGCTCATAATCTATTTTGAATTGTTCAATATACAGCTGAGGTAAATATTGAAGCTCTACCGAGCGAATGATACCGCCATAATGAAACCAGTCTACTTGCTCAGTAGGAATGGTCAGCCTGTCCAACGTACTATCTGTTCTAACAATTAGTTCATGATCCCCTGCCTTAAGCTCAGGCATGATAAAATGAAATGGTGTATACCCGCCATAATGATAGCCTAGATGCTTACCGTCAAGAAACACATCAGCATGTCCTAATACCGCATGAAAAATTAGCTTAACTGGCTGATCGCTCTCTATATGAATTCTTTTTCGATACCAAGCTACCCCCTCATATTCAAAAAACGGTAAATCATTATTCCAGCATGATGGAACAAACGAGGACGTAGCGGTTTGCGGAAATCGCTCATACCACTTTTCCTTAATCCCAACATTTTGTGGATCAATCTGAAACTCCCATTGCCCATCTAGCAGCTCAGTACGGCGAACCATATGCTCTTGAAAAGTTCTTAACATCTTTAGTTTTCCTCCTATTATCGCAAATAGATGGCCTATTCAGGCTAATTGATGGCTGACTGTAATAAAGTTTGTTATGATTGAATCATAGCATGTGCGCTAGTGTGCAATGAATGGAATTAAAGTATCTTGCCTTGTAAAAATCGCTCCTATTGCTGAGCGATAATAGGGAGAGTATTAGCATAATGTCAAAAATTAATTATCCGTTAAATCATCTCGTTGTGAATATACATGTTGTCCTTAATAAAATTACATATCCTGGATGGGAGGATGTGCGTAATCTTGTCAACGTGCACAGCTTATACTGGATATACGAAGGGAAAGGAAGCTTTCTGACGAATAGCGAGCACCAGGTGGAGAAGGGAATGCTTGCTTATTTGAAGCCGGGATTAAAAATGTCAATGCGCTCAGAAGCAGACGCCCCCCTGCGAATCATCATGATTCTATTCGATTGCGCGTTATTTCAATATGAAACGATGTGGAAGGGATTAACACCTCTAGAGAAGCTGAATTTGCCGTTTTTAAGCCGTTACCATGCGTCGCAGGCATTAGAGCTCCATCCGTTATTTGAGGAAATTTTTCAAGTGTGGAATGCTGGGGCGTCTGAAGATCATGGGATCGTCCATCCTAAGCTGCAGCTATTACTCCATAAGCTCCACCAACACGAAAAACCCGATTGGCAATTAACCGAATCGGGCGCAATAGCTGCCTATGAACAGATCAAGCAGCAGCTTGAAATGCGATTTAAAGAAAATCTACATATCCATACACTCGCTAAACAGCATAATATTTCGGTTTCTTACTTACGCAAGCTGTTTATGAAGCATACTGGATTATCGCCTAAAGCTTACTTAAATGATTTGCGCAATCAACAGGCTTGTCGTTACTTAACCTATACCGACTACTCTGTACGAGAAATTGCGAAGCTGAGTGGATACGTGGACGAATACCATTTCAGTAAAATGTTTAAGCAGTTAAACGGTTTGTCACCTAGCGCTTATCGTTCATCTCGCCATTATTCCCAATAAGCATGATCAAATCAGAGCGTATTAGCGCGCTCTTTCTTCATCACGTAGCTTGCCGAAAAACTTCAATGAATACAGTGCCGAAATCCCGACAAGCGTATACACTATACGAGAAAGCACCTCATCTTGACCACCGAATAAAGAAGCAACCAAGTCAACCTGGAACAGACCAACTAATAACCAGTTAAGTCCACCAATAATTAGCAAAGTTAACGCAATAGCATCTAATGTTCTCATTTGAAACAGCTCCTTAATTTGTAAAATTACTACTAGCTATTTCCTAATTTACTGTTTTCATACCTCTAGCTGTAAAACGACAACAAGCCCCACGCTGATGCACATTTGGCATCAGCGTGGGGCTTGCTAATTTAGTAGCCCTGAAGGTTACTATGACTACTCTAGATAAATAACATTTGGTGGTGGCTGCTTCTTTTTCTGTCTAGTGGATAAAAACACCTTTCGTGCCTCTTTTAATAGCAGCTGGAACGTCTTCACTAATATTACTTTGTATTCCTGAGACTGATTTAGCGCACGAATCATATCGTTGATTTTTTGCCACTTAGCTCGGCTTAAATCCTCAAAGGTGCGGATATCGCCCGCTTCAAATACATGAAATAAAGCCGTTATAAACTGCTGACGTTGCGATTTATCTAGCTGAGCTAGCCAAGATTTTAATGTAATATCCAGCAGCTCGCTTTTTTTCTCCAAATTCTCACCTTTTACAAATCCGTTCCCCAGCACCTCCCAGGAAAAGGCTTCATGTTGAACGAGCAGAGACATATAGCTTTGCACTACGATATATTCCTCCGCGTGCTCCAGCAGCATCCCAACCACCGACGACTGCGGCACGATGGTCACAATTCGCTCACGCATTTCTAAGTAAGCATCGCTCTTCAGCATTTTCTCATCAAACCCAGGTCCATCATTGTTATATACTGAGATAATCCGCTCCTTAATGCGCGGATGGCACATCACCGCTGCATAAACAGCTAGATTACCGCCCTTGGAATGACCGCCTAATCTTAGCCTCTTATCGCTCTCTTCACTTATATCCTCCAGGTATCGCACAGCTTCATACTGGGCAGCAACTGGCGTGCTAATGCTCATATTGAAGTTTTCCTTCCAGCCGACGATCGTATTGTCCGTTCCTCGATAAGCAATGTATACCGTGCCGTCTTCAAGCTCAATATGCATCGCCGCAAATTGCTTCGTTCGATCAAGATCGATGATGGATTCAAATTTACTAAGCTTAGTATTCGCAAAGCGCGCACAGCGAGCTAGCTTGCGTAGCAGCGGTACGGAAATACGAATGACATAGCTTAGCTGCTGAATTTGCTCCTCACTATACATCGTGAAATACTGTTCCGCCGCCTCAGCAAGCGTTACGCTTCCATCGCTCCAACGCGCAGGGACAATATATTCAAAATTAATATAAACAAGCTGACATAATATTAAGCTATCCACCTCGTTAAAGGGGTCCTGTGCAAGCGTAAGATCACCGCGCCAGTCCAAATAATCCATTATATTGGCCATATATTCACCCCCATACCTTTAAGACTTCGGTTATCCTTCACGTTTCAACCTTCATTGCATGTGTCTATTAGGTTTTCTCTTCTTCGTTGTTGCGATATGGCTCATCTGCAGCCTTCGCTTGCGGCTCCAGATGATTCTCATCAAAGCAGCTTAGCTTCCCTTCACTGTCGATGAATCCGTTCATAAACCCATTTTCACAATAAATATGTCGACGACACACATGGCATTGACCAATTAGCTCCCGCATGGCTAACCGTCCCTACGTACATAACGAGCTTGATGCAGCACACTTTCTAATGGATAGAGCTGCTTAGGTGCAGGCTCTTCTGCCGCATAGCCCACTCCAATAATCGCCACTACTCTTAAATGCTCGGGAATATCAAGCTGCTGACGTACATAGCTTTCACGCTGCAGCGATTCTGTCGTATCCTCGGAATGATAAACGGCTCCCCATGCTGCTCCTAGGCCAAGCGACGTTGCTGCAAGCCACAAATACGAAGCAGCAATCGTTGCATCCTGTAGCCAATACTTACTCAGCTCAGCATTCCCAACAATAACAAAGCCTGCACTAGCCTGCTGCAGCCATTTCATATATGGGGTTGTTTGGCTTAAATCCTGCAAAACTGCTCGATGAGTAACTGCAATAAATTCGCGCGAAGGTAAATTGTTGCCGCTTGGAGACAAATAAAGCGAAGTTATAAGCTGCTCCATCGTTTCTTGCGGAATTTGCTGATCCTTAAACGAGGTAATCTCTCGTCTCTTTTCAATCGCTGTCAATACATCCATCCTAAGCACCTCCATAGTTTTTAAACTTGACCCGAGTTCTTGCTATCTAATCTCATTATAATGGAAATCCGTCCAAAGATGTAAAAAAGCTAGAGGTCAGCACCCCTGGTTAACCCCATAATAAGGTGATCATTTTCCAATTAGGCTCGTTAATAGCAGCATGCCAGTTATTGCGCATAGTTGTAATTGAAGTAGCTTTCCAACTTCATATCTGTACCATTAATGCTCCTAACTGCTCGAAAATGCTTATTGACAATTCATACCAAATTACAGCATGATACTTATTAGTACGACAACATACAGAGGTTACTTCCAATCCTTTATGCATCAGATCTCTTCTAAGGAGTGTCGCTCATTGATTTATACTTATCTCTACATTATTAAAATGCGTGTCCTTGTAAATTTAGCCTACCGGTTCGAGGTGTACTTCTCGATCATCACCAATGTTATTCTGCTTGTCGCTTCAATCTTTCTATGGAAATCTGCTTATGCTGGCAATGTCGCAGACGTTAGCGGGCTGGGCTTGCAGGAAATGATCACGTATACAATTATTTCGTTTCTGCTTACTGCGCTATTTAGCTGTAATGTGCAGGATACGATCTATAGTAAGGTAAGGCAAGGGACGGTTGCGACCGATCTTTATCGTCCGATCTCACTGCTTGGCAGCTATCTTGCTGACGATCTTGGCAATGCGATTAGCTCACTAGTAAACAAAGCATTACCTCTGTTTATTATCGCTTCTCTACTTTTTGATCCACCGATGCCTGATTCCACACTTTCTTTCATCCTGTTTCTTCCTAGTAGTTTACTAAGCTATGCCATTCTATGGCTACTAAGCGCATTAGTAGGATTGATCGCCTTCTGGGTAATGGAGCTAGGTAATTTAGGAATTGTAAAGGACGCGATTATCAAAATTTTATCAGGCAGCATCGTGCCGCTTTGGTTCTTCCCTGATTGGATGCAGCGTATTTCGGCTTTCTTGCCATTTCAATACACATTTCAAACCCCGATTGGTATATATATCGGCTTTATTAATCCGCAAGACGCTTTCATCGCGATGCTTGTGCAGCTTGTTTGGGTCGTTGTGCTTCTAGTAGCTTTGCATTTCTTCTGGAAGGTTACCAAAACGAAAACATTAATCCAGGGAGGATAAGCACATATGAAAACCGTTACATATTACTTTAAAGTTGCTGCGATCTTTACACGACTAAGCATACAACGGCAGCTAGAGTATCCTCTCTTTCTAGTAACTTGGCTGCTGATGATTCCTATTCAATACTTCTCAGGAATATGGATGCTCAAAATCATTACGGAGCGTCTTCAACCGCTAAATGGATGGGATTTCCCAGAGTTAACCTTTCTATACGGCTTAGGGCTGCTGAGCCATGGAATCTTTGTCGTATTCTTCATTACGACATGGTCGATGGATTACTATGTCATTCAAGGTGAGTACGATCGCTTATTGCTTCGACCGCTCAATGTGTTCTTTCAATTAATCGCGAGCCATTTTAACTTTATCGGGCTCATCGATCTTATTCCTGGCATTATTATTTTTTTGTATGGTGCTAGTCTTGTAGGGTTTGATTGGAGCTTTCTAAATATTATTAAGCTGATTCTTATTCTAATTGGCGGAGTGCTCATACGGACAGCCGTATTTGTCTCATTAGGTACAATCGCATTTTGGACAAAGCGCAATAGCTCACTTGTTGGCTTTACGTTAACGATGCTTGAGCGAACAACGATGTATCCACTTTCGATTTATCCATATGTAATTCAAGTTATTTTTACGTTTATTTTGCCATTTGGCTTTATTAGTTTTTATCCTCTATCCGAGCTATTAAGCAAGCATAATGTGCTGCAATTACCTTGGGGGATAAGTATATGGTCGCCTATTGTCGGTGTCGTGTGCTTCTTATTAGCCTCAATGTTTTTCAGGAACGGATTAAAAAAATACGAGAGTGCTGGGTCATAGGAGTGAATAGAGATGGCTATCATTGAAGTAAACAACGTTAGCAAGGAATTTACGATTATTAAAAAAGAATCTGGGCTAATTGGCTCTGTGAAATCATTGCTATTACCGAAAAAAACATTACTTAAAGGTGTCGATGACATTAGCTTTCAAATTGAAAAGGGAGAAATCGTTGGCTATATTGGTCCGAATGGAGCAGGTAAAAGCACGATGATTAAGATGCTGACTGGCATTCTTCATCCCACCTCTGGCTCGATTCATGTTTGTGGTATTTCCCCTCAGCATAATCGGAAAGCTGTCGTTGGTCAGCTTGGTGTCGTTTTCGGACAACGTACGCAGCTTTACTGGGATTTACGAGTCGGTGAATCGTTTGAGCTGCTGCGTCGCATTTATAAGATTGAGGATGCGGTATATGAGGAAAACTTAAATATGATGCGTGAAATACTTAATCTCGACGCATTTATCGATACCCCCGTGCGACAGTTATCGCTTGGACAACGTATGCGCGCCGATCTGGCCGCAGCTATCCTGCATTCTCCAACGATCTTATTTCTTGATGAACCGACGATTGGACTGGATGCAGATGCTAAGCATGCGATTCGTGCCTTTGTTAAAGAAATGAATCGAGAGCGTGGTCTAACTGTTATTCTGACTACGCATGATCTGGAGGATGTAACGGAGCTGTGCAGTCGCTTAATTATTGTTAATCATGGGCAAATCGTTCAGGATGGTCCAATTGATCTGCTTATTGATAAATTAGCACCGCGCCGCATATTGGTCGTCGATCTGCAGCACCCTCATGAAAATTTGGCACATCCGAAGGCAACCATTATTAAGCAGGAGAGCCTGAAGATCTGGTATCAGTTCGAGAAAACCGACATTACTGCGTCCGAGCTTATTAGTGATCTGTCTCGCAAGCTGACGATTAGCGATATCAGTGTAAAGGAGCCTAATATTGAGGATGCGATAAGGGAGATATACAAGGCTCAGTAGCAATGCGTCTATCAGCCACGGTTTAAACAATGCTACTTTCATGCTCCGGAATAATGCCTCTTTCGTCTGCTTTTTAAAGCATGCTGCTAGTAATTATTTGTTAGGTAGCAGCATGCTTTAAAGGCAGAGCACTCCGTTCTCCAGACGCTTTATTCCTTCG
>Ga0182739_1000261_pt1 | contig 86026 bp, 52 predicted proteins | sample eDN5th30CBELigBY_FD_128873 | JGI IMG/M metagenome (GOLD analysis project Ga0182739, IMG submission 128873) | Enriched backyard soil microbial communities from Emeryville, California, USA - eDNA 5th pass 30_C BE-Lig BY (version 2) (version 2) | ecosystem: Environmental > Terrestrial > Soil >...
GAGATGTGCCTGCTCGATGTGCTGGCGACGGTCGGGGCTGCCCGGCCCGATTGGCGACTTGCCGCGGTCCTGGGCGATGACGGACCACTTCGGCAGGCGATCGCCAACCTGGGGATCCCCTGCGCTTTGCTGTCGCTGCCGCATGGGCTGGCTCGTCTCGGCGATTCGGGGGATCGGGACGCCGAGTCGCGTTGGAGCAGGGGAGGGCGTCTAGTGGGCCAAGGGGCAGCCTTGGCGTTGGCTGGGGTCGATTACCTCAGGCGACTTCGCCGACTGATTAAGGCGGACGCACCCGACTTGATTCAAACCAATGGCATGAAAGCTCATGTTCTGGCCGCGTGGGCCGCACCACAGCGGTTGCCGATCGTATGGCATCTGCACGACTATCTGGGCTCTCGGCCGGTGATGGCTCGACTCTTGAAGCAGGCGGCCCGGCGCCGGGTGGCGGCCGTGGCAGTTTCCCAATCGGTGGCCCGCGACGCCGAGCAGACCCTGGGCGCGAGGGCTTCGATTCGAACGATCTACAACGCCGTCGACCTCGAGCGGTTCACGCCCAATCCCGCTCGAACGGATGTGGATGACGCCGATCCAGCGGCCTGGCTTGACGAGGCGGCCGGCTTGCCGCCGGCGCCTCGGGGTACGGTGCGCGTCGGCCTGGTGGCGACGTTCGCGGTCTGGAAGGGGCATCGCGTGTTTCTCGAGGCGATCGCCCGAATCCCGGCCGAGCTTCCGAGTCGCTTCTACATCGTAGGGGGCCCGATCTACCGTTCGAGAGGCTCGCAAGTCCAGCTGGAGGAGCTCAAAGCCCAGGCCGAGGCTCTAGGGTTGGGCGGGCGGGTTGGGTTTACGGGCCACCAGGACGATCCTGCTCGAGCGATGCGAGCGCTCGATGTCGTGGTCCATGCGAGTCTGCGTCCGGAGCCCTTTGGACGTGTCATCGTCGAAGGGATGGCCTCGGGGTGCGCGGTGGTCGCGATTCCGAACGGGGGGGCGGCCGAGTTGTTCGAGAACGAAGCGAACGCGCTGGGATGTCCTCCCCACGACCCCGAGCGTCTGGCTCAGGCCATTCAGCGCGTGCTCGCTGATTCCGACCTTCGCAGCCGACTCGGCCGGGCGGGCCGTGAGGCGGCTCAGGCTCGCTTCGACCGTCGGCGGCTCGCCGAACCTTGGTGCGGACTTTACGAATCAATGGGTGTGTCGAGACGGTCCGAGGGGCCGGCCGCTCTGAGCTCCGTTCAAGGGATTGGCGCACTAGGATACGAAAGATCCGAATCATGATCGGGTTGCGCGTCTGCCATCTCGGGAAGTATTACCATCCGGCTCCCGGGGGGATCGAGTCGCATGTGCGAACCCTGGCCCATGCCCAGGCCGATCTCGGCCTGTCGGTCCAGGTCTACTGCGCCAATCACCAGGAGGGTCCGACGACCGTCGAGTCCGACGGCCTGGTCGAAGTATCGAGGTTCCGTCGGCTCGCGTCGGTCGCGAAACTCGACGTGTGCCCCGACCTGGTGGCTCGATTGGCCCGGATCGACGCCGACATCATCCACGTGCATGTCCCCAATCCGACGATGCTCCTCGCCTTGATCGCGGCGCGCCCCAACAAGCCGGTGGTTGTGACTTATCACAGCGACCTGATTCGGCAGAAGGTGCTGGGCCCGCTCTTTCGTCCCATCGAACGGCTTGCGTATCGCCAGGTCGGCGCCATCTTGCCGACCAGCCCGACCTATTCGCAGGGTTCAAGCTTCTTGCGTTCGTACCCCGATCGACTTCACGTTCTGCCTCATGGGATCGACCTGGAGCCGTATCTTGCTCCATCGGCCGCCGATCGAGCGCGGGCCCGGTCGCTCCGGGCGCAGTACGCCGGCGATGGTCCCCTCTGGCTCTGTGCGGGCCGGCACGTCTACTACAAGGGTTTTCTCAACGCGATTCGCGCGTTACCTCGAGTTCGGGGGCGGCTGGTGGTCGTGGGCGATGGCCCCGATCAGCCGTTGCTTCGCGAGGAAGTGCGGCGATTGGGGCTGGAGGATCGGGTGATCTTCACCGGGGCGCTGCCGCACTTCCTGGGGCTGGTTCCCTTTTACCTTGCGGCCGATGCGTTCTGGTTCCCCTCGAATGCCCGGAGCGAGGCGTTCGGGCTGGTCCAGGTCGAAGCCATGGCAAGCGGCTGTCCCGTGATCAATACCCGGATCCCCGACAGTGGCGTCGCCTGGGTGAGCCCTCATGAGGAGACGGGCCTGACCGTGCCGGTCAACGACCCAGAGGCGCTGGCCGAGGCTGCGAACCGGCTGATCACCGAGCCGGGCCTGCGTGACCGGCTTGCCGTTGCGGCCCAGGCCCGGGCGGTCCGCGAGTTCGATCACCGAGTCATGGCCAAGCGAAGCCTGGCGATCTATCATCATGTCCTCAGGGATTTGCCTGTGGCTCAGCAGGCGCGGCGGCCGGCCTTGACCGCGAGCCCCCTCTCATGAGCGGGCCGGTCCGAATCTTGCATTGTTCGTCGGGCAACCTCTACGGCGGTGTCGAGACATTGCTAACGACCTTGGCACGCTCCACGCCCGCGACTTCGGTGCGACCGGAATTCGCCCTTTGCTTTGCGGGCCGTTTGAGCGCGGAGCTTTGCGCTTCGGGTGCTGTCGTTCATGACCTGGAGCCGGTCCGGCTCAGCCGCCCCTGGACGGTATTGCGGGCACGTCGCAAACTTGAGCGCCTCCTGGCTCGAGGTCGGTTCGAGGTCGTCGTTTGCCATGGCGGGTGGCCGCACTGGATCTGTGGCCCGGTCGTGCGCCGAAATCCTGAGACCCGGCTCGTCTTCTGGCTCCACGACCTGGCCGGCGGGACGCATTGGGTCGAGCGCCTGGCGTCGCGAACCCCGCCCGACCTCGTGCTTGCCGGCAGTCGCTCTGCGGCGGAAACGATCGACCGACTCTTTCCCGGGAGCCCGCGCGCCGTTTTCCATCCCCCGGTGCCGGCTCCTGAATCAGACCGGGCCGAGGCTCGCGCCTCCGTTCGGGCTGAGCTCGGGACGGATCAACAGACGACTGTCATCGTGCTGGCGAGTCGGCTCGATCCGCTGAAGGGCCACGCGACGTTGATCGAGGCTCTCGGCCGCTTGCGGCCGCGACCGAGCTGGGAAGTCTGGATCGCTGGCGGGGCCCAGCGTCCTCAGGAGCGAGTCTACCTCGAGGAGTTGCAACGCCTGGCCAGGGCGGTCGGAGTGGACTCCCGGCTCCGGTTCTTGGGGCACCGGACCGACGTATCCCGATTGCTCGCCGCGGCGGACCTGTTCTGTCAGCCGAACCTGAGGCCCGAGTCGTTTGGACTGGCGTTTGTCGAGGCGATGGACGCGGCATTGCCGATCGTCACCTCTCGGATGGGCGCTGCCGAGGAGATCGTGGACCCGTCGTGCGGTATTCTGGTGCCGGCCGGTGACGTGTCGGCGCTGGCCGAGGCCCTGGCCCGATTAATCGACTCCCCTGCCGCACGTCGGCGTCTGGGAGAATCCGGCCCGGCTCGTGCCCGTGAACTCTGCGATCCCACGACCGCGATGGCTCGTCTCGAGTCCTTGTACCAGGGGGTCGTTCACGAAGCAGGTTGCCGGCGACATGAGCCGCGTCGGTGGTGGGGATTCCCCGCTGAGGCATCTTGATGCGCGATCTCTGGCACCTGATCACGGGTGAATACCCACCCCAGCGCGGTGGCATTGCCGATTACACGGCGCACCTGGCCGCGGCCCTCGCTGGATCTGGCTCCGAGGTTCACGTCTGGACGACTCAAGGTTTGGAAACCCAGGCCGTTGACGGTGTGACGGTCCACCGTCCGGCCGCATCGTGGGCGCTGTCCGAGCTGGCACACTTCGACCGGGCCCTGGAGGCGTTCCCGGCGCCGCGCCGGCTCCTGGTGCAGTATGCACCGAATGTCTGGGGCTACAAGGGCATGAACATCGGATTCTGCCGTTGGCTGCATCGGCGGCGGAGTCGGGGCGATGATGTCCGGGTCATGTTTCATGAAGTCTGGTACCCCTGGCGGCTCTGGGACAAACCGACGCGATGGGCGCTGGCCCTCGGGCAACGAATGATGGTCAGAACGCTGCTGGAGGCCTGCTCGTCGGCCTATGTTTCGATACCGGCCTGGGAGCCGTTGCTTCGCGCCTCGGAGAAAGGCCCGAGACGACCGATTGCTTGGCTACCGGTTCCGAGCACGATCGCAGCGGCGCACGACAGTTCGGCGGTGGCTGACCTGCGACGTCGGCTGGCACCGACGGGAGAGACCATCCTGGGCAGCTTCGGCACCTTCGGGGGCATGATCGGGGGGATGCTCGCCGAGATCTTGCCGCGACTCTTGGAACACCGTGATGATCGGGTCGGCCTGTTGTTCGGTCGAGGGAGTGATCACTTCGTGGCACGCCTGGTCGGTTCGCATCCTAAACTTCACGGTCGGCTGATCGCGGCGGGAGGGCTGTCGCCGGAGGAGGTCTCGTTCCATTTGCAGGCGATCGACTTGCTCGTCCAGCCGTATCCCGATGGATTGACCAGTCGCCGGACGACGTTGATGGCCGGTTTGGCTCATGGAGTACCGACGGTCTCCAACCTGGGGGCGCTCAGCGAATCGGTCTGGATGCAAGGGAGTCACCTGGCGTTGGCGCCGCGGCCGAACCCCGCGGAGATCGTCGAGGCCGTGGAGTCGTTGATCGCAGCCCCGGAGCGGTTCGCGACGTTGGGACGTGCGGGTCGGGAGTTGTATCGCCGGATGTTCGCGATCGAGCGAACGGTGGACGCAATTCGAGGGTCGGCAGTCATCGGCGACGGATGAGCTTGAAATGGTGCGAATCAACGAGAAACGATTCCTGCTCGTAAGCGGTGACTTCGTCAAGACTGGCGGGATGGATCGAGCCAACTACGCGTTGGCAATGCACCTCGCCGGGCAAGGGAGCGAAGTTCACCTGGTCGCGTACCGTGCCGGGGAGGAACTCGTCCAGTACCCGAATCTGACGTGGCATCGGGTTCGGAAGCCCCTCGGCTCCTACTTGCTCGGACACCCGGTGTTGGGCCATGCCGGACGCACCCAGGCGCGTCAGATCGAGCGTGCCGGGGGGCGAGTGGTGGTCAATGGCGGCAATTGCCGGTGGGGAGATGTGAACTGGCTTCACCACCTGAACGTGCTCGACTTGCCGAACACGTCGGGGAACTGGGGCCGTCGTTTCCATCGTCGGCTGGGGCATTGGCTCTACTCCCGCGACGATCGGGCGGCCTTGCCGATGGCTCGGATCATCGTCACGACCTGTGAACGGAACAAGCGGGATCTCGTCGACTGGCTTGGCATCGATCCCGACCGGGTCCGCGTCGTCTACTACGGGACCGACCCCGAAGTGTTCCATCCGCCCGCGCCAGGCGAGCGCGAGGCGTTGCGGACTCGTTTCGGATGGCCGGTCAACCGGCCGTTGCTGGCATTCGTGGGGGCATTGGGCGATCGCCGGAAAGGGTTCGACACCCTGTTCGAGGCCTGGCAGATCCTCTGTCGTGACGCGCGCTGGCAGGCCGACCTCGTGGTCGTTGGTGCGGGGAGTGAACTGGCGGCCTGGAAGGAGCGGGCTGTCCAGGCGGGAATTGCGGATCGGATCCGCTTCCTCGGGTTCCGCCGCGATGTGCCCGAGGTCTTTCGAGCGTGCGATGGCCACGTTCTCCCGTCCCGCTATGAGGGATACTCGTTGGTGACTCAGGAGGCGCTCTGTTGCGGGCTGCCCGCGTTCATCACCCGAACCGCGGGGATCGCAGAACGGTTCCCCACTGCCTTGCAGGACCTTTTGATCCCCGATGCGGACGACGCTGGGGACCTGGCGGATCGGCTCCGAAGCTGGTTCCTCGGATCGGGTCCCGGCCGTGATTGCCAGCCGCTCGCGACGTTCTCGGAGCAGCTACGAAACGTGACCTGGGACCAGATGGCTGAGCAGTTCATGGCGATCGTTGACCAGGCGGGGTGACGGGTGACTTCCGAAGGCCAGACCACTCCCGGTTCGACTCGCGTTGCGGGTGCGGCGATTGGGTCGGCAAACGGCCCGATCGCCGCACCCGGCGCTCGGTCTCCGCATTCGGCAAGGGTAGGGTGGGGGTGGTTGGAGGTTTTCGTCGTCTCGCAGACGGTCCTGCCGGCCTTGCTTTTCATTCCGGGTCTCTCCGCGGGGCGGACTCCCATCCGCGTTTCCGCTTATGCGATCGCCATGGCCGCCTGGGTTCTCCTCAGCCGACGCGGGCGGAGCGGGCCGGGCGCATCCTCGTACCCGGCACGCTCCTGGCTCTGGGTCTGCGTGTTCTGGGTGGGGGCCTCGGTTCTCCATCCGAACTCGTACTCGCTTGTCGCCGCCGCCGCGCAGGCGGCCCTCTATATCGCGGTCGTATCCCCGGCGTTCTGGGGGCCGTTGGCGGTACGCTCGAAGCAGCAGCTTCCTCGGATGCTGGCCCTGCTTTTCCTCTGCAATGCCTTGAGCTCGCTGGTTGGCGTCGCGCAAGTCTTCCGACCCGAGACGTTCAACCCGCCGGTCATTCCGGCGATGAACAACGCGTTTCAAGGCGAAGACCTGATCTACGAGGCCAACGGCCAGAAGATCATGCGCCCTTGCGGCCTGACAGATACGCCGGGGGCCGTGGCTCCGGCCGGGCTGGCGGCTGCGCTCCTGGGGTTGTGCTGGGCGTTGCGGCCGATCGCGCTCTGGAAGCGGTTGGCCTGTGTCGGTCTGGCATTCGTGGGGATGGCGGCCATCTATTACACCCAGGTCCGCCTCACGGTCGTGATGCTCGGAATCAGCCTCTTCACCTTCACGGTCTTCCTGGCGGCCCAGAAAGACTTTCGGAGGGTGGCTTTGCTCGGTGTTCTGGGGACCGTCGTGGTGGTGGGAGCCTCGGTCTGGGTGGTCCGGTCGTCGGGTGACGCTGTGAACGAGCGTCTCATGACCTTGTTCACCAGCGACCCGGCGAAGCTCTATCAAGAGAGTCGCGGTGGGTTCGTGCGGCATGCGTTCGAAGAGGTCCTCTGGGACTATCCCCTGGGCTACGGGATGGGCTGGTGGGGGATGATCCACTCGAGCTTCGGCGACCCGCAGCGGCCCAGCCCGATCTGGGTCGAGGTCATGTGGCCGGCCTGGATTTACGACGGCGGGTTCCCGCTGCTCCTGGCGTACGTTGGGGCGTTGGTGGTGGCGATGCTCGACTCGATCCGGATCGCCCTGTGGTCCAAGGATCGTGAAGTGGCCTACTGGGGCGCGGTCATCGTTGCGTTTAACTTGAGCGTGCTGGCCACCTGCTTCAGTTTCGTTGCGTTCCTCTCACCGATCGGCATCCAGTTCTGGCTGCTCGCCGCCGCGTTGCACGCGGCCGACGCTCGGTCGAGAACCACGGAGAATTCGACGCCAAGTCGGGGTCGCGGTCAGACGCGGCCGGAGTCGGCTCGTCGTCCTCGCCTTCGTCCTCTTTGGTGACCTGACCCTTGCGCACTCGCTACGCCCTTCTCAACTTCGGCACGATGATCGCCTTCACGGCGGTCACCATCACAGTGGGGCTGTTCACCTCCCCCTGGCTGGAACACTGGCTGAACAAGGATCGCTTCGGCGCGTTTCGGGTGGTTCTTGACTGTCAGGGCTACCTGGCTCTGCTGGAGCTCGGTCTGGGAGGGGCGTTGGCGCCGCTGCTGGCGCGGGCCTTTGCCCTGAACGACGATCGCGCGCTCAAGCAATCCATGGCGGCGGCCTCGCAGGCCTACCTCGGTGTTTCACTGGCCTCCCTTGCCGTGGGGTTGGCTCTGACTCCCGTTCTTCCTCGGTTCGTCACGGGCCTTTCTCCGGTCGATCTCGTCGACTTACGGCGGGCCTGGCTGATCGGGCTCCTTGGGCTCCTGACGTTGAGCCTGGTGCCGTTTCGCGCGATCATCGAAGCGCGCCAGCGCGGGTATCAGGTCAACCTGCTGCTGATCGCCCAGTCGCTGCTGATCACGGCAGTGTCATTACCGTTGGCCCGGGCCGGGTGGGGGATCACCGGACAGTCACTGGCCTTCGTGATCGGCACCTGGGCGTTTACCTTGACCTTGACCATCATCGTCGTTCGCCGGCGCCGCGAGCTGCTCGGCTCGTGGACGATGCGCTCAGCGCCCGACGTGCGGCGCGCGCTCTGGAGCCTCAGCGCCGCAACGTTCATGATCAACCTCAGCAATCGACTGAGCCTGACAACCGACAACCTCGTGGTCGGCTCGTTGCTTGGGGCCGGGCCGGTGACGGTCCTCTTCTTCACGCAGCGGCTGCCCGTGCTGGCCCAATCCCTTCTTCTTGGAGTCGGCAGCGCGACCTGGGCCCCCCTGGCCGAGCTGCATGCTCGGGGAGATCGCGCAACCTTCAATCACCGGCTGATCGAGATCTCTCGGTTGATGGCGTTGTTGAGCGTGACGGGATTGGGGCCGATCGTCGCTTACAACCGGCACTTCGTCTCGCTCTGGATGGGCCCTTCGTTCCCGTACGGGGGGGATGCGATCGTCGTGCTCGCCGCGATCAACGCGTTCCTGCTCCCTCAGTTCTCGCTCTGGGGCTGGTGTTTCAGCGCCACGGGGCAGACCGGCCGCGTGGTGGCCTCGTCCGTGGCGGCGGCCCTCGTCAATGTGATGGCCAGCCTCGCCCTGACGTCCTGGCTCGGTCTCATCGGCCCGCTGCTGGGAACCACGTGTGCGTTTGTCACAGTCAGCCTCTGGAATCTGCCGTGGTTGCTCCATCATGTCTTCGGGACCTCGCCCCTGGACCTCATGCGGGGGGTGGCCGTGCCGTTGGCGGGAGGCGTGCTCTATACGAGCGGGTTGTGTTGGCTCACCCAACAGCACCAGCCGTGGGGACGGCTGGGCTTGGCCGTCGAGATGAGCGGGGCGGCCGCCGGGTTCGCTCTCCTGAGCGGGTTGGCGATTCTGTTGAACAAGGAGGATCGCACCCTCTGGCGGCTCCGACTCCAGACGGTTCTGGCCCGAGGCTGAGTCGAGAGTGGCACTGAGGGCGGTGGGCTCGATGAAGACCAAGATTCTGATGCTCGGTCACTCCTATGTCGTGGCGTTGAATCGCAGACTCTGTCGCGAGGTGGCCATCGTCGGAGGTGACCGCGTTAACGTGACCGTTGCGGCCCCCGCATTCTTTCACGGTGATTTCGGGCCGATCACCCTCGATCGAGGCGCCGGAGCACCCTACCACCTGGAGCCAATCCCGACCCGATTCTCGAAGGTCGTCCATCTCTTCACGTACTCGAGGGTTCTCGGGCAACTGCTCCATCGCCAGTCCTGGGATGTGGTTCACGCCTGGGAAGAGCCTTACATCCTGGCCAGTGCCCAGGTGGCCTTCCACGCCCCTCGGGACGCCCGTCTGATCTATTCGAGCTTCCAGAACCTCCCCAAGACCTATCCGCCTCCGTTTCGTGAGATCGAACGCTACTGCTTGAGTCGGGCATCCGGTTGGACGGCATTCGGCCAGACCGTCGCCGAGAATCTGAAGGAGCGCTCCGGCTATCGCGACCGCCCGATGAGCACGATCCCCCTTGGAGTCGATCTCGACGTGTTTCGACCTGACGACCAGGCCCGGCATCATGTCCTCGGAACTTTGGGGTGGTCGGAACCGGGCCCACCGATCGTGGGGTTTCTTGGTCGTTTCGTGCCACAGAAGGGGATCGACCTGCTCTGTCGGGTCCTCGATCAACTCGACCCCGCCGGATGGCGAGCGCTCTGGGTTGGCGGGGGGCCCATGGAGGGGACGCTCCGGGAGTGGGCCGAGCGGCACGGCGATCGGGTTCGGGTTGTCACCGGGGTTGGACACGATCACGTCCCCGGGTACCTGAATGCCATGGACGTGCTCGTGGCGCCCAGCCAAACCACCGTGCGTTGGAAGGAGCAGTTCGGCCGGATGCTGCTGGAAGCGATGGGGTGCGGAGTTCCGATCCTGGCGAGCGACTCCGGGGAAATCCCCTACGTAGTGGCTGACGCCGGGCGAATCCTACCGGAGTCGGACGAATTGACCTGGGTCGCCGCCCTGAGAGACCTCCTGGAAAGTCCGACGACACGGCATGACCTTCGCGAGCGAGGGCTAACACGCGCTCGAGACGTCTACCATTGGCCAATCGTGGCTAGAAAATATCTGGACTTTTTTGAGTCAACGCGGGAGTACGGCTCCTCTCGGGGAGAATTCGTCGGTGGGCCGTCGATGCGGTGAGCTTGTGCATGATCGGCCGGAAGACCGGGCGCCGAAGGTCGCACAAGTCACCCGACTCCTTCGACCCGTGGTAGATCTCAACGCCGACGGGTATGTTCCTTGCGGTACACGGCGAGCGTCGAGCCGGTGGCCTTGCGAAAGACCGCGCTGAGATACTCCAAATGGGAGAAGCCGGACCTTTCCGCGATGCCCTGGAGGCTTAGCTCGGTCTCGATGAGCAACTGCTTCACGCGTCGCAATCGTTCGCCGGCGATCACCTCATGGATGGTGCGGTGCAAGGTGGCGCGGAACCGCTTCTGAAGCACACTCCGGGAAACGAGGACGTGGTTCAGGACGTCCTCGACGTCGATTCCTTCGCACGCATGTTCTCGAATGAAGGTCATGGCCACGGCGACGCTCGGGTCGGCGATGGCGGTAACGTCGGTCGACTGTCGCGTCGCGATTCCGAGCGGAGGGATCTCGAGCGTCGAGCTCGGCGCTGGTGCTCCTTGCATGAGGCCGTCGAGCAGGGCGGCGGCCTCGTAGCCGATCCGCCGGCAGTCGGGGATCACGCTGGAGAGAGGGGGATAGGCCAACTCGCACGCGAGCACCTCATTATCGGCGCCAATGACGGCTACCTCCTCGGGGACCGCCACCCCAGCGCGGCGGCAGGCGTCGAGTGCCTGAAGCCCTCGGAAGTCATTGCAGGCCATCAGCCCGAGCGGTTTGGGAAGCCCGGCGATCCAGCGTGAGGCGCCATCGACTTCCGCCTCCCAGGCCGGCAATTGGTGGCTCCACGAGACGACCTGGGCATCCTGGTAGTGATAGCAGAAGTGGCCCGCCTCACGGACGGCCGCCGTGAACCCCTGGAGAATGCGCCGTGACCATGCGAACCCGGGATAGCCGAAGAACGCGAAATGCGAGAACCCACGCTCCAGGAGATGCTCTGCGGCCCATGCACCGATGGCGCGATGGTCGCTCTGAATATGGGGCTGCCTCCGACTTGGCCGGGGGCTCGGTTTCCCGTTCGAGCCGTGGAGACTCCCCTGGTCGTTGAGATCGACCGTGGGAATGGACTTGGCATGGGCGAGTGAAGCGCTCGGCGGAATCGCGCCCGAAATGATCCCGTCGCCGTTCCAGTTCCGTAGCCAGGGTGGTTCCGGATCTTGCAGCGAGCGATGTTCGAGGTAGACGGTCCACGGCCCGTTCTCCCGAATGTATTGCGAGACGCCGCGCAGGATCTCACGTCCGTACGCCATTGATGTTTCGACGATGAGGGCAACGTGAGGTGGCTCCTTACTGACCCGTCGTGGTTTCATGGGAATATGAGCCACACGTTGAATGTTGGCTCCCAACGTCGGACGTTCGCCGGGCAACCGAGATTCTTGTCCCATCTGGTTCTCAACCGGTTTTGAAACTGCATGAGACCAGTCAAGGGATGCGTCCGAGAGGTCATCGGTCGGTCAACCGAAAAGCTTATAATAAAAATCAAAAAGCTCTATAGTGCCAAGATGACCGACGCAGTCTATTATCCTTGACAGGTGAGCGAAATCGAGGCCGCGTCATATTCGTTTCAATTCCATAGCACCCTGGCCTCTCAGGTCGGGGTGTCACTCCAGACGAGTCTTAGAAGCTCTCACGCTTGCATGAATTCGGGGATGTCAACACCCCGAGCAATACCGGGTCGAGGCTCGCGCGGCAGACCTTGGGAGCAGAGCGATTCCGGCGATCGCGACCGGTGCCTTCGGGGTGGCCCCCGAGTTCGAGGGGGCGTTGCCATGGGAATGTCTGGTTCCGACCGGACGTCACCATCCTGATGGAGTTAACGGCCTCGGTCCGTTGATGAGATGCTCGGGCGCAGCTCGTGAGGTTTGCGTTCAAAAAAAGGGGGGAGGAATGCGACGGCGTACTTGGGCGAGTTGTCGGCTCGTGGGAATGATCGCCGTGACGGCGTTGGGGCCGTTGGGGTGTGGTGGCAGGGTCACCGACGACTTGCCGCGCGAGACGGCGACAGGGACGGTGACCTTCGAGGGCCACCCCCTGGAAAGTGGAACGATCCAGTTCCAGCCGGCCAGTGAGAAGGAAGGAATTGCCGCCGGGGGAATGATCACGGAAGGCGAATTCACGATTCCACGCACTGAGGGTCCCGTACCGGGACGGTACCACGTGGCCATTTTTGCCGCCGGCAACTCCGGCCCCGGCAGCGCGGAGGGGGGAGGGGGGGCCGTGACCCGAAGGGACATGAAGGTCCAGGTCAAAGACCTGAGGGGAGCGATCCCCCTGCGCTACAACATCCAGACGGAACTCGTGGCCGAGGTGAAGTCGGGCGGTCCGAACACCTACAAGTTCGACCTCAAGAAGTGACAGTCACCGCCGCGATCAGGCGGAGGCCTTGATCGCCCTGATCCTTGAATCCTCTCCAGCCCTGGTCCCTGGGGCTTTGACGCTCCGTTCAGCTCGTCATTGTCTTCCTTTTTCCCATCGCCTTGAGAGGAGACACGCCGATGACGGTACGACGTCGAGGTTTCACGTTGATCGAGCTCCTTGTTGTCATCGCGATCATCGCGGTCCTGATCGCACTACTTCTTCCTGCCGTGCAGTCGGCCCGCGAGGCCGCCCGCCGTTCCCAGTGCGTGAACAACCTCAAGCAGATCGCTTTGGCCTGTATGAACTACGAGTCGACCATGGAGGTTTTGCCCCCGGGGATCAAGGGGAGCATTTGGGGGACGTGGATGGTGTTCGTGATGCCTTTCACCGAACAGCAGGCGCTCTATAACGCCTGGAACTTCATGGGCAACAATACGAACACGCTATCGGGCATCACCTATGGCTCGGCCTTCAATATCACGGTGTCCACTGCGAGACTGAACACCTTCACCTGCCCGTCCGACACCCCCAATGCACCGATTGTGCAGACCTACAACATCGGCGGGAAGACCTCCTGGCCGGTCACATCGCACAACTACGCTGCCAATTTCGGCAACCTCTTCGTGTTCCAGAACCAGACCGGCACCTCGGGGAGCGACACGATCCCCTATATCGGCGCGCCGTTCAGCGATATCGGCTCGCCGCTGGTCACCCTCTCGTCGATCACCCTGGCCGCGCCGATCGGCGGCTACACGGACGTCAAGTTGAGCGGCATTACTGACGGCCTGAGCAACACGATGCTGCTGTCCGAGGTGATCCAGGGGCAGGGCACGGGCGGGCAGTACAACGCGAAGTATGATCTACGGGGGTTCGCCTGGTGGTACGGCGGCGCGACATTCGAGACCTGGCTGGCGCCCAACAGCACGCTCCCCGACCAGATGGAGTCAGGGGGCTACTGTGTCTATCCGGCCGCCAATAACCCCCCTTGCATCGCGGCCCCGTCGCTCCTCTATATCACGAATGCCGCCCGGAGTCGGCACCCGGGCGGTGTCAATGCGGCCATGGCTGATGGCAGCGTCAAGTTTTTCAAGAACTCGATTAACCTGTATACTTGGCGAGCTGTGAGCACGATCAAGGGGAACGAGATCGTGAGCAGCGATGCCTATTGATTGAAGAGACGCTCGATCGAGGCGTCCCGGGCGCATGGGTACCTGGGACGCCTTATATGGTGGATCCGCGACGTCGTCAGACACTCCGCCGGACTGGCCCGGCCGAACCACCTGGTTCGCACAAGGCAAGACCGAAGGCGGTGGCACGGCCGACCTGGCCGGGGTTCGGAACTTGGCGGATGCATCATTTAGGGACCTGTGAGCCTGGTCGAGACTCCGAAGTCGCTGAGTCCAAAGAGGTCGGTTCGGAGTTCGCCATTGCTCCGCAGCGCTATCGTGGAATCACCAACAGGTCCGGCCCGTGTTTACCACTGGGTCGCGCTGGTGGTGGTCATGCTTGGTTTCGTGGTGTTGTTCGTCCTCACCTATCCCCCTTTGCCAGGGATCGAGGATGAAGTCGGCTTCCTGAACCAGGCCCTCGTCTGGTCGCGCGGAGCGATCTCCGCCGAAGGGGCCGGACTGTCCAACCTGGCCGACTTCGTACCGGTGGCGGGCCGACATGTGGCCGCACGGCATCCGGGGCGGTCGCTGGTGGCTTTGCCGTTCCTGTGGTGGGGCGGGGTTCAGGCCACCTTCCTTTCAGGACTGCTGCTCCATCTGGGAATGACCCTCGTTGCGGCCTGCCTGTTGACCCGATTGGGCCGCTCGCCGCTCTGGGCCGTGTTGCTCCTGCTGCATCCCACGCTCGCGATCTACAGCCGAACGATCATGGCCGACGCCGCGGCGGGGACGGGGCTGTTGCTGGCCGCCCTGGCGGTCACGTCGAATGGGCCGCTGGCCGGAATTGGGGCCGGTCTCGCCGTGGGACTGGCGGCCTCGATGCGCTATCATGCGGCTCTGGCCCTGCCGCTCGTCGCGGCCGCCTTTGTTTTTCCCCGAGGTCGGCGCCACCCCTGGCGCGATGCGGCCCTCTGCTTGATCGGCGGTGGTATCGCCGGGAGTCTCCTCGTCGTCTACAACCTGGTCGTCTACCATGCGCCGACCGAGCCGTTCACGGGTCGTCGCGGCTTCTTCTCCACGTCGTTCCTGCGTCCTCACGCCTGGTTCTATGCGTCGGCCCTGATGACGCTCTGGCCGGCGATGCTGCTGGCCCCTGGGCTCGATCGGTCATCCCTGCGCTGGCTGGTCCGGGGAGTGTGCTCGCTTTTCCTCGGGTTTCTCACCCTGTACTACTTTCACGATCGAGCGGCGAACTGGCTGGGAACGGTGGTCGTCGGGCAGCGGCTCCTCCAGGTGGCGCTGCCGCTCTGGATCGTCTCTTACGCGGGTGTGATTGACGATTGGATCGCCAGGCCATTGCGGCATCGATGTCGCGACCGAATCTGGGGGGGACTGGTGGTTCTCGGTTGTGTCGGCCTCCTCGGGGCGACGGCCATTCTTTTCGACCGCCATCAGCGCCACTTGAATGAGTTGCTCGAGGCCCGCGACGCTGTCATCGCGGCGGTCCCCGCTCACTCGTTGATTCTCTATGACGGTTCGTTCCTGAAGCTCGTCGGAATTCCCGACGGCGTTCCAACCTACCGGCTTCGACAACTGACCTATCTGGATCGGCCGGCTGAAGACCCCGGGCAACTGTTCGCCGACCTCGATCACGAGCCCGCCCCGTGGTATCTTGCCGTCTTGCATAAGGAAGCCGGAGGGCCGACCACCGCGTTCGCACGCGAGGTGATCGATCGGTATGGGCTGCTTCCGATCGCGACCCATTCGCACCTGGTTTCCCTCTACACCCTGCCTCGCGCCACGACGTTGATTGCCAAGGCCGGTGAGGAGCCATGAACCCGACCCGCCTGGCTGTCGTCTGCGATTACCCGGAAGAGGGTTGGCCGAGCATGGACCTGATGGGGGAGATGATCCTCTCCCATCTGGAGCGCGGGCATGCCGAACAGGTTGCGCCGACGCGATTGTGCCCTTCGTATCACCATCGGCTGACGCGTTGGCCGGTTCTCCGTCGGCTCGGGCTGGCCCGCAATGCCGATCGGGTCCTGAACCGGTTCTGGGATTACCCTCGCGCCCTGGCGCCTCGCGGGCGGCGGGATGAGTTTGATCTGTATCACGTGGTTGATCATAGTTACGCGCAGCTTGTCCACGTGATACCGGCGGGACGAGCGGTTGTCACCTGCCACGATCTGGACACGTTTCGTTGTCTCCTGGAGCCCGAGCGAGAACCCCGACCAGGCTGGTTCCGCGCCCTGGCGCGGCGGACGCTCACCGGCTTGCAAAAGGCCGCCGCGGTGGTCTGCGATAGTGAGGCAACGCGAACTGCCCTGTTGGCTCACCGCCTTGTGCCCGACGCTCGGCTCCGAGTTGTCTATCCAGGCATCCATCCTGAATGTACGGTGGACCCTGACCCGGCGGCCGACGCCGAAGCGGTTCGATTCCTCGGACCCGCCGATCGCGACGGTCCCCCCGACCTTTTCCACGTCGGATCAACGATCCCTCGCAAACGGATCGACGTTTTGCTGGCCACCTTTGCCGCGGTCCGCCGCATCCATCCCGGAGCCCGGCTGATTCGCGCCGGCGGTCCCCTTACACTCGAGCAAGAGCAAAAGGCGCGTAGGCTGGGCGTGTTCGACGCGATGGTCTCGCTTCCCTTCTGCTCTCGCGCCATTCTGGCCGCTGTCTATCGCCGCGCCTCGCTCGTGCTGATGCCAAGCGAGGCCGAGGGTTTTGGGCTCCCGGTCGCCGAGGCCCTGGCGTGTGGAGCCCCATTGCTCGCGAGCGACCTGCCCGTGCTCCGCGAGGTCGGCGGCGATGCGCCCATCTATCGCTCGGTCGCGGATCTGGCCGGCTGGACCGAAGGGGCGCTCACGCTCCTGGCCGAACGGCACGACGAAGCGGTCCGGCGAGTTCGTCGCGCCCGTGGTCTCGCTCAGGCCCGCCACTTTGCCTGGACGGACCACGCCGAACAACTCGTGTCACTGTATCGCGAACTCCTCGAGCCTTCTCCAGGCCGCCTCGATGGACGTTCACCCGGCCGGACAGTTCGCTGAGCCCTCCAATGGCCCGCCTCTATCCGAGTGCATGAGACGGCCGCCCAACCCGCCCTCTCGAACTCGTCGATTCGACCGGGTATCGTAGATCCATCCGGTTTGTGGCCTCGTAGTGATGATTATACCGTGCGATATCAGCCTCCTAAGCATGCATGCTTTGAGGTGTGAGTGCGAGCGGACCGTCTTCCATTCCCCCCCATTGGGACGGTCCGACCTCTTCTTTCCAAGATTTTTTTCCAATTCTCGATCGCTCTGTCCACTTCAGTGGCAGACCGATCAATCTCCGGTTCGACCATGGCTCGTGATCACGCGCGCTATGCGAACCAGACAGGGGCATGATGTGGGGGGAGATCGTCAATACGTCCTACCGCACTACCCTCGCATGCACGCTTCGCCAGATGAGCGTGTGGCCTTGAAAGGTCGGGGGTTTCTCAGCCGATTCCTCAAAGCGGAACGTCGGATCTTTGCGTACATCCTTGCGCTCTGTCCTCGACGATCGGACGCCGACGATCTCTTCCAAGAGGTTAGCATGATCATGTGGGAGAAGTTCGACGAGGCCAACCCGCCGGACAATTTCGCGGCATGGGGATGTCGGATTGCCTACTTCAAGGTCCGGGATTACCGCAAGGTCCGGGGACGCCAGCGTGTGACCTTCAGCGACGCCATGTTGGAGCGGATGGCCGCGAGCCTGGCGACTGAGGCGGTCTCAAGGCATCTCGATGATCGGCGTGAGGCGTTGGAGAGTTGTCTCGGCAAGTTGAATGGCCGCGATCGGGACTTACTTGCTGAACGGCTCAAGGAAGGGGCCACGGCCCAATCGACTGCGGAGCGGACCGGCCGATCTGTGGACGCGGTGTACAAGGCGATGGCGAAGATTCGAAGATCTCTGGGCGACTGTGTGTCGCGGACCTTGGCAATAAAGGGCCGGGCATGAGGGATGTTCCCGATCCGATGGGGGAGTTGCGAACCTTACTTGAGGCACTTTGCGAGGAGACGATCACTCCTGAGCAGATGGCGAGGCTAGAAGCGCTCGTCATGGCTGATCCGGAGGCGGAGGCCGCCTATTTCGAAGTCATGCAAATTCAAGCGGAGCTCCTCCACGAGTTTGGCGGTCTCTCCATAGGAGTGGAGGAGGCGGAGAATCGGTCGATGGACACCAGCGTTCGATCGCCGACGCCGAGCCGTCGCCGCTTACCAAGGCTTTGGCTGGTTGGAGCGGCAGCCGTCGTGGGGCTGGCTTCGACGATCGGTTTTCAGGTGGTCAAATCGGCTCGTTCAGCCCGGGAGGGGATCAAGGATCAAGCGGCCAACCGCGCGGCGAGGCCCGCGGCCCGAAAAGTTGATGTCACCCGAGGCCTTGCGTTGGTCATCAAACTCAAGGCTCTGGAGTGGGAGGAGTCCACCGAGGACCCACCGGAGGAGGGGGACGTCCTGGCAGCGGGTCGGCTTCGGTTCCGTTCTGGCCAGATGATTCTGAATATGTTTACGGGTGTGTCGATCGTGGTCGAGGGACCGGCGGACGTTGAGCTTATCTCCTTCGACAAGGTCCATGTGCGCTCGGGCCGGTTGCGGGCCCGGGTTCCCGAGGGGGCGGAGGGGTTTGTCGTTTCCGGACCCGGCTCGGCGGTCGTGGACCTGGGAACCGAGTTTGGACTCAACATTGCGGCCGATGGTCAAATGCGAGGCAAGGTCTTCAAGGGGATGGTCGAAGCGGCTCTGTTGAATGAGGCGGGAACCTATCGGCGCAGTCGGATGATGGACCCCAAGAGCAAGAGCTTTCACATCAACCCTCAGGCCGAGCTCATTGATTCGGGAAATCACGCCGAGGATTTCGTCCCAACCTGGCAGCAGCGCACCCCTCCGTTGAATCTGGAAGCCCGCTATCGTGAGTCGATTCTCGAGGCAAGGCCTTGGGGCTACTGGCGGTTCGACACTTTGAGCGATGGACTGGTGCCTAACGAAGTGCCGGGCCGGCCCGCTCTGCGTGCGAAAGGGCCGATTCACTTGTCGAACCCCGCACAGGGGAACCGGTGCGCTGTGTTCGAGGCAGGGGCGACGGGCCAATATCTGACGCTCGATGAACTGTGGACTCCGGCGCGGCATCCAGGCTACGCGGTCGAGCTCTGGTTCTTGTCCCAAGGCATCGCTCATTCCGCCCTGGCGACCTTGCTCGAAGACTCGCCCACGCAACCGGTGGAGCACTCGTCCGCGCTGCATTTCAAGTATCTCCTCGAGCTGACGTCTCGAGTTCGGGGAAAATTGCACCAGCCGGCGTCACTCCGGCTTCTCCACCGGTTTCCCAGCAGCTACAACGGCGGTGATAATCTGTATTCGAAACGTCATTATGTGCCGTATCAATGGCACCATTTGGTCGGTCAGCTCAACGAAGACCGTATGGAGCTCTACGTCGACGGCGAGCCCACGCCCTCGCTTCGCGTCGATCCTCAATACCAGAATCGAGCCAGCCAGCTCCTCCTGGGACGACTGACCACGCTTCCCAAGCATCATGAAGACACGAGCCGTCCGTTCGTTGGTTGGATGGACGAGGTGGCGATCTACAATCGACCCCTCACGCTCGAGGAAATCCGCGAACATCATCAGCTTCGATCGCCTGCGTCTCCACCGCACGGTGAGGTCAGCCCGATGCATTGACCGAGCGAAGGGGCGACGGGCGTTTGCACCTTGGAGAATCGATCTCCCCGGGGCCTCTCATGACTGCTCGGCCGATTCCTTCCCTGTCTCCGTCTTTTTCGGTTTATTGCTCGATTCGTTCTTCAAAATTGTCGAGGTTGTTTCATGAAGCGACGAGGTTTCACACTCATCGAATTGCTGGTCGTCATTGCCATCATTGCCGTTTTGATTGCCCTCCTGCTTCCCGCTGTGCAGGCCGCACGCGAAGCGGCTCGGCGGTCCCAATGCGTCAACAATCTGAAGCAACTGGGACTGGCCGTTCAGAACTATCACGACACCAATGGATGTCTGCCACCGACGGACAACGCGGCGATCTACAACAGCGCCACGGCCAACGCCAATGACTTCGGAATGAAGGTTCGAATTCTCCAGTACATGGAGCAGGTGGCGCTCTACAACGCCTTCAATCAGTCGATCTCCTACAACTTGGTGCAGAACGGCACCGTCTCGTCGACGAACGTGGCCACGTTCCTCTGTCCTTCCGACGGGACAACCGTGAATCGGGGAATGACGTCATATCCCGGTCACAACTTCGGCGACTGCAATTATGGCAATAACATCGGGACCAGCCTGTCGTTCAACGGCGGTCAGATCGATGGGCCGGCCTATGTGATGGGTAAGATCGCCAGCGGCAGCGTGACCTACGGCTCGACCAACGGTGGTGTCGTCTCGATCGCGTCGATCATCGATGGGACCTCGAATACGGCGATTCACAGCGAGTGGGTGAAGGGCCGAGGGACAACCGGCAACGGGTTGTGGCAGGTCTATTCGATCGGCACCGACCTGACCACCACCTCGCCCGCTCTTCCCAGTGGCGCGGTCGGCTGGCAGGCGATCCTGAGCAACATTGGCGCAGTCTGCCAGGCGAGCACCACCCAGAACTGGAACACCAAAGGATATTCGTGGAGTGATGGCGGCTGCGGTATCGGAGGCTGCTATAGCCACCTCCAGCCCCCCAACAAGAAGGCGTGCGTCTTCAACAATCAGAAGGAGGGCTATTCCGCGACAGTCATCTGGTCCATCGGGACGATGGTCGGCGCCAGCTCCAACCACTCTGGCGGAGTCAATGTCGGGATGCTCGACGGCTCGGTCCGTTTCATCAAGGACAGTGTGAGCCTGGCGACCTGGGGGGCAATTGCCACCAAGGCCGGCGGCGAAGTCCTGAGTGCCGACAGCTTCTGAAACGGTGCCGTGTGGCTCTCGGCCCGGGCTCCCCCCCGGTCGGGCCGAGCGTGTTCCCTTGCCTTCGAACCTCGGTTCGTCTCTCCTCTCGCCCCAACTCGGTCGGTCGGCCGGGCCTGCGTCCACACTCGGGGCCGTTCCCGGTCAGGATGCTTCCTCCATACTGAGCTGAAGGGGACTCGCGGTCTCTGCCGAAGGCAGAGCCTGAGTTTCGCCTTGCGCCTGCGTGGTCGACACTGAGCCCAGGCGGGGGCGGCCGCTTGGCGCCGGATCCGGGCTGTCGCGATCATCACTCAATCGCTTTTCGGCCCTCAAGGCGCTTCGCAGCTCATCGACTTCCTGCCGGAGCTCACGGAGCTGCTCGAGCTCTTCGTGGAGTGAGGCGAATTGCTCCCCTTGCAGGGTGATGAGGGCCTGATAGCGACGACGCTCGGCCTCTTGGATACGTTCAAACATGTGCTGCTGCATGAGGCCAAACTGCTGGGTCAGCGGACCGAGCAACGACTTCGCGAGCTCGGCCTGGTCGGCGGAAAGTCCTGACAAGAGGGGAGCGAGGTCGGTTGTGGAGCCGGCGCCCACGGTCGGAACCGGGACAGGTGGGGATGTCGTTGTCGGTTCGAGGCTGGGAGCGGGGGACGACCAACGGATCAGAGAGTCGCCGATTCGCAGCTCATCGGCCTCGGTAAACCGGCTGAGCCGTACCTTAGTGCCATGGATCGAGACGCCATCTTTGCCGAGGAGATCGAGGATCCAGGTCCCGCCTGGCGTCTGAACCAACGCGGCGTGGAAGGCGGAAACGCTTGGATCGAGCAGCCTCGCCTGGCAGTCCGCGGAACTCCCGATGAGGATGAGGGGCTCGGTCCAGGAAGAGCAAGCCGAACCGATCGAACGGTGCGACAGGGCCAGGGTCAAACTGAGGATGGGCCGCGCCTCTTGCCTCGGTTCGCGATTCCCCCCCACGAGACGGAGTCGATAGGGGCCGATCCGGACCGTGTTCCCCTGTTCGATCCACCCGGCGCGTCGGCAGCGTCCATCGTGGTAGGTGCCCGCCTGGCTGCCCAGGTCGACGGCGTGAAGTCGGCCGTCGATCAGTTGGAAATAGGCATGGCGGTCACTGACCTCCGGGTGGGGCAGACGGAGGTCGGCGTCAGGAGCGCGCCCGACGACCAGGTAGGGCTGGTCGGACGTGAAACGCTCGACCGTGGTCGAGCCCCGTCGCTCGACCGTCCACTCCAATGGCCCAGTCGCGCCACAAGCGTCCATAAACTCGCTCATCGGGCCACCCTTCGAACTGCCCAGATCCGATCGCGACGTCGCGTTGAAGTCCTTGGCGATCTCTCTAGGCTGATGAAGACCGGGACGGCCGGTCAAGGGAGGTCGGCGCGAATTCCGACCGGTTCTTCCGGAGCACCCGGAGAACACGGGAGGCCCGCGCGGCCTTGCTGCGTCCGGGAAGGACCGCTAGCATGACGTCCGAGTCTCGTGCCCAGCCATCCCCAATGCCTCGAAGGCGTTCGATCATGAAGGACCAACAGAAGTATCCCAAGGGCATCATCCTGGCGGGTGGGTCAGGAACGCGGCTCTATCCGATCACCCGCGCGATCAGCAAGCAGTTGCTGCCGGTCTACGATAAGCCGATGATCTACTACCCCCTCTCAACCCTGATGTTGGCAGGGATTCGCGACATCCTCCTGATTTCGACGCCCGAAGATATCGGCAACTTCGAACGCGTGCTCGGTGACGGTCAACAGATCGGCCTGACGATTCAATATGCCGTGCAACCGCGCCCCGGCGGCCTGGCCCAGGCGTTCCTGATCGGCCGCGAATTCATCGGGGATTCGCCGGTCGCGTTGATCCTGGGCGACAACATCTTCTACGGTCAGGGATTCCAGTCGATGTTGGGCCGGGCCCGTCGAGCCGAGGTGGGGGCGACCGTCTTCGCCTATCAGGTCAAGGACCCGCACCGATACGGCGTCGTCGAGTTTGACACCCAGGGCAATGCCGTCTCGATCGAGGAGAAGCCGGCGCGACCTCGGTCGCAGTTCGCCGTGACGGGCCTCTACTTCTACGACAACCAGGTTGTCGACATCGCCTCCCAGCTCAAGCCTTCGCCGCGGGGCGAGCTCGAGATCACCGACGTCAACCGCGAGTACTTGTCCCGGGGGCAGCTTCGCGTCGAGCGGTTCAGCCGGGGGTTCGCCTGGCTCGATACCGGCACCACGGACTCCTTGATCCAGGCGGCCAACTACGTCGAGACCATCGAGTCGCGCCAGGGCCTCAAGATCGCTTGTATCGAAGAGGTGGCGTACCGTATGGGTTATATTACCAGGGCCGAAGTCGAAGCACTCGCCGGCCAACTCCCCAACGACTACGGTCGCTACCTGAAAGATCTGCTGCGCGAGCCGGGGCAGTCGGATCTTTGAATCGGCAGTACCGAGGACGAGGCCCAGGTTGGGCCCTTGACCACGAGCGGTCAAACACGAGACAGCGCATGGGGCGGACGACCGGATCGGGGTACAGGATTTGCAGTGCCTCCGGCCCGCCTGTTCCGGTATCATGGTGATCCGGCTCGGATATCGCAAATGGCCCGTTTCGACCCGTAAGTAGGGGATGGCCTCATGCTGTGGGACGATCGCCGTGGACATGACCACCACCACGCCTTCGCCGGGCTTAACCCATTGGAACGCGAAGGGCTCATGGTGGTCGGCCGTCGGAACATGCTCAAGGCCAGCCTGATGGGCATGGCCGGTCTGAGTCTGCCCGGCCTGCTTCGCACCCGGGCCCAGGCGGTCGAAGCGGGCCGGCCGATTGGCGGCCGCAAGAGCGTGATCCTTCTCTGGATGACCGGCGGCCCCAGCCAGATCGATACCTGGGACCCCAAGCCCGACCGTCCTCTCGAGAACCGAGGTCCTTTCGGCTCGATTCCGACCCGTCTGCCCGGAGTCCGAATCTGCGAGCATCTGCCCAGACAGGCGGCAATGCTCGACCAATTTACGATCATTCGCTCGGTCGACGCTCGGTTCAGCAACCACGAACCCAACAAGGTTTTTCAGACGGCCAACCGCGAAGCGGAGCCGCGCACCAATCCCGCAGCCGAGATGTATCCGGCGATCGGCTCGATCGTCGCCAAGTTCCATGGCGCGAACCAGCCGGGCATACCACCGTATGTCGCGTTCATGAAGTCACGCTCTCACATCGCCTTTGGGGGCTACCTCGGCAAGCAATACGACCCGTTCATCGCCGATTCCGCGACCCGGCTGCCGATCTACACCAACGTCGGAGTCGACACGGGACGCATGACGGAGGCCGGCTTCTTCCAACTTCCGAAGGGGCTGACCGTCGAGCGGCTTCAGAATCGGCGAAGCCTGCTCGGACAACTCGACAGTTTGCGAAGCGAGATCGATCGGTCGGGCTCGATGGAAGGGATGGACAAGTTCGGCCAGCAAGCCGTCAACATGCTGACCGGTCGACAGGCCCGCGAGGCCTTTGACATCTCGAAGGAGCCGGCCGCGATCCGCGAACGTTACGGGCCTCATCTCTGGTGTCAGCAGGCCCTCCTGGCGCGGCGGTTGGTCGAGGCCGGGGTCAGCTTCGTCACCCTCGACCTCAGCCACCACACGGCGTCGGGGACCTGGGACAATCATGGTGACAACATTCCCCCTTACGGCGGGATCAGCAAGGGCCTGGGGCCATTGCTCCCCCTCTTCGACCGCCTGATCACCACCCTGGTCAGTGACCTCGGCGAGCGTGGGTTGCTCGACGACGTTCTGGTCATCGCCATGGGAGAATTCGGCCGCACCCCGATGATGGGTACCCAGGGGAGCACCGACGGCCGAAACCACTGGAACCCCGTCATGTCGATGTGCCTCGCCGGCGGCGGATTCCGGCACGGACAGGTCATTGGGTCGAGCGAAAGCGACGGCGGCCACATCAAGGACCGTCCCGTCACGCCGGCTGACCTCGCCGCGACGATCTATCACCACATGGGCGTCCCGCTCGACGCCACCTACCTCGACTCCGTCGGCAGGCCCCGGTCGATCGTCGAGGACGGCAGCCCGATCAGCGAGCTTCTCTGATCGCGACGCATGGGTATCACTCCCTGGGCTGAGCTTGTGCCAGGGGGTTCGGGAGGCACCGTTCCCTATTCTTCGGCTGGATTCGCCAGCCTCCAACCCAGGGACGGTGCCGATCGATTGCCATTATTGATCGAGTAAGCATGATCGCCAATGACGAACGCGAGGAGTCGATGAGGTACACTCATGGATCACGAGCGGGCGCGGATATTAGCGGTCAACGTCGGTTCGTCGAGCTTGAAATTCGCGGTCTTCGGGGCGGCCGAGCCGTTGGAACGGCTTTGGTCCGGCCGGATTGAGCGAATCGGCCTTCCGGATGCGAAGTGGTCTGTGGCTGAATCAGGCGCATCGACCGAGACACGCTCGATTGTGGCCTCTGATTACGACGCGGCCGTGGGCACTCTGATCGAGTGGTTGGATCGGACCATGGGCCTGGGATCGCTGGCGATTGTTGGGCATCGTGTGGTTCACGGTGGAGGGCGTTACCAGCGGCCGGAGCGAGTGACGCCGGAGCTGCTTGAAGTGCTGAGGGAGATCAGTCCGCTCGACCCAAGCCATATGCCGGGTGAGATCGCTGTGATCGAAGCGTTCCGCCGGTCCAACCCTGAGCTACCCCAGTTGGCCTGTTTCGACACGGCGTTCCACTTTGATTTGCCCCGGATGGCTCGGCTTCTCCCGTTACCCAGGAGGTTCGAGGCCCTTGGGGTGCGACGGTATGGGTTTCACGGCCTGTCGTATGCGTATCTCATGGAAGAGCTGGAGCGGATCGCCGGCGTTGCGGAAGCGCGGGGACGGGTCTTACTGGCTCATCTCGGTGCTGGGGCGAGTCTGGCGGCCGTCCGCGCTGGCAGCCCTATCGACACGACAATGGGGTTCACGCCGGCCGCTGGCCTGGTGATGGGGACGCGAACCGGCGATTTCGATCCCGGACTGGTTCGGTACTTGCTCCGATCCGAGGCGATGACGCCGGAGCAATTTGACCACCTTGTCAATCATGAGTCGGGCCTGCTCGGCGTTTCGGAGATCAGCCCCGACGTGCGAGAGCTTCTCGCCCGCCAAGATGAGGATGTTCGGGCCGCGGAGGCCGTCTCCTTGTTCTGCTACCAGGCGAAGAAATGGGTTGGGGCCTATGCGGCGGCCATGGGGGGACTGGATACCATCGTCTTTGCGGGGGGGATTGGTGAGCACGCCGCGGAGGTCCGATGGCGGATCTGCGAGGGTCTCGAGTTTCTCGGGGTCGCCCTCGATGAAGCGAGAAATGCCAGCAACGCAGGCCTGATCTCGACCGAAACCGGTCGGGTCAAGGTTCGGATCATTCCAACCGACGAAGAGTTGATGATCGCCAGGGCGGCCTGCCTCGAGCGATGAGGCATCAACGGCCTCTCCGATGCCGGAGATCCGCAACGGGACTTTCTCAGCGGGTCAGCCGGTCTTCGAACTCCCCGCGCCAGACCGCGGCCAGCGCGGGGACATTCAGAAGCCGTTGAATCTGGGCCGGATCCGGGTTGCGGTCCAGGATCAGCCGCAACATCGCGGTGACGGTCACCCGGTTCTGGTCCTGGCGGACTCGTTCGATTGGGTCGCCGGGCCCCACCACGCCTTCTTCGCGCACCCCGAAGTAGATACCCGGCCGGCCCGCCTTGAGAAACGTCTTGACCATTGTTGGGTCGTCGAAGCGGATGCCGAGCTTGAAGCAAGGCATCCGCGGCTGGGTGACGACAAGACGCGCTGTCCCCACGCGGAACTCGTCGCCAATGTGAACCTCGTCTTCGATCAGGCCCTCGGTCGTGAGATTCTCACCGAAGATGCCGAAGGCGAGGTCACGGCCGAGCTGGGTCCGCCAGCCGTCGTAGTGCTCCGACGGGTAGGCGTACACGGCCTTGTCAGGCCCGCCATGCACGCTCAGGTCGGCCTGGGCGTCCCCTTCGAGGTTCTCGCGTTGAACTGGGATCGGCCCATCGACCGGGTTCTTGAAGATCCCCGTGAGGACCGTCTGGCCGGCGCGGGCGACCAGCTTTGGTTTTCCCACTTGGACCGAGATGACACGCATCAAGCGACTCCGTTGAACTAGGCGGGACGTTCAAGGGGCACGTTTCGACGGCCGTTCAGAGCTGGCCCGGAGGACGCACGTTCTTACCCGGCTGTTTGGTGGCAGAGTCGCCCAGGTCGGCTCGCGCGGCGTTGGCCAGGCGAGTGAGGCGTGCGACGACGTCGGGATGGCGCGAGGCAAGGTCGGTCGTCTCGCCGGGGTCGGCGTCCAGGTCGAACAGGCTGAGGCCGATCTCGCGTTCCTGGTACGGACCCGGCTTGCCGTCAGACCCGGGCGCTCCGGCGAGGCTCCGATACTTGTGGGGAAAGTGCAGCTTCCAACGCCCCGAGCGGAGCGCCTGGAGCTCGCGACCCCAGTAGAAATAGAACGCCTCGTGGGGGCTCTTGGCGTCGGGTTGGCCAGTCAGGAGGGGGCGGATGTCGCGGCCGTCAATAGGACGATCCTCCGAACGATCGGCTCCGGCCAGCTCCGCGAAGGTCGGCAACAGGTCGATCGTCATTGCCGGCTCTCGGCAGACGGAACCGGCGGGAATCGTGCCGGGCCAGCGCGCGGCGAAGGGCTCGCGCACGCCCCCCTCGAACGAGGTTCCCTTCCCCTCGCGGAATGGGCCGGCCGAACCCGCGTGGTTGCCATACGACAGCCAAGGGCCATTGTCCGAGGTGAAGATCACCAGGGTCTGCCGGTCGAGTCCCTGCTCCTTGAGAGTGGTTAGAATTCGGCCCACCGACTCGTCGATCTCCTTGATCACATCTCCGAACAAACCTCGTGAGGTCTGGCCGGCGTTCTTATCGGAAACGAAGAGCGGTACATGCGGCATGCTGTGCGCAAGGTACAGGAAGAAGGGACGCTCCCGGTTCGCCTTGATGAAGCCGACGGCCCGATCGGCGTACCAGTGGGTCAGGTTCCTCTGGTCGGGATTCGTCGCCACGACCTTTTCACGCTCGATCAACGGAAGGTCGGGAAAGGATTTGTTAGTGGGATGCTTCGGCCACATGTCGTTCGAATACGGGAGGCCGAAATAGTCATCGAACCCGTGCCGGGTTGGGAGAAACTGCGGGTGATGGCCGAGGTGCCACTTGCCGTAGATGGCGGTGGCGTAGCCGCGGCGCTTGAGGACCTCGGCAATGGTCGATTCGCCCTCGGCAATCCCGATCTTGGAGGCTGGACCGAGAGCTCCCAGGATGCCGACGCGGTTGGGATAGCATCCGGTCAACAGCGCCGTGCGCGACGCCGAGCAAACCGCCTGGGCCACGTAGAAGTCCGTGAACCGGATCCCTTCCGTCGCGAGCCGGTCGATGTTCGGGGTGGAATAGCCCTTGGCACCGAAACACCCGACGTCGGCATAGCCCAGGTCGTCGGCGAAGACCACCACGATGTTCGGCGGGCGTGTCGAGGGCTGACGCAGGGACGGGGAGTCGGCATCACCGGCTATCGTGCGTCCCGGAAGCCAGGCCAGGGCGACACTGACGAAGCAAAGCCCGAGCTGAAGCTTTCTTGCGATCATCGGCCGGCCTCCAGCTAGGAACGCAAGGCACGTGAGGCGTGGGGCCGCCACGACGACGAGGCGCATTCCCCTCGCGCGAGTCGGTCAACTCTATCGAACCCCGCTTCGGGTTGAACAGGGGGGATCTATCACGGGCCAGACGTGGCGGAGAGACGGCGCGCCGGAAGTTGGTCGGCTGGAACGGGATCGCGGCGGGAAACACGAGGGAGAGGCCGGATCCCGTTCACGAAGCCGGGACCCGGCGCCAAGACTTCGCCGAGCTAGACGCTGCCGACCGGGACTTCGGCCAGCGACTCGCCATTGACGTGGATACCGCCGAGCAAGTCGGCCCCCAGCGCGGTTTCGCCGTGCTGGCTGAGGTCGAGCCCTTCGTCCTCATGCTCGTGAGTGACCCGGAGCGGGATGATCAGGTCGGTGATCTTGTACAGGATCAGCGAGCCGATGAACGAGAAAGCGGCCACGATGACCAGGGCCACGAGGTGATAGAAGAAGGTCTGGGTCTTACCCGATGTCAGGCCAAGGTCCTTGGCGAAGATCCCGGTCGCGATCATGCCGACCATGCCGCCCACGCCGTGGCAGGGGAAGACGTCGAGAGTGTCGTCCAGGGTCGATTTCGTGCGCAGGCTCACGGCGAGATTACTGATCACGCTGGCCGCCAGGCCGATGACGATACTCTCGCGGATGGTGACGAAACCGGCGGCCGGAGTGATCGCGACGAGCCCGACGACCGCGCCGATGCAGGCGCCCAGGGCGGACGGCTTATGGCCGCGCATCCAGTCGAAGAACATCCAGCCCAGCATGGCTGCGGCCGACGCCGTGTTCGTGGTTCCGAAGGCCAGGGCGGCCGTGCCGTTGGCGGCCAGCGCCGAGCCGGCGTTGAAGCCGAACCAGCCGAACCAGAGCATGCCGGTCCCCAGGAGCACGAACGGCACGTTCGCGGGGGAATGCGCTTCGTTGGCAAGGTGGCTCTTGCGGCGGCCCAGGACGAGCGCACCGGCGAGAGCGGCGAACCCCGCCGACATGTGGACCACCGTGCCGCCCGCGAAGTCGAGGACCCCCAGCTTGCGGAGGAACCCGTCAGGATGCCACGTCCAGTGGGCCAACGGGCAGTAGATCAGCAGGCTGAAGAGGACCATGAACAGCAGGTAGGACGAGAACCGGACCCGTTCGGCAAACGAACCCGTGATCAGGGCCGGCGTGATGATCGCGAACTTCAACTGGAACAGGGAGAACAGGACCAGTGGAATCGTTGGTGAAAGCGCGGAGTTGGTCGCCTCGCCCACGCCGTCAAACATGAAGAAGGTCAGCGGGTTTCCAATGAAACCGCCGAAACTGTCGCCGAAGGCGAGGCTGAAGCCGACGAGCACCCAGAGCAAGCTGATCACCCCCAGGGCGACGACGCTCTGAAGCATGGTCGAGACCACATTCTTGAAGCCCACCATGCCGCCGTAGAAGAACGAGAGCCCAGGCGTCATCAGCAGCACCAGCGCCGCGGCGGTCAGCATCCACGCCACGTCCCCGGAATTGATCGGGTCCCCCGCCGGGACCGCCTTGTGGGCGGGTTTGACAACCAACGCGGTGATGGCCAGGGCGACCAGCAACAGGAAGGGAAAGGGGGTTGCGCGTTTCACGGGCATCCTCGTTTAAAAAAGAGGCAACAACGGGGAGAGACTCATCGCCGAATGGTCCTTTGGTTCACCGTGACGGGCGGATGGCTGTAGGTCGTAACATTCGTTTTTCGATGGAGTTAAGACGATCAGTCGTGTCTGTCCAGGAGCCCGGTCAGGTGAAGAAGGCGATTGAAAGCCACGCTATCGCAGCCTTTATGCCAGAGGATGAAGTGGAGCGTTCCCTACGTATGGTGGCAGCGCTGCCTCAATGGTCAGCCTGGGTCGTCACCAGGTCCCTCAAGGACCAGAGCCGACGTCGAGTCTTCGGCCGTGGAACGATTGGTTCAGATCGCCGAACCTATTGCAGAAATCGGCCTGCTCTTTGCGGCGCAAGGGGGGATATGGCCGCCAAAGAACCGTTTGACATCAATGAGGTCTTCCGCCGACTCCGGGTCGCTGTCGCGGGCGTTCCCAAGGCGGCCATGTTCGACCTACGCGATCAGGGCTATTCCTCGCCCTTCGAACAGCTTGTCGGCAGTCTGATCTCGGCCAGAACGCGCGATGAGACGACCAAGGCGATTTGCATCCGCCTCTTCGCCGTCGCCCGAACTCCCGAAGCGATGGCCGCACTCGACGAAACGCGTCTGGTCGGCTTACTCCATGGGGCCTCGTTCCCTGAGCCCAAGGCACGCGACTTGATCCGCCTGTCGAAACAGATCGTCGAGGAGCACGGTGGGGTCGTGCCAAACACCCTGGAGGGGCTGACGGCGTTCCGGGGGGTCGGCCCCAAGATCGCGGCCCTGACGCTGGCCGTCGGCTACGGCCAACCGGCGATTGCCGTGGACGTCCATGTCCATCGCGTCGTCAATCGCTGGGGCTACGTCGCCACCACCACTCCCGAGCAGACCATGGCCGCACTGACTGAGGTGCTGCCGCAGCGTTACTGGATCGAAATCAACGAGAGGCTCGTTCCCTTCGGCAAGTCCATCTGCACAGGCATTCGACCTCGATGTTCAGAATGTCTACTAGCCTCGATGTGTCGTCAGGTCGGGGTCTCGGCCCATCGCTAGAGGGTTCTGCCTATCGGCTCATCTTTCGGATGGTCCGCGCTCGTGTCACCAGGGCCGCAGCCTCGTCGTTGCGTCCCTGGTCCTGATAGAGCGCCGCGAGTTGGTCGCATGATTTCGCCAGGTCGGGATGATGAGGCCCCAGGCCCTTCTCCTGGAGTTCAATGGCACGCTGAAGCCGAGCTGAGGCCTGCTCGAGTTGGCCCTGCGCCTGGTCAATTTGCGCCAGCGTCAGGAGACTCCGGGCCACCTCGGGATGCTCGGGGCCAAGAGCCTGCTCTGTTACGGCCAGAGAACGCGTGGCCAGCGATCCGGCCTCGTCAAGTTTCCCTTGCGCCGCCAGCGATTGAGCCAGGAGATCGAGGCTGCTGCCGACGTCCCGATGCCGCATGCCCAGACGATTCTCGCTCACGTCGAGCGCTCTCCGCAGATTTGGCTCAGCCGATTCCGGGTCGTCTCGAGCCAATAATATCGCTCCCTGTTCCTGCAACACGGGGATGAGATCGGGATGGGCAGGACCTCGACTTTTTTCCAGGATTGCCCTGGCGCGTTGGGCCAGTTCCCCGGCCTCGGTCGTTCGTTCCAGCTTCCGGGCCAGCGTCGCACCGAGTTGGAGACATCCCGCCGTTTGATGGTCCTCCGGCCCCCGAATCCGCTTGTACATTTTCAAGGCACGGCGGTGTAACGGCTCGGCCTGAGCATACTCTCCGCGCTCGATCAGCAGCCCGGACAGGTTAGACAAGCTCTCAGCCAAGCGCCAAGAAGGTTGGCTTCCTCCCCAGACTTGCTCCCGAATGGCAAGAGCTCGGCGCGAGTACGACTCGGCTTCGGCATATCGTCCTTGCGATTCGACGACGAGCGCGAGCCCGTTCAAGATTGATGCCATGTTCGGATGGTTTGGCGAAAGTTGTTTCTCCGATTGCTCCAACGCGCGACGCAGCAGCGGTTCAGCGGTTTGGTAACTGCCTTGTTTAGAGCGAAACCAGGCCAGGTCGGCGAGCGCGAGAGCGGTGTCGGGATGGTCCACCCCCTGGACCTTTTCGCGGATGGCCCGAACCCGGTCGGCCAGCGACTCGGCTTCGGCATACGCGCCCCGGTCACACTTGATCCAGGCCAAGCTGCTCAGGCACCAGGTGGAAGAAAGGGAGTCAGGGCCGGAGCTTGCTTCCCATCGCTTCAGGGCTTCTTCATAGAGTCTCTCGGCTTCATCAAGACGTGTCTGACCTGCGCAGGCCGTGGCCATCAAGGTGAGGGCGTAGGCCGTATCGGCCGTCTTGGTCTCTTTCCGTGTTTCTGCGATGGCTAGGGCCCGTCGAGCCAGGTCCTGGGCTTCGACGAACTCGCCTCGATTCTTGACCAGAGCGGCCAGGCGTGTCAGGACGGGGTAGTGGTCGCCTTGTTCATGCGCCAGGTCCTTCCCATCGGAATCGAGTCGGCGCCGGAGCAGAGACTCGGCGTCACGGTACTGACCTTGCGCTTCGAGGGAGTCGGCAAGGTTCAAGACGCTGGCGTTCAGGCGCGAATCATCGGGCGCGAACGATTGCGCGATCTCGATCGCCGCCCGAAAATCCCGTTCCGCATCGCCAGGACGGCCTTGGTCAAGCGCGATCCTGCCGGCTTCGTTGTGGCGGCGCCAGCGCGTGTTTTGGCGCATCTCGTTGAGCTCGGACCCGAGCAGAAGCACGACCGTAAAGGCCAGAAGCCAGGATGGTTTGATGCGCCACATCCGTCGATCCCCTTTCGCGATCCAATCTATCACGCGAGAATCGTGGATGCGATCCCCGTAGTGATGTCATGGATCGGGAGATCAACGAATTCAAGAGGCAATCCCATCGCCAGCAGGGCCGAGATCGGCGCGATGGCCCCAATCAGGGGTGTTCGGGGGCCTGTTTCATGGCGGTTCTCGGTGCCTGCTCGTCGCCACGTTCGGGACTGACCGGCGACGAACTCGCCGTGGATGCGGTTCCTGTCGGCGACTCGGTCAGCATGAGCGATCGAGTCGGCGAAAGGCGAAGGAAGAAGACCAGTCGGCCTTCGGCGGGTTGCGGGGCAGGGGGAAGTGACGAGGGCACACGAGCGAGGCGCTCGGCTTCGACCGGAGGACGCGAGGCTGTCAGCTCGTCCTGCGGCACAAGCTTGCTGGCGGCGATCCGGTTGAACCGATTGACGTAAGTCCGCAGTTCATCATGCGATGCCACCTTGGTCGTGGCGCCCAGGACCGCCATCATTCGGGAGGCGTCCTGGGGACTCTTGGGATCGCCGGTCTCCATGCCCACCTCGAGCAGGACCTCCAGGGCGACGAGCAGCATTTCCACGCGTTCGCGGTTGAGCGACTCGCATTGCGCGCCATAGCGGGCCGTCAGCGCCCGGAGCTCCTCGACCGACCGCGGGGCATAGCGTCGGCCCCGGCCCTTCGCCTGGTCGGCGCCGTCGACGGTCAGGTAGGCGTCGCGATCGGGCGCCTTGTGCAGATCCATGCAGGCCGAGGCGATTTCGTGGTAGAGCTTCAGGGTCTTGCGGCGCTCGGGAGGGAGCGAGGTGTAGGTGCGCTCGGCCTCGGCGAACTCGATGTCGATGGGGGCCAGGGTCGGTCGGGTCGCCGTGCCTTGTTCCGCGACGCGATCCGCCTGGCGCCGGGCCATCTCGCTCAGGCAGCGGACGATCACTTTCTTGTAGAGGAGCTGGGCCTTCGAGCTCGGGTCGTCGGTGACGACTTGTTCGACGGCTTCCTGATAGTCGCGTTCGACCTTCTCGAGAAGGCTCAGGTAGCGGTCGGGGGCCATTTCGGTGAAGAAGGTCGGTGACCGGCGCGAGAAGAACCGGACGTCGGCGCGACGCTCCATGCTGTTGACGAGCCGGGTCCGGAGGTCGCGGCGTTCCTTGGGGTTGAAGTCAAGATCATTGCGCATCAGCTCTTGCAGTTCCTTGACGAGCTGGTCGTACTGACCATACGACTCGTCGGGCCGGCCGCAGAGCCGCTCGGCCATCGCCAGGCCGTGGCGGATGTGGTAGAGCCGAGTCTTGAACACGAACTGGCCATTCTCCACCAGGGCCTCGCACGACTCCTTGGCCTTGAGGAACGACTCCCGGGCCTTGGCCACGTCGAGCCGTTCCATCCGGTGCCAGGCGAGTGCGTTGTAGACGAACGACAGGAGGGAGTCTTCACCGCGCGATTCGCGGACCGCCTGGAGCAGCCGGTCGGTCGACTCGTCCCACTTCCCAAGTGCCTGGAGTGCGGCGGCTTCGTGGCCGAGCGAGTCGACTACGAGCGAGCGCGGCATGGTCGGACTTTCCCCCTTGGCGTCTCGGGGGAAGACATCCTCACGGACCTTGCGGAAGTGTTCGACGGCCCGTTCCGGGAACCCCATCTCACTGAGCAGCAGGCCGTAGTCCATCAGGCAGAGAGCGTAGGACCCGTTGGCGGGGTCGTCGAGGATCACTCGCTTGTAGCCGCGGATGGCATCCTCGTAGAGGAGTTTGGCCTTGGAAAGGTCGCGAGTGTTGCCGCGCTTACCGGCCGCAAGCTGGTAGTTGGCCCGGGCGTGCAGTTGCCTGGCGCGGAAGGCTTCACGGGCGTTATCATGGAAGCCGGGGATCCGCTCCCACCAGCGAGGTTCGGCATCTTCGGCCGTGAGCTCGCCGTCGGAGAGGTCGTCGCCGTCCGGGGAGGTCTCGGTGCCGATGATGTGGTCGATGGAACGCTCGCTCCCCCCCGCCTTGACGTCGACGCGAAGCAGGTCGCGGACGTGGCTCGGGTCGCGCCCCGGGATCTGGACCGCATTGGCCAGCCGCGCGATGTGAGCGAATCGTTCGACTCGCTGCTGGTAGTCGGCCTTTCGCATCCAGTCGACCGGGATGAGGATGATCGCCAGCAGGAGCGCGGCGAAGGCGGTCAGCTTGATGATCTGAAGGTTGTTCATCAAGAAGAGCCGGGCACCACCGAGCGGGGTTAGCCGGGGCCGATGGTCGATCGGAGGGATGGGGGCGTCGGTCGTCAGGATCGGCACCCAGTTGTCGCGCATGATGTGGTGTTCACGCTCGAAATAGCCGCCATGCCCGAACCGGTAGTATCGGTTCAGGAATTGCCCGCCGACCATCCCCTGGAAGCCGACGCGGCCGGCCATCCCCATCATCAACGCAACCGACTGGCAGAGCACCAGGACCGTGTCGTCCCAGCCGCACTCGTTCACCACGCGGCGAAGGCAGCCCGCTTGCTGGTACTTGTACCAGGGGAACGAGGGGCGCAGCACGCTGCCGGCGAGGATGATCGTGTGGAGCCGGTGACTCTTCGGAACGTGCGGCACAGCCGACGCCGCCAGATACGTACCGAAGCTGTGGGCCACCAGGTCGATCCGCGACCCTGCCGGGACCGACGCGATCGCGTGCGCGAAGAACTTGCGGAATCGCCACGCCACCAGCCAGCGCAGGGGGGGGACGAGGAACGCCAGCGAGGAGAAGTAACCGTACTGATAGTTCAGGACGAGGACGCCCGGCTCAGCCTCCTCGAGCAGATCCTTGAGGTCGGCTTGCCAGTTGCCGTAGGTGCGAATTCCATGCACCGTCACCACAAGGTGGCAAGGCCGCTCGGCCACTTCCGTGCTCGAATCCGGGACAACCCCCTCAGGTCGCTCGTCCATCGGTCCCTCCCTGGCACCGGCTCTATTCGTTCCCTATCCCTCCGGAACGTGGTCGCTCACCAGCCGGTCAAAGCTCTTGCGAGTATCTCTAGAGAAGCCCGCGATACCATATCCGATCGGCCCCCTCCCACAAGATCAATCCAACGCCCGGCAGGCGACGCCTGTGCACTCTCTCGATCGAGCGGTCGTGGCCCGAAGCCCTCGTCATGACTCAACCTGGGCGGCCGTGAGTCCGACGAATAGACGGGGCATGGCCTCAACGTCGGATGGCGGGCGACAAAACGAGGAAAATGGGAGAGATTTGAGGGGCTGGAAAGTCGCCCACCTTCTCTTGACGGCCCTGTCCCGTCTCTCGTTCAATACACAGAGCATTGCAGCGACGTCGTTCGCAAGATCGCCGAGTCCCCTGGTCACGGGGGAGCGGGGGAACCACTTATTTGGGGCGAATCGCAGGATCTTCGAAAGAAGAGACGCGACGGGGCATCCTTCGGCTCCGAGCCCGTCAGCTAACCTCGTAGGCGTCTGAAGGGGATGAGATCATCGACGGCCGTGATCGTGGTCACGTCCGAAGTGTTGGCTTCGTGTAAGCCGACCCCCACAGCGAACCATCGAAGCGATGGGTTGGGGAAATTGCGCCATGTTGGCGACAGGGGAACGTCCTCGCGAGCTTCATTGGTATCACGCTGGACCAATGCTTTTCGGCGACTGGGGGACGAGCCGGCTCTACGTGCTCGGCCTGGCCTTCGCGTTTACGGGACGCGCCTCGTTCTGGTTCATCGCCGGAATGTGCGTGTTGATGATCGGTGTGGGCTGGTGTTACGAGATCATCTGCCGCCTGTTTCCCGACGGCGGTGGGGTCTATTCGTCGGCTCGGCACCGCTCCCAGTTGCTGGCCGTGGTCGGCGGCTTGCTCCTTTGCGCCGACTACGTGGTCACGGCGTCGCTTTCCTGTCTGGATGCCTTCCACTACATCGGGATCAAGGAGACGAGGCTCCTCGGGATCCCGATCGACGCCGTGGCGGCAGCCTTCACGATCCTGCTGATCGGCGGCCTGAACTACTTCGGCCCCAAGAAGGCGGGGACGGTGGCCATGTTCGTGGCCATCTTCACCGTGCTGCTGACGATGGTCATCGGCATAACGTACCTATTTCAGTCGGGAGCTCATCCGCCAAGGATCGAAGTTCCGCGCGGCGGCATCTGGTCGAGCTGGGTCGGATTCACGGAGATGATCCTGGCACTTTCCGGTGTGGAAGCCATTGCCAACATGACTGGCATCATGGTTCAACCGGTCGAAAAGACGGCCAGGAAAGCCATCTTGCCGGTCCTGATCGAGATCGTGATTCTCAACCTGGTGCTCGGCGCAGCGATGAATGCGCTGCCCGACTCGCTGCTGACGGCGCGGTCGCCGATCACGGGGGAGCTGGAGCATACCGGGGACATGCTCAAGGTGGTCGCCGCCTACTTCGTCGACCCGATCATCCCGTACTTCTCAGCCATCAGCTCCCTGGTCTTTGCGGCGCTGTTGCTCTCAGCGGTGAACACGGCGCTGGCCGACCTGGTCTCGATCCAGTTCATGCTGTCGCGCGACCGGGAGCTGCCCCATGCGTTCAGCGGGCTGAACCGCTATGGCATGCCCTTGCTGCCCCTGGTCATCGGCGCGATCATCCCGGCGATCGTGGTCCTGATCTTCTCGGACGTCGAGAAGCTCGCAGGCCTCTACGCCATCGGGGTCGTCGGGGCGATCTCGATCAATCTCGGCACGACGTCCACGAACAAAGCCCTACCGCTCAGGAGCTGGGAGCGCGGGTTCATGTTCGCGCTGACCCTGATCATGATCGTCGTCGGCATCACGATCTGCATCGTCAAACCCCACGCGAGGAACTTCGCGCTGCTGGTCCTGGTCCTCGGCCTGGCCTGTCGCCTGGTGACGATCGTCACGAACAAGGCGGCGAAAGTCCCGGCGGTGGTCAAGGCGAACTACCTGACGCTGGCGGCAGCCGCCGTGGTCCTGGGCTTCGGTCTATCCTATTACGGCAGCGACTCCACTCCTTTGACCACGATCTACCTCCCCGGCCTCGGCCGGCGCGTGTTCCAGGTAGCCGACCTCGTGTTCGTGTTCTGGATCGCGGTGGCCGGGGCGATCGGCTTCGCCAGCGTAAAAACCCAGGCGTATCGCCAAGCCATCCTGGTCGCCGACGAGGCGGCTCACGCCGCCATGGCGGCACCGGCGCGTCCGAAGATGCTCTTGCCCGGGGCCTACGCTCCAAAATACCGGATCATGGTTCCCACCCAGGGCAATCCGCGACTGATCGAATTCGCCTTGAAAGAGTGCAAGACCCGCCAGGCCGAGTTCCAGCTCCTCTTCGTGCGGCTCCTGGCCGTGACCCCGATGGGTCCCACCGTGTTTCCAACGCTCGCCGAAGACCACGAGGCCCGCGCCCTTTTCGACCGCGTTCGCGAACAGGCCAAGGAGGCCGGCGTCCCCTTGAGGCTTCTCTATGGGATCGCCTCGGATATTCCGTTCGCGATCCTCGACATGGCCGTGACCCACGGCGCCGATCTCCTCCTGATGGGCACCACCCGTCGCGGAGCCCTCTGGAAGGCGATGAAGGGCGACGTGATCCAGACCGTCGCCGAACACTTGCCCGAGCAGGTCGAGCTATTGATTCACGCCTGAGCCACGGAAGGGCTGAGAGCCAATCGACCTCCGCGACCGGCGCACGCGCACTCGCGGAGGTCGAATCCTCTCTCGTGACTCGCATGATCGCGCTGTCGTACGTCAATTGCGAGAATGAATAAACATGTATTGATCCAGTTCAAGCTCGTTGAAAAGTGAAACACGAGGGTGCGTCCTCCGGCATCGGCTCATCCTTCTGGCGGAAACGCGAGCGAGCCATAGATCACGAAGCCGAGTGATGCGAACGCAACAAGCAGAGCGACCGTCTCCCAGCGATAGCTGAATCGCCGCTCTTTGATGAGAAGGTTTTGGGCGAGCCGAAGGGGTATGCCGACGAAGAACAGCGACGCTAATGCTCCGAAGAAGGCCGCCGTCAAAGCCAGGAGCATCAGGTCGTCCCAATCCGCATGACTGAACGGTGGGTCGTGGCGGATTATCGAAACAAAGAAGTACACGGCAATCGAAATCGCGGGCACGGCCCAGGCGAGCAGCCAGATTCTATCGCCTCGGGTCATGGGCTGAATGGGGGCCGACTTCAGAGTGAGGTGACGCCGCTCGACCGTCGAGGTCCAAGCCCTGGGTCTCACCAGGATAACTCCCGGCGGCTGGGTCCGATAATGGAGATTATGTTCGATAATGTGGAATTGAAACGATTTTAGCAATCACTCCGGACGGCGGCCAGAACGATTCCATTGGCAGACGCTCTCCGAGAGTTCGACTCGGACGTGTGTCTTGACCGAGATCACTGCCACGCCTGCCAGAACATAGTGCCCAGTTGTCGGACGATGTCCACAAGCCTGGAAGTCCTAGCGTAACCTTCCTTTCGGGCCTCGCGAGACGACGCCTACGGTAGCATGCAGGATGACACAGGATCGTCGAGGCGGTCCCCGCGACACTCGCCTGGGCCGAACTCGATCCCGACCTCCTCGTGGGCCACACCAAAGCCGCCGGCATAACCCACCGGCTGGCGTGGCTGGCCGATATTGCCCTGGCGATTGGCTTCCCCGGCGGATGCCGCAAGGGACCATTGGAGCGATTCCTCCGGGAAGCCAACCTCCCCGGGGAGTCTGACCCGTGGGACGACCTGGGAAAACCGGCCACAGAACCGCCGACCTCACCGATCTGGCGCCGCTGGAGAATCGCCTACGACGCGGACTTGTCCCAGTTCCGGCAGCGTGCCGAGCACATCTATTCGCTTCGGATCGGATCGGCGACACGAGTTGCAACGCCACGATCCCATGTCATCGGAATCGCCCGACGGCGACCAGCGCCGGCGGATTCCTCTCCCTCGCCCTCTCCCCCTCCCGTGAAACCGCGCGGCCCGAAGAAGGGGGTCCTCAAGCGTGCGACTCCCGTCCGCAGGAGGAGGCGTCCCGATGATCGATGAAGAGGTCCTCTCCTCCCTCAGGGCGATCGACGACGAACTCGAACGGTACGTCGTTGAGGGTGAGACTCTCGACCTCCACCTGCTCGAAAGGGCCGCGTTGGTCGTCGGTTTCGGTGTCCGGCTGCTAACCAAGGACGTCGACGTTGTCTACGACCAAGGCTCGCCTCTGTTGGATCGCGCTGTCGAGATTTTTGGCCGGGGACCGCCCAGGCCGACCGTCATGGTTTCTACCTGGAGGCCGTCTCATCCGGCCGGCCGCCCCTACCCTTCGGCTACCGACATCGATGCATCGCGATCCCTGGTCCCTGGCGTGTTCTGCGCCCAGATCGGCCCGAGATTCACGATCTTGCGGTCACCAAGCTGTCGAGGTTTCACGCCCGCGACGTTCACGGAGACGTTCGAATCGCGAACGAAGCCCTCGGTCATCAGGTCAGCAAAACCTGCAGGCGTTGCGGTCAAATTGTCCGTCAGCAGAATAAGCAACTGATAAAAGATAGGGCAAACGTCCAATCAGTGCAGTATGGACTCAATCGTCATGACGACCATCTTCCACCGCGCCGTAATCTACATGCGGGGTGGTCTCATGGCTGAGGTCTCCACAGACCTGACAGGCAAATGATATCCACGCCTCCATTGACAGGCGACCGACCCGCGACGTCCGTTCTCAGCCGAAACGAGACCCCTGAGTCGATCGATTCGCCGGAACCGACATGCTGGCATCGCGGCGCTTTTGCAGCCGCATCAGCCGGCTTTACTCATCCAGTGTGGCGGGTCAAGATTTGGCTTTCGACCGCCCTTTGCTTCGGGGATTCGCGCGCGTTGGGGCCGGCCTCTCGCCGGGGAACTTCGAGGGCAGCTTGTTGATCCAGACGGTGCCGTCACCGCAACCAGCCAGGAGTTGACGACCATCGGGGGTAAAGACGACCCGAAGCACGCCCCCGCCTTTGATATCAAACGTGGCCAGTCTCGTCCCGCGGGCGAGGTCCCAAAGCAGGATCTTGCGGTCGGATAGGCCCGCGGCAACGCGTCGTCCGTCCGGTGAGATCGCGACGCCGTAGGCCATACCGGTCACGCCGTCGAACCGGCCGAGTTCTCGGCCACTCTCGGTGTCCCAGAGCCGAACGGACTTATCGTGACTGCCGGTCACGACGCGCCGGCCATCGGGGGTGAATGCCACGCAGATCACGGCCCGCTCATGTCCCTCGAAGCGGTTGACTTCCTGGCCGCTCTCCGTGTCCCAGAGCCGCCCCTTTGAGTCGTAGTCGCCGGTCAGAAGCCAACGGCCGTCGGGGGAGAAGGCAACGGCGGCAACCTCGCGCTGGGAAACTTTGATCCGGTGAATCTCCAGCCCCTGGTTCAAGTCCCAGAGGCGGACGGTGCCGTCTTCGCTGCTGCTGGCCAGCACCTTGCCGTTGCGTGCCAGGCTGAGGCTCAGAACCGGTCCGGTGTGCCCTTCGAGTCGACCGACGAGCTTGCCATTCTCGATGTCCCACACATAGATAGACTTGTCTTCGCTGGCGACCGCTGCGCGACGTCCCCCAGGCAGGATCACGAGACTCGAAGCGGCCCCTCGCACGTCCAGACGACGTACCTCGGCCCCGGTGGCGAAGTCCCAGACTCGGGCGGTGTGATCCTGATTGCCAGCGCCGGTGACCAGTTTCTTACCGTCGGGCGTCAGCGCCACGCTCCAGACCCAGTCGGTATGTCCCTTAATGAGGCGCGGCTCGTCTCCGGTCACTCCCTGAACCGCTTCGAGACCGTCCTTGGCGTTCTCGGTCTGGGCACGGGCGCACGGACCAGTCGGTCCGACGAGCAAGACACCGAGAACGAACACAAGCGACCCCGTCTTTCGCGGCAGACAGCTCAACCGGTGAAGGAACAGAAGCATCGAGTGAATTATCGGTTGAGTGACGAGAAGGTCTCGCATGGGCCAGGCGCTCCGCCAAACTTGCGAGGGTTGTCCAGCTTTCAAGTCTGACACGCGACGATCGTCGAGGCAATCATGATTTCACTGATGCGTAGCGCGGTCGCTCCTCGAGGGGAGACCGAGTGCGTACAGAGTAGGTCGTCCCCTGTCCTGAAGTGAGAGGCGATGAAGACGCCGGCGCCTGGACGCGTAGCCAGAGAGCCCAATGGCGTGATACAACATGCGGTTGGACGTGCGGCGCTTTCGACGCGGGGTTTCGACGGAACCCCAAGCCTCGTCAGCGGATCCGCCATTCTTACGGGTCGACGAACCGATTCGGCGACCGAATCTCCAAAGCTGAGACCGAGTAAGGACCACAAGCATGGCCAGACCGCGCGTGTATTTCGACATCAAGATCGACGACCAGCCCGCCGGACGGATCACCTTCGAGTTGTTCGACGACGTGACCCCCAAGACCGCCGAGAACTTCCGCGCGCTATGCACTCACGAGAAGGGATTCGGCTACAAGGGTTCCCAGTTCCATCGGGTGATCCCGCAGTTCATGCTCCAAGGGGGCGACTTCACCAACCACAACGGCACCGGTGGCAAGTCGATCTATGGGAACAAGTTCAACGACGAGAACTTCAACCTGAAGCACGACCGGCCGTTCCTGCTCTCCATGGCCAACGCCGGTCCGAATACCAATGGCTCGCAGTTCTTCATCACGACCGTGGTGACCTCCTGGCTGGACGGTAAGCACGTCGTCTTCGGCGAGGTGACGGAGGGAACCGACGTGGTGAAGCAGATCGAAGCCCTCGGCTCGGGCAGTGGTCGCACGCAAAAGTCAATCGTGATTGACGACTGCGGCCAGCTCTAAGCTCCGTAGGCGAACGGTTCATCTCACGGGCCGAAGAGTGGACCATCCATCGTCTTCCGCGCCATTGGTTCCGCCGTGCTCCGTAACGCGGAACCAATGGCCGTTCCGACCCTGCCCCGATCCTTGCCCTGCTCTACTGATCGAAATGCGTGAGTCGATTTCGCCCCGCGCGCTTGGATCGGTAGAGCGCCTGGTCGGCTGCTTCGACCAGGGCCGACACTGAGGGGGTGGCCGTCGATGTCGAAGCGGCCCCGATGCTGACCGTCACCGGGCGGAACGGCCAGTGATAATCGGCAACGGCCGTCCGAAGCCGCTCGGCGGGGTTTCGGCAATCCAGCGCGTTCGTCGCCGGCATTAGTACGGCAAACTCTTCGCCGCCGTAACGAGCCACCGTGTCATGCTCGCGCATGCCATCACGCAAGATGGCAGCGACGGTGCGCAGGATCTCGTCCCCAGCGGTATGCCCGAACTCATCGTTGTAGCTCTTGAAGTGATCCACATCGATGATCAGAAGTGAGAGTGGAATCTTCTGGCGCTGAGCGAATGAGAAGGCCGTACCGAGTGCCGCATCGAACTGACGGCGGTTGCTCAGACCGGTCAGGCTATCGGTTGTGGCCAGCCCTTCGAGAGTGCGGTTGAGCCGGACCAGCTCGGCCTGAACACCGAGGATCCGGCGCGCGATCTCCAGGCGGACCGCCAGTTCGTCGGCGTCGGGTGGTTTGACGAGAAAATCATCAGCGCCGGCGCGTAGCCCCTCGATCCGATCGGACCGACGGTCTCGAGCGGTGAGGAGAATCACATAGGTGTAGTTGAGCCCCCCTTGAGCGCGGATCCGGCGGCAAAGTTCCGGGCCGTCCAGGCCCGGCATCATCCAGTCGGAGATGAGAATCGATGGACCATCGCCTCGCTGGATGATCTGCCATGCCTCCTCGCCATTGGGCGCGACGGTCACCTCATGTCCGAGCTTCTCGAGCGTCCTGCGGAGCACCAGTGCCGCGATCGCCTGGTCTTCCGCGACGAGGATCTTCAAAGGAGGACCGGCAGGATTCTCGCCCGCTGCGTCAGTCTGGTTCGCTACGATCTCGGGTTTCATCACGATCGCCTCGCTTCAATCTTCACTGACGGCCTGGTGCATGACCAGCTGACGGAGTAACGGCCCAAGGCGATCCAACTCGACGACGAGGCGATCCAGCGCCCGAGGCGAATCGACGAGGTTGCCCGTGTTCCCCATCGCCTCGAGCTGGCTTACCGCTTCGAGCGCCGCCGAGTCGCCGAAGTAGGCCAGCGACCCCTTCAGTGCGTGTGCCGCCTCGATCAGCGTGGGAGCGTCTTCTTTCGTTACCGCCTCGCCCAGGGTATCGAGCAACCGAGGATACTCCAACAGGAAGAGGTCGACCAGTTCCGAGAGCAAGCCGGCGTCGCCTCCCACGCGTGCCAAGAGCCACTCTTGATCCAGCAAAGCACGCTCATCCCCGCATTCCGACAACCGAACGTTTCCCGTGACTTCGGGCGCCGAAGCCGAGGTCGCGACTGCCGCCTTGATGGCCATCCAGAGGGCGTCTTCAGAGACCGGCTTGGGGATGTATCCATCCATACCTGCTTCAAGGCAGCGCTCACGATCGCCTTTCATCGCCCGCGCGGTCATGGCGACGATGGGGGTGTGACTACCGCTGAGGGCCTCTCGTTGTCGAATCAAGGCCGTCGCCTCGAATCCCCCCATCTCGGGCATATGCAGGTCCATCAAAACCAGGTCGAACCGGCCGGCTTCGTGGGCGGCCAGCGCCGCCATCCCATCGGCTGCGACGACGACCTCATGCCCCTTCCGCTCCAGAAGTCGGACCGCCACCCTCTGGTTGACCACGTTGTCCTCCGCGAGCAAGACGCGAAGTCGGGGCATGGATTCCCCGGAGTCCGCCGGCTGCGGTGTCGCGCTCCGCGCGGTTCCCAGAGCCATCAAGAGTGCCTCGAGCAGTTCGGCCTGGCTCACGGGCTTGATGAGATGGAGGTCGACACCCAGCTCTCGACTCCGTGCGGCGTCTCCCGTCAGGTCGGCCGACGAGAGCATGAGAATGGCCGCCCCGGCCAGCCCAGGATCGCTCCGGATCACTTCCGCCAGTTCGAACCCGTCGAGGTCGGGCATCCGAGCGTCGAGGACGACCAAAGGGTATGGTTCACCGGCCTCAGCGGAGCGTCTCATCTCGACCATCGCCGCACGACCGCCGTCGACGATCGTCGGGTGCATCTCCCAAGAGGTGAGGAACTCTTCGAGGATCTTGCGATTGGTCGCGTGGTCGTCGGCCACGATCACGCGAAGTCCCCGGAGCGCCTCGGTTCCCATCGGCGTGCCCGGCAAGGTCACTCCGTCACATTCGCCGAGGGTCATGGTGAAATGAAAGGTGCTGCCACATCCAACGGCACTCTCGGCCCAGATCCGTCCTCCCATCAGCTCCACCAGCTTCGAGGAAATCGGCAGTCCCAGACCGGTGCCGCCGTACTTCCGCGTTGTCGAGCCGTCGGCCTGCTCGAACGGCTCGAAGATCGCGTGAAGCTTACCCGTCGGGATCCCGATCCCCGTATCGGCCACGCCGATACGGAGGCCAACCTGGCCGGGTTCGCGATGGACGACTTCGGTGGAAACCACAACCTCGCCCCGCTCCGTGAATTTGATCGCGTTCCCAACCAGGTTGACCAGGACCTGGCGTAACCGACCGGCGTCCCCGACAAGCGCCCGCGGCACGTCGGGCGCGATCCGACAGGCCAGTTCCAGCCCTTTCTCATGAGCCCGAAGCGCCAGCGCCTTGAGCGTCCCCTCGATACAGTCGTGGAAGGCGAACGGGATCGGGTCGAGATCGAGCTTCCCCGCTTCGATCTTGGAAAAGTCGAGGATGTCGTTGATCACCGTGAGGAGCGAGTCCGCAGACGATTTCACCAGGGTCAGATACTCCCGCTGCTGGGTCGTCAGCGTGGTGTCAAGCGCCAGTCCAGTCATCCCCAAAATCCCGTTCATGGGGGTCCGGATCTCGTGGCTCATGTTGGCGAGAAATTCGCTCTTGGCTCGGCTCGCGGCTTCAGCCGCCTCCTTGGCTTTTCGGAGTTCTTCCTCGACTCGGCGCCGTTCCGTCACGTCTCGGGTCACCTTCGCGAATCCGCGTAGGCCCCCGTCCTGGTCTTTCAGGGGCGAGATCAGAACGTTGGCCCAGAACAGGGAACCGTCCTTCCGCTTTCGCCGCCCTTCACCCTGCCATCGTCCTTCGCTCTGCGCGATCGCCAACCGCCGGTCAGGAGATGCCCCCTGATCCAGGTCATCAATGGAGAACTTCGAGAAGTGCTGACCGATAATCTCTTCGGCCTGATACCCCTTCATCGCCATGGCCGCGGCATTCCAGCTCACGATCCGCCCGTGTGGGTCGAGCATTAGAATCGCGTGATCGCGAACCCCCTCGACCAACAAGCGGAACCGTTCTTCACTTTCGCGAAGCGCCGCCTCGGCCTGCTTCCGCGCGGTGATGTCCTCGATCAAGGCCACCACATGAAGCAAACGTCCGGCATCATCTCGAACGGCCGAAACGCTCAGCTTGATGTGGACAAGGTTTCCGACTTTATGAACGTAGCGCTTCTCCATCTGGTAAGAGCTAAGTTCGCCGGCGAGAAGCTGTTGCAACTGATCGAGGTCGGAGGCAAGGTCATCCGGGTGTGTGATTGACTGAAAATCGGTGGCTAACAGCTCGGCTTCGGTATAACCCACCGTGTTGCAGAGCGATCGGTTCACGGCAAGCCACTTGCCGTCGGGGGCCACGACGGCCATACCTACGGCCGCGGCCTCGAACGTTCCCCGGAACCGGGTCTCGCTCATTCGGAGCGTTGCTTCTGCCTCCGCCAACCGCGAAACCTGCCGGCCCGCGTATCGAAAGGCCAGGGCAATAATGACCAGGTTCGCGACCATGCCCACGGCAAACATGACTGAAGTCTGACGCGCGGACTCAGATGCAGAGCGGACACGAGTCGCCAGCAGTTGACTCTCTTCCGCCTCCATCCCTGTAATAATATCACGAATCGAGCTTATCAAGGCCTCGACACGGCCGGATTGAAAGAGTCGAGCGATGGCGGCAAAGCCATGATTCTCTCTCAGAGCAATCGTCTCCTCGATCAAGGCTGCCCGCTTGATGGTTAGCCGGTTGAGCTCTTCCAGCTTCTTTTGATGCACGGAATTATGATTCGTCAACTTTTTAAGCTGATCTAACTCGATCCCTAGCTTGGAACGCGCCCGTTCGCTCGCCTGGAGAAACCGCTCTTCTCCCGTCATCACAAAGGCCCGAGCACCAGCACTTGATTCATCAATCAATGCCGTGATGGACCGGAGGGAAAGTAACACTTCCTGAGTGTGCCCCACCCAGGCGGTCTCCCGGGACATATGATCCAAAGTATTGGAATAGACAATCGCCAAAGCGAGCGAGACAGCCGCGGACAGGCTGAACCACAAGCTGACCCGTGAATTGAAGGCGCTTCTCTTTTTCAATGGACGAACCTTATCGCCACGGGACGATCCCAAGCCAACCGCGGTCATGGCTTCTGACCGAGGCCGCGGCCGTCTCATACAAGCGACCGAGGTGAGGCTTCCCTGGTTAAACCTAGGACAAGTTCTCTCCTCCGACCCTCAATGTCTCCATGGCACCCAATCTGCGTATTTTGCCACCCCTACCCTGTGACCCGATTTCACCAAAGCGATTGACTCTTACGTCGTACTCCGCGCAGCAAAAGAAGGACGGACTCATCGCTGCTGTGGAGGCCCTTCGCACCTCGGGCTATGCCAAGCATCGGTTGGGAGGATTCTTAAAGGGAATCGCGTAGGGGTCGTTGAGAGTTCAAGGATAGGACCAGTCGAGTTCGTGAGGAGGTCAGCCCGGCGTGAGCACACCAGAGGCCTCGCCTCACCCAGTGTCATGATTCCTCTTCGTGGATGCACGAAGAGATGGGCATCGACCAAGTCAAGTGGTCAATGCGAACCGGGCCGGCCCTTCTCCACGATTTCCCGGATGCTCCCCCCTGCTCCCATAAGCTGAGAGCGAGATCCAGAGAACACCGTGGGATCCGCGACCGTGAGCACGCGTCGCTGAGCCGGAATTCCCCCGACTTTCGCTGCTAGGGGATGTCAAATCGAAATCCGCTCGACGATGTTTCGCGTTACTCGCTTCTGCCGCCGGTCGTAAAGCCCGGTCGTTCGCGGCTCCGCGTGCCCGGCGAGGTATTGCACGTCCTCCAGCGGCACGCCCTGCGTCAATAAGTCGGTGATCGCCGTCACTCGGAAGCTGTGCGGCGACAGCCGCAACGGCAGCCCGGCGTCCTTCAGACGCCGCTTGACCAGTTCGCAGATTCGCTTGCTGGTGAGCGACCCCGCCGTTAGCTTCCGCGTCCGGCCGTTCGACGCTCGGAACAGCGGTGCATTCTTCGGCTCGTCGCCCAAGCCTGCCGCGTCGAGATATGCGCGGAGGAACTGCTCCAGGTTGTGCCGCACCGGGATTTCCCGGCTCTTGCCCCCCTTCTCCTGAAATCGCAGCACGTACTGACTGCCGTCGTGCTGGAAGTCTTGCAGCCGGAGCTTCGCCACCGCACCCGCCCGGCAGGCGGTGTATGCCAGTGTGGCGAGGATCGCCCGGTCCCGCAGGCCCACGACGTGGGACACGTCCACCGACGCCAGCAGCGTTCGGGCCTGGTCGATGGTGATCTCCGGCGTCTTGCCCTCGACCACCTGATCCTTCACTCCCTTCACCGACGCCGCCGGATTCAGGATGCAGACGTGACGGTTCACCAGCCGGTCGAAGAAGCCCCGCAACGCCGCCAGGTGCAGGTTGCGGTTCGCCGCCGAGCCGCCGAGCCCGGCGAGGTATTGCCCGAGCAGGCCCGGCGTGATGGCGGGTAGCTCCACTCCGTGCCCCTCGGCCCAGGCCAGGAAGCGTCTCACCGCCCGCATATAGGCCTTCTGGGTATGCGGATTGTGATGCTCGGCATAGAAGAACTCGTCCCAGGCGAAGCGACCTGCGGGCCCGGCTCGCTCCACCAACTGCGGTAAGGCGGAGGCTTCCACGGCCGGTGCCGTGGAGCGGCCGCTCAGCCGGACGACTTCCGTGCTCATGTCCTGTTCCCTTCCGGATTCGCGGCCGTACGTTTAGCCATCGACAAATGCCATTGCCGACTCCAAAACCATCCGCAGAACGCTTCAAGCATGACAAAAGCGGCCGTTGACACCAGGAATTCGAACCAGGCGAAGGGATGGCCCAAACGCCACAAGTAGACATTCATAAACAGAGACAAGGTAAACCCGGAGAGTATTCCGGCAATAACCCCGCCTGTGCTGCCGCTGCCCCCCCAGTACCGTTCCAAGGCAATCCCGCTAATTGGGCCGAGGAAAAGCAGCGGCAGAGTGAACGCCTGGAGGACACCCTGCGTGAGGGCTAGCTTAAGCACGAGGGCAGCGGCGGCAACGGCCAGACAGAGCATCCAGAGATTAAGGCGCGGTAATTTCATAATAGCATGGGGAATTGGAGCAAAAGCCATGGGTTTGATCGCTTGGACAGTATCACGGTCCTAGGCGTAAATAAAGGGGATTATTTCCCTCTAGGTCATGGGGATGAACAACGCCACGGGCTTCTCTTGGCAAGTCGCCCATGGTTAGCCAAGTTTAGCTAGGCCAAGGGAAGATCTATGAAAATCGCTAACATCCACGAAGCCAAGTCCCAACCTCTCCAAGCTGATCGAGCAGGCCATGAATGGCGAGGAAATGATCATCGCCAGGGCTGATCAGCCGATGGTGCGATTGGTGCCGATCCACGCCGACGATTCCGCCCGGGTGGGCGGTCAGTGGAAAGGACGCGGCGATGGTCGCCAACCGCTTTCTCCCACTGCCGATTACTACAGTACCGCACACCCTGGCCATCGAGAAACTGCCGGATCACCATCGTGACCCCGTCGATCGCCTGCTGATCGCCCAAGCCCGCCATGGGGGATTCAAGTTCGTCAGCCGTGATCGCCATGTCGAACGCTACGGCGCGCCCCACATCATCGCCTGATGGCGATCTCCATGGAAACTTGTTCCGCTCATTATTGCCCACATTAACAAGCACGTGACGAACTCAATGTATGGACGGTTCAAGGATATCCGATGCCTCCGCTTCGAAGGTCTCGTCTCCTCGCCGGGACTTATGCTTGCCCATAGGTGCGGAAAAGGATGAGTGCCACCATGCCGATCCAGTAGGCGCCCAGGACTCGCCCTAATCGATCAATCCAGCTTCGCTCCGCACGCCATCGCATACTCAACGCCAACATCAGCCAGGCCGTCCCTACCCCACAACCGAGTGAGAAGCTCGTGTACTGGAAGGGAACGTCATGCCAGGACGAACTGTGGAGATCGATGAGGTAGTGGACGACTCCGAGCGGGATCAGTATCGTTGCGGCGAGAAGGGCGACCGTCCCCGGTTGCCGCATCAAGCGGCGCATGGACGGCCGAGGAGGGCGAAGCCGAAGCACCAGAGCGGCCAACGTCCAGGCCGCAGGCAGGGGTGAAAGGTAGAAGGCCCAGTTTGATAGGACGACCGCCGACCAACTGAGCCAGGACGGCGGCGGTATCGGTGTGTACGGATACGAATAGAAGGCAGGCGAGTAAGTCCGGATTCCGCCGAATCCCAGGGCGGTCGCGGCCACAAGAATCATCGCGTCGAGCACCGAGAACCGGCGGGTCATCGATCCTCCTCCCCGAGCGCTGGGGGTCCTTCGTCCAGGTCATCTCAGAGTCCGCAGAATCACACGACGCTTGTCATACAAAATCCAGTCTCGGGAAACTTTCCCGACCGGAGTTTCGATTGCACCGTGATCACCAAGCCCACCTGGACAGCGAGCGGCGATGGGAGATCCACCGTCTCCGTTTCCGCAGCGCTGGTGCCGGGAGATCTCGATCAAGCATGCGTCGCGTAAAACTGGAGATCCTGGACGGCCTCCCCTGCAAACGAAAGCGCCGGACGGGTCGACCAGATCGAACCCGCCCGGCGCCTGACAGGGCAGTAAACCGAACTGATGTGGGAATCAGTTCAGGTTCAAATCCACCAGCATGATCTACTCATCGGCCTCCAAACCAGCCTCGTCGCCTTCGAACTCCAGCTCGTTCTCGTCCGGGACGGGCGGGCCGGGATCAAACCAGGGGTAGATGACCGGCAGGACGATCAGTTTCAAGAACATGCTGGTAATCAAGCCGCCGATGACCACCGTGGCGAGCGGTCGCTGAACCTCGGCCCCGGCACCGTGGGAGAACGCCATCGGCACGAAGCCGAGGCTGGCCACGAGGCCGGTCATGAGGATCGGCCGGAGTCGCGACATCGAAGCCTCGCGAACCGCATCGGCCACAGGCCGTCCCGCTTCGATCAATTGCCGGATCGCGGCCACCAGCACCAGGCCGTCGAGCACCGCCACGCCGGAGAGGGCAATGAAGCCCACGCCCGCCGAGATGCTGAAGTTCATCTCCCGAAGCCAGAGCGCCATCACACCTCCGATGGCCCCCAACGGAACGGAGATGAAGATCAGGAGGCCCAGCTTGACCGAGCCGAAGGTGGCGAACAACAGCAGGAAGATCAGAACCAACGCGATCGGGACCACGATCAACAACCGTTGGGTCGCCGACTGAAGGTTCTCGAACGTCCCCCCCCATTCCAGGAAATAACCTTGGGGGATCTTCACCTTTTCGTTCACCTTCCGCTGCGCCTCGGCCACGAAGCCGGCCAGGTCGCGACCTCGGACGTTGACGGTGATCATCACTCGACGTTGGCGGTTCTTCCGCCAGATCTCGTAGACCCCTTCCTCAAGCTTGATTTCGGCCAGGTCTTCCAGCGGAATCATCCGCCCCTGCCGGTCCGCAATCATCAAGCGGCGGATGGCTTCGACATCACCGCGATACTCCGGTGAGAACCGGACCTGCATCGTGAATCGGCGCTGACCTTCGACAACCTGGCCCACGTTCTTGCCGCCGACAGCCTCGATCACGTCGAGCACGTCAGACGCGTTGATCCCGTAGCGGGCGATCCGCTTGCGATCGATTGCGATCTGCATCGCCGGCAGGCCGAGCACCTCCAGCGCCTTCACATCCGCGGCGCCGTGCACCCCCTTGAGGAGTCGGGCAATCTCCTCGGATTTCTCCTGGAGGATCGCGAGATCTTCACCGTACAGACCGATACCGACATCCCCCTTCACGCCGGCCAGCATGTCGCTGAACCGAAGTTCGATCGGCTGACTGAACACGATCGCCGTCCCGGGCAGGACCTGGTGAGCCACGCGATCGACTAGGTCGATCAACTCTTCCTTGGTCTTGGCCTTGGTCCAGTGCTCCGTCTCAGTCAGGTAAACATAGCATTCGGTGGTGTTGACTGCCGCCGGATCGAGGCCGATCTCAGGGCGACCGGAGGGACTGACGATACTTCGGATCTCGTTGGGGAACGCCGCCAGCAGCGCTTTCTCGAGGCGGGTCGTATCCGCCGCGGCCTCGCTGAGGGAAGCGTCGGGCGGGCGAGTCAGGTCGAGGACGAGATCCCCTTCGTCGAGCTTGGGAATGAACTCACCGCCCAGGTTCATCGCGACCGGCACGGTGCCGGCCAACATCACCAGCACCCCGAGAGTGATGAGGAGCGGCCGCGCCTGGGCCCAGCCCAGAATGGGTCGATAGATCCACTTGGCCACCCGAATCACCCAGGTGTCGCGCTCGGACAGGCCGGGGCGGAGGAAGTAGGAGGCCAGGACCGGCGTCGCCGTCAGTGATAGCAGCAGCGAACCGGTGAGGGCAAAGATCAACGTTGCGGCCATCGGCCGGAACATCTTCCCTTCGACCCCTTCCAACGCCATGAGCGGCAGGTGGACGAGCGTGATGATGCCGACGCCAAAGACGACCGGGCGCCGGACTTCGAGCGTCGCGCGCCGCACCACATCCACTCCACGCTGGTTAGGACGAGCATGGGCCAGGTGGCTAACGCAGTTCTCGATCACGATGACCGCGCTATCGACGATCAGCCCGAAGTCGATGGCTCCTAGGCTCATCAGGCTCCCGGCGATGCCGAAGTAGAGCATCAGATTACCGGCGAAGAGCATCGAAAGCGGGATGGCCAGCGCCACAATCAGGCCCGCTTTCAGGTTGCCCAGGAGGACCAGGAGGACCACGATGACGAGGATGCCACCCTCGGCCAGGTTCCGGGCCACCGTCGCGATCGCCTTGTTGATCAGGTTGGCACGATCATAGTACGAGTCGACGATCACCCCTTCGGGAAGGGTCTTCCGGATCTCGTCCAGCTTGCTTTTCACCCGGTCGACGACCACGCGGCCGTTCTCGCCGGCGAGCAAGAGAACCGTGGCCGTGACGACCTCGCCTCGGCCGTCGCGGGTCACCACCCCCTGACGGATCATGGGCGCGAAGCTGACCTCGCCGACGTCCCGGACATAGATCGGCGTCCCACTGGGAGTCGTGTGGAGCACGATCTCCTCGATATCCTTCAACGAGCTGACAAGCCCCTGAGCCCGGATGACCCGGACCTGGCCGTTGCGCTCGATGAAGCCACCGCCAGCGTTGCTGTTGTTGCGTCGGAGCGCGTCGAAAACCTGGGTGACCGAAATGCCGCGGGCCAGGAGTTGCTTGGGGTCGAGCTGCACCTGGTACGTCTTCAACTCGCCGCCGAAGGTGTTAACCTCGATCACCCCGGGGACGCTCAACAACGGTCGGGCCACATCCCAGTCGAGGATGGTCCGCAACTCCATCAGCGAGCGGGGCTTCTTGGCGTCCGGGGCGTTCTTGACCTCGAACAGGTAGATCTCGCCCAGCCCCGTGGCGATCGGCCCCATGCTGGGCGACCCGAACCCTTCGGGAATGTCCTCGCGGACCTGGAGCAACCGCTCGTTGACCAGTTGACGGGCCCAGTAGATATCGGTCCCTTCCTCGAAGACGATGGTCACCGAGGAAAATCCGAACTGGGTGATCGAACGGACTTCTTTGATTCGAGGGATGCCGTTCATCGCGTTCTCTACGGGAACGGTGATGAACTGCTCGACTTCCTCAGGACCGAGTGCCGGCGCATCGGTCAAGGCGATGACCTGCACGTTGGTAATATCGGGCACCGCGTCAATCGGAAGGCTCAATAGTGAGTAAATACCGGTGCCGGCCAAACCCACGAGAACCAGCAGGACGAACCCGCGGTTCTTCAAAGACGCTTGAATCAATTTATCAAACACGAAGGCTCTCCGCGAAGGCCACGATCGGGATTATTCCTCGGTGCTCACCAGCTGAACGGAGAGGGCCTTGAGTTTGAACTCTCCCTCGACGACCACCTCCTCCCCTTCCTTCAAACCACTTCGAATGGTGACGACACCGCCCCGCGGCAGTTCGGGAACCACCTCGCGTCGTACGAACTTTTCAGCGCTCGTCTTGACATAGACGAACGAGCGCCCTTCCTCGGTCAAAACCGCCGAGGCCGGGACCTGAGCGGCGGCCTCGTCCCGAGGATTCATGATTTCGACCTCGACGAACATCCCGGGCTTGAGCAGACGATCGGGATTCTCGGCCTTGGCCAGTAGCTTGACGGTTCGGCTCTTCTCGTCGACCAGGTCGCCGGAATAGATCACTTCCCCATCGAAGACGAGATCCTCGTAGGCGGGTGACCGGAACCGAATCTTGCCCCCCGCGCCGCTCCGGCCCAGCAAGTTGAAATCCCCCTCGTGAACGCTGGCCTCGACCCAAACCGTCGCCAGGTTCGCCATCGTGAAGAGACGATGGGTCGTATCGACAGCGACCCCGGGAACGATCATCTCACGGTCGAGGATGGTTCCATCAAAGGGCGCCCAGATGGAGTAGGTGCTGACAGGGGCCGCTTCGGAATCGGCACGGCCTTCCGTCAACGCGGCGGCCGGCTTCGACTCGTAACGAGCGGCCCGGTCCTTGGGCGGCTCGGCCGACGACTCACCGTCGGCCTTCGTAGCGCCGCGAGTCCCTTCCGCTTTGACACCGGCCAGTTTGGCCCCTTTGACCGCGGGCTCGGTCCCATCGGCCTTAACGCCGAAGATCCGCAACCGTTCCTGAGCGGTGCGGACAGCGGTCTCAGCCTGATGCTTGGCCTGTTGGGCACGAGTGTTGGCCAGCTTGGCCTCATAACCCATCTCATCCATCAAGCTCTCATAAGTGGCCTGAGCCACTTCGAAAGCGGCGGTGACCTCCTGGAACTGCTTGGGAGTGATCAGTTTCTGGGAGTGCAGCTCGCGGTTCCGCTCGATCGTCGCTTGCGCCAGGCGATACTGCGCATAGGCGGTCAGAAGCCGTTCCCGGTTCTCGCCAACAGTGCGGTCCACAAAGCGGCGCTGAATCGCTTCGGGGTTCTCTCCCTTGCGAAGGTGCTCCAGCAGCTCCTGCGTATTGCGATAAACCATCTCCTCCCAGTCGGCTTCCGCCTTGGCCACCTCCAAGGTTTGCTCTCGGGTGTAAAGCTCGAGGCGGGCTTCGCCCACGGCCGCGCTGTCGATGGTGGCGAGGAGCTCGCCTGCTTTGACCTGCTGACCGATCCTCGCGTTGACCGTACGTACCACGCCCGCCGCGCGCGGAGTGATGAATGCATACTGCAACTCGTTGGGAACCACCTGACCCGGGGCCGACAGCACGTCGAAGGCGGTCCCCGACGCCACCTTCGCCGTCCGGAGGCCAACGGCCTGCTGCTGCTCACGAGTCATCGTGACGCTCTCGGGCGCCGGTGCCGCCCCCTCGGCCGCGGCGGCGGGTTCGTGCTTGACCTCCTGGCGACTCGAGTCCCCGCGCGGCTTGGTCTCCCACGCACTCCCCTTCATCCACCAGATCGACGCTCCGACGACAAGCAAGACGGCCACAATGCCTCCAAACCAGCGCAGACGTTTGCTCCGCGGCGTTGCCGGATTGGAGACTTGCTGAATCTTCTCTGATTCCAAGGTCGCAGGTGGATTCATGGTCATTTCGAGCCCCGGGGGACAGGCTACAACAGGAAGTCATCCACGCAAATATGGATGCAACTAATTCTGAGAGAGCGTCGAGGCCGTAGAGACACCTCGACACTGCAGGTCGTTTGACGCGGGACGTCAGACCTCACCTCAGTCGGGTGGGGCCATGGCACGGACCCACCTTCGTGACTGGTTTGCACACCGCAGACGTCTGCGGAGACCAAGGTTCGGACTGGGAGTCGAAAGTAACAGGCAGCCCGATCGGCCGGTGTCCAGGGGAGTCGCGAAATCGACTCGGGCTCTGTTGGGGATGAAGCCGTATTCCGGCGGCGGTGTCGGTGTTCCTGGACTACCGTCACAAGTCGGTTTCGTCAAGAGCGTCATCCACGCCCCCCATTTTAGGGCCAACGCCGTTGAGATTTCAACACAGGCGCAATACGAAGGGAGGGAGGGGCAGGTTCTGAGGGCTTGAAATTTGCCGTTCAAGCCGCTGATCGCACTCCAAACGAAAGGGCCGCCCCGGGCCTGGCGGTTTGCCAGGCTCGAGGCGGCCCAAGAGGCTCCTGCGTCTCCTCATCGATAGGTATCAATCACCTCAAGGGCGGCGTTTGCCGAACTGGCCAAGCCGACCCAGGAGCGAGGTTAGAGCCGCGTTGTTTGGTGAAATTCCCCGGAGTCGGCCCGCCGCGGCCTTGGCGGCGGCCTTCGCAGCCGCTCGCGCGGCGGCTTTGGCCTTGGCCGCGGCAGCCCTGGCGGCGGCGGCCGCCGCCTTGCCCTGACCGATCCGCGGATTGGCTCTCCGCCGCCCCTGGGGAGCCAAGACCGGGGGCGAAACCGGACCCACCGGCGTGGTCGGCGGAGTGGAGGGAGCCGCCGGGGGTGCCGGCGCGGTCGGTGGGGCGTCCGGAACGACCGGGGGCGCTATCGTGGTCGGCGGGGCGACCGGGGTCGTCGGGGGTGCCGGCGGGGTCGGCGGCACAACGGGAGCGACCGGCAACATCCGGTAGATGTAGGGGGCGGAAGCGGCCGCGAAGACCCCCTGGACGCCGGCGATAGCAACAATTCTCGGCTGATTCGTGACCGGCGAATAGATCGTCACCGTGCCGTTGGCCGGGTTGTAGGCGGCCGGTTCGTCACTGCCGACCCCATCGTAATCGCCGGGAATCGGGATGCTTCCCGGATCGAACTGAACCGTCCGGACCTGGAAATTCGGTCCCATGATGGTCATGACCCCGGTGGTGGGGTTATACACGGCCGGTTCAACCAGACGTGTCGTCAGGGTGTTGTCATAGGCACCCGGCACCGGAATCTGGCCCGGGCTTCCCACCTGGATCGGTGCTTGGCCCGGGATGAGGAATTGCCCGGTGCTCGGCCGGTAGACGGCGATCTGGGCGTAGCCCACACCCGTGTAGTCGCCCGGAACCGGGATGTCGCCCGGAACGCCGAACTTCGGCACCACGGAGATATTGGGCAGGAACCATTCGCCGGTCGTCGGCCGGTAAGTTGCGATGGTCGTGACGCCGATACCGAAGTAGTCGGCTGGGACCGGGATGTCGACGAGGGCCTGGCCGAACGTGACGTTGCTGAAGATGCCCTGCACGTTCCACTGCGCGGTGCTCGGCCGATAGTAGGCCAGGTCGTTCTTGCCATCCCCGTTGAAGTCGCCCTGGATCGGGATGTCGAGCGTCCCGTCGCCGTACGGGGTCCCCCCCGTCACTCCCTGGATCACCCAGAGTCCCTGGGTGTTCCTGAGGAAGAACGCGGGGTCGACCTTCCCATCACCCTGGTAGTCTCCCGTGACCGTGGTGATCGTCAACTTGAACGAACTACTCATCGGCCCCTGGTTTCCGGCCAGGTCACGAGATCTGGCCGCGAGCGTGATGGTGCCGTTCCACAAGTCGCTGGGGAGCTGGATCGAGTACGCGCCGGTGGCGTCGGCCGTGGCCTGGGCCAAAGGCACGTTGAGATCGGCCGCGTTGAAGAGCACGACAATCGAGCCCGGCTCGGTCGTTCCGACGAAATGAGGCCGGCGGCGGCTGGTGATTCCGTCACCCACGATCCCGGTATCATCGGCGGCGAGAATGCCCAGGCTGGGCGGGGTGGTCGGCCCCTGGTTGTCCACCGTAAAGCTTGAGGGAACGCTGGTGGCCGAACCAAAGTTGTTGGTCGCCTTCACCTGCACCGTGTAGGGACCATCCGCCAGGGCCGCGGGGAACTGGAGGCTGAAGTTGCCGAAGAGGTCGCTCGTGCCCGAGGCCAGAGCCGCCCCAACCGGGTTGCCGCCCACCGACAGGAACAGTTCCACGGTGACGTTGGGATCGGTCTTCCCGATCACATGCGGCTGAGTGACCTTGGTCACCCGCTGACCGCCCGAGGAGTCGTCGAACGGGGAGAGCCCGACGGTCGGCTGGGCCGGAGGATTCGGCAGGCCCAGGTTGTTCGCCTGGAGCACGAACTGGAAGGTGGCGATGTTCCCCTTGGTCCCCGAATCATCCGTGGCCTGAATGCCGAGCGTCTTGGTGCCATTCGCAATGAACGCAGCCTGGTTCACCTGCACCGAGTACTTGCCGAACGTATCGGTCCAGTTGGCCGCATTGTCGGTGCTCGGATCGGCTGGATCGTAGCCGCCGATGATCTTGGGATTGTTGGGATCGGTCAGGTCGATCAGCGTGATCCGCACCTTGTTCCCGAACGCGGTCTGAGCGCTGAAGCCGTTGATGATCGGCCGCGCTGTCGTCGGAGAGACGAGCGGGATCCCTTGAGGATTGGTCCCCGCGCTGACGCTCGAATCCAGAGTGATGTTGTTGGGCGTCTGGGCCGTGTTGGAGAAGACGACCGGAGCGAGTCGGATGGTGAAGGTGCCCCGACCGAACGTCGTCGCGAACAGGTTGTTGGGATCGCCGGGCTGGGCCACGGGGCGACCGGTCGTGGGGTCGATGGCGCCCAGGGCGAGGTTCAGATCGGTGACGTGGACGTTGGGCAACATGCCACCGTCGACGTGGCTATTGTCGAACGCCATATCGGGGAAGATCGACCAGGTTTGGCCATCGTCGAGCGATCGGTAGACTCCCGACTCTCCCGAGACGTAGAGGACCGGATGGGTCGGGCTGTCCGCCATGGTCGGGTTATCCGGTATCACGTACCGCCAATCGGCCACGATCGAGGTCAGGTATTTGGCCTGGGTATCAGCCAGCGTCGAGTCACCGAAGGCCGAGGTCAGAAGCGTGAAGAGGTTGCCGTTGATCTTGGTCCAGACGGGAGTCACACCGGAGGTCGCCAACGAATCCTCGGTGTGGAAGACCCCGGTCTGGGTGATCGCATACGCCTCGTGGCTCCCTCGAGTCGGGTTGGTGATGATCTTCACGACGGAGGAGCCGTCGAGCCCGGTCGAGATATCGGTCCAGGCGTTCCCCCCTCCCACAGTGCCGCCACCGGTCTGAGTGACGAAGATCTTCCCGCCGATCGTCCCCGCGTAGACGAAGTTGTTGAGGTTGCCGATCCCGCCGGGGCTGTTCGGGTCGGGAGCCCCGAAGGCGAGAGCCGGAGCATACGTCCCGTCGAGCGCGGCGGGGTCAGCAATCACCAGCCAGGAGCTTCCCTGGTTGATGGTTGAGAAGATCCGGCCCGCGTTCGAGCTGATGATGACCTGGTCGCCATTGAGCGGATTGACCGCGAAATTGCCCTGGGTCAGTCCATTGCTGTATTGGGCGCCGTCGGTCCACTGCGGGTCTCTCTGCGCTCCGGACTGGATCAGTCCGGTCGTCCGGGAGATGAAGGGACCGCCGTTGACGCTGACCTGGAAGAAGTTGGTGTAGGTCCCTCCCAGGCCCGGGAAGAGGTACTGGTAGACGATCCCTCGATTCTGCTGGTCGGTCTGAACGCCCACGCCGCTGACCTCGCCGAGCATGGACGCGCTCCAGCCGAGGTCGCCATTGGTCAATACACCAGGATTCGAGGCGTTGATTCCGGTGTGAACGCCGTTGCCGTACACCAGGGCCAATGCCGCCTGGGCCGCCACATTGCTGGGCTGAGCCGCCCCGTAGAAGTACTGGCTAATCGCGAGGTTGCCGTTACGGGAGAAGGTGGGCGATTGCTGGGAACCGATGCCCAGCGTGATCGATCCGTTATCGTCCACACCCGTGAAAATTCCCTGGTCGGTGCCGACGATCAAGCGCGAGTGACCCGTCAGCGGATCAAACATCGAAATCATTCGATGCAATCCCGTCGACGGCTCGAGGTCGCCGAAGTCGCTGGTCAACATTTGATCGAAGGGAATCCAGGTCACGCCCGATCCGTCGTTGGTAAATCCGGTTCCACCGCTCGTGCTGCTGTTGACGTTGCTCAGATAGAGCGTGGTATCGGTAAGGAAGGGCTGACTGGGGTCCTGAATCAAGTTGAGGTATGGCGTGGTGTCAAAAAAGTTGAGGACCGGTAGACCGTCGGTCACGACCTTGACCTGCACTCGCCCCGCACTCCTGATCTGGAGCAGGCCGCCGTCGGGCCGAGAACCGTCGTAGGGGACGGCCGCGTGGGAGTCGAAGACCTTGGTGCTGTCGATTCGCAACAGCCCCGATTGCTGACCAATCGACGTTCCTCCCAGATAAACGATGTTGGGATTGGTCGGATCGATCGTCAACGCGATGTTGTAGTTGGAGCTGTTGGGAAGCCCGGTGCTGGTGGTCGGAGCGTAATCCGGCCGGTTGGGATCATTGCTGGCCACCGCGACCTTGAACCCGTTCTCGGGCACGTAGTTCGTCTGGAGCCGGGTCCAGGTGGTCCCGTTGTCCTTGGTCAGATAGAGGCCGAGGAAGTTCCCATCGGGCGCGGCCACCGCCGCATAGAGCCAGCCCTCATAGATGAGGTTCTTCGGGTCGGACAGGTTGGTCCCCGGCAGGGGGTCGGGACGAGCCAGAACGATGCGACCCGGGTTGGCGGGGAAGGTTCCGCCCCCAATGGTGATGGTCGAGGGGGGATTGGGGGACGGGTCGCGAATCAGGGGCAAGAAGCCGTTGCCAGCCATCAGGTTGAGGGTCTGACCCCGGTTGGGACTGATATAGACGCCCGAACCCTGGAACGCGACGTTGATGACGTTGACGTTGCCGGTGGGGTTGTCGACCGCGTTCTTCACCGCACTGTTGAAGTCGAGCGAGATGTCGGTCGCGATTGTGCCATGCACACTGTCGTTGGAGAGTTTCTGCCAGGTCTGGCCGGTGTCGAGGCTCCGCCAGAAGCCGCCGTTGGCTCCGGCCAACGCGGCGTAGACGATGACTTTTCCGTCAATCGTCGGTTGGGGATCGACGACGACCTTGTACGTACTCGTCCCCTCGCCGTTCGCGCCGGGCTGGGCGAACAGGTGATCGCGCTGGAACGGTGACCCGGGACTGGACGTGTAGGGAAGGTTGTTATCGGTGCTGTCGAGCAGAGTCCAGTTGGCACCACCGTCGTCCGAGCGGAGGAACCCGACACCGCGAGCGGTGTTGCCGCCCACCGTGTTCCCGTTGCTCGCCCGGGAGTCGGCAAACCCGGTGCCCGCGATGATGATCGACTGGTTCGGGTCGTTGTTACGGGCGAACACGGCGATGCTGCCGATATTCAGGCCGTAGCTGGGGCCGAAGTCCGTCAGCGGGATGTAGGTCGGACCATTGATGCTCGTGGTCAGGAAATCCGTCGTCTTCCAGATGCCGCCGCTTGAACCGGCCACGTAGACCGTGTTCCCCGAGGGGTCGGACGGATCAACCGCGATCCCGCCGATCTGGCCCGAATAGCTCCCTCCGAATCCGGTGGTCGTGACCGGAGCTGGGCCGACGGACGTCCAGGTGTTGTGGGACAGCGGGTTGGCCGGCGCTGTCGTATAAATCCGGAACCCGACGGTCGTTTGATCGGCAACGAGCTCACCAAGGCCATTGATCGGCACACTCTTCTGGAAGCTCAGCGACCAGTTGTTCAGGATGCCGACGTTGCTTGAGCTGGTCGGTGCATTGTTCGTGATCTGGAGCGTCCAGGTCCCTGCCACGTTCAACCCATTGAACGTGCTCAACGGCAATTGCGGTTTGAACCGGCCGAAGAAGGGAGGACCGCCGTTCTGGATCGGCGTTGCCGCCGTATCGTCGAAGACGGTGAAGTTGAAGTTGGCCTGGGTTCCCGTCTTCCCGACGCCGCTGAACAGCTTGATCGACGTCCCGTCGGGGCCAATCAAGACCGCATCAAGGTCGGAGACGTGGGGATAGTTGATATTCAGGGTGAGCGTGATCCCCAACCCCAGCATCGATTCGGTCACGTCGATGGTTGACGTGATTGTCTTCTGTGGGGCGATGGGAATCAGATTCTGCGGACCGGTCGACCCAAACGACAGTGGGACCGTTGTCCCGCTCGGGGTCTGCTTGAGGAGGTCGACCCCCGCGTTGAGGTTAGTATCGAGCGCGTCGCCGGCCGCGGACTTGATGGTCGAAGCCAGCATGACGGTGTACGTGCCGTTGTACGTCTGCGTCGGGAAGCCGATCCGGTAGGTTCGGGGCGCGGCCGGGTTGGGATCGCTCCCCAGCGGGTTGGCCAGAATGGTAAACGGACCCGTGATCTGACCGCTCGGCCCCATAATCCGGAGGATACTTTCCGGCGTGATGCTTGAGGCCAACATGTCGCGATCGAAAGTCACGTCGATCGCGTCCACCGTACTGTTTTGAACAAGATTGTCCGAAGTGAACGCCGCCCCCGGAACATGAGAACTCACGACATGGGGGCCGGGCACGACCAGCGGCAGCATGTCCTGATCGTAGGGACCGGGGACGTACGTACCGACATTCCAGACCAGGTCGCTCGTGCTCTTCGGCCCCGGAGCCGCATAGGCGTCGCCGAGCGTCCCATCGGTGATGGCTGGCCCCGAGCTGTATGTCAACGACTCATTGAACTGGCCGTTGGCATTCTGATCCATCAGGTTACCCGAGAGGGCCGTCGGTGCGTTGACTCCCGGGGTTAGCGACAAGGACCAGTTGACCAGAACGCCAGAGTCGCCGCCCGCGGAGTCGCTGACCTCAAGGGTCCACACTCCATTCAGGACCTGGCCGTTCAGCTGCGAGAGCTGGGACTCCGGCCGAAATGAGCCAATGAACGGCGCTCCTCCGGAACCGATGGGGAGCGACGCCGAGTCGCTGAACGTGGTGTTGAGATACCCCTGGCCCGCGCCTCCGCGATGGGACGCGAGAGGAATCCGCGTACCGGTCGGCGAAATCAGGGTCAGGGTCAGGTCGCCATCGAAGGTGTGGTTGATCGTCACGTTGACCGAAACATCGGCAACGCGTTGATTCGCGGCGAAGCTGCCGACGGCCAGCGACGACTGGATGGTCGTGAGGTCGGGGATGATCTTGGGCGTATCCGACGACGCGAACGACGAAGGAGGTCCCGAGGGGGTCAGTCCGACGACGGTATAGCGAATCCGATCCTCGACCCCGGGCTGGATGAGATAGCTATAGGTGCCAACTCCCGTCCGAGCCTCGAAGTTGATGCGGAATCGGGTGTATCCAAAAACATTGTTGGGATTGTTCAGGTCGCCGGGTGTCGGGATCGGCACGACCGAGAGGATCGGGACCGTCCCTCCTGTCGTGTTGTTCGCCGTGGTATCGCGATAGAAGACGCTAACCAACGATGTCAGGAAGGTCGTGGCATCCACCGGCCGGTCGAAAGTGACCTCAAAGGCACTCACCGACGGAGTCGGGGCGAAGGGTGATTGAGGATTGACCTGGTCGCCGGGCAGGCCGACGGCTCCCATCGTGCTATCGACGATTCGCGGGCCGGCCGAGATGGTCATCCGAGCCGTCCGGATATCGAGCCGCTCCAGGCCGTTGATGTTATTGGCGCTGTTCTCGTTGCTCGACCAGATCGGGTAGATGTGCCCGCCGAAAACGGCCAATCCCTGGTGCGTGCCAAACCCAAAGGTCCCGTCCGTATTGGGATTGCCGGAGGACTGGTTATCCGGGATCGGGCCAAGGTTCACGACCTGCCCCGTAATCGCGTCGACCGCCGTCTGCGACCGGTTGGCGTAGACCTGAGGAGCGTAGCTCTGGCCACCGTCATTGCTGGCAGCGACGTAGGTGGCGACCCGAGCGCGGGCGGCGTCGTTCCGCGCATCGTAGAAGGACAGAACCACCGAGCCGGTCGCTGAGTCCACCGCCACCTGAGGCTGGAACTGCGGGCGGCCCGCCCGACTCAGGTCCCCTTCGGAGAACCCATCCACATAGCCCAGGTCGTCGTTTACCTGACGTCTCTGGCCGTTGGCCACCCGACCCGGTCCGCCGGGAGCGCCCCAGGTTCGCCCCCCGTCGTCGGAGACCATCAGGAAGATGTCGGTATTATCCGCGGGATTGTAGTTGACGTTGTTGTAGCGATCGGTAAACGCAACGTAGAGCCGCCCCTGATAGGGACTATAGGCCCCGAGCGTATTATCCGAGGCGATCGAGATCCCAGGGCCAATCCCCTGCCCCGTGACCGCCGCTCCCAGCGGGTACGGCGCATTCATCGCCCCCCGTACGATCGTCGTCGTAACCACGACGTCCTGGATCGGATCCAACCCGGAGAGGAAGTTCAGCGACCAGTTGTCGAGCAAGGTCCCGACGTTGCTGTTTCGGGTGTCGGAAATCTCCAGGGTCCACTGGCCGTTGACCTGAGCCGGCGTCAAGCCGCGATACATCGAGAGCGAACCCGACTGGGGCCGGTAATAGCCCATGTAGGGCGAGGTGCTGTTCTGGTCGTTGATCCGCCGGGCGCCACTGTCGGTGAAAACCGTTTCCGCAGTCCGGCCGTTGGCCGAAATCCCGAAGTTCGTCCCCCCGGTGGTCCCTTGCGCCTGCACCAGCGTGATCGGCTGGAGGCCGCTCCCTGTCGGCGGAACCAGGCGAATCGTGAGGTCGCCCATCGACGGGTGCCGAATCGTGAGACCGATCGACAGGTCACTCACTTTCAGAAAATTGGGATCGGTAATACTCACATTGATCGGGAAGGAGGTCGGAGTCACCACATTGGGATTGGCGTTCGAGGCATCGATGATCCCCCCTCCGGGAGCCGTGAACACCGCGGAGACCGCCCCCGGCGCTGTGGCGGAACGAATGACGTCCCTGGGCGGACTGGCGGTGACAAGCGTACCGAAGTCGTCGTAGATCACCGTGACCTGACCGCCTGGCACCCCCAGGTCACCTGGCCCGTAAACCGCTGTGTTCTTCGGCCTTCCCTGACTGATGGCGATCTGCGGCGTCGTCTCGCGCTGGGACCCCGATCCCCCTCCTTGATTGATCACGATCGGACCCGAGAAATCGTTGCCCTGATTGGACGAAGCGATCATCAAGATCCGGTTCGGATTAAACGAACTCGGGGCGTTCTGGAACGGCTGATCGTTGGTGGCCCAGGCGATATAGATGTTGCCTGCGTACGGATCGGTCTGGTTGTACGGGTTTCCGTGCGAGTCAACGTCCGGAAAGCTGGCCACGTTGTCGTCGATGGCCATCGTTGGCGTCAACGCCTGGTCCTGCATCGACTCATAAACAATCTTATTTGTTAGGAATTGAGACGGGGTTCCTCCCGAGAAATTGAATCCATTGAGCACCAGCGCATTGGGGCTATTGGTTGCGGTGGTTGCCTGGTGCTGCGACGTCAGCACGAAGAAATTGTCATTGCGGTCAAACGCCACCGTGGCGTTGTTCACCTGCGGATAATCGGTCGGATTCGTGGCCGAGGTGGTGGGGTCTGTCAGAACGTTACCGAGACCAGAGAGCGGGTTCCAAGATTGGCCGCCGTCACTGGAGACTGCCCCCTCGACGATCACCCGCGTGGGCGCCGGCAGCGCTGGATCGTTGCGAGTCCACACCGCCACCAGCTTGAGCGGATTGTTCTTGCTCACCGCGATTGACGGGCTACTCTCGTCACCACGAACGGCACGCGAAACGTTGTACTGGGTGCTATCCGGTACCAGCACGGGAGACGGCAGCGTCGACTGCGGCAGGGGGGCCAGCAACGACCCCGGCAGCGTCGCCAGCAAGGTTCGCGACTCCAGAGTCTCGAGCGTCAGCCGGCGCAGTGCCGACTTCCGAGCGGATCTGCGGCGCATCCCAACCTGGGCCCTATCCTGGCCCCCTTTGGCGTTGACTTCGGACCGTTCCGAACGCATGGCCATCTCTCCGCTGGTATCTCGTTGTGCGCAACCCCGGACCAGGGCGTTTCCGAACCGATCACGGCGTCGGGTCGAGGAAACTAAGGGTGTTAATCTAGCAAAGATGCAGTCGACTCAGACGTTAGTCAAATCACGGCTTCGAATGCATCATTCATCCGAATCGCACCATTGCGACCTAGCTTCTACCGTTCCGGATTGTAAAGGAGGGACGCCGCATCATTGCGAGAATGCATCGATGCTATCAATGGACTACGACTCTTGTCAATCAGAGACTCAGTGGGATGCTTTGTATTCCTGAATTTGGATTTCAGGTCGGCGAGAACACGGCGGCGTGCCTCTCAGTAATTTCTTCTCACTTATGATGGTTATGGCGATGCGATTCCAGACGGAGAATCGAAACGTTGCCACTCATCCGGTCGGCCGCCACGTCTTCGTCCCCACCACTGCCTCGGCAAACTTCGCCGCACACGGGGACTTTAGGGACCGCACCAATCCGAACGAATAAGGATAGTCATGAGACCGTCCTGGTGTCTATAGGTGACATCCTGATTGGTTACCGCTTTTTCCTACCAAGCTCCAAGCGTTCGAAGTATTCGTCGATTTTGCGCATCGTTTGACGTGATTGATCCACGGCAACCTGGACAAAAAAAGCGGGAATGGGCCCAAGAAGCAAGTGTTGAGCCCCCGATGATCCCTGAGTCGCCAGAGCTCAGCGCTGCGCACCGCGGCCACCCAAAGGCGAAATCCGCCAGATGACGGGCAAAGCTCCGCACGAAAGGTCTGGATACCGTCGTTTTGGTGTGCTTGTGTCTGTGGGGTTCCCTCGAACCCCGGTGCCCAGGTCCGCGACCTGCCGTCTCGAGGCCAAAGCCCTGCCACCCCAGCGCGATCAAATCCAGAATTGTCGCGGCCAGTTCGCTTGCTGCGGCTTACGAAGGGAGCGCAAGCCCCAAGTCGCTTGGTTTTGGCCGGGACAACATGCGAGCCCGGTGGCGCAGCCATCAGAGCCGTCGCAAGTGCGCTGGTGGGACGCGACCAGCCCAAACCTACAGCGGTTTGCGCTTGAGGACACCGTTGGTCGAAGCGCCTGGATGGCTGGGGGCCGTCTGCAAGCGACTGCTCTTGTCACTTGGCGACCGTGGAACACATTAGCCGAGATTTCACGCGATCAGTTTGTCGCAACATTCATAAGCGAATTCAATGGACTGAGGAGAAAGCAGAAAGCACTGACGGTAGCGTGCCTGGCTCAAACTAAGGACCGCCGGATGGTCTCCCAAACGTGATGTCTGGAACCGACTGCGACTGCCTACGAAGATCGAAGCGTTCTCCGAGGCGAAACGCGTGCCTACGGAGTTTGGAGAGTTCCGATTTGGCCGCCGCCCACAAACAACGGTCGTTCCCGATCCGTCCGCGGGGCGACGAGATCGCATCACAACTCCATGAACACCAGAAAACCGCCACTTTAAACATATTTCCCGTTGGATATTTCAAGTATCGGGCTCGCATCTATCTGCTTATTGATGAGCAAGGTCGGGTGTACACGCTCATTGACGAACGCGGCTCACCCACCCCATCAGGGTACGAGCCGCTGATCTGGTTGGAACTGGAACCTTTGACGTCATCGTTTGAACGAGCGATCGAATGCCTTGTGCGTGGCAATCTCACAAAGTCCGAGACTCGTGAGGACCCCGAATCTGTCGGTTTGTTAGGAAGAATCTGGCGGCTGGGTTCCAAAGCGAGATCAATCCCGCCCGAGTGAGAGAGAACGGATCGCGAGAGGAAGAGAGTCGGTTCAGGGAACGATCACGAGTTCATTCACCCTGAGGGCACTGACACGCCTCCCTGCTGACCACCGATCGGATCCGCGACAACGGTGCACGTTTGAGTACACCGAGCGATGAAGAGACTGGAGAGCGGGCGTCCGTTCTCACCTCCCAATGGGGCCGGAAGGCGTGACTACAACAATTTTCATTTATTGCACCATATTCCAAATTCGCAAACAACATCATATAATCACGTTAGTCCACTAATGCACCATCCCAGAGTAAAATTCAGGCGGAGTGTACTCCCGACCACGATCCCGATCCGAGTCCAATCGTCCAGTCACATCAATAAACTTAAAAGGATCTCCGTACGTAGAGAAGAGGTTGCGGTTTTCGAGCGTCGGCAGTTTGGTCCCCAGATTGTTGTTGAAGAGGACCCGGAACGAGTTGACCGGCGTGATGGTCTGGGTCAGTCCTTCGTAGTTCCGGTTCGGGAAGTAGTAACAGTTCAGAATGCTCAGCCGCTCGCGGAGGTCGGTCTTCTCGAGATCGTCGAGGTGGTGCCGTAGACCCGAGCCGTGGTCGGACTGGAGAATGATGATCGGGGGCTCCGGCGACTGGGCGAGGATCTGATCGATGGTTTGTTCGACCCGCTTGGTGAGGAAGATCGCCTGCTTGCGATAACCTTCACGGTATTTCTCGGGACGGCTGAAGTCCAGGACCTGACGGGTCCCGACGACGTGCGGCGTGGAACCTCGGGGACTGATGTCCTCGCCATTCTCTCCAAACACGAAGGGATGGTGAGGACTCACGATGTGAGCGAACGCAAAGGTCGGGGCCGTGTCCCGGGTGATCTCAGGCAGGTGATCGAGGACGAAGAGCACTCGATTACGAACCGCCACATAGTGATCCCAAAATACCCCCTGCGCGGTCAAGTAGCCGAGCGGGGTCATGCGCACCAGCATCGCCTGAAAGTTGTCGGCCGGATGCCGTGGCCCAAGGTAGAGATCGGCGTTGGAACACTCGGTCGGGTCGAAACCGGTCGAGTAGGACACGAACTTGTAGCCGAGCGGACGGAGCGACCGAATGACAAGGTTCTCGCTGATTAGGTCGAACAGAGCAGTGGTGTCGTGGAGGTCGGGAGCGACCAGGGCGTCGAGATAGTCACAGTTCAGCGTCGAGCTGAGCGAGAGCGGAGTCTGGCAATAGTTCGATCGGCTTTGACGGGCGACATAGAACCCCTTCTTCTCCAGTCGCTGGAGGAACGCCTCGTTGTCGAAGTCAAAGAGGTCCTTCATCACGTCCGAGCGGGCGTAGGCGTCGAGAACGATGTAGTAGATGTCGGGCCGTCGCGCAGGCCTTGTCGGGAACGGCAGGCCGTCGCGGTGTTGAAGGATCGGCGCCTCGGGTTCGCGCCAACGGGCCATGGCGATACGGCTGGCCGGCAGGAGGACCAGGATCAGGGCGAAGCGATTCAAGACCCTTGACCAACGGCCCGGCTCCTTGATCCGCCGAAAGATCAGGAAGAGCACGGGGGCCGCTCCCAGGGCCAGCACGATCAGCACCGTCAGGGGAGGGACGTCGTACTCGCGGCGAACCCAGAGTTGGCTCAGCAGCCCCATGGAGATGCTAAGGGCATCGCGGCACTGGTTGAATGCGAAGAAGAGAGCGACGAGCAACGAGGTGGCCAGGGCGGCCCGCTGTCGATCGCGGCTCAGCCCCCACAGCGCAAGCCAGGCCGCGAGTGTCACCGTCAGTGCCAGGCCGATCGGCAGCACCAACGAGCGGGGCAACGTCTCGTAGACGTTGTGCGAATAGAGCGAGAGGATCGGGAAGACCCCGATCAGGAAGGGGTGAACGACCCATCGTCCCGGACCCGCCCCCCCCTGCCCCGCATCAGGTACAACACGCGTCCCGTGTCCGGAATCGGAGCTGAGGCCTCGATCTCGAAGAATTGTCGGAAGCATCGCTCGAATTCGTGTTGGTGGTAGTCGGGGAAGATATCTTCGCGGCTGGCGAGAAGCCGAGCCACCTGCGGATCGTCTTTCGGAACGAACTCGATGATCAGAGACCGCCCCACCTGCCGTAGAAAATCGGCGATGCTCAACAGGGGGAGATTGTTACCGATGGCCAGATGATGGATCAGCGCCAGGGCGAGCGCGGCATCCACCGGGCCCCGGTTCAAAAACGAGTTCCGCTCTCGGTTCAGCCAGCCGGTGCCGGGACTGGGATTGATGAGGTCGAGCAGGAGCGGCAAGATCCGTGGCTCGCGGCGTTGGACGACCTCGCGGTAGTTCAGCTCGATACAGCTCGGGTCGAGATCGAAGGCCACCGTCGTGATTCCTCGCGCGGCGGCAATCCGACTAAACCGGCCGGTGTTAGCTCCCAGGTCCCAGAGCATCGTCGGCTGGCTCCGATCGAGATACTCGCCGACCAACGCCTCCTTTCGGGCCAGGGCGGCGTCGGAGTAGGAGTTCTTTCGGTAGTAGTCCGCCCACTCGGTCTTCTCCGGCTCCCAATGGAAGCGGCGGATCGCCGACTCAAGGTGATCGACCAGGCCCAGCAGGGCCCCACGTCCGAATCGGCGTTTCGCGGACCGTGCGCCCCCCCCTTCCCCTCCATAGGCCGACTGCATCTTCGCGTGCAGGTGGATGTGGATCGCCAGCGCAGGCCGGAGCTTCGAGCGGAATGGCAGCAGCCGGCTGGCCAGGTCGAGCGGGATCCCGTCGATGTTCGTCCGGACTAGCTGGTTGAGCCGAACATCGGTCAGCGTCATCAGGGCCAGCGGAGCCAGGAAATGCTGGCAGAACTGGCGATAGGCCACCCAGGGGAGCCCCTCGCGATAGGCCTCGAACGACAGGGTGTCGATCAAGATCACCTGGCCGTCCCGGAACTGGACGTTGTAGGCGGTGCAGTCCTTCAACGTCATGCCGAATTCCATCGCCCGCTTCTGAATCGCCAGGGTCAACAGAGCCGCGTTCTTGAACTGGCCGAAGCTCCATTCATAGGGGTAGGAGATGAACGGGATCGGCTCGGGACGCAGTACCTTGTAGGCCGAGTCCGAGCCGGCCAACGCACGATCGACCTCCTGGTGGGCGACGAGCCAGCCGTCGTCCACCAGGCGGTGATACAAACCCGACCCCATCAGAAGGTCGTAGTCCTTCTGATACGAGACGTTGACCTGACGATAGAGGACGCCGTCCTGATGGAACATGAATCCGCTGGGGTCGCGGAACGAGGCGTCCGCCAGGGGCTGCATGCCGCGAACTTCAAGCATGGTTCTTGAATACACGGCTGACGGAAGCGCGGACCGCCGCGTACGATGACTTCAAGAAGAAGAGGCTGCTCAGGAGCCCCGCGATGAGGACTTGAAGTACCAAACTTCCGCTCCCGGGATCCAGGTAGGCGAGCAACGACGGGACCAGCTCGGGATTCGATAGGAACAACATCGTTCGGCGTTCCTCTTCTGGATTGAGCCGTCAACCACGGCCTGTGGTACTCGAAGATCCTTCCGAACGCTTCCCTGGGGGGGGGAGTATCGGGATGAGGTCGGCCCGTTCATCGAGCATTACCCAATCCACGAACACAAGCAAGCGTGATTTGTCCAAAGTATAGCTTGGCGATGTTCAGTTCCAATCCGCCCCGACTATTTTTGGCATTTTGTTCCGGGGCCATCTAACCGGTGGATTGAGGCCGAATCCCGGGCCTCTCTTCCACATAGAGCATCGTCGAGGCGGTCGGCGAACGGCCCCTCGATTTCCTGCGAGGGAAGCTAAACCGTTAGCCCAGCAGTGCACCGCCTCGAGGAGGCCCGGGGTGGGATCGCCCTGCTCTGAACCGCTCTCCTATTAAATGCGTCAGACACGCCCCCCCTGCCCCTCCTGATTCCGCGAGAGTGGCCGGATGGTCTGCCCCGCCGCGGGTTCCCAACTCTTTTGACCGTGGGATTCGTGGGTCACGACGAACGGACTCGACCAGGTTGGGTTGACCGCTTCCGCCTCTGTTACGCGGCGTAACGCGCCACGGGGAATCGGAGCGAAGGAAGGGTGGCGGCCGGTGCCGTTACGCCGCGTAACACGGCATTGAACCCGAAGAGTGGAGGGACGGTTGGAGGCGCCGCGATTACGCGGCGTAACACACCGAGGCGATGGCGAGGCCAAAGGGGATGGAGCTCATGTTACGCGGCGTAACACGCCGATAGATGGAGCGCTGTTACGCCGCGTAACGCCCGATTTTTGGGGGGCCTTGACCTGTGCGAACGATCGCCTTTCTGAACAAGAAGGGAGGGGTCGGTAAGACCTCGACCTGCCATCACCTCGCGGGCACCCTGGCCCGTCGCGACCTGAGAATCTTACTGGTGGACGCCGACCCCCAGGCCTCTTTGACGCAAGGGTTGCTCGGGCCTGAAGCCGCCCGTCAGTTGAAGCCCCGCGAGTCGATCGCGGGCCTGTTCGACGACGCCTGCGACGTCGAGATGGCGAGCCTGGTGCGGCCGACGGGCGTGACCGGCGTCTCGCTGGTCGCCGGCTCGAGCCGGATGGACCGGTTCAACGCGTTGGAGCCATGGACGACGGGCGACTCCCAGTACATCCTGCGCGATGCGCTGCGCGAGGTGGCCGACGACTTCGACCTGACCCTGATCGACTGCCCGCCGCACATCTATCTGTGTGCCTGGGCGGCCATGGTCGCCGCGCAAGGGATCGTGGTCCCGCTCCAGGCCGAGGATTACGGCGCCCAGGGGGTGGCCGCCATCCAGGGGTCGATCGACCATGTCCGGGCTGGTGCCAACCCTCGGCTGAACGTGCTCGGATTCTTGCTGACCATGTTTCAGAAGTCGCTCGCGGTCCACGCCGGCTACGCCGCGGACCTGCGGGCGATCTACGGCGACGCCGTCTTCGACGCGGTCGTCCCGCACGCCAAGGACTTCAAAGAGGCGGTCATGCTCCGCAAGCCGGTCGTCGCCTACAAGCCCCGTTCCGCGGCCGCCAAGGCCGTCGATGCGCTGGCTGATGAGCTCCTGGCGAGGCTCGATGCCCGGGTGGCCGACGACTCCAGGAGGGTTGCCTGATGGCCCGTCCCAACCAGTCCGACGAGGCTCGACTCAACCGGCTCGCCTCGATGACCCGGCTGCCGGCCGAGTCGGAATCGCTGGCCGCCGACCCCGACGCGCGATCGTTCGAGGGGCGGTCGCGACTCAAGTCGGCTTGCGAGATTCGACTGGACCGGATCGTGGCCGACCCCAACCAGCCGCGCACCGAGTTCGACCCCGACGCCCTCAACCGGCTCGCGGCCAGCCTCAAACAACGTGGCCAGCTCCAGCCGATCCGAGTCCGCTGGGATGACGCCCTCGACCGGTACGTCGTGGTCGTCGGCGAACGACGATGGCGTGCCGCGAGCCTGGCGGGACTCTCCTCCATCGCCTGCGTGGTCGCTGCCGGAACCCCCGGCCCCGAGGAACTGCTGGAGGACCAGCTCATCGAGAACTGCCTACGCGAAGACCTGCGGCCGATCGAACAGGCCAAGGCGTTCCGGACCCTGCTGACCCGGCTGGGGATCTCGCAACGGCAGCTCGCGGAACGACTCCAGGTCAGCCCTCCCACCATCACGCGCGCCCTGGCTCTGCTGGAGCTGCCGGATTCGATCCAGACCTCGGTCGAGGCGGGCGAGATCGCGCCGCATACGGCTTATGAGATCTCCAAGATCGACGACGCCGCGACCCAGGTCGAGGTCGCCGTCCAGGCGGCCCAGGGCCGACTCCGTCGCGACGACATGCGAGAGATGGTCACACGAGCCCCCAGGCAGAGCAGGGGGAGTTCGCCCAAGCCATGGGTCCACAACGTCAACGGCCGGGTCCGAATCACCGTCACACCGCTGTCCGACGACGTTGAGATCGAGGAGATGATCGAGACACTTCGATCCGCCCTCGCCACCCTCCGCAAGAAGGGGCGGGGCCAGGCCGCCTGAGACCGCCGGCCATCGCGATCCCGCAATGCCAACGCACCCGGGAACTGAACGCCGAAGCCCCAAGGAAAAAGGGGCCCGGACCACCAAGGGGATGGTGATCCGGGCCCCTTTTTTTCGTTTCCGTCCGTCCCGTTCGCTGAATCTCCTGGCCCCGCGAGCTTCGATCAGGGCTCATCCTCGGGGAACAACGACTTCTGAGCCACCTTCGGCACCTCCAACCGTTTCTCGAGGTTCGCCAGACAGAGCGGCTCGAGCATCGACTTCCAACGGCTGAGGCCGGGATTCTCGGCCTTGACCTCCGCCAGGATCGCTTCACGCTCCGCGGCCTGGAGACCATCCCAGGTGGCACGAAGCGCCGCTTCACGAGCCCGGTCTTGCTCCGACTCGTCGCGGGCCTTGCGCCGAGCCTGGCGCGTCGACTCCTCGGCCGCCGCAGCCTCTGCCGCCGCGGTCGCCTGCGACTCGGGACTGGGGAAGTCGCCCGGCGGCTGATAATCCGCCCGAATCGACGCGACGAGATAGCCGGCCGGGTTCTTGCCCACCCGCTTGTCCCCATTGCGCAAGAGCCAGTCGAAGACGTCCACCTTCGTCTGGATCCGCCCGCTCGGATGCGTCTCCACGAGCTCGGCGGCGATCTTCGCCGTCACTCCCCGGGCTTTGAGCAGCTCGACCAGCTCGGCCGTCTCCTGCGCCGGGGCCTCGGCCGATTGGGCCGCCTTGCCGCGAATCAAGATGATCCGCCAGCAGCCTCGCTTGACGTAGGAGTACCGCTCCTCGGGACTCAACGGCTCCAGGAACCCGTGCTGCTCGAGCTCCTCAAGCGCAGGCTTGAGCCGCCGCTTCAACTCGGTGGGCGCATAGGAACGGCTCATTCCAATATGCTCACACGCCATTGTTCTTAAATCGAAGTCGAGGCGGGATCGGCGATAGAACCGCTTGTCCAGAAAACGGAACATCCGCTTGGTTGTCGGCAGCCGGAGCCGAAGGTAGAACTCCAGGTCGAGCTGCTTCAGGTTGCCGCTCTGGAAGCTCTGGAAGATGACCTCGTTCCAGCGAAAGCTCGACAAGGGGAGGGGGGCCTTCTCCACCTTGGCTCCCTTGCTCGAGCGCGGTGCCGGTCGGCGCCGTTCGCGATCGTAGAGCGTCACGTTGTCCAGAACGTGGAAGTTCTCATCGACCCAACTCTTGGCCGCGTTGTCCCACCAGGCGTTCTCGTACATCAGGACCACGCCCACCCAGCGATGCAGCGCTTCCTCGATGCGCCGGTAGCTCTGGCCGCTCTGTGGCCAGCCCAGCAACTCGATTAACTCGTAGCGCGAGAACGGCACCTTGGCGTTGGTGAAGTTGCTCCGCCGCTTGGTCAACTGGATCAGGCCGACCAATACCTCGTCATCCAGCGAGGTCGGCAGCCCATGCTTGTGCGTCCCCATGATCGTCAGGCGACGGACGATCGGCGGACTATCGCGGCGCTCCAGCTTGTCCTCGAAGACCAGGGTCGTCTGCCCATCGGGAATCCGGTCCGTCAGCGCGGCGATTGGAAACTCGGCCAGGTTGAGCTCGTCCTTCCAGCCCACATCCGGCACCGTGGCCGTCTCCTCGATCGGCTCGACTCCTTCCACTTCCTCGAGCGACTGATCCCATTCGTCCATCACGGCTCCCCAAAGCTCAAGGTGGTGACCAGGTGGTGAGCGCCGTTTCTTCTTCCCGACAGACTGAGAGATAACACCAACAAGACAGCGATGAGCTGTTGTTGTTCTTTTGAGTCTTAACAAGAGTCTAATACAAATTCTCAGCGCCGCAAGTGATTCACGATCCAGAACTTAGGGACCCTAACTATGTCCCGTTAATCGGTAGTGGTATGTCCGGTTAATCGTGGGTTCGGGCCCCAAGTATGTCCGGAGCATCGTGGCAACTATGTCCCGTCCATCGGTAAAGGACCGGTTAGTCATGTCCGGTTAATCGTCGTGTACAGAAACTAACTATGGGCGAGATATCGCTAGGGTGCAAACGTTCAGAAGCAAGGTCCGGGCCGAAGTATGTCCGGTCAATCGGCGTGAACGGAACATCAGAAGCCCGTTCCGGGAGTCCGGCCCCCCAACCCGCGGTCTCGGTTCAACCGGTAACCTGAGAACGATTCAGGGGATATCGTGGGCCCAGTCGGCGGAAGAGAAAGTATGTCCCCATAATCGGTGTGTACGTAGGAACAGAAGGGCAGCCAGAGATTTCGGGCGGACGAAGTATGTCCGGTTCATCGTCAGACCTGGCTGGAGATGACCACCTGGAAGGGGGCGTCCGCAAGTATGTCCGAGCTATCGGTATCAGGCCGGCTCTCGTGGCGAGATCTGAGGGGAACAGCACGCCGAAGTATGTCCGGACTATCGGTACGGAACGGAAGGTGGGTCGAATGCAGGTCGCGAAGCTTACCCAGCCTATGACTTCTCACAAGCGTCAGATAACCCAGAGTACCGAGTCTGGGAAGGAAACCGAACGGAGGGCTCAAGGGGAGCGACGGGGCAGGGGGGAGAGCCAGCCCAGGAGATCCTTCCAGGCGGATCGGTTTGCCCCTTCGAGCTGACTGATCCGGTCGAGGAGCCAGGTGGCGGAGGCGTGGGGATCGTTCGATTCGCTGGGCGTTGTTTCGATCCTGAGTGGCGTGATCTCGGGAAAAGAGGGGGGAGAGGGAGGCAGCGAAAGACCAGGTTGGTGGGGCTGGGTCAATGCGCCACGAAGAGAGACGAGCTCGCGATCGATCCGCTCGATTCGCTCGAGTTGGGACTTCAGCAATGCGGCATTGTCATGTTGGACCTGGCGGAGCATCTCCACCAGGGTGGTTTGCAGAATCCCTTGCTGTTGCAAGAGGCTCCCTTGCGTCTGCTGGATCGTATCGGCCATCCAGGTCAGAAGAGCGTTCTGGGATTCGGAGGCGGTGGGATCGAGAGGGAAGGGACAGCCAGGCCCATCGATCTCCGGCGTGAGGACGTGGGCAACGAGCGCCTTGGCCTCGGTCGCCGTCTCCGTTCGGGCAAGCCCACCTATGGGGAGGGCGTTGGGATTGAGTCGAACTCGGAAGGTCGTCGATCCAACGGTGATCGAGTCGCCGTCATCAAGAGGAGTGGCACCCCGAACCGGCTGACCGTTGATCCGGGTCGGTCGACCGCCGAGGTTGATCACGTAGGCGGTGTGACGAGTACGGAGCAGGGCACAGTGGACCTTCGCGACCGAGGAGTCCTTGACCTGGAGTCCACAAGCGCTCGACCAACCAAGAAACGTCAGTTCCGAGCCGATGGACCAGGGGTTGGTCTGGCCTTGCCGGGGTTCAAGCGTCAGGGGGACATGAAGCGAGCGGGGCGAGCGGGCCAGCGGGTCGTCGTCGCAGAGAGGCGGGTCGACGACCTGGCCATCAATCCGGATCTGCACCAGTTCGATGCGGTGGCCCTCGGCTTCGAGCCAGTCGCCGGGACGAAGCCAACCGGCGGCCTGGTCCTGGCCATTGAATCGTGTGCCGGTTCGGGTCACGAGATCGACGGCGAAGACCCCGCGGGGGTCGAGGTGGAGATAGAGATGACGACCGTTGATGCCAGGTCCGCCGACCCGAATCTCCGCCTCGGGTGATTGGCCGACGAGGGCGAAGGGACGATCGATTTGGACGATCCGGTCCGACATGGCGTCGGGTCCGTCGACCCGGAAGATCAGTTCGCCGTGAGCCCAGAGCGGTCCGGGCGGTTTGTGCGCCGGGGCGGTCATCGAAGGCCATTCCTGTGGAGGACCACGGTGGGGGACGAAGGTCGCTTATCGCTCCATGATAAGGGCCCACTCCGCTCGTTCCGAGGGTTGAAGCTCGTCAGGGCGGAGCCTGGCCTTCCTGGCGAGTTGGCGGGCCTTCTCGAACTGGGACGCCAACCCTTGCTTATGGTAGGCACGAGCCAGGTGGTAATAACTGGGCCCGGTGGGTTGCGAGCTGACCGAGGCTTCCAGGTCCTTGACCGCTTCATCGAGCCGTCCCAGCCGGGTGAGAATGACGCCTCGGGTATCGAGCGCGTTCGCCTGCACGCCCGAGCGGGCGAGCAGCTCGTTGATTTGCTCGAGTCCCTTCTCCGGCTGGTTCAGGTCTTCGGAGAGGGTCCAGGCCATGTCGTTGAGAAAGGTAAGATCCGTCGGTTTGAGGGCGATCATCTCTCGGTAGAGCTTGATTTGTTCCTCGAACCGGCCCTGGAGAAAACGGACGCGGGCCAGCTTCTGCAAGAGATCGGGCGCGCTGGGGTTTCGGTCAAGCGCCTGGGAGAAGTAGCGATCGGCCAAGGCGAGCCAGCGGACTTCGGCACCGGGGGCGGATGCCAGGATCAAGGCGGACGTGCCCGCCTGATCGAGATCGCCCGTCTTGGCGGCGTCGTCGAAACGCGCAGCGGCCTCATCGAACCGGCCACGCCCGGCGAGGAACAATCCCTCTGTGCAGAGACCACGGGGCCCGAGCTTTCCGACGCGACGGGCGATCGACTCGGCGGTGTCGGGGAGTTTGAGCTGGAGTAGTAGCCCGATCATCCGTTCGCCGATCGACTGCGCCTCCGGCGACTCGAGATGGGCAAGGAACGCCTGCTCGAGACAGGTGGCCGCCTTCTGCGATTCCCCCTGGGCCACCAGGACTCGGGCACGAAGCTCGGCCAGGGCGAGACTGTCGGGGTCGAGTGCGTCCAGCCGGTCGAGCTGCCGCTGAGCATCGTCGAATGCTTGCGCGTTCAGGAGAATACCGGCGTAGAGGAGGATCGCCTCGGGACTGGCCCCATCGCCGGCGGCCCGCATGGCTGCGGCGCGCGCCTGATCGATTTGACCGACGTCGCGCAGAAGACGTGCTAGCTGTTCGTGAACACCGGTCGCGTCGGGTCGCTCTTTGCTGAGCGCCTCCAGGATCTCGATCGCCTGTTGGCGGAATCTGGGATTTACGGACCGAGCGAGCACACGGGCCCGGGCCAGCCGGTCTTCGGGGGTGTCGTCTGCTCGATCGGAGGGACCAACGCGCTGGAGTGCTTCGTTCCAGGCTTCGAGGTCGCCGTCGCGACTCGCGAGGAGCAGGGCGAGCTGACGTGACGCCCAGCTGAGGCTCGGATCGAGCTTCAGGAGATGACGTAGCGACGCTTCGGCTTCGGCCGGGCGGCCAGCCTGTTCGAAGAACGCCACCGCCGCCGAGTGGACCACAAGATCGTCGGGCCAGCGCTTAAGGGCGGCCCGGTAGTAGGTTTCGGAACGTTCAAGGTTGTTGACGACACGATAACACTGGGCCCAGAGGAGCTCGGGGCGGTCCGACTTGACCTGGCCCCGGATCTGCTCGACGGTGGCCGCGGCATCTTTGAGCTTCCGCTGGCTGACCTGGAGCATCAGGAGCTGGAGCCAGGGGGTGGCGTCGTTGGGGTGGGCCTCGATCAGGAGCCGGAGAGTCGACTCCGCTTCGTTGGGTTTGCCCAGCTCGTTGAGGACGCGGGCTTGCCAGATCCGGGCATCGAGCCCCTGGGGATCACCCTCGACCATCTTGGCGGCGAGTTGTTCGGCTCGGTCCTTGTCACCGGCCTTCAGAGCCTGGACTGTGGCAAGGCGCTCGAGCTCAATGGGGATCGACGGGACACTCCGCCGGATCCGTTCGAGATCATCGTCTCGGTGTTCACGGACGAGCAAGGCCATGAGGGGGCCCAGGGCCACGGTTCCCCCTTTGAGCTTCAGGGCCTTCTCGTAGGCCGAGATCGCCTGATCGATCTGTCCCCGCTTCTCGGCCAGTCGGCCTTCGGCCAGGTAGCCTGACGGTGAGTAGGGTTGGTTCGACTCCACCTCACGGATCAACGTCGCGGCCTCGTTGAACCGGGCCTCGTACGAGCCGGTACCAGGTTCCTGAGATGACGTCGAACCGCGATCGTGAAGTAACTCTTCGATCCTGGCGAGTCGCCAGTACGGGGCTTGAGGTCCACCGATTCCTTTTAACGCCTCGACTTCCGCTCGGATCGCGGTCGCGTCACCAGTGCTCAATGCCAGTTCCAGCAGCGCGGCGCGGGGCTCAGGGCGGTCGGGTTGGAGCTTGGCCCACTGGCCGAATGCGTCCCGGGCCGAAGCCCTGTCTCCCTGTTTCAGAGCGAGCTCGCCCACCGATCTCCAAAGCTGGGGCCGCTGATCGGGGGGAACTTGATTCAGGCCTTCGAGCAAGGAGTTTCGCGCCTCCTTGGCGCGGTCTTGCGCGAGCAAGTACGAGGCGCGGAGCACCACGAAATTGGCCTGCGCGGATTTCGTCATCGCACGGTCGAGGGTCTCGATCGCCTCCTTCGTCCGGCCGGTGCGATTCAGAAGATTGGCCAGGGCCAGCCACAGGGGAGCCGATTGGGGCTGGCCCTGGATCGCAGTTTCCAGCCGTTCGAGAGCGGTCTCCGTTTTGCCGAGGACCGTCAGGTAGTCGGCGCGAAGCAGCACCGTCTCCAGCGCTTTGGGATCGGCCTTTTCGGCGCGCTCCAGGACCTGCTCGAATTCGGACCATGACCGCTTCTCGGCGGGAACCTCGCACTGTTGCCGCCACAACAAGAGGGCCGAGTTGACCAGGAGCCGGGGGTCGTTCGGGGTGATCGCGAGTCCTTGCTCGATGGTTCGATACGCATCGCCGAGCCGCTCGGCCGCCTCGAGGTTGGCGATCGCCAACCGCGGCGTACTCCAGGTCGGATTCGACTTCGTGGCCTGGCGATAGGCATCCACCGCCTTGAGCGTGTCGTTGGACTGCTCGTAGCACTGACCGAGAACGTAGTTGAGGTGGCCTTCGAGACTCCTGGGCGCCTTGTAGCGGATCGCCTCCAGCGCCTTGACCGCCTCGCCCGTCCGCCCTTTCTTGAAGAGGGAGAAGCCGTTCAGGTAGCGGTAGTAGAGGTTCGGCTCGTCGCCTCCGATGAGGCGTCGATACTGGGCGATCAAGGGGTCGGCATCGTCGGTTCGGCCCATGTCGAGCAAGACTTGCGCCAGGCGCCAGGTCAGCTCGGCGCTGTTGCCGCCGGACTGGAGCAGGCCATCGCGCCAGCTTTCGACCGCCGCGTCGGGCCGTTGCTCGCTCAGTTCGATCAAACCTTCGACGAGCTTGACGCGGAGGTCATTCCGCGAGGTCTCGGCGATGGCGGCCACGTGGGCCTTTGCCGAGACGAGATCGCCACGCCGATTGGCGGCGTCGGCTGCGGCGATCCTGACCTCGACGGCGCTGGGATCGACATTTAATGCCTCCGCGATCTCGCGGTCGGCTCGCTCGGCTTCTCCGGAATCAAGGAAGAAGCGCGCCCGAGCCAGGAGGGCCGCCGCTCGTGACGAGCCGGACTTGCGGTTCACATCCAGGAGTCGATCGAGGACCTCGAGCGCTTTTTCAGAGTCGTTGAGCTTGTCACGGTAGAGCCTGGCCAACCGCTCAGCGCCGTCGACATTGCCTGGTTCGATGCGTTCGGCCGCTTCGTACTCCTGACTCGCCTCCTCGAGCGCCTTGACGTTGCCGTCTGCCCCTTCGCTTTCGAGCGCACGGGCCAGAAGCCGATGGGCCGAGGCGTCGCTGGCGCCTCGCTGGATCAAGTCGCGAGCCAGCGCTTCGGCGGCCTTGGCTCGCCCGCCGACCATCAAGTTCAGCTCGACCAGCCGGCGCCGGGTGTCCTGCCGTTTGGGATTCTCGGGATCGATCCCGAGGACCTGGTTGTGGATCGGCATGGCCTCAAGCGCCTGCAACGAGTTGCCGACGCTGTCGGCGAGGATCTTCGCCTTCAGGTCGAGAGCATCGGCATCGCCGGAGTTCCCCACGAGATATTGATTCAAATATTGAAGGGCCAAGTCAGGACGATTCGCATCCAGGCGTTTCTTGGCCTCCTGGAGGAATAAGGCTCGATTGGAGGTGGCGCGATGGGCCTTATAAACGAAGAGGCCGGAGACAACCACGAACCCTCCGATTCCCATGATGAGGGCGGCTCGGAGATTGATTCGGCGGCTGGAAACAGTGCGATTCGCCTGGCTCATTGGCACATTTCCTCAATTGGCTGATCGCCCCTCGTCTCCCGTAAGAGAGCGGGAGCACCGACCCTGCCAACTATAGGAGGTCGTGATTTCTCGCGACCAGCGATTCAGCCTATCTGAGGGGCAACGTTGTCAAAAAACATCAAGAATCGCCCTGTTGAGCATCACAATGTTGAGTTTGGCTAGTCTGGGAGGAGGGAGAGCAAGTCCGCCTTGCACCGTCGGAAGCACGGGGTCCATGATACGACCATGAGCACGGCGCAGTTGGTTCCAAGCGGTTGGACACGGTGTTTTTGGAGATTTTGATCTTTTGGTCGGCTGGGATCTCGACTTCGAGACCCAGGGTCGTGGGTCTGGACAGGGGTCTCGAAGCCGAAATCCCTGCCTCCCTCACACGATCCACTCCAGAACCACCGCATCAGATGCTTACCCTACGTCGTGGCCCGATCGGTCGCGACGAGTCACGCGCGGTGCAGACCAACTCCCCCACAAACGAGATCCCCAACGAGCCGCTCGTAGCGTCGTCAAGCTTCCTGCGGTTCGAGAACTTCGACGTGGATTTGGGGATAATCATCATGCGTTTATGATCAAGCATGGCGCGAATCTGGGGAGTCGGCTGACTGTGGCGATGGTCTTCCTACGGCAGGAATGACATGAGCATGATCGACGTTGTTGTCGAACCGAACGCAAAGATGTCGGTGGTGACTCCCGCGGCAGCCGGGAGGATTCCGGGCCTGGGTCACTGGGGCCGTGTGGCCTTCGCGTGCGCTGTGCTGGCCGCCTCGGGAGGGGTCCGGTTGTGGCAGGTCCGTCAGCTGGAAACCGTGCTCCGCGACGGTCGGACCGCCCCGTTCCCGCTCGAGTCGGTCCCCATGGTCCTCGGAGACTGGCGGGGAGAGGAGACGACGATCGATTCCAAGATCGCCAGGCGGACCGGGGCAACCGACCTGCTCACTCGAAAATACGTGGATCAGAGAACCGGGGCGACCGTAGAGGCCATCATCCTCTTTGGCCCCACGACCGAAGTTTACGGCCACGCCCCCGAGGTGTGTTATCAGGCAGCGGGCTACAAGAAGGTGGGGGGGCCTGACGCCCATTCGGTTCCGATGGGGACCCAGTCCGTTCCGTTCCGTTCGTTGGTCTATGCGAAGGGGGAGGGGGGGCAGGCGGAGTTTCACGAGGTGTATTACTCGTGGCGTTTCACTCATCACTGGTCGCCCGATGTGCTCGGGTCCTACAAGCGATTCGAGCGGATTCCCGGCATGCTCAAGGTCCATCTGACGCGTCGGGTGACGGAGCAGGAAAAGCGGGACGTCGGCAACCCCTGTGAGGCCCTGCTTGCGGTCATGGTTCCCGACCTGGAGCGGCGGCTCGCCGCCACAATGCCGGCTGAGGCGGGGCCGACCGCCAAGGGAGCGGTCCAATGAACGACTCGACGCTTCGACCCTACGATGGCTCGTTCCCGGATCGAATGACCACGGAGGTTCCGGCGGCTCAGGTCGAGCTCGATGGCGAGTACGCCGAGAACTCGGCGAGCCCGGGCAAATCGATCACCCCTGGACTGGTCTGGCGGGCCTTTCGACGCCACTGGTGGCAGGTCGCACTGCTCTGGGGCATTGGCTCGGCGGTTCTGGTGGCTGTGGCGTTTCAGGTCATCAAGCCTACCTATGACGCTCTGGCGCGAGTTCGGGTCGAGCCTGGAGAGCAATCGCTCTACACCAGCAAGAGCGCGACCCCTCTGGAGTTTGCCGAGTTCAAGGAGACTCAGGTGGCCTCGGTCACCAGTCCGGTCGTCCTCAGCCTGGCGCTGACCGAGCACCCGGAGCTGTTTCAGCTTCCGAAGCTCCAACGCGCTGAGGATGCCGAGGCGGAAATTCGCCGTTCGCTCAGGGTGATGATCTATCCGAAGACCAACCTCATCGACTTGTCGATGTCTTCCCAGTCGCCGACCGAGGCGGCGGCGATCGTCAATGCTGTTCTCGATGCATACCTGAAGAATGCCGCGAATACGAGTAATGAAGATACGGAACGTCGCATTACCCAGTTGAAGGAAGATCGGGATACCCGAATCCGAGAGCTCGAAGCGAAGCGGGCGGAATGGCGACGGCTGAGCGACCGAATTGGAGCCGCCGATAAAGCTGGCGTCAAGGATCGCAACCTGATCACGAGCGAGGACTATCGGGTCTGGAGCGACCGCTTGTCTCAAGTGGAGATCGAGCGGTTCGCGACCCAGGGGCGGCTCGAGCAGCTCCGTAGCGAGAAGCTCCTTCATGGCAACGAGCACGAGCAAGGGCAACTGGACCTCGCCGTCCGCGATGCGTTCTATGCCGACCCCAGGATTGTCCAACTTCAGCACGAGATCAGTCAGGTCCAGACGAAAATCGAGCACGTGAAGCGCGGTGTTCGCAATCCCCGCGATCCGGCGCTGGTCTCCCTGGAGTCGAAGCAGCGCGCCTTGAGCGGAGAGCTGGCGGCCTGGTGGACCCGGCTACGACCGCGGCTCGAACGCGACATCCGGAACGGCCGAGCCGGCGACGACGAGGAGAGCGATCGGGCCATCGGTGAAGTCGAGGCGCTTCTGGCATCGCTCAAGTCGCAAGAGACCGTCATCCACGAGAAGCTCGATCAGATGAAGATCAAGAGCCGCGACGCGGGAGGCGAAGGCCTTCAGCTCGAGTTCGTCCACCACGACACCGATCGCGCCGCGGCCTTATTACATCGGGTCGAGGACAACCTCAACCAGCTCGAGCACGAGGCGAGGAGCCCGATCGCTCGGGTTCGCAAGGAGTTCCCGGCTCGGCCCTCGACCCGGCCCAATGTCAATCATCGGACCAAGCTCATGGCGGTGGCCCCCGTCGCGATGCTGATCCTGGTGATGGGGCTATTCGTCGGACTCGAGCTCCATGCGGGGCGCGTCGCCGATCCCGACGAGCTTTCCAACCGGAGCCGGCTCCAGATCCTCGGCGTTGTGCCACCGCTCCCCTCGTCTCAGCACGCCAGGGGCTTGCTGGCCCGACGCGACGGGTCGCGGGTTCAAAGACGGCTCGATGAGTTCGTTCAAAGCCTTGATCATCTTCGAGTTCTCCTCTGCGCCCGTCCTGATCGCTGGGGGAGGGATCGCCATTGCGTCTTGATCACCAGTGCCTGTGGTAGCGAAGGCAAGACTACGCTGGCTGCGCAACTGGCCGAACGCTGCGTCAACGCCGGCTTGACCACTCTTTTGATCGACGGCGACCTCCGCAATCCCAGCCTAAGCCGAATGCTCGACGCGTCGGAGCAGGAGGGGCTCAGCAACGTGCTTCGGGGGGAGACGATGGCCGAGGACGTCATCATGGTGGTCCCTGACGGCGGTGGGTTCCACTTCCTGCCGGCGGGGACGCCGCGGACTGATCCCAGCCGGCTGTTGCAAGGGGAGGCCCTGGGCAGACTCCTGGCTCAGTCGCGCGAAAGCTTTGATATGATCATCATCGATGCACCACCGGTGCTGCCGGTGCCTGATGCGTTGACCATGGGACGTTGGACGGACGGAGCCGTGCTGGCGGTCCGCTACGACATGAGCCGCTTCTCCCTGGTCGAACGCGCCCAGCGTCGACTGGCCCACGTTCAGGTCCCCGTCATCGGGGCCGTGGTCAACGGTGTGCGCGGGTCCGGTTCGGCCTACTACGGCAGCAACTACGCGTACAGCGGGACTGGATCGTCTCAAGGGGTGAGCGCGGTTGTCTGACGGAACGACCCGAAATGGTCGATCCTCGGCGCTGTGCTGAGGCCTTCGACAGGTGGAATCGGCCCTCGGACGGTGCGGGTGAACGGGGATCCGATGGACCCCAGGGTTGAGAGAGCAACGCATGATCCGCAAAACCGAATCGTGGCGGCCTGGGGTCGCGGACTTGATCTCGATCGCCGTTGTGGTGGTCGTGTTGGTCTGGTCCTATGCATCAACCCTGGCCGTCCTGGCGAGTCGATGGAGTCGTGACCCGAACTACTCGTTCGGCTACCTCGTCGTTCCGATCGCCCTGGCGATGCTCTGGAGCCGTCGCGAGAGGCTCAACCGATCCCAGATGGCGCCGCGCTGGTGGGGATTTCTGCCGCTCCTGGCGCTGTTGGGCGCGCGGGCCTTGTTCTATGAATGGAACGAACAGTATCTCGAACACGCGACCTTCCCACTCGCGGTGGGTGCCTTGGCCTTGGCACTGGGGGGATGGCATCTGGTCCGTGTGGCGTGGCCGGCGATCCTGTTCCTCTTCTTCATGCTGCCGCTGCCTCCCAGCCTCAACACGTTCCTGGCAAATCCACTGCAGCGTCTGGCAACCATCGGAAGCGTCGCGGTGCTCCAGACGATCGGATTGCCGGTGCTGGCCGACGGGAACGTGATCACCGTGGGCGCCGAGCCGCTCGAGGTGGCCCAGGCCTGCAACGGGCTGTCGATGCTCTTGAGCTTTGTAACCCTGATCACGGCTATGGTGATCTTGATCCCTCGGCCGTTCTGGGAACGGATCGTCCTCCTGGCCAGCGCCATTCCCATCGCACTTCTGACCAACGTCCTTCGGATCGTGGTCACGGCCTGGTGTTACAACCAGTTCGGTCACGAGACCGGGGAAAAGATCAGTCATGACGCGGCGGGTCTGGCGATGCCGGTGATCGCGCTGGTGCTGGCCTTTGCCGAGCTCCGCGTTCTGTCGTGGCTGGTGATCGAGGTTGAGGAGGCCGTCCCTTCCACGGTCCGGACGCGAACCGCGGTCCGGCCGAGTCCCAGTCCGCGACCGAGCTGAGAGCGAGCTCGGCCCGTGC
>Ga0182739_1000262_pt1 | contig 84901 bp, 72 predicted proteins | sample eDN5th30CBELigBY_FD_128873 | JGI IMG/M metagenome (GOLD analysis project Ga0182739, IMG submission 128873) | Enriched backyard soil microbial communities from Emeryville, California, USA - eDNA 5th pass 30_C BE-Lig BY (version 2) (version 2) | ecosystem: Environmental > Terrestrial > Soil >...
AGAGAATGAGGAGCGGAGCGTACGTAAGTGGGTACGCGAGCACCGGAAGGCTCGGCTGAGATCAAGATTCGCCGTCGACTAGTCGTCCACGAATCACATCGTGATCAAAGCCGTATTTTTTGATCTACCTCTAAAGGAGATGAGGAAATGTCTAGAGAAGAGCATTATATAACCCTACTCAAAGAGGTCTACGATCCTGAGCTAGGTATAAACGTCGTAGATCTCGGCCTAATATACGAGATTCATGAAGAATCCAATCACATTTACGTTCAGATGACGTTAACGACACCGGGCTGTCCAATGCATGACACAATTGTCGGTGCAGTGGAATGGGTATTGAAAAATGATAATCCCGAAGCTGAGGTAAGTATTGATGTAGTATGGGAACCAGCCTGGGAGCCAAGTAAGATGTCGGATTGGGCTAGGGATATGCTTGGCTGTTAAGCTGATCCCTGGAACGTATAATGATATAAAAGTCCTTCCTAGTAACTATGCCAATAGTGTGCATACCACTAGGAAGGACTTTTTGTGTAATTACATTCACGTATAGGGAAATCACTTTAGAGAAAAGGGAATGCCCTAATATCAAGTGACGCTTTTTCACTTCATAATAAAATCAAACAACAAATGAATACGATTTGATCCCCTCAAATTTTATTCCATCGTTGAATGAAGGAGTGATGGCATCACATGAAAAGAAAATTCGGCCTGAAGTTCTTTAAGCCAAAGGAAAATTACTCTAATAATTGGTCAACTCTTGAAGAGAAAAATAGAGACTGGGAAAACATGTACCGCAATCGTTGGTCGCACGATAAGGTTGTACGGACAACCCATGGTGTCAACTGTACGGGCTCCTGCAGCTGGAAGGTATTCGTAAAAAACGGCATTATTACATGGGAAAACCAACAAATCGACTATCCGTCCTGCGGACCGGATATGCCTGAGTTTGAACCTCGAGGCTGTCCACGTGGTGCATCATTTTCTTGGTATGAGTATAGCCCGCTTCGAGTGAAATATCCGTATGTTCGCGGACACCTGTGGCGTATGTGGAAGGAAGCTCTAACGAAAACAAGCAATCCGCTTGAAGCTTGGGGCAGTATCGTAGAAGATGCTGAAAAAGCAAAGCTGTATAAGCAAGCTCGCGGCAAGGGTGGACATGTTCGTGTCTCCTGGCAAGAGGTTGTACAGCTCATATCAGCGCAGCTTCTCTATACGATTAAAAAATACGGACCAGATCGAATAGCAGGCTTTACGCCTATTCCTGCGATGTCGATGATTAGCTACGCTTCTGGTGCACGGTTCATCTCCTTATTAGGCGGGGAAATGCTTAGCTTCTATGATTGGTACGCTGATTTACCGCCAGCTTCTCCGCAAATATGGGGAGAGCAAACCGATGTACCTGAGTCATCCGATTGGTACAATGCAAGCTATCTGATGATGTGGGGCTCTAACGTTCCGCTTACCCGTACACCAGATGCTCACTTCATGACAGAGGTTCGCTATAAAGGAACAAAGGTTGTTTCGATTGCACCTGATCATGCTGAAAACGTTAAGTTTGCAGATAATTGGCTCGCTCCTAATCCGGGTACAGATGCTGCACTTGCACAAGCGATGACCCATGTAATCTTGGACGAATTTTATGTGAAGCGCGGTGAAGAAAGATTTCTTAACTACGCGAAGCAATATACGGATCTGCCGTTTCTCATTATGCTCGATGAGCATGAGGATCGCTATAAGGCAGGAAGATTTCTGCGAGCTAGTGACTTAGGTCAATCCACTGAGCATGCAGAGTGGAAGCCTGTTATCGTGGATGAGCTAAGCGGTGAGCTGCTTGTCCCTAACGGAACGCTAGGTCAGCGATGGGAGAAGGATACGAAGTGGAATCTAAAGCTTGAACGTGAGGACGGTTCTCGTATTGAACCAGCGTTATCAATGGATTCGCAGCAAAGCGAATGGATTGATATTGTATTCCCTTACTTTGATCAAGCTGGAAAAGGTACTTTTGTCCGCTCGATTCCCGTGCGTAATATTACGTTAGCTGATGGTAGCGTACAGCGAGTAGCGACTGTATATGATCTTATGCTTAGCCAATACGGCATACAGCGTCCGGGCAGTAAACATTCAGCGAAGGGTTATGATGATGCAAGCTCACATTATACGCCAGCTTGGCAGGAAAAGATTACAGGCGTGAAGGGCTCATTGGTTGTACAAATTGCTAGAGAGTTCGCTCAAAATGCAGTGGATACTGGCGGTAAATCAATGATCATTATGGGCGCAGGTATTAATCACTGGTTTAACAGTGATACAATCTACCGCTCAATCTTGAATCTAGTCATCCTAACAGCATCACAAGGTGTTAACGGTGGCGGCTGGGCACATTATGTTGGCCAGGAAAAATGCCGACCAATTGAAGGCTGGAGCACAGTTGCTTTTGCTAAGGATTGGCAAGGTGCTACTCGTCAGCAAAATGCAACATCATTCTTCTATTTTGCTACGGACCAATGGAAATACGAAGAAATGAACAATGAATCTTTAAAATCACCGACTGCCGGTGATATATCCTATACGCATCCAGCGGATTATAACGTGCTAGCAGCTCGTCTTGGCTGGCTTCCATCGTATCCGCAGTTTAATAAAAGCAGTCTTGCTTTTGCTGAGGAAGCTAAGCAAAAGGGAAAAGTGGACAATAGCGATATCATTCAAGAAGCTTACGAGCAGGTTACAACTGGGAAAACAAAATTTGCAGTTGAGGACCCAGATGCTCCTGAAAACTATCCACGCAGCTTATTTGTATGGCGCTCGAACTTAATATCTAGCTCTGCCAAAGGGCAGGAGTATTTCATGAAGCATTTGCTAGGCACAAGCAATGGATTACTATCTACTCCGAATGAAGAGGAGAAGCCAGAGGAGATCGTATGGCGTGATGATGTTGAAGGTAAGCTTGATTTGCTTGTTGCGCTTGATTTTCGGATGACTGCAACGCCGATGTATGCGGATGTCGTGTTACCAGCAGCAACTTGGTATGAGAAGACTGACTTGTCATCTACGGATATGCATCCATTCGTTCATCCATTTAATCCAGCGATCGATCCATTATGGGAATCAAAATCTGATTGGGACATTTACCGTACGTTGGCGCAGACGCTGTCTGAAATGGCTAAGGACTATATGCCGGGGGTATACAAGGATCTGATTACGACTCCGCTCGGACATGATACGCCAAGTGAAATTGCTCAGCCGCTAGGTAAGGTGAAAGATTGGAAAAAAGGCGAGATTAAAGCGGAGCTAGGAAAAACAATGCCTAACTTCACAATCGTCGAACGGGATTACACGCAAATTTACAATAAATATGTAACGCTTGGCCCGAATCTTACAACGGGCAAGGTAGGGGCACATGGTGTGAGCTTCTCCGTTAGTGAGGAATATGAAGAGCTGAAGAAAATTAATGGAAGGTATACAGATGACACCATTAAATCAGGCTTGCCGAAGCTGCATACTGCAAGACATGCTGCGAATGCTATCTTGCACCTTTCTTCCGCAACGAACGGTAAAGTATCGCAGCGAGCTTGGGAATCAGAGGAGCATCATACAGGTGTTGAGCTGAAGGATATATCTGCAGATCGCGCAGCGGAACGTATTACTTTCCAAAGCATTACGGCTCAGCCAAGAGAAGTCATTCCTACACCTGTATTTAGTGGTTCTAACAAATCAGGCAATCGCTATTCACCATTTACAACGAATATAGAGCGTCTTGTTCCGTTTAGAACATTGACAGGACGTCAGCATTTTTATCTCGATCATGAGATTTTCTTGCAATATGGTGAAGCATTGCCAATCTACAAGCCTACCTTACCTCCAATGGTGTTCGGCTCACGGGATAAGAAGGTAACTAGTGGCAGCAACGATACGCTGGTGCTTCGTTATTTGACGCCACATGGGAAGTGGAATATTCATAGTACGTATCAGGATAATTTGCACATGCTGACCTTGTTCCGCGGGGGACCGACAGTATGGATGAGCAATGAGGATGCAGCCCCATACGGAATTGCAGACAACGATTGGGTAGAGGTATATAACCGGAACGGTGTCGTAACAGCAAGAGCGGTTGTCAGCCATCGTATGCCTAAAGGCACATTGTTTATGTACCATGCACAGGATAAGCATATTCAAGTACCTGGTTCCGAGATTACGAATGAGCGAGGCGGCAGTCATAATGCACCAACGAGAATCCATCTGAAGCCGACACAGCTAGTTGGCGGTTATGCTCAGCTAAGTTATGGATTCAACTACTACGGACCGATCGGCAATCAGCGTGACGTATATGTGGCCGTTCGTAAAATGAAGGAGGTCAACTGGCTTGAAGATTAAAGCGCAAATAGCAATGGTGATGAACCTTGACAAATGTATCGGCTGTCATACATGCAGTGTAACCTGCAAAAGCACGTGGACCAATCGCGAAGGTGCGGAGTATATCTGGTTTAACAATGTCGAGACGAAGCCAGGCATCGGCTACCCTAAGCGCTGGGAGGATCAAGAGCAATACAAGGGCGGTTGGACACTGCGTAGGGGCAAGCTAGAGCTTAAATCAGGCAGCAAGCTGTCCAAAATCGCATTAGGAAAAATCTTTAACAATCCAGATATGCCAGAGATGAAGGATTACTACGAGCCTTGGAATTATGACTATGAAAAGCTGACAATGTCTGGTGAGAAAAAGCATCAGCCCGTCGCACGTGCAAAATCCGCTATTTCGGGTGAGCATATGGACTTGAATTGGGGACCGAACTGGGAAGATGATCTTGCTGGCGGACATATTACTGGTCCGAAGGACCCTAACATCGAAAAAATAGAAGAAGAGATCAAATTTAACTTCGAAAAGTCTTTCATGATGTATCTACCACGCTTATGCGAGCATTGCCTAAATCCAAGCTGTGTAGCATCGTGCCCATCAGGTGCGATCTACAAGCGTGACGAGGATGGCATCGTGCTGGTCGATCAGGAAGCTTGTCGCGGCTGGCGTTATTGTATGACTGGCTGTCCATATAAGAAGGTATACTTCAACTGGAAAACGAACAAAGCAGAAAAATGCACGTTCTGTTTCCCACGAATTGAAGCGGGCTTGCCTACGGTTTGCTCAGAAACATGTACTGGAAGAATTCGTTATTTAGGCGTGCTGCTTTATGATGCAGATAAAGTAATGGATGCTGCATCAACCTTAAATGAACAAGAGCTATATCAAGCACAGCTTGATGTATTCCTTGATCCTAATGATCCGAAGGTGATCGAGCAAGCGCGTATCGATGGCATTAGTGAGGAGTGGATCGAGGCGGCACAGCAATCTCCTGTTTACAAGCTGGCGATTGAGTATAGGCTTGCCTTCCCACTTCATCCAGAATATCGGACGCTGCCGATGGTATGGTATGTGCCACCGCTTAGCCCGATTATGAGTCATTTTGAAGGGAAGGATTCGATTCAAAATCCGGATATGATCTTCCCAGCGATTGAAGAAATGAGAACACCGATTCAGTATTTAGCGAATATGCTTACAGCTGGTGATACGACTAGCGTCAAAGAGGCATTGCAGCGTATGGCGATGATGCGTTCCTTTATGCGTGCCAAATTCACCAAGCATCCATTTGAGGAGTCGAAGCTGGCTAGAGTTGGCTTAACTACCTATCAGATGGAAGAGATGTACCGACTGCTAGCGATTGCGAAGTACGAGGATCGCTTCGTTATCCCAACTTCTCATAAAGAAGGCTATATGGACACCTATCGTGCACAAGGCTCAGAGGGCTTCGGAATGAATTGTAATGGCTGTGGTCCTGTATCACCAAGCATGGAAATGAAGAGTGGTAAAGATCTATATAAAGAAAATTTCTATGGAGGGATCTGGCGTGATTAATCTAAACAAGCTTGCAGAGCATAAATGCTCATTTGGATTTTTTGCTGAGCAACTGGCCTATCCTGATAAACGGACCTTTACCAATATGGACCAAGAGGGAGACCTTCCATCTCAAGTATCTGATCTGATCGCCGACTATTGGGAGAAGATGAAGCAATTGAGCTTAGATGAGATTCAAGAGCAGTACGTAGAGACATTTGATTTTCAGAAGGATTCTACGCTTTATATGACTTATGTCAAATTTGAAGATGCCAAGGAAAGAGGGCAGATGCTAGAGCAGCTTAAAGCAAGCTACGAGCTCTACGAAATGGAGATTGCGGATAATGAGCTTCCTGATTATTTACCGCTGATGTGTGAATTTATCTATGCTGCGAATTGGGAAGCTCAAGGGGAGCAGGGGGAATGGTTTCATACGATGCTCGCCGTAATGGAGGATGGGAGCTACTCATTGCTTCAGGCATTGCAAAAGCAAAACAGTCCTTATGCCTTCTTAATTCGAGCACTTCGAGAAACATTCAAACTTTGTCTCCAGCAGGAGGAAGATTCTCATGAGCATGCTTAATCAGTTCACATGGGTCATACTGCCCTACTTATGCTTAGTAATATTTATCGTTGGGTTAATCTATCGTTATCGCTACGATCAGTTTGGCTGGACGGCCAAATCTAGTGAATTTATTGAGAAAAAACATCTTGTAATCGGAAATTGGTTATTTCATATCGGCATCGTGCCCGTGTTTTTCGGGCATGTTGCTGGATTAGGGATTCCAAAGTCATGGATGAATGCGCTTGGGGTTAGCGATCACCTGTATCATATCGGAGCGATCTACATCGGTAGCTTGTTCGGCTTTATGACATTAGCGGGAATGCTAATATTAACGGCCCGTCGTTTTGCGATAAAGACCGTGCGCAAATTAAGCTCAGCATCGGATTTACTCGTTAACGTTATGTTACTTGCGATAGTATTTATGGGCATGTATTCCACGCTAATAACGAATCATGTCATGCCAGAATTTGATTATCGTGATTCTATCTCGATTTGGCTAAGAGGCTTATTTAGCTTTAGACCTGATGCATCGTTAATGATACATGTGCCGCTGTCCTTTAAAATTCACATCTTGTTAGGATTCTTTATTTTTGCGCTTTGTCCATTTACGCGTCTTGTCCATATCTTTAGCGTTCCCTTGAATTATGTTAGTAGAAGTTCTATTCTATATAGAAAGCATCGATCTACTGGCCATAAAAACTAATGCTTTTTGTTAGGAGAAATGAATGATCATGAAGCAATTTTGCGATAAATTCGATTATCAATTAAAAATTGATGAGTTACGAGCAATACTAGGCTGTGACTTTATTTCACTTGCTATAGCAAAATCAGCTTCTGAGGGCTCTGAAATTACATGGCAATACGCTTCTGGCAACCTGAATGAGCGCTACAAGCGTATTGTTCTTCATAGTGGTAAAGGAATTGCAGGCATTGTGTTTAAGACAGGCAAAAAAATGGTCGTAAACAATGTAAAGGACGAGATGCATGATAAGGAGCTGTTTAACTATCCCATTCTTGTGTCTGAGCAATTACGCAGTCTAGTGGCATTTCCATTGTATCAGCTTTCGCGTGTAGGAGGCGTGCTGCTTGTTGGGTATCGTGAAGAGCATCGTGTGTTGCTAGGGCTGTATGCTGAACTTAGTCAGCAGCTGCTAGATGGCCACATAGGTGATTTTGAAATAAAGGGGTTGTCGGTTAGTTGAAGACTTTATCTGGTGAGATGAACAAGCAGCTGTTGGAGCATATGTTCAACAACAACATTGAGCCGATGTTCTTTTTTGATGCGAAGGGAGCAGTGCTTGCAATGAACCCTGCCGCTGAAAATTTGCTTGACCCTATCGATGTTCTTCGCATATACGAGGCTCAAGGCGGGGGAGAATTTTGCTCGACGTGTAGAGGCTACACCACCGAGAAAGAACAAATCACTTGCTTGAACTGCTACATGAAGAACGATAAAGACAATTTCAGCTCTTTTCAAATTTATTTGAAAACGAGACATAAGGGAGTCATTCCTTTTTCAGCTAGCTTTCAAGAAATTGATAGTAATGGTACCCGCTTATTAATGCTGCGTGATCTAACTAGACAGCTAGCAACGCAGGAGTCGCTTTACCGCAATACGATGATAAAAAATACGATTAAGGCACAAGAGAATGAAAGAAAGCGAATTTCTCGAGAGCTGCATGATAGTGTTGCGCAAGAGTTACTTAGCTCTCTTGTGGATTTGCGAGTTATAAAATACTTAAATGTGCCAGATGAAGTGCTACAGAAGCTTCAACACACTGAAGCTTCTCTTACTCGTTTACTTGATCAAATTCGTAATCTATCTGTTGAACTACGGCCGTCATCCTTAGATGACTTAGGATTAGAAGCAGCTTTTCGTTCACATTTTAAATGGATTGAAAAGAATTATGGTGTCATTGTAGAGTTTATCGCTGAATTACATGGTACACGCTACAATAATGAAGTAGAAACAGTCTTTTACCGAATCTGTCAGGAGTCGTTACTAAATGCATTAAAGTATGCTGGGGTGGACGAGATCTCCGTAAGACTTTTTGAAACAGAGCATTTTCTTGAAATGGTTGTAGTAGACAAAGGACAGGGGTTTGACGTCAATAAAAGAGATCCTAAAGGGACGGGACTTGGATTATACGGTATGAAGGAGCGGGCAGAGCTCGTAGGTGGGGAGCTGCTTATTACATCACAATTAGGTCAAGGAACGACGGTTCATCTCAAAATTCCTACCAGAAGGGAAGAATAACCAATGAAAATTGTTATTGCAGATGATCATGCGGTTGTACGTAGCGGATTTGCTATGATTCTTAACTTCCAGGAGGATATGGAGGTTGTAGCAACGGCAGCCGATGGGATTGAAGCATACAGTATGGTAGCCCAGCATCGTCCAGACATATTATTGATGGATTTGAGTATGCCACCAGGTGAAAGTGGCTTAATTGCTACAGCAAAAATTAATGAGAATTTTCCTGATACGAAAATACTAATTTTGACGATGTATGATGATGAAGAATATTTGTTCCATGTGTTGAAAAATGGAGCACGCGGATATGTATTAAAAAATTCTCCTGATGAGGAGCTCATAAATGCTATACGTGTCGTATATCGTGGTGAAATCTATATTCACCCTAAGATGGCAACGTCTCTCGTTCGTGAGTTTGTCGGGCAAAAGCAAGAAGTCGATAACAATACTCCGTATCAAATTTTGACTACACGAGAAATTGAAATATTGCCGCTCGTTGCTAAAGGCTATGGGAATAAAGAAATTTCGGAGATGCTATTTATATCAGTAAAAACGGTTGAGGCGACTAAAGCGAAAATTATGGAGAAGCTTAATTTGAAGACAAGACCTGAACTTGTCGAATATGCGCTCAAGAAAAAGCTCCTTGAGTTTTAAGTGTAACAATTATGTGAAGCTAGAGTAAATAGCGGAAAGGGGGGACACAATGAGTGCCCTTCAGCTTAACAGCACAGTACCAGCTATGCGTATCCTTGAGCTTGAGCATCGTTATTTATCATATTTGATGAATGAATGGCATCAAATTGTGTTGGCGCTGCAAAAAGGCGGCTATCATGCAGCACAAGCACGAGATGAATTCAAGCGATTGCGCCAGCTTATTCTCGCATTTAAACAGCCTTTGGAAAAGCATTGCAAAAAGGAAGAAAGCTACTTCTTCCCGCTGCTTGGCCAATATATAGGTTATGATCAGGGTCCGATAATGTCCATTGAACAAGAGCATGAAGAAGTGAATGCTTATTTTGATCATTTTCTTCATCACTCTGGAAGTGATAGCGAGTATACATTGGAGGATATGAGAGCTATTGTAGGAGACGCCGCTGAGGCATTTGAAATATTGACGGTTCACTTTGTTAAAGAGGAATCTGTTCTGTTTTCGATGACAGCGCAAGTGATGAGTAAGCTCGATCAAGAGCGTTTAGCCCAGCAGCTGCATACTTTAATCGATGAATAAAATAACGATATTGTTTAAGAAACCATGAGCAACGTCAGGTTCCACCTGCTGCTCATGGTTTTTTTATTTTTTTATGTGATTAGGGAATTTACTTTGTAACTAAGGGGAGTTCCCTAATAAGCGAATCCAGCTGGCTAAGCTACAATATTTACAGGGGATCAAATGCTATTCGGAACTAAGAAGGGTGATGGATTTGATAAAAAAAGTACAGCTACCATTGCAGACAATGAACTTAATTGTTGGCTTTGCAGTATGGGTCATTATTTCCTCGCTTATGCCTTACATGCGAGAGGACATCAATATTCCAGAAAGCCAAATTGCACTGATTACCGCTATACCCGTAGTGTTGGGCTCTATCTTAAGAATTCCACTTGGTTACTATGCGAATGTAATTGGAGCTCGACTTGTATTTTTTATTAGCTTTATTCTTTTGTTATTTCCGGTTTATTACATTAGTGAAGCGAAGAGCGCAACAGATCTTATTATTGGTGGTTTGTTTCTTGGTATCGGAGGTGCTGTTTTTTCAGTTGGTGTTACCTCATTGCCTAAGTATTACGCGAAAGAAAGACATGGTTTAGTCAATGGGATCTACGGCTTGGGTAATATCGGGACTGCGGTTTCAACCTTTGCTGCACCTATCATTGCTGATCAATATGGATGGAGCACTACGGTAAAGCTGTATCTTATCTTACTACTAATATTCGCAGTAATTACCTTTATCGTTGGTGATCGCAAGGAAACGAAAGTGAAGACACCAATTATGGAACAAATAAAAGGTGTCATTAAAAATGAGAAGCTTTGGCTGTTTTCCTTGCTCTACTTTATAACGTTTGGCTCATTTGTAGCATTTACAGTATATTTACCGAATTTTTTAGTTACTAATTTTGATCTAAGCAAGGTGGATGCAGGCGTTCGTACTGCGGTATTCATTGCGGTAGCAACCTTTATGCGTCCTGTTGGTGGATGGCTTGCAGACCGCTTCAATTCTTTGTATATGTTAATCTCAGCCTTTGCTGCTTTAACGGTTGCAGCAATCATCTTGGCGTTTTCACCTGGTATTGCTTTATATACGGTTGGATGCTTGGCTATTGCTTTCTGTGCAGGTGCAGGTAATGGTATTATCTTTAAGCTAGTTCCACAATACTTCAACAAGCAAGCCGGTATTGCGAACGGGATTGTTTCGATGATGGGTGGACTTGGCGGATTTTTCCCACCATTGCTGTTATCAGCGATCCACTCACTAACTGGTCAGTATTCGATTGGATTTATGCTATTGTCACAGGTCGGCTTAGCAAGTCTTGTTCTAGTCCTATGGATGCTATATCATGGCAAACTAACGGTAATGGCAGATGTGTTTAAGAGTACCGCGCAAGGGATTCTGGTAACTGATATTAAGGGAGTTATTGAAAGTGTTAACCCTGCGTTCACGAAAGTGACTGGGTATACTGAAGAGGAGGTTATCGGCAAGAAGCCAAATGTATTAAAGTCTGGTCGACAATCTAGTGATTTTTACGCTCAGATTTGGAAAAGCATAAGTGAACAAGGCGTGTGGCAAGGGGAGATATGGAATCGTCGGAAGAATGGTGAGGAGTATCTAGAGCTATTGAATATTAGCGCTGTGAAGGATGAAACCGGTGAGGTTATTCGCTATGTAGGTACATTCTCGGTTCTTACTCAAGATTAGAATAACGTGTACTTACAGCAGATAATAACATCAACGCAGCTAGTAGAGGTGAAGGCAAATGGACAATCGATATGCAAGACAGACACTATTTAGACCGATCGGCAGCAACGGTCAAAGAAAGCTTGAGCAAGCGGTTGTTTCAATTATTGGTTGCGGGGCGCTTGGCTCCGCAACCGCTGAAACATTGGTGCGTGCAGGAGTAGGGACGTTGCAGCTGATTGATCGTGATGTCGTGGAGCTGTCTAATTTGCAAAGACAACATCTGTTTACTGAAACTCATGCGCTAGAAAAAATACCGAAGGTCGTAGCGGCTGAACAACGACTGCGCGAAATCCGCTCCGATGTATTGCTTTCAACGACGATTGATCATGCCGATGGAAGATTAATAGAACAGCTCGTTAGAACGAGTGATCTCGTAATTGATGCGACAGACAATTTTGAAACAAGAATGATGATTAATGATGCTGCTCATAAATATAATCGTCCATGGATTTACGGAGCTTGTGTAGGCAGCAGTGGTGTTGTATTTCCATTTATCCCAGGTTCGACTGCCTGCTTTCGTTGCTTGCTTCCTATGCTTCCTGCGCTTAATGAAACCTGCTACAGCACAGGAATTATTGGACCAGCAGTTCAATTAACAGCTGCCCTGCAAAGTGCAGAAGCATTGAAGCTGCTTACTGGCAATCAAGAAAGCAGGATGACCAAGGTGCATCATTTTGATCTATGGGGCAACGACCGAATGGATATAGGTGTTAGCAAAATTAAGCAGGAGCTCTGTCCTACTTGTGGCTTATCACCGACCTACCCATCATTGACTGCTTCTGATCGGGCGAAATTCGTTGTGTTATGCGGCAGAGAAACGGTTCAGGTCATACCGGATCATCAGCGAACGATTACACTTGATGATGTTGAGCGAGTAGGCAAACGCTCAGCTAAGCTCGTACGCAGAACACCTTACTTTGTTGAAATTGCACTAGAGCCTTACCGCTTAATCGCCTTCAGCAATGGTCGCCTGTTAATACATGGGCTAAGAGATAAGCATGAAGCGCGGAGACTGTACCATCAATTGTTTGGATAATGCCAAGAAGATGGCAGGCAAGTAGAGAGCGAGGAGCGCAGCGTAGAACAAGCCTACGTGAGCACAGAAGCGAACGCTTGCGTGACCTATTCGCCGTCGAATAAGCAACATCGAGCAGCCTCGTAATGGAAGTCATACGTTTAAAACATCCTATCCAAAGGAGTGAGAGAAGTGGAGTTTCGGAAACCAATCCCCCTACAATCAGCAATAAAGCTAATGATGGAGCATGCTCCACTAATGGAAACGGAAGAGATTTCGCTATCGGAAAGTTATCTTCGCATATTGGCAGAGCCGGTTGTGGCAGCACATAATATTCCGCCTTTTGATCGAGCGCCTTATGATGGCTTTGCGATACGTTCGCAGGACTCACAAGGTGCGAGTGAGCAGCAGCGTATAGGCTTTCAAGTAGTGGATCATATCGGAGCGGGAAGTGTATCCACTAAGATGCTTGGGCAGGGTGAAGCGGTACGGATTATGACTGGAGCGGCAATGCCGAAGCATGCAGATTCGGTTGTAATGCTTGAACAAGCAAAGCTTTCTGATTCAGGTGACTGCTTTACAATACGAAAGTCATTTCAGCCATTAGAAAATGTATCGTTAGCAGGTGAGGATGCTGCGGTTGGCGATGTTTTGCTTGAAGGAGGAGAACTGATCCATCCCGGGTCGATTGCATTGCTGGCTACACTTGGCTATGCGAAGGTAAAGGTGGCACGGAAACCTGTCGTTGGCATTCTAGCAACAGGCTCAGAACTGCTTGATATTGATGAAAAGCTCGTTGATGGGAAAATTCGCAACAGCAACGGACCAATGCTTCAAGGTCAGTTAGCGAGAATGGGGATACCATTTCGCTCATATGGCAAGCTAATGGATCGGTTTGATGCTTGCTATGAACTAGTAAAACAAGCCATAACTGAAACCGACTGCCTCATTACGACAGGTGGCGTCAGCGTTGGTGATTTTGACTTCTTGCCAGCTATTTATGAAAAACTCGGAGCCAAGGTGCTATTCAATAAGGTAGCGATGCGACCTGGAAGTGTTACGACACTTGCTGTGCTAGACGGAAAGTTATTGTTTGGCTTATCAGGCAATCCATCCGCTTGTTATACAGGCTTTGAGCTTTTCACAAGACCGGCTCTGCTAAGAATGATGGGATCTAACAAGCCTTATTTGCGCTATACACAGGCAGAACTAGCTGAAGATTATAAGAAGGCTAATCCATTTACGAGATTTATTAGAGCAAGTCTCTCATTCACAGAAGGAAGAGCAGTTATAACATCAGCTGGCTTCAATAAATCTAATGCAGTGTCTTCGCTAGCGCAGACTAATGCTTTGATCGTATTGCCCGGCGGATCACGTAGCTTTGCAAAAGGAGATATCGTTGACGTTCTAATGCTAGGAACGGAAGAAGGTGATCGTGAATGGAAAATATAAAAATACTGCAGGTTGTTGGCTATAAAAATAGCGGGAAGACAACATATATAACCAGGTGGGTAGAGCTGCTTAATAGGTGCGGTAAGCAAGTTGCTGTAATAAAGCATCATGGGCACGGAGGTCCACTGGAGCAGCCTAATGTTGAGACCGACAGTATGCGGTATTTGCAAGCAGGCTGCAATAGCTCAATTGTATTTGACGATCAGCTTATTCAGCTCCATATGAGGCAACAGCCTCCATCCTTAGCGGTTGCGATCGAGATGGCAAAGCTTGCAGAACCTGAGCTTATATTAATTGAAGGTGTAAAAGATGCTCATTACCCGAAGGTAGTGCTACTACGAACGATGGAAGATTGGCAGACTTTACGTCTTTTAGAGAATGTCGAAGCGGTTATTATAAATGAAGCTATTGAATACGATGACATCTACGAAGCGCTCGATAACGTTCATGATTTTGAGCGTACACATAATGAACATAACAGCCTAGGTCGAAGGATCATTGTGATCAAAGAAGATGATCGTGAGCAGATTAATCATTTTTTATTAAACTGGTTAAATCAATAACGAGGTGACTAGCATGATTAATATAAAATATTTTGCGAAATTGAAGGAAATCGTAGGCAAGAGTGAAGAGCAGCTAGCCGTTGAATCGATGACTGTTCAGGAGCTAATTGAATGCACAGCATTGACGTATGAAGGATTTTCATCTTATGCTGGATTACTGCATGTTGCAATTAATGAAGAGTACGCTAAGCCGGGTGACTTAATTGTTGCGGGGGACGTTGTTGCATTTATACCGCCAGTAAGTGGTGGTTGAGATGAGGACAATTGGTATAGTTCTGGCTGGTGGTCAATCTAGGCGATTTGGATCGCCAAAGGCATTTGCAACGATAGACGGGGAATATTTTTACGAGCGGATTTGCCGGTTATTAGCTGAGCTATGTAATGATGTTATTATCGTGACGCGTGAGGAGCTTTTACTGCAATTCCCGGAGCATATGAACGTAATAACGGATTGTGATGAATATAAGGGTAATGGGCCGCTTTCAGGGATCTATTCTGCTATGAAACAGGAGCAAGCTGAACGATATCTTGTACTTCCATGTGATATGCCGTTTTTAACGGTTTCTGCGATAAAAAAGCTTGTTGATGCAGTAAGTAGTGATACAGCCAATCGTGATGCAGTGTTTTCGATTACATTGGAAGAAGTTTATCATCCTCTAGTGAGCATTTGGCCTTATAATATGAAGCAACAGATCAAGCAGGCGCTAGAAAAAAAGCAATGCAGCGTAATGAAGTTACTGGCTAATACGAAAGTCGTTTGGCTTAATGGAGAAGTTCTTTTTGACAATGCGCAGTTTATTCTTCAAAATATAAACATACAAGATCAGATGAAAGAAGTGAATAGGCATGACAGCATTTCTTGAAGACAGATACCATAGGCCGTTGCGTGACTTACGCATATCCGTTACAGATCGCTGCAACTTTCGTTGCACGTATTGCATGCCTAAAGAAATTTTCGGGGATGATTTTCAGTTTTTACCTAAGCAGGAGCTGTTAACATACGAAGAGATTGTTACTTTAGCAGAGCACTTTGTATCACTTGGAGTTAAAAAGATTCGAATAACTGGCGGAGAACCGCTATTACGTAAAGATTTACACAAGCTAGTTAAGCAAATTTGGGCGATTGATGGTGTGGAGGATGTTGCGTTAACAACCAACGGCTTGCTGCTGCATAATTATGCAGAGTCTTTATATGATGCTGGCTTGCGACGATTAAACATTAGTCTTGACGCACTGGACCCTAGTATTTTTGGGAAAATGAATGGACGTGGCATTGAGCCTGATCTAATCTTGAAAAATATCGATGCTGCAGTAGCGATGGGGTTCAAGGTTAAAGTGAATATGGTTGTGCAAAAAGGCGTTAACGATGGAGAAATTCTTCCGATGGCGGAGTATTTTAAAGATCGTAATGTGACTCTTCGTTATATTGAGTTTATGGATGTTGGTAATGATAATGGCTGGAGTTTAAACCAAGTGGTGACAAAGCAGGAGATGCTGCGTTTGCTTGAGCAGGAATATAAGCTTGAGCCGGTTAAACAGGCTTATTTTGGTGAGGTTGCGAAAAATTATCGATACAGCAACAGCACATCTACAATTGGATTTATTACATCGATATCAGAATCGTTTTGTTCTTCATGCACTCGAGCTAGACTGTCTTCTGATGGCAAAATGTACAACTGTTTATTTGCTACGAAAGGCTTTGATCTGCGCTCGCTGCTTCGTAATCATGCAAGTGATGAAGAGTTGAGAGAAACGATATCACATATATGGGCAGGACGTAATGATCGCTATTCGGATGAACGCTCTGCTAATACAGTAAAGCTCAACAATAAAATTGGGATGTCATATATCGGAGGCTAACAGATGAATGGATGCAATTGCTATTGCTCATACATTCATAGCTGCTATGTACGTAATTATTCATTAGATTATTGGCAAAAGACAGCGACCAAAGCGCAATACAGATTATTGTATGGGCATTGGCCGCTGTCTTTTTATTCAAGAAACTCAATACGATTACCGAAAGGATCATTGACGAAAAAGCGTTGAACGCCTTGTTCGTGACGACTATTGTCTTCAATAATGTTTAGTCCGTATTGCTGTAAATGCTGACGTAATCCAGTTAAGTTCTTCACTTCAAATCCCGGATGAGCTTTTGTTGCTGCAACAAAGTCATGCTGGACCCCAATATGAACCTCGTGCTGCCCACACTGAAACCACACTCCACCACGCTTTTGCAGTTCTACAGGTTTAACAATCTCTTGCCAGCCAAGCAATTCTCCGTAAAATTTTCTAGCTTCAACCTCACAACCTTGTGGTGCTGCAAGCTGAACATGATCAATTCCAAGGAACGTGAATTCTTTCATTCTAATTCCTCCCTTATCCTATTTATTGTTTCATTGTACGGAACTTTGTTTTACTTAATGAATCAACATAAATTATAAAGCAAGATGTGAAATGTGACAATGTTTTCCATGCTTTAGAAATTAGTTTGTAGGTGACTAGCAAATTGAATAGTGATTTATTACCAAATTAATGCAACTAATCCTGATACACGGACGTCTGTAGAGTTAAGTTACTAAAGGATGTGAATAAGGAAATGAAAATAAAATTGTTGATATTCATAGCTGCGATGCTTGTTAGTTTTAGCAGCACATCAATTACACATTGGGCAGAGCAGCAGCTTGAAGAGAGCAATAACATCGGTAATGTTGCATTTGCACAGTCAGCCAGTGAAGGTAATGAAATGGAGAAGCTTAAGTCTATACAGCTGCGAGCTGCTACTGTAAGTAGCTTGGCTAGCAATGAGAGGGCAGAGGTAGAGCAGAGTATTGTATCTATCATATCTTGCTGGGAAGTACGATATCAAAATGAAGAAGAATTATACGAGTCTGCTGATCTCGTTGTGAAAGGGTTTGTCGTCAAGGAGTTAGGGAGCACATTTGTAAAAGGCAAGTATAGTGAATATACAACAGAGGTTATGTTTCAGATAGATAAGGTGTATAAGGGTGATATTGAGGTAGGCGATGAAATTATTGTATCGCAAATGGGTGGTTTTGATGGAAATGTGCAGGTAATCTCTGAAAACACGACCTATCTGAGTGAATATCAGGAGGCGGTGCTGTTTTTACGTAAGCATAGTGATGGGAAGTATCGTTCGATTAATGAAAGTGAAGGAATATATGTGCTGGAGGATGGTTTTTATATAAATAAAGGTTCTAATAAAGTACTGAGTAAGGAGTATCGAGAATAATCGTTACTAAAACATCATATAAGCTATGAAAATGATCTACTTTGTTTATTTGAAACTGTTTTACAATGAGGTTGATACACTAACCTAAAGGGAGATGAAGAACAATGGACGGAACCTTTGTAAAAGGCGCTGATATATCTTTTGTTGATGAGATAGAAGCTGAAGGTGGAGCATTTTACGAGAATGGCATTAAGCGTGATGTACTGGATATATTGAAGGATAACGGGGTAAATGCTGCTCGCTTAAGAGTATGGAATAATCCTCAGTTCAACTATTGCAACCCTGAAAAAACAATAATGATGGGGAAAAGAATCAAGGAGAAGGGGTTACATTTCTTACTTGATTTCCATTATTCTGATTATTGGGCGGACCCAGGCAAGCAGCATATGCCGATAGCATGGGACAGCTAACCTTTACTCAATTAGTGGACGCGGTTGAGGACTTTACAAGCTCGTTGATTTCACAGCTTATCGCTCAAGGTGCGAAGCCAGACATGGTGCAGGTTGGTAACGAAATAACGAACGGTATGATTTGGGGCGAAGGGCGTGTAGATGGTGAGTTTAATATGCCAGAGCAATGGGCGAAGCTTGCTGCCTTAATAGCGGCAGGTATTCGGGGTGTACATAAGGCGACTACTCCTGATGAAGAGCGAATTCCGGTTATGCTGCATATTGACCGAGGCGGAGATAATGAAAGCAGCCGTTATTTTTATGATAAGCTTGCAAGCCTTCAGATTGAATTTGATGTGATCGGTTTATCATTTTACTCCTGGTGGCATGGAACGCTTGATCAGTTCACTGACAATATTAATGATTTAGCTCAGCACTATAATAAGCCAATCAATGTTGTTGAGGTCGCGTACCCGTGGACACTGACTCCTCCTGACGAGAAGCCGCTAATTTTCAATAGCGAGGATCTGTTACATGAAGGTTTCCCAGCAACGGTGGAAGGACAGAAGCAATGGCTGCTTGAATTGATAAAAAGGATTAAAGCTGTACCGAATGGACTAGGCGTAGGCTTATATTATTGGGAGCCTTGCTGGATTCCTTTCAAGCCGACATGGTCTGTAGGACATGAAAATAACTGGTCAAATTTGACGATGTTTGATTACAATGGCAATAAGCTCTCTTCCTTCGATGCATATCGTGAGGGGTGAATTTTCTTACTGACCCAACTTCTCTTATATCGAGTCAGCTTTATTTCACATTATTGAAATAAGGCTGGCTTTTTTAGTTGCGTTGGGAAATGCAAAGCAAATAGTATTTCGCGTGATCTTCTTTATTTGTATTTCTACCAGTGAGGTTAAGTAGCATCTGTAGAGTATTGACTGTTCTCTATGCAATTGGATTGAGGTTGTTTTCGTCATTCATTTTACAAAAACGTCGTTTTTCTGTTGCAAAAGTGTCATGATTACGATGGTATAGCGATTTAATATACGTTAAAGTATGAGATAGTGGGGAATTACTAGGATTACCAATAATTTTAGGAGGGTACATAGACATGAAAGAAAAAAACTACACACCGCTGGTCATGGTTCTGACGGTAGTGGTGGTCGCCTTGGTCGCTGTTTTATTTTTTCTACCAGCGTATGAAGGTGAAATCGGATTTGATGTGAAGCTGCTTCCGATGTTGAATGCGATTTTTAATAGCTTTACCTTTATTGCCTTAGTGGTTGCGTTAGTTGCCATTAAGAAGAAAAATATTAAAATGCATAAAGCGTTTATCGGACTAGCCTTTACAACGACAACCTTGTTTTTAGTTTCATATGTCACTTATCATTACTTAACCGAATCGACGTCCTATGGTGGCGAAGGTGTATTGCGTTATATTTATTTCTTTGTCCTGATCACACATATTGTTTTAGCAGCGGTTGTCGTGCCATTCGCGCTGTTCTCAGCAATTAGAGGGCTGACCAACCAGATCGAGAAGCATCGCAAAGTATCACGTTGGACGATGCCGATTTGGCTGTATGTGAGTTTTACGGGAGTGGTGGTATATTTAATGATATCACCCTACTACACCTAGTTCTCGGCTCTCAGGACGATGTAGCGCTACGAAGACTACTCGACGGCGAATATCGCGTTCATCGGGAGCCTCCGCTACTCACGTACCAAAACTGTACGCTGCGTTGCTCGTTCCCTAGCTTCACGTGATCTTCTTGGTCCTGAAAGCCGAGGCTCGACTTTGATGACGATGCGTTGCTTTGTAGCATAGTCGGCAGCGAATCTTGAACGCTACTGGTGCGCTGTGGTGCTCACGTACATAATTCGTACGCTGCGCTCCTCGCTTCCGAGTATCGTCCAACCTTCTTGGTCCTGAAAGCCGAGGCTCGACTTTGATGACGATGCGTTGCTTTGTAGCATAGTCGGCGGCGAATCTTGAACGCTACTGGTGCGCTGTGGTGCTCACGTACATAATTCGTACGCTGCGCTCCTCGCTTGCTATATTGAAGGAGTAAGGGCTATTCCTATTGCGACGAAGTAAAGGCTGCTACTACAGTGAGGAGCATAAGCAATTGCTACGGAGAGGTTCACAAGCCGTTACTACTTGATGTAACATGAGAAATTGCTCTACTGTGAGGAACATAAGAAGTAGCTACAGCGCAGGAGCAGTAAGCTCTGGAAAACGAAGTGAGTCGCCTTTAAGCACGGTTTCTTCCCCTTGTAATTTATGGTAGAAACCGTGTTTAAACGCGATCTGAAAGAGCTTACTGCTCCGGAGCGATGAACTATCTGGAGCTTGCTTCTCTGAAGTGCTTAACCAAATCTGCACCGAAGCGTTACCAAACCTAGAAGCTCCAGAGCAATATCTCACTACACCGAAGCACTGCCCGAAACAAGCACTGATCAATCGAGCAAGCTGCTCCACAGCTAAGTCACATCCTCTGCCCGCACCAATGTGACAGAGCGTCATTATAAAACTTATTTGTGGATGCTCTAAAGACTTATTATAGCTCTTACACTTGTGTTTATGGGGTAAATTCGCTATTCTTAATTAAAAGCTTACTAATTTCAATTGTAGCGAAAATTTTTTTCTGAAATGTTGGAGGTCTTGAAAATTATGGGAAATACAGTTCAGTTCGACTATAGCAAAGCGCTTAGCTTTGTTGGTCAACACGAAGTTGATTACTTTGCAGAGCAAGTTCGCAGTGCGCATGAACAGCTTCACAATGGTACAGGTGCAGGTTCAGACTATCGCGGTTGGATTAACTTGCCTACTGAATATGATAAGGATGAATTCGCTCGTATTAAGCAAGCTGCTGAGAAAATCCAAGGCGATTCTGAAGTTTTGATCGTTATCGGTATCGGTGGTTCTTATCTTGGTGCAAGAGCTGCGATCGAAATGCTATCTAATTCTTTCTACAATCTACAAAGCAAGGAACAACGTAAAACTCCACAAGTATTGTTCGCTGGTAACAATATTAGCTCTACATACGTTAAACATTTGCTTCAATTAATTGAAGGCCGTGACTGGTCAATTAACGTAATTTCTAAATCAGGTACAACAACTGAGCCTGCGATTGCGTTCCGTATTTTCCGTGCTGAGCTTGAGAAAAAGTATGGTAAAGAAGAAGCTCGTAAACGTATCTATGCAACAACAGATAAAGCTAGAGGTGCATTGAAATCTTTGGCTACTGCTGAAGGCTACGAATCATTCATCATTCCTGATGATGTAGGTGGACGTTACTCTGTACTTACAGCTGTAGGCCTGCTGCCAATCGCTGTTGCAGGTATTGATATCGATGCAATGATGAAGGGGGCTGCCGATGCATCTGTACAGTACAGCAATCCAAATCTTGCTGAAAATGAAGCGTATCAATATGCAGCGATCCGTAATAGCTTGTACCGTAAAGGTAAAGTGACAGAAATTCTTGTTAACTACGAGCCAAATCTTCACTATGTATCTGAATGGTGGAAGCAATTGTTCGGTGAATCTGAAGGTAAAGACTACAAAGGTATCTATCCTGCTTCTGTAGATTTCTCTACTGACCTTCACTCCATGGGACAATTTATTCAACAAGGTAACCGCAACATCTTTGAAACGGTTATTCAAGTGAATGAAGTTCCTGAGCACATCACAATTGAAGCAGAAGAGGGCGATCTTGACGGATTGAACTTCCTAGCTGGAAAAACAATGGACTTCGTAAACAAAAAAGCGTTCCAAGGTACGCTGCTTGCACATACAGATGGTCAAGTGCCTAACCTAATCGTAAACTTGAAGGACATGTCTCCATACACATTCGGTTACATGGTTTACTTCTTCGAGAAAGCATGTGCGATTAGTGGTTACCTACTTGGCGTTAACCCATTCGACCAACCAGGTGTTGAAGCATATAAAACAAATATGTTTGCTCTACTTGGCAAACCTGGCTTCGAGAAAGAAAAAGCGGAGCTTGAAGCACGTCTATAGTTTTTAGCAGCATGATACAACGGCTGAGCCTAGCTTAACCGCATGCACATGATGCACTGCAAGAGACTAATCAAGCCTGTACAATCCTGCACATTACGCGCCCCGCGTGTATCGTGCAGGATTGTTTAATTTCTGAGCGAGGAGGAAGGATCGTGCTGCAAAGATATCGAACAGTTCGCAAGGATGGTAATCAAGAGGTTGTCATAAAAAAATCTCGCTTTATCGGCTACGCTCGACCTGTTGAGACAGAGGAGGAAGCAGTTGCCTTTATTGATGAAATTAAACGTCTACACCGACAAGCTACACATAACTGCTCAGCCTACATCGTTGGTGAACGAGACCAATTTCAAAAGGTATCTGATGATGGAGAGCCAAGTGGTACAGCAGGCAAGCCAATTTTAGAAGTGATTAAGAACAAAGGCTTAAAAAATGTCGCTGTTGTCGTTACTCGTTATTTTGGTGGAATTATGCTTGGTGCAGGCGGCTTAGTGCGTGCGTATACTGACGGAGCAGTGGCGGGCATTGAAGCTGCTGAGGAAATTGTCTATGTTTTGCACCGTGAGGTCTTTATTGAGGTAGATTATACATGGTACGGCAAGCTTGAAAATGAGCTCCATGGTCGCGGAACGAGATTAGGCAATATTGACTTTACGGATAAGGTGACGGTGTGCTGTTTACCTGAGGCAGATCAAGCAGAGCAGTTTATCGCTTGGGCTACTGATATCACGCAAGGTAAAGGAATTATTACGGTTGGTGAAGACCGCTATTATATTGAAAATGAATAGTGCTCCTATAATGGGTTGTTCAGCTCGTCAGTTACTCTGACCTGAACAGCCCTTTTTCATGTTCAGTCAAGCTGCTCAGCTCTGGAAGCAGTAAATCTTACTGGAAAACGACAAATAGCGACAAGTTTATGGTAGAATATGTGTAAGTTGCGCATATAAGACTACCCAGATAAAGCAGGTGATTATAATGAAATTCATAATGAAAATCAGCATGGTAGCGGCAATCATTATCATAGGTACTTCTATAACAATGAAAACAAGCGATACTGCACAAGCAGCTTTTTTTGATCGTGCGAAGGATATATACCATATTCCTGACCAGTTTGAGGAGCTTCAACAGGAATACGACAAAGCGCAGCAAATGATGGAGGCTGAGCTAGCAGAGCAGCGTGAGCTAATGGAGCAGCAGCTTGAGGCGCAGCGCGAGCAGCTTGAGGGTCAAATTTCAACACAGCAGAAACAGCTGGAGCAATCACGTAATCAAACAGAGGTGCTACTGCGTAATCAAGAAGAATTACAGCAAAGCAACGAGTATTACCGTCAACAGAACGAGGAATATCGCCAGCAGGCGAATATGCTAATGACTGAAAATCAAAATCTTCTACTTAAGATCGAACAAATCGAGCAGGATCGTAAATCCTTCTATTACAAGCTTACAACGGCTATAGGCACAATCATTGGTTTGCTATTGCTTTATACCTTATCCGTTCGCATCTGGCGCTTCTTCGTGTGGCGCAAGCAACGTAATAGTCGGAGCGTGTTCATGTCATGAACATCGAGACGCCGCAGCCACTTGGACATGTGAAAATAACACTTGAAAAAGAGGAAGTATTACACGTCTTGCATGCAAAAGGGATTATTGCTTATCAAGGTCCTCCGCTTGCTCGAGAGGACAAGCTAATGGGGCCAGGCGGCGCGTACCGGAAAAAGAAGTGGATTCGCTCGCGTCTGCAGGGTCCTTCTTCTTTTTTGCTAGGGATGCCTGCAGGCTTTTCGCTGGAAACAATTGATATACCCCAGCAAAGTAATTTGCTATTCGATTTTCGTCATGTTGTATTTTATACCGATGAAATGGAGTATCGTAGCAAGGTGCTTAAGCTAAAAACAGCGTGGATTACAAAGGAATTAATTCGGATTAAATTTTCAGGTCCAGGCAAGCTAGGCATTATTACTGTTGGAGATATTGCGACAATGCAGCTGGACCCAGACATCCCGCTGTTTGTGGATACCAATGCTTTGATTGCTTATCCAGAGGATGCCTCGATAGCTCTATCTGTTTATGGAAATTCGTTAGCAAGCCAACATATGAACGTACAGTGGGAGCTGCGTGGCAGGGGGCCGGTATTAATAGAGACAGGCTCGCGTGATCGACAGCTTGAAGCCAAGCTTTCAGAGGATGGCTGGATTAAGCGATTATTGCGCGAGGTGCTACCTTTCGGCAGCGTTTATATTAAGTAATTTCCCAATAACAATGACATAATACAGGAAGTGGGGCAGCCCATTTCCTGTCTTTATGTTGGGAAATTATGCTGGGAAACATGAATTAAACATGTATTTATTACAAAAATTCATTGACTTACATTAGTGGTGAGTGATACATTGTAAATACCTAGTATTCTAGTGGGATTAATTCAAGATTGATGGAGGCAGAATAGGTTGAACTCTCTTTTTCGTGGCAAAGCGTGGAGCTATAGTTTTCGTACTATCGTATTTATTTATTTTATTGGACTTATCATTGTTCCGATCGTAGGCATTTATACACAATCGCTATCACAAGGCATATCCAGTTTTATAGATAGCTTATCTGATCCATTAGCATGGAAGGCAGTTTTGTTAACGATTAAGCTGGCTGCAATTGCTACGCTCATTAATATATTTTTAGGCACGATGATTGGCTGGGTATTAGCCCGCTATGAGTTTTTTGGGAAAAGCATTATTAATAGCGTTATTGATCTTCCATTTGCATTACCAACAGCGGTTGCTGGTTTTATATTGCTGCTGCTAGTTGGTCCTAGCAGCATCTTTTATGAGTGGTTCGGACTTGATCTTGTGTTTCATGAGCCGGCCATTGTCATCGCGATGGTGTTTGTAACCTTTCCATTCGTTGTTCGAGGCTTACAACCATTGCTTGAGGAGCTTGATCAATCTGAGGAAGAAGCAGCATATACGCTAGGTTCCTCCAAATTCCGTACGTTTTTTCAAATTATATTGCCGACAATGCTGCCAGGCATATTAAGTGGAGCGATGCTTGCGTTTTCGCGTGCCATTGCAGAGTTTGGAGCTGTCGTATTAATTGCAGGTAATATACCAGGTAAAACGTTGGTTGCCTCGGTTTATATATTTGGTGAAATTGAAAGTAATAATCCGCATGGAGCGGCAGCAGTTTCGGTATTGCTGCTTTCGATTTCTTTCTTGATTTTGTGGTTTATTCATAAGCTTAGTCGTGGGGGTCAGTCATAGTGAGAAGACTCTGGATTACATTAACGTATATCGTCGTTGCAGTAGTATTGTTTTTACCGTTATATAAAATATTTACTGGCGCCTGGGCAGATGGCTTTGATGGCTTTAAGGATGCAATTATGCGCCCGCAATCGTTACACGCTTTGAAAATGACCGGCACAATTGTACTTATTGTAACTGCTGTTAATACATTGTTTGGTGTTATGCTGTCGATCTACCTTGTGCGTGGCGGATTTCTATCTCCGCTCGTCAAGCGACTGTGTAATAGCATCGTTGATTTGCCGTTTGCGGTATCACCTGTTATTGGTGGGTTGATGATCGTTTTATTGCTAGGGCCGAATACGGTGCTTGGCACCATGTTTAACAATATTGGAGTGTCTATTGTATATGCTCTCCCTGGTATGGTGCTAGCAACATTGTTTGTAACATTTCCGATTATGGTACGTGAGGTTATGCCGGTGCTACAGGAAATTGGCGATCAGCAGGAGCAAGCGGCAACGACTCTCGGTGCGTATTCATGGTATACATTCTGGAAAGTAACATGGCCGAATATTCGCTTTGCGGTAATGTATGGTGTGGTGCTGACGGTAGCGCGCTCGCTTGGTGAATTTGGTGCTGTGCTTGTTGTTTCAGGCAATATTATTAATAAAACTCAAACAGCGACGACTTTAGTATATCAGGACGTTGAAAATTTCAATGTCGTTGCTGCCAATGGAATTGCGCTTGTGTTAGCGGCATTTTCTATTATGCTATTGCTATTAATGGAGTGGACGAAAAAAAGAAAGGAAGTGCATTAAGCGATGCATATCGAAGTAAAAAACTTAAACAAAGAGTTCGGTAACTTCCAAGCGGTTAATGATGTAAGCTTCGAAATCGAAAAAGGTAAGCTTATTGGTTTTTTAGGTCCCAGTGGTGGCGGTAAAACGTCGATCCTTCGCATGCTTGCAGGATTAGAAACACCGACATCAGGCGATATCTTCTTTCATGGTAAACGTGTCAATGATCTTCCTCCGCAAGAGCGAGGGATCGGCTTCGTATTTCAAAACTATGCGTTATTTAAGCATATGACGGTTTTCGATAATATCGCATTTGGTCTAAAGGTGAAAAAGCAAAACAAAGCAGCCATTAAAGAACGTGTTCAATATTTAGTGGAGCTTACAGGACTTAAGGGCTTTGAGCATCGCTATCCGCACCAGCTATCTGGTGGACAACGTCAACGTGTTGCTTTCGCGAGAGCACTTGCTCCTGAGCCGCAGCTATTGCTGCTTGATGAGCCATTTGCCGCTATTGATGCGAAAATTCGTACAGAGCTGCGTACATGGCTTAAGGATATGATTAGCGAGCTAGGTATTACTTCGATTTTCGTTACGCATGACCAAGAGGAAGCGATTGAGGTAGCCGACGAAATTATGATCATTAGTAAAGGTAAGCTGGAGCAAAAAGGCACGCCGTGGGATATTTACAAAAATCCACAAACGCCGTTTGTTGCTAGCTTTATCGGAGAGTCCTCTGTCGTTGAGAATATCCAACTTTTCAAGGGCTTTGAATCTGTCGCGACGAACGAAGGGATTAAAGCATTAATTCGTCCTGAATATATTGAGGTTGGTAAACCGGGTGAAATTGTACTTGCTTCGGCAACGATGGATGCGAAGGTGAAGCATTTGCATTTCCGTGGTAGTGAATGGATGGTAGAGCTTGAGGTGCAGGATCAAAAGATCATTACGTATCGTTCATTAGAGAAAGAAGTACTGCATCCAGGAGAGCATGTGAAGGTGCTTGTGCATCGCGCCTATCTCTTTAATGATGAGAAGAGCTGGATCATGGAAAATCCATTAAAAGTCGATCCATTGCCAATTTATATTTAGTGTGCGGAAGGTTAATAGGCGAGAAGGTGTGTGGGACTACGTGTTTAATGCAAGAAAACGTAAAATATATAGCGGAATAGTAGGCTTACTCGTTGCTGCTATGCTTGCTGGGTGTAGCAGTAATTCTACTGAACCAGAGCCATCACAGGCAGCATATGGAGAAGCGACGTTAGTTGTTGGTGCATATTCAGTAGCGAAGGACGCACTGCAGGAGCTATTACCAATGTTCGAAGAGAAGTGGAAGGCAGAAACAGGTCAATCATTGCATATTGAGGAATCCTATGAGGCTTCAGGTACGCAGGCTCGTGCAATTATTGGTGGCTTTGAGGCTGATGTGGCGATCATGGCGATGGAGGGAGATATCGACCTAATCGAGAATGCTGGATTTATTACGCATGACTGGCGCGATACAGCGTCACAAGGGATGCTAACAAGATCGATCGTTGTCCTTGGTACACGCGAAGGCAATCCGTTAAATATTCAAGGCTGGGATGATTTAACGGAGAAGGGTGTGAAGGTGCTTTATCCTAATCCGAAAACATCAGGTGGTGCACAGTGGGATATTAACGCGATGTTTGGGGCTGGGTTAAAGCAAGCCGAGGAGAAGCTAGGCACTGCGGATCAGCAATATGCGAAGGAATATTTGAAGAAAATTCATGCCAATGTTGAGTCGCTTGATAAAAGCGGTCGTGCGTCAATGGCAGCCTTTGAATATGGGGTTGGCGATGTGATCGTTACCTATGAAAATGAGCTGCTTGCTCGAATTGCTAAGGGCGTTAACTACGATATTGTCATTCCAGAGGAAACGATACTAATTGAGAATCCAATTGCGCTTGTCGATAAACATATTGAACAGCACGGAAATCGACAAGTGGCTGAGGCCTTTTATAAGTATTTGTTATCTGAGGAAGCGCAACGTATTTTCGTCAAGCATGGCTTCCGTGCAGTTGATGAGGTAGTGGCAGCAGAAAGCAAGGATAAATATACCGTTCCTGAGGGATTATTCGACATTTCCTATCTTGGAGGCTGGGATAAGGTACGCGAGGAGCTGTACTCGAAGCGAGGCATCTGGTATCAAGTGCTTGCTGATTTGTAAGATAATAACCATGTACTTAATGAATAAGGGATTAAGAAGATATTGAGTCATAAAGATTCAAATATTTTCTGACATCCCTTTTTTTATTGTTGCTTTATTTCGAAAAATAGCATACCATTATTTTAGAATCATTCTAAATTGAGATATACTTAGATTAGCTTGCCTTGTAGGGCTGAGGAGGCGAACGGATGAATATACAAGCTGAGATCGAGAAAATAAAGCACAGCTTGATGGAAAGTGGATATAAGCTGACAACACAGCGTGAAATTATAGTTCGCGTTTTATTAGAAAATGAAGAGGATCATCTTAGTGCGGAAGATGTCTATATGCTCGTTAAGGAGAAATTTCCTGAGATCGGACTTGCTACAGTGTATCGTACATTGGAGCTATTAGCAGAGCTTCAGGTTGTAGCGAAAATGAATTTTGGCGACGGCGTTGCGCGTTTTGATTTGCGCGGACAAGAGCATGAGCATATGCATCATCATTTAATATGTCATGTGTGCGGAGCACTTGAAGAGATAAAGGATGATTGGCTACTTGAGCTAGAGCAGCGTTTGGAGGCAGAGTATGGCTTTAAAGTCATCGACCACCGTCTTGATTTTATTGGCAAATATAGTAGCTGTCCGAACAAGGATTGCAAAACACATAAGGAATCGAACTAAGCTTTCGCACTTCACACATAGAAGCTTATCGATGTTAATTAAGAAGCCCATTTCACAGCGGTTGTGAAATGGGCTTCTTGTAATGGATTTTTGCGCACTTATTGCTCGTTAAAAATAAACTTTTCAATGACGTGACGTACGCCTTCCTCATTATTGCTAAGCGTAACATAATCGGCAATTTCCTTTAGGCTAGGTACGGCATTACCCATTGCAACGCCAAGACCTGCAACGGAAATCATCTCACGGTCATTCCATGCATCACCGATGCCAATGGTTTGGTCCATCGAGCAGCCGATATGCTGCGCTAGAAACTGCAACGCATGGCCCTTCGTGCCTTCCTTATGCATAAACTCCAAATAATGCGCCTTAGACTTCGTAATATGTAGCTGGTCACCAAGCATTTGCTGCAGAATTTCGATATGATGGTCTAATACTTCAGGCTCGTCAATGATCAGCATTTTATGATTAGGCTTATCGATCAATAATTCAAAATTCGGCTCGATCACATATGGGATATTCGTTAGCTTGGAATACGCCTGAATGCGTGCATTGTCCTCTGTACCATACAATACATCATCGACATATAGCTGAAGATGAAGTCCGTGCTCGTTCGCATAGTCTAGCACCTTTCGTGCAGCATCAGCAGGCACGCTGCGCTCATATAGCACCTCACCATCAAGCAGAGTTTTGACTAGCGCTCCTTGATAGGTGATAATAGGTACATTAAGCTGAATTTGCTCAGCGATTTTTTTAGCGGAGGCGTACATTCTGCCGGTTGCTAATGTAACCGTTACACCAGCATTGATCGCGCGCTCAAGCGCCTTTTTTGTGCCCTCGGTAACTTGAATATCGTCGTTTAGCAGCGTATCATCAATATCAATTGCAATTAGCTTATAATTCATTATCAGTATAGCTCCTTCCCTTTGCTCTATATCTACATAATGTTGATTGTATCGAAAACAAACTTAACATACAAGGAGAACGTAAATGGAACAGAATGAGAATACCTATAACGACAACGAGAATCGTATGAATGGGAGAAGTGAAGGCAGGTCAACTAACGGCTTTAGTCGATTTTTAATACCGTTGATCATTCTTGCGCTTATTGCTAGCTTTTTTGCTGGACAGGCATGGGCTACGCGACAATATTCATTAATGGACAATAAGGGGTTCGACCTGCTGCAAACAACCTATGAACGTATCCATCAGAAATATTTGTACGAGCTCGACGATGAGAAGCTGATTGATGGTGCAATCGCGGGAATGGTAAGCTCTTTAGGCGATACGTATTCACAGTTTTTACCGAATGAGCAAGGTGCAGAGTATGCACAATCGTATCAAAGCAACTTCTATGGTATTGGTGCTGAAATTAGAGAGGAGAACGGTCGCTATTTCGTCTCTTCGCTAGTGAAGGATATGCCTGCTGAAAAGGCAGGAATTAAGCCAGAGGACGAAATTGTTCAGGTGGATCGTCAGCCGATCGAAGGAATGGACTTTAACGAGCTGCTAAGCAAGGTGCGCGGCAAAAAAGGAACGAGTGTAATCATTGGGGTTCAGCGTGCAGGAGCTGCGGATGTGCTGCAATTTGAAATTCAGCGTGCAGAAATTCCTGTCAATACGGTAAGCTCGGATAGATTGGCTAACGATATCGGCTTAATTTCCATCAGCGGATTTAAGGAAAAAACAGATGCGGAATTTAGTGAAGCGCTGGAGAAGCTGCAAGGAGAAGGGGAGCTTAAAGGATTAATTATCGATCTACGCTCTAACCCTGGAGGCTTGCTAGAGCAGACAGTTAATATAGCGAGCATGCTAATTCCTAAAGGTGAAAAGGTCGTTGATGTTGTTTATAAGGACAATAGTAAACGAATAAGCTATGTTTCGCGTGGAGGCGAAGCCTTTACTGCACCGATTGTTGTACTCATCAATGAGTACTCAGCTAGTGCCAGTGAGGTGCTAAGCGCGGCGTTGAAGGAAACGGTAGGCGCGCAAATCGTTGGGGTAACCTCTTATGGTAAAGGCGTTGTGCAAAGCTATGAGCGGTTCCGTGACAGCTCTGTGCTCGTATTAACAGAAGCAGAGTGGAAAACACCGCTGGACAATAGCATTCATAAAATCGGTGTTGAGCCCAATTATGTTGTGAAGCTGCCAGAATACGCTAGCCTGCATGCTATACCATCCGATGTCGAGCTTAAGCTTGGCAGCTATGGAGACAATGTAGAGCTGCTTGTGCAGTACTTGCAAACATTAGGCTACTCTGTACCTAGTGAGGGAGTATTTGATAAGGAGCTAGAGACTGTTCTCCGTCAATATGAAACGGCGAAAGGGCTGCTTGTCGATGGTGTCTACACCGCACAGGACGGGACAGCGATGATTGAGGATATTCGTGCACTGCTTAAGGAAAATGATACTCAGCTTAATAAAGCGATTGAATTGCTGCATCAGGGTTAAGCCCTGATGCAGTTTTTTATATTTTACGTTAACTTTTTCAGATACCATGCGTCCATCGCAGAATGCTCAGAGCCCGGTAGCGGCTCGGTTAACAGATGGAATCCATATTTCTCATATAAAACACAAGCGGTTTTTAACTTGTGCATTGTTTCTAAATAACAAGAATCATAATGTTCATAGGCAAATGCTAAGGCGGTTTCCATCAGTTTTTTTGAAATACCTAAACCTTGTGCATCAGGTATTAAATACAGCTTTTGTAATTCGCATATTTTTTCTTCCATATTAAACGGGGCAATCCCAATCCCACCAACAATTTGACCTTCCGATTCAACCACCCAATAGCCTGCATTGGGTAGCTGACTATAATACTGAAAAAGCTCGCCTAATTGCGGATCGAAATAAGCTGTTCCAGGAATATCTAATCCGAGTGATTTTAATGAATCTTGAATGATTGCTTTTATTTGCGCATTATCTGCTTTTTTTATTGGACGTACATTCATGCTGGTTCTCCTTGAGGTATTATTAATAAACTGTTTTATGTTTCATTTTAATATAAAACTTGTTGTATGAACAATGTGGAGTGAAGCTATAGAGTCCTAATTGGTTCTACCCAAAAAGTTTATAAAGATGTCGCTATTTTTCTCCATGATTACATCGCCAATCCAACCGCATTTATAATGTAAGGAAACCAGTTGACCAAAGAATACTTTTTTGACCCCAATCACTCCGCAGTCTTCACAGTCTAAATAACAGCCGTCGTTGGAATTCTCCCAACTTTTCTCAAAATACGAAATGGCCTTTTCGGATGCAATATCTTCCGTTAGCCAGGGGCACCAAATTGAAGCAGTGAATGACGCGAAAACGACGAACAATAAGCCAGTAAATAGGAAGATATAGTTTTTCTTCAATGACTCTGTTCCCACCTTTCTGTACTGATATGATATGTCAGGAAAGATTGGATAATATTGCAAGATTATAGACGCTTGACATTTCGGGAATGTTGCTATTACATTTTGTATGAGCTGAACTTGATTCTTCCATATTGTTAAATACGTGCAAGTGATACGACCAGTACATATTCAAAGGAGAGTAAGCATGCTAGCACTTAAATTTACTCAAAAACTATTAAAAGATATGAAGGTAACACCACCTATTGAATTATTAGATCAATCAAATACTTTGTTTAACTGGCATGTGAATATACTTCAATTAAGAAAAAAACATATTATGTTTGTAAATGATCAGAGTCGGTTATGTCTCATCGTAGAGGGAATAAGAAGTGGTCAACTTAGTAAACTACAGGAGAAATTTTCAGTAGAGCTTAGAGAATATCTACAATTAGAAGGGCTAAAAAGAAGTCATATAGAACAATATTTCTTGGAGGCAGGAGAATTTGTTATAGGAAAAACAGACAATCGAAGTGTAATAGGAACGATGACCGAAATGTCGTTCCTAAGTGCTGAGGTTGATTTTGAACATACATATGACCTGAGTTCATGGCTCAACAATATGATGTATAAACCTATTGATTATGAAGAACCGATTAAAGTTTTTAAGGAATTATTAGTAAAGAAGTACTCGTGATAATTTGTAATTCAAGATGAACGTGGCATCATCACATCCAAAAAAGGAGCTCGTCTCCTCTTGACTTTCTCGGTGATAATCATTATCATCATGGTGAGGGTAATGACGAGAGAAGTGGATGGTGACAACATGAAAATTAAGTATTGTAAGCGTAGCTTGGAGCAAGGGTTAAAGCCTGTCTATAAGCAAATAAAGAAGAAGTATCCTGAGGTTAAGCAAAAAAAGACAGGCTGCTTAGGGCAATGCAAATCATGCAGATCCGGTTGCTTCGTTATGATAAAATCAGAGCCAATCGTCGCTTCCTCACCAAAAAAGTTGTATAAGTCACTGAAGAAGATTGTCGGATAATATATTGGAATAAAATAGGAGGACTGCACTTTTCTTATTTTGATTTCTATGTTAGAATAATTATAAATAAGAAAAGGTGAGGTGCATACAATTATGAACGAAGGATTAGCTAAAGCACTTAATGACCAAATGAACTTCGAATTTTACTCAGCCCATGTATATTTAGCGATGGCTGCTTACTGCTCCTCTGAAAATTTAGATGGATTTGCCAATTTCTTTCTTGTGCAAGCAGACGAAGAAAGATTCCATGGTATGAAGATTTATAAATTCTTGAATGATCGTGGTCAACGTGCAATTATTCAATCTCTTGGAGAGCCAAGAAATGAATACAGCTCAATGATTGAAGTATTCGAGCAAGGCTACAAACATGAAATTGCTAATACGAAACGCTTCTATGATCTATCTGATCTAGCGATTGCAGATCGTGAGCATGCTACGATTAACTTCCTGAAATGGTTTATCGACGAGCAGGTTGAAGAGGAAGCGTTATTTGACGGTATTATTACCAAACTAAAACGTATCGATCAGGACAGCAACGCATTCTACATGATGGATGCAGAATTTGCTGCTCGTAGCTTCGATCCAGCTGCTGAAGAATAAGACATAAACATAACTTGCGCTTGCAGTTAGATTAGACATCCTGCATTTAACACAAGTCTGGCATTGCCGCAGTAATAGGCATGCCAGGCTTGTGTTTTTTGTGGGTGCAATGATTCTAGTAACCCTCCAATAAGCGTTAGCACCTACGACACTTTCTCTTCAAGCTATGAAACTAGCCAAAATAGTGGTAAGATGGACGTTAGGTATTTTGCTTCTAAAGAGATAGCTAATAATTTATTATGTGTAGAGGGTGCTGTACGATGAAGGTCGTTTTATCAACATTAAATGCTAAGTTTATTCATACATCGCTTGCGCTTCGTTGCTTGAAAGCATTTAGCGGTCATAAATTTGATATGGATATTGCCGAATATACGATTAAAGATCCAGCGATGAACATTACATCGGATTTGTTCTCTCGTAATCCTGATGTGGTCGGCTTTTCCTGCTATATATGGAACATCGAAGAGACGATTGTCGTTATTAATATGCTCAAAAAAATTAAGCCCGAGCTAAAAATTGTACTTGGTGGGCCTGAGGTTAGTTATGATACGGACTATTGGATGGAACGACTGCCTGAGGTCGATTTCATCGTAATGGGTGAAGGTGAAGAGACCTTTGATCATTTGCTAACGGAGATTTCTTCTACAGGGAAGTATCATATGGTGTTTGGAATCGCTTATCGCAAGCAGACCGAGCAAGGCTCTGAGATTCTTATTAATCCAGGTCGACCGAAGCTTGATCTGAATACATTGCCTTCGCCATATCGTTTTGCTGAGGATCTTCCACAGCTAGCTAACCGCATTGTTTATTTTGAGACAAGCCGTGGCTGTCCGTTCAGCTGTCAATTTTGTCTCTCCAGCATCGAGGTCGGGGTGCGTTATTTTGATATCGAGCGTACGAAGGCAGATATCATTTATTTGATCGATAACGGCGCTAAGCTGATTAAGTTTGTCGATCGTACATTTAACATTAAGCGTGACTATGCGCTAGAGATGTTTCAATTTTTGATAGAAAATCATAGGGGCTGCGTATTTCAATTTGAAATTACCGCTGACATTATGCGTCCAGAGGTACTGGATTACTTGGCGGAGCATGCACCTCCAGGTATTTTCCGCTTTGAGATCGGTGTACAGTCGACAAATGATCCAACGAATCTTGCAGTACAGCGTAGACAAAATTGGACGAAGCTTGTGCGTACCGTTACGAAGGTGAAGGATTCGCAAAAAATCGATCAGCATCTTGATCTAATCGCGGGTCTTCCGCTTGAAAATTATGATACGTTCCGTGGTACATTTAATGATGTGTTTGCGCTGCGTCCTGAGGAGCTGCAGCTAGGCTTCCTTAAAATGCTGCGTGGCACAGGCCTGCGTAGAGATGCTGACAAATGGGGCTACATCTATATGGATCATGCGCCATACGAAATGCTAGGAAACGACTTGATGCCATTCGCTGATATTGTCCGAATCAAGCGAGTAGAGGATGTACTTGAAAAGTATTGGAATGCCCATCGGATGGATCATACGCTGCTCTATTTGGTCGATCATGTGTTTAGCTCACCGTTTGACTTTTTCCAAAGCTTTGGTGATTATTGGGAGGAGCAGGGCTGGCAGAAGATCGGTCATCAGCTTGAGGATCTGTTCGCACGGTTATGGTCATACTTAAATGTGCTAGAGGAGCGGGAAGACATTAAGCTTGATCTGCCAGTCATCGTTGGCTTAATGAAGCTAGATTACTTCCTGAATCATCGCTATAAGCCACGTAAAGTATGGTGGGAGCATGAGCTATCCAAGTCCGAGTGGTCGAAATGGATGAAGTCGCTTGCAGAGCAGCCAGAACAGGTGGATGAACGCTTTGCTAGCTATGGCTTTAACGAGCGTGAATTGCAAAAGCATATTTCTCTGGAGAAGGTGCCATTTAATATGCCGCACTATTTGGCAACAGGTGAGTTAGTTGCTGAAGGAGAATCACTGTTAATTATAATGTATGTGCAGGAGCAGGGAGAAGCGAAGCCAACGGCTAAGCCGTATAGCTTATCGCTCTCCGCAGTGCAGCAGTAATTTGGGCATATGCGACTTTAAAGATTGCAGCCCGCCACATTTTACTGGGCTGAATCGACGATAGAATATCATAACCTAAGTGGATCAAAGTAAAAGGAGCCAGGTGAGTAACATGTTTGCATAAGTTAGATAACGCTTTTAGCAATCTAACCAGCAGGCATGATCCACCTAGCTCCTTTTTGTGCTGCTATGATAATAATAATTTCTTTTCTAGTAGCTAGGGCGATCTATCTTATAGCCCCCGACTAGTGTTACTTTGCCATTACCCACTAATATAGCCACTTCTACACACTTGGCACGACAGAACGCAGAACGGTAAGCTCGCCTTCAAGCGTGTAGTTCCCCAATGTAGCTGGCAGCAGGAAGCACTCGCCTGCCTTGATCGATTGATGTCCGCCGAACCAGCTAATTTCGCCTTCACCTTCAGCAATAACAAGAATTTCAAAGCTTTCTTCAGACGTTGTTAGGGTAGCTGATCCATCGATAATGCCTTTATCGACCTTGAAGTAAGGTGAAGTAGCAATCGTTAGCCATTGGCCTTTCACCATATCACTTGTATCGCAATATGCTGCGCCTGCTCCGTCATAAGCAATAACCGCTAATGAATCGTCAATGTGCAGCTCGCGAAGCTTGCCGTCGAAGCCAGGACGATTATAGTCATATAGACGATACGTTGTATCAGAGTTTTGCTGAATTTCTGCTACGACAACGCCTGAGCATAGAGCATGTACAGTGCCGGCAGGAATATAGAAGGCATCACCTGCTTTTACAGACACCTCCTGCAGCATATCCATAACATAGTTTCCGTTCAATGCGCGTGCAAGCTGCTCCTTCGTCACTCCATCACGTAAGCCGTAAATAATTTTCGCATCTGGCTTTGCGGATAAGATGTACCACATTTCCGTTTTACCAAGCTCGCCTTTTGGCAGCTTCTCATAATCGTCAGTTGGATGCACCTGTACAGACAAGTCATCGTTGCAGTCTAGCAGCTTAATAAGCAGCGGGAAGCGTTGGCTTTTTCCTGACAAGCCGTTTTTACCAAACCATTGCTGTCCGAATTGCTCGCGAATGACGTCTAGCCCTGTACCAGCTAGCGCGCCATTAATAACTCTCGTTATACCATTCGGATGGTCACTAATCATCCAGCCCTCGCCAATTGCACCTTCAGGTGGCGTTAAGCCAAATTGCTCAAGTGCACGACCGCCCCAGATGCGATCTTTAAATTCTGGTTGGAATTGTAGCGGGTAAGGAGCGATTTCACCTGGCTGGAATAGCTCCAAATTTTCACCGTCTGGACCGTAAAAGAAGAAATATTTTGAGCCATCTGGCAATATCGTAAGCTCTGTATCCTGAAGCTTCACATCTGGCATTTGCTGCAGGCGCTCAAATTCCGCTTCAATATCGCTAACGGTAAATGCGATATGATGTACTTTGCCTTCAGCAGGAAGTGAGTCGTTATAGCCTTGAACTAGCTCAAGCACGGTTTCATTAGAATCTGGATAAGCAAGAAAAGCTAATTTAATAATTCCATTAGAATGGGGCATTGTACGGATATGCTTTAAGCCAAGCACCCTTGTATAAAAAGCTAGAGACGTTTCAATATCCTTAACCATTATTCCGACATGCTCGATTTTTTTAATTGCCATCTGTTTCTCTCCTTTGTCCTATACAGCCTGAAGTAACCTGCTCTGTCTGACCGCTGCCACTTTAATCATTGATAAATGTTGAATAAACACTTATTTTAAATTTACTAAACTTAATCTTACATTTTTTTAACAAACAGTAAAGAGCAATTTTTTAATAAATTTTTTAAGATCGCTGTGCCTTGCGTTCAATACAGATTAAATAGGGGGCGTGTGGACGTTGCGGCTGACGATATAGGACACAATGTGCCAGCTCATTCGGCAGCTCACTTGCCCATTGCTCGACGAGATTAGCTTCACGATCGCCGCCATCATGGCCGGGATATAAGGTGCATGTAATAATTCCGCCTGGGCGAAGCAAGGATAACGCTTGCTCTAACGCCTGCAGCGTACTATCAGACTGTGTAATGATCGATTCATCACCGCCGGGGAAGTATCCCAGATTAAACATAATTGCCGCAATAGCAACTGGCTGCTCAATATAGCTTCTCATATTGGCATGACTGTCGCATATTAATTTCACCTGTCCTAGCTTGCTCTGATCTTCAAAGGAAGCCAGCCTGCGCGCGGTTTTGTCTAGCGCCTCTTGCTGAATATCAAAGGCAAGCACGGTGCCCTTTGCTCCAACGAGCTGTGCCAGCATTAGTGTATCGACGCCACCACCTGCAGTTGCATCAATTACCGTCTCACCACGCTCGACGCGTTCGCTCACCCAGCGCTGAGCCATCGTTAATACAGAATAAAAGCCCATATCTATCCTCCTGGTGTCCATAGCTTGCCTTGCCAGCTATTACGTCGCTCAAGCTCACGATCAATGCCGTTCAGCACAACCCATTTTTCTCTGCTCCACATCGGGCCGATGAGCAGCTCGCGTGGCGCGTCGCCAGTGAGTCTGGCAACAATCATCTCAGGTGGTAGCAGCTCAAGCGTATCGACAACCAGCTTGATATATTCATCTCGCTCTAAAAAGCGCAATAAGCCAGCTTCGTATTGCTTCACCATCGGCGTTTTCTTCATTAAATGAAGCAGATGAATTTTAATAGCTTGTACATCCATGTGCGCTACTTGTCGTCCTGTTTCCAGCATCATCTCATGAGATTCCTCCGGCAAGCCATAAATAATATGTGTGCATACCCGAATGTTACGCTCTCTTAAGCGGTTAACTGCATCCTCATAACAGGCAGTATCATGTGCGCGATTAATGAGCTGCGAGGTGGTTTCATGTACCGTTTGCAGGCCCATTTCCACCCACAAATACGTACGTTCATTTAACTCTGCCAAATAATCGACAACATCGTCTGGTAAGCAATCCGGCCGCGTGGCAATTGAAAGTCCAACGACGCCTGGCTGTTCAAGGATCACCTCAAAATATTCGCGCAGCGTCTCTACAGGTGCATAGGTGTTGGTATAGGCTTGGAAATAGCCGATATACTTCGCTTCCGGCCATTTCTGGTGCTGCCGATCGCGAATCGTATTGAATTGAGTGACTAGATCATCACGTCGTCTTCCTGCAAAGTCCCCTGAACCGCGAGCGCTACAGAAGGTGCAGCCGCCTTGTGCGATCGATCCATCACGATTAGGGCATGTAAAACCAGCGTCCAGCATCACTTTAAATACCTTCGAATGAAATTGCTGGCGCATTTCATAATTCCATGTATGAAATTTTTTTTCTCCCCAAATTAATGGCTCATTGGAGGAGGATTTTAGATTAATCATCTTTTACCTTCCTTTTCACAACTTCATTCCTAATTGTAACCAAAATTGAAGTGAAAAGCCACGTTTTCAATGATTAAGTTAAGGGAATGTTCGGGTTTGCGGAACGGTGAAAAAGGCGATCGTTGACTTGATAAATGTTACATGATGTGTTATATTAAAAGTGCGATAGATCAACAAACTAACCTTACATGAATATTTTGAAAACGAATCCAATTTCGCATAATTTTCTTCAATTTTCATATTCTATAAACGAGGTGATTTCAGATGGAAAAAACAAAAATTCCAAATGGTGATGAAGTGGTAACAGTTGAGCTTACGGTTAAGGAATTAATTGCTTTAACAGGAGTACGTCTATATGACAATAACTCCTCCAAGGTGTCTGCTTATAAGAAACTGAATCATACATTGGAAAAAGCTTGGAAGTCTGAAAAAAGTGACTCCGCCCTTGCTTAATCGCCGTATCGTTCACTTCTATCAGTAACATCCACATATCAAGAGCTTATTGCACTTCAGTAGTGAGGTGACAGTAGGCTCTTTTTATTTATTGCTGATCATACAAAAGACTTTACAAGGCACAAGAAGTTAGGCACAATAATATCTATTGAGAAGCAGTAATGTACTGTAATGAAGGAGACTAACTCATGCGTTTAAGAGGAAGAAAAGGAATTTTAGAAAATATTGCATCGCAAACTGATCTTGTTGTATTAGATGCATCGCAATATAAAGGAAAATGGAATCAATTTTTTGGCAATGATCGTCCGATTTATGTCGAGCTTGGAATGGGGAAAGGGCAGTTTATTAGTCAAATGAGCGTGCGTAATCCTGAAATCAACTATATCGGCGTAGACATGTACGATGAGCTGATCCGTCGTGCCAGTGAAAAAGCACGTGCCGCATGGAGTGAGAAGGGACAAGACTCACCGCCCAATCTTGCCTTGCTAAGAGCTAATATCGAAAATATCGATGAAATGTTTGATGAAAATGAATTAGAACGCATCTATCTAAACTTTAGCGACCCATGGCCGAAAAGTAAGCACGCACGTCGTCGCTTAACGCATCCTCGTTTCGTGGAGCGTTATATTCATAAATTAAATGAACGCGGAGAAATTCACTTTAAGACGGATTCTCAATCATTATTTGACTTTTCGTTGAATAGCTTTGCTGATATGGAGCTGCTTATGCGGAATATCTCGCTCAACCTGCATAAGGACGAGCCGCGTGAAGATCTCGTATTTACCGAATACGAGACAAAGTTCCACCAGTTAGGCCATCCGATTTACCGAGTTGAGGTTGTAATCGGAGAGGATGCAATCGCCCAGCATCGTGAGCAATTGAAAAGTAAATATCGTATGTAGCTCTAGCTAGAGCTGCATTAAAAAGCAAGCTAGTAACATTTCCCGCCAAAATGGTGGTGAATGGCTAGCTTGCTTTGTTTGTTTTTATGTTAGGTTGTCGCTTTTTGCAACTGCTTAGTTACCTGCAGGTGTATGCCAAAAATACTGAATCACCATCGCAGTAACAATTCCAATAAATCCTCCAGCCAGTACATCGGAAGGGTAGTGTAGTCCTAAATACATACGCGACCATCCTACTGAAATCGCAATCAATAATACGATCGGTACGACAATAATTGGGAATAACGATGCATTTAGCATGATGGGTGTAACTAATGCGAAAATTGCTGTCGTATGTCCTGAAGGAAAGGATGGATCAACGAGAGGCTTTAAGCCAATATTCACATTTGGTAATGATTGATAAGGGCGCAGCCTTTTAAATTTATGCTTTAATATTGCAACAGGAAGATGGCTTAAGGCTAAAGCAAATAAGCATTTCCATCCTACAGTTGAAATTTCATTTCGCCCAACCACAGCGATTAAGAGTGAACAGCAAATGGTGAAGGTTGCTCCACCCATATGAGTAATAAGGCTCAGCCAACGATGTAAGAAACGATATGCAAATGTATGATTAAAGCGTCGATTTAACCAAATTAACAAGCGATCTTCATGGAATCTGAGCCAATTTATCCATTTTTCCATGTATGACATCCTTCCGCTAGTCTCCGCACGATGATGTGAAAATTTAATGTATATAGTATACTATACCACTTTAACTCGTTTTATGGGTAATAGAATCATTTAATTATGGTAAAGCTAACAATAATCTAAGGGAGAATTTTGTCAACTGCTGTGAGAAACGGATGTAGGAGAAGCTACAGAAAGAAAAATAGAACAGCGCATTTAATGCAAACGCTTTTCCTGCCAATTGTGATTATTTTAGACTGTTTTCTCATTTTGACAAAGCCGAGCTTAGACCGCACAATTAACGACTATGGAAATGGTTGTGATTATGCGGAATATAGAAAAAGAACCGTATCACAGTCGCTTCACCAAAAAGAAGTAAGATGTGTTAAGGGGGCAAGGCATTATGTTTTTCACAGTGGCATTTCTTGTAGTTCAGGTTTTCTTGGCTATTATTGCGCTGTACCAGTTTGTGCTTTCTTTGTTTGGGTTTAAGAGACATAAAGCAAGACCTAAACAGAAGCCGCAAAAATCATTTGCTGTACTCGTTGCAGCTCACAATGAAGAAAAGGTAGTCGGTGCGCTTATTGAAAACTTAAAAGCGATGGATTACCCAAAGGAACTGTACGATGTGTTTGTTATTTGTGACAACTGTACGGACGCAACAGCGGATATTGTTCGACAGCATGGCGTTTATGCGTGCGAGCGATCTAATGACAAGCTGCGTGGTAAGGGTTTTGCGATCGAGTGGATGCTCAAGGAGCTTTGGGCAATGCCGCGTCAATATGATGCAGTTGTCATGTTTGACGCCGACAACTTGGTTAATGAAGATTTTTTAAGCTTAATGAATGATGATTTAAGTGCAGGTCATAAGGTCGTTCAAGGATACTTGGATACGAAGAACCCTGATGATTCATGGGTAACAGCAGCCTATGCGATCACGTATTGGTATTGCAATCGTTTATGGCAGTTATCTCGTACCAATTTGCAAATGAGTAATTTCCTCGGCGGTACAGGTATGTGCTTTGATTCTGGGCTGCTTAAGGATATGGGCTGGGGTGCAACAAGCCTTGTCGAGGACTTGGAGTTTTCAATGCGCTGCGTGCAACGCAATGTATATCCAGTACTCAATTATGACGCTAAAGTTTACGATGAAAAGCCTGTTACGTTTAAGGCTTCAGCTCGTCAGCGCCTTCGTTGGATGCAAGGGCATTTTAATGTGGCGCGCAACTATTTCTTCCCACTGCTGTGGGCCGGTATTAAAGAGCGGAATATTACAAAGCTTGACTCAGCCGTTTACTCCATATCGGTATATAATACGCTGATTGGGTTTTTACTAACGGTAATATTGTGGATCGATATGGCACTGCCAGCTGACAATGTCATTGTTTCTCTTTATAGCGCATTGCCGCCTTGGCTTGTAGCGATTATTATAATTTGCTCTGTATTGCCATTCCCGGCTGCAATGCTGATTGAAAAAGTACGTTCCTGGAAGATGTTTGCGTATTTGTTAAGCATGCCACTGTTTTTAATTTCGTGGTGGCCAATTACGTTTTATGCGTTCTTTACACAAAACAACAAGGTATGGAGTCATACAGAGCATACTCGCGTAGTACGAATTGAGGAAGTGCGCGGCAAATAGTTGTGTCATTAGGTTGACAGGGTAGAATCTGTATGGTAAAGTAACTAAGGTGTGAATAACACATTGCACAAGTAGAAGCACCCGCTTCTCACCTGCTCGGCTAGATGCTGACTGGTTCGTGATGATGTACTGCATAGTAAAACATATGATGGTATATGTTTTTATGGATACATTACGCTTATGACGATGCGGGTTCTTATAGAGCTCGCATTTTTTATTTTTATAACAATTTAGGAGGTGTAACACTATTAGCAGAGAACAACATCAAATCAATGACGACATTCGTGCAAGAGAGGTTCGTCTTGTTGGTCCAGATAGTGAACAAATCGGTATTAAACCGCTTCGTGAAGCATTACAAATGGCAGCAGAAATGAATCTTGATCTTGTAAACATTGCTCCAACTGCGAAACCGCCAGTATGCCGCATTATGGACTATGGCAAATTCCGTTATGAGCAACAGAAGAAAGAGAAGGAAGCTCGCAAAAACCAAAAAATTGTTGATGTGAAGGAAGTTTGGTTCCGCGCAAACATTGAGGAGCATGATTATCAAACTAAATTCCGCAACGTTGTCAAATTCCTTAAGGATGGAGACAAGGTGAAAGCTTCTGTTCGTTTCCGTGGTCGTGAGATTACGCATGCAGATATCGGTAAAAAGATTCTTGAACGTTTGTCATCTGAGGTTGCCGAAATATGCAATGTTGAGCGCGCTCCAAAGCTTGAAGGCCGGAGCATGATTATGATTTTGGCACCAAAAAACAACAGCTAGTTTAGCTGTTAAATCACACTTTAAGGAGGATAACTTAAATGCCTAAAATGAAAACACATAGCAGTCTTAAAGACCGCTTTAAAATTACTGGAACTGGTAAAGTGAAACGTTATAAAGCTTACAGAAACCACTTGCTTTCTCACAAGTCTGGACGCCAAAAACGTGTACTTGCTGGCCAACCATTGATGGCTGCTGGTGACGTTCGTCGTATTCAACAGCAACTTGGAAACATCTAAGTGATGTAACGATAAATTCATTATACCTACAGGAGGTTTATATTCATGGCAAGAGTTAAGGGCGGATTTGTCCGCACACGTCGTCGTAAAAGAATTCTTAAACTAGCTAAAGGCTATTTCGGTTCCAAACACCGTTTATTTAAAACTGCGAAGGAGCAAGTTGGTAAGTCTCTAATGTACGCTTACCGCGACCGTCGCAACAAAAAACGCGATTTCCGCAGATTGTGGATCGTTCGTATCAATGCAGCAGCACGCATTAACGGTCTTTCTTACAGCAAATTCATGCATGGCTTGAAACTAGCTGGCGTTGAAGTTAACCGCAAAATGCTTGCAGATCTTGCTGTAAATGATATTGCTTCTTTCAACGCACTTGCTGCAGTTGCAAAAGGCAAACTAAGCGCTTAATTTAGACTATTGTCTTAAAGGACGCTATCTGAAATGGATTGTATGGTGTAGCTAGCTACGCTATCGGTCGTTTCGGTAGCGTCTTTTTGTTACTTCATGACGCTACCAGTGATAAACAAACGTTGAATGCAAGCCACAATGAGCGCTAGAAGCAGGTGGATAGCAAGTACGCCCTTTTATAATTGACCTAGGACATACATACACTCCTGTCCGACGACAATCACATATACTGTGATATATCGTAAAGGAGGTGCGAGTAAAATTGAAAGCAATTAGTAAGTCCTCGCTTAAACAATATGTAGGTCGTTATATTCAAGTGAAGCAGGCTGATGGGACGGTTGTAAAAGGGAAGCTTGTTGCTGTAGATAATCAGCGTGTTTATATTAAACCAGTGCGTAATAAAAAAGGTAAGCCTGTAACAAGTAATTGGATTTGCGGGCTATTTTTAATTGGGATCGTCTTTGTCGGCTTGATCGCTCTTTGGGGCTGGGGCGGAGGCGGTAGGGGCTGCTACAGACCGTGCTGTGGCGCTCCTTGTGATCGCCCTTGTGGCTGTAAACGTCGACATCACCGTCGTCATAAACGCTACAGACGTTATGCTTATTAATATGGTTACGTAATAACTTATGTGCAATGTATAAATATAGGGCAGCGAAGATAAACTATAAAAGCATTGCAGTTAGCAGTTGACGTATGGATGCAATGAGCATATAATAATGAAAAAGAAACTCACTGCATAGTAGTTATTATTCAGTGTATAGTAATAATCGGCTTTGATGAGGAGAAGTGTTTAGGGCTCTACTGTTCAGAGAGTGTTGGATTAGCTGCAACCAACACCAGAATCCCTTTATGCGAGTCACCTCGGAGCCATTTTCCTGAACGGTCTTGAACCTATTAGGGGAAATCGCAAGGCAAGCGTTAAAGTGCTAAGGTATGATGAGCATTGTCATTTTAAATGCAATGATGCTTGTTGAACCTGTTAAGGTTATTTATCGAGAGGTAAATAGCGAATTTGGGTGGTACCACGGAGGATATAGTCTTTCGTCCCTGAAAACTCTATGTAGGAGTTTCAGGACGAAAGGCTTTTTTGCTTTTCGAGAGGAGGATTACTAATGGCAACAACTAATGTAATGACAAAATCAAGAGCAGAGTTAATTGAAAAGTTTTCAAAGCCAGAGGTGATTTCGGGCTCTGAAATTTTATTGCGTAGCTTACTGCTCGAAGGTGTAGATTGTGTCTTCGGTTATCCAGGTGGCGCAGTACTTTATATTTATGATGCGATGCATGATAATCCCGATTTCAATCACTTACTAACAAGACATGAGCAAGGCGCAATCCATGCGGCTGACGGTTATGCTCGTGCAAGCGGTAAAGTTGGCGTATGTATTGCAACATCGGGTCCAGGAGCAACAAACCTTGTTACAGGTATTGCTACAGCATATATGGATTCTGTACCACTCGTTGTAATTACGGGTAACGTAATGAGTACATTGATCGGTACGGATGCATTCCAAGAAGCAGATATTACCGGTATTACCATGCCAATTACAAAACATAGCTATTTAGTACGTAACGTAGAGGATCTGCCACGTGTGATCCACGAAGCATTCCATATTGCTAACACTGGTCGTAAAGGTCCAGTATTGATTGATATTCCGAAGGATGTTTCAGCGGCAAAAACATTGTTTAACCCTGTTAATGAGGTTAACATTCGCGGCTATAATCCAACAGTTAATCCTAACAAGCTACAAGTTGAACGCATGATTAGTGCTATCAAGGAAGCTAAACGTCCAATTATTCTAGCTGGTGGCGGTGTTGTATATTCTGGCGCACACGAAGAGCTACTGGAGTTTGTTGAAAAAACACAAATTCCAATTACGACGACATTGTTAGGACTAGGCGGCTTCCCAAGTGGCAACCCACTATGGCTTGGTATGCCTGGTATGCACGGTACGTATACAGCGAATACCTCCTTGCAAAAGGCGGATCTGTTAATTAATATTGGTGCTCGTTTCGACGACCGTGTTACTGGTAAGCTTGCAGGCTTTGCGCCTCATGCGAAAATCGTTCACATCGATATTGATCCTGCGGAAATCGGTAAAAACGTTCCGACAGATATTCCGATCGTTGGCGATGTAAAAGCTGCACTACAGGCTGCAAATGGAATTGCTGTTCGTGCTGATTTGGCAGATGAATGGAGAGCAGAGGTACTTGCTTCCAAAGAACAACATCCGTTCAAATATGTAGATTCAGATACAGAGCTTAAACCGCAATGGGTTATCGAAATGATTCATGAAACAACAAACGGTGATGCTATCGTTACAACAGACGTTGGTCAGCATCAAATGTGGGCTGCACAGTACTACAAATTTAACAAGCCTCGTTCTTGGGTAACATCTGGTGGTCTTGGTACAATGGGCTTCGGTTTCCCATCAGCAATTGGTGCACAAATGGCAAACCCTGATCGTCTTGTAGTATCGATTAACGGTGACGGCGGTATGCAAATGTGTGCGCAAGAGCTGGCAATCTGTGCAATTAACAACATTCCAGTTAAAGTAGTTATTTTGAATAATCAAGTGCTTGGTATGGTTCGTCAATGGCAAGAGCTTATCCATGAAAACCGTTTTAGCCATATCGACCTTGCGGGCAGCCCTGATTTCGTTAAGCTTGCTGAAGCTTACGGCGTAAAAGGCTTCCGCGCAACAAATAAGGAAGATGCTCGTCAGACGTGGGAAGAAGCAATGAATCATCCAGGTCCTGCTGTTGTTGAATTCGTTGTACGTCGTGATGAGAACGTATATCCGATGGTTGCACAAGGCAGCACAATTGACCAAATGATCATGGGGGATGCAGAATGATGAAGCATACGATCGCAGTTATTGTGAACGATCAGCCAGGCGTTCTGCAACGCGTATCTGGACTGTTCGGTAGACGTGGATTTAATATTGAAAGCATTACAGTTGGAGCTTCTGAGGAAGCTGGATTATCTCGTATGGTTATCGTCACTTCTGGCGATGACCATACGTTAGAACAAATTACAAAACAGCTTTATAAACTTATTGATGTTATTAAAGTTATTGATTTGAGTTCTAATGCAATGGTATCTCGTGAGCTAGCTCTAATTAAAATTCAAGCTGAGCCAGCGGCACGTCCAGAAATTCTTGGTGTTGTTGATACATTCCGTGCTTCTGTCGTTGATATCGCTACACATTCATTGATGGTTCAGGTTGTCGGTGATACGGACAAGATTGACGCGATGATCGAGCTGTTGAAGCCGTATGGTATTCGGGAGGTTTCGCGTACCGGGGTAACAGCACTAAACAGAGGCAACGTTAAATAGTTCGGCTTTGATAACGAAGATATGCGTTGTAGCATATTCGGCATCGAATCTAGTGTTCATCGGGAGCCTCCGTTGCTCACGTACCTAAACCGTACGCTGCGCTACTCGTTCCCTAGCTTCACGCAAGCTTCTCGGTTCTGAAAGCCGAACTTACAGTGAAGTGTTCGACTTTGATGACGATGTATCACTCTGTAGCATGTTCGACGTCGCATCTAACGTTCATCGGGGGATGCTTCCGACGTGTGTTTTCTGCGAAAACACTTTAACTCACGTACCCAAAAACGTACGCTGCGTTCCTCATTCCCTAGCTTCACGCTAGCTGCTTGGTCCTGAAAGCCGAATGTTTTAAACTTCATTAAAAGTAAGTTCAAAAGATTTGGCTTGATCGTCCAGCTTCGATGCGGTGTGTTAAGCACGGCTATGGAGTAGATGTGAATCTAGTATTACTCTCTTTGTCGAAAACGTGATAGAATAAAGTAATGCCTTTTGAACGGGAATGTAAGAGGGAGAACTGTCTCTTTCTTACATACCCGTTCAAAAGGGTCATATTAAAGGAGGCAATTATAGAAATGGCAGTTACATTGTATTATGAAAAAGACGCTGATTTCAGCGTACTAAATGGCAAAACAATTGCGGTTATCGGTTACGGTAGCCAAGGTCATGCTCAAGCTCAAAACCTTCGCGATAGCGGTGCGAAAGTTGTTATCGGTCTTCGCCCTGGTAAATCTGCAGAAGTTGCTAAAAAAGACGGCTTTGAAGTATTGACTGTTGCTGAAGCAACTAAGATTGCTGATATCGTTCAAATTCTTCTTCCAGACGAGACTCAAGCTCGCGTTTACAAAGAAGAAATCGAACCAAACCTTAAACAAGGTGCTGCTTTGATGTTCTCTCATGGCTTCAACGTACACTTTGGTCAAATCAAACCTTCTGCTGATAAAGACGTATTCCTAGTTGCACCTAAATCTCCAGGCCACATGGTTCGTCGTACTTACGAAGAAGGTTTTGGTGTTCCAGGCCTAATCGCTATTTACCAAGATGCTACTGGTAATGCAAAAGCTCTTGGTCTTGCATATGCTAAAGGTATCGGCTGTACTCGTGCGGGCGTTATCGAAACTACATTTAAAGAAGAAACTGAAACTGACTTGTTCGGTGAGCAAGCTGTTCTTTGCGGCGGTGCTACTGCACTTGTTAAAGCAGGTTTCGAAACTTTGGTTGAAGCTGGCTACGCTCCAGAAATGGCTTATTTCGAGTGCTTGCATGAGCTTAAACTTATCGTTGACTTGATGTATGAAGGTGGACTAGCTACTATGCGTGATTCCATCTCTAATACAGCTGAATACGGTGACTATGTAACTGGTCCTCGTATCGTTACTGACGAAACGAAAAAAGAAATGAAACGCGTTCTTGAAGATATCCAAGCTGGTCGTTTCGCACGTGACTTCATCCTTGAAAACCAATCTGGTTTTGCTATGATGAATGCTACTCGTCGTAACGAAGCTGCTCATCCAATCGAGCAAACAGGTAAACAACTACGCGAACTTATGCACTGGATCAAAAAATAATTCCACTGTACTTAAGTTTTAAGTGGTAAGGAACGTCTAGTGGGAGGCCTCAACTCTTCCTGCTAGACGTTTTTTCATGAATAACAGTTACATATACATGATTGAGAATAATTTTCAATAACTTTATAGTTTGCGCCTATAACGTCAATAGATTTTATATCTTGGTCAAGCGGTACTATTCAGAGTATAATGAGCTTAATATCTTGAACAGCAAATTTAATCATGCTAAGGAGTGTCAATCATGTCTGAAGTGAAAAAAATCGCCGTACTAGGCGGAGATGGAATCGGCCCAGAGGTCGTTGGAGAAGCATTAAAAGTATTGAAAAAAACAGAGGAACTGTTTGGCTATAAGTTTGAAACAGAGCATGCTTTGTTCGGTGGTATCGCAATTGATGAAAAAGGAACTCCACTTCCACAAGAAACATTGGATCTATGTCTAGCTTCTGATGCAGTATTGCTTGGTGCGGTTGGCGGTCCTAAATGGGATAGCAACCCTGCTGCATTGCGTCCTGAAACAGGTCTACTAGGCATTCGTAAAGCGCTAGGACTTTTCTCTAACATTCGTCCAGCTAACGTTTTTGATTGCTTAAAGGATGCTTCTACATTGAAACCAGAAGTTCTTGAAGGTACTGACCTAATCGTTGTTCGTGAGCTTACTGGCGGTATTTATTTTGGCGAGAAATCTCGTCGTGATACTGACAATGGTCAAGAAGCAATCGATACTTGCGTATACAATGAGAAAGAAGTTGAGCGCATCGTTCGTCAAGCATTTGATATTGCGATGACTCGCAGCAAGCGTCTTGCTTCTGTTGATAAAGCAAACGTATTGGAAACTTCTCGTCTTTGGAGAGAGGTTGTTATCCGTGTAGCGGCTGAATATCCTGAGGTTGAACTAGAGCATGTATTGGTTGACAACTGTGCAATGCAATTGCTACGTCGTCCTTCTAGCTTCGATGTTATCGTAACTGAAAATATGTTTGGTGATATCCTATCTGATGAAGCAGCTATGCTAACAGGCTCAATCGGTATGCTATCATCTGCTTCTCTTGGCGAAGGCAGCTTTGGCTTGTATGAGCCAGTACACGGCTCTGCACCAGATATCGCTGGTCAAGGCATCTCTAACCCAATCGCGACAATTCTATCTGTTGCACTAATGTTCCGTCTAACTTTCGGTTACCATGATGCTGCACAATCTATTGAGGATGCAGTTAAAGCTGTACTAGATGCTGGTCATCGTACAGGTGATATCGCTGTTGATAAGAGCACTGCAGTCGGTACAACAGCAATGGGTGATTTGATCGTTGCTGCTATGAAAAAATAAGTGAAAAATAGTAATAATGTAAAGAAAACAAGCTTCTGGCTGGCTTTAGCTATGAAGCTTGTTTTTTTATATTTGACAGTATAATACTAATTTGAGCTAGAAATACTAGTGTAAATAAAGTCTGTTCACAAAATATTTATAATTATTACAAATAAATATTCGTTATAATATTGACACTGAAATATTAGAATGATAATATTTATCAGTAGAGAAAAGAAAATAAAACCAATTGGATATGAGGAGGCAATAAATATGGCAGATCGTTTGGTAGGTCGTCAAGCACCAGATTTTACAATGGAAACAGCACTAGGTGATGGTTCTGATTTTGGTAAAGCATCACTTTCAGATTACAAAGGTAAATGGCTAGTATTGTTCTTCTACCCACTTGACTTTACATTTGTTTGCCCAACTGAAATTACAGCACTGAGCTTAGTTGCTGATCAATTTAAAGCACTTAATACTGAAGTTCTAGGTGTTTCAATTGATAGTGTTCACACTCACCGTGCATGGATCAATACACCAGTTGAAAGCAACGGTCTTGGCAAGTTGAACTTCCCTCTTGCTTCTGACATTACAAAAAGCGTTGCTAAAGATTACGGCGTACTTATTGAAGAAGAAGGCGTTGCTCTTCGCGGCCTATTCATCATCAACCCAGAAGGCGAAATCCAATATCAAGTGGTTAACCACAACAATGTTGGTCGCAGCGTAGACGAAACACTTCGCGTGCTTCAAGCTCTTCAATCTGGTGGACTTTGCCCAATCAACTGGAAACCAGGTCAAGCTAACCTACAAGTTTAATTGTAAATAAGTGCAAAGACTGTTTCTCGAAAATGTGATTTTTTTCGAGGGGCAGTCTTTTCTTATTTGCAGTAATTTGCATTATGCAATTGCACTAATGGGCTTGATTGTAAAAAAGCTATATAAGTATTTATGGAACGTATTGTTAAACTATCGTATGATGATGGAAACAACTCAGTTGTAAGAGGAGGAAAAGGAATGAGCAGCAATAACTTTATACAGGTAGCGGAAAAAGGCGATGCATTGCTATTGCCTGTAACTGTGGCTGAGCTTGAAGCATTGCAAGGCGGAGCCGTGCTAGTGCAGCCGCAAATCGATGATCAGATCAAATACATGCTAACCAACAATACATTAAGGAAAAAGAGTGGGAATGTCGCTACAATTGCTACGCTCGGCTTACTGCCGCAGCATTATGTCGTTGTTATTGTAGTAGAGGATTCAATCAGTGCATTACGAGAGGCATTTGCTTCTGCAGGGGCTAAAATCAAAGGTTTAAAGCTAGCCTCTCTAAATATTGATGTAAGCTCGGCAGCGATTGCTAACCTTTTGCAGATGATAAACGTTCGTCAAGCGGTTAAAGCGATGATCGAAGGTTTGAAGCTCGCGTTATATGAACGCCCAACCAACAAAAAAGAGAAGCAGGATTCAACTAAGCTTTCTGAAATTTCTTTTGTACTTAATGACGATCAACAAAGCGAAGTTCATCGTTTTGAACAAGCAACTATTGAAGCAGAATATATTGTAGAAAGTGTAAAGCTGGCTCGTGATCTCACGAATATGCCTGGTAATGATTTAACACCAGAACGGTTAGCGTTTTATGCAGAAGAGCTAGCCCACAAGCTGGAGCTTGATATTGAAGTGCTAGATGAGTGGAGCTGTGCTGAAGAAGGTATGGGTGGTCTGCTAGGCGTAGGTCAAGGTAGCGTTAATCCGCCTCGTATGGTTGTCATTCATTATGAAGGTGATCCTTCTTCTAATGAAAAATGGGGGCTTATCGGTAAAGGGATCACATTTGACACGGGCGGGATATCACTTAAGCCGGCAGCCAATATGGATGATATGATCTCAGATATGGGCGGTGCAGCGGCAGTGCTCGGTGCAATCCATCTCATTGCGTCAATGAAGGTAAAAGCGAATGTTGTAGCGGTTATTCCTACTGCAGAAAACATGCCATCTGATCGCGCATTAAAGCCAGGGGATATTATTAAAACGATGAGTGGGCATACTATAGAGGTAGTTAACACAGATGCGGAAGGTAGATTAGTGCTGGCTGATGGAATTACAACTGCGATTAAGCGTGGCGCGACGAAGCTTATTGACGTTGCGACATTGACTGGCGCGGTGTTAGTTGCATTGGGAACAGAAGCAACAGCAGCTGTTACAAATAACGACGAGCTATTACAGAAATTGCTTACCGCATCGGAGAAAAGCGGAGAACGTATATGGCAGCTACCAGCATATGCTGAGTATAAAAAGCTAATTGCCAGTGATGTCGCTGATATGAAAAATAGCGGTGGTCGTCATGCTGGTTCTATTACTGCTGGTTTATTCCTTGGACATTTTGTAGAGGATAAGCCGTGGGTACATTTGGACATTGCTGGAACAGCATATGTCAATAGTGCAAGAAGATGGGAACCGAAAGGTGCGACAGGTGTCATGACTCGTAGCTTATACGAGTTAATTGCCGAAAATGATTAATAATCTATCGCTCACATCAATAACTCCAAATTAATACGTGATTTCGATGAAACCGATGCTAAAAGAGCTATTGAAGCCTTTTCATTAATGTACTAGAATATAGAGAAGCTACGAAGCAACAGTTTTCGTAAGCTTCTCCTTACTAATATGTGTCATCGTACACGAAGGAAATATTATAAGCTAAAAGTGTAGAGAGGGTGGAATATACTGCAATGAGCATCCATGATGAGCGAAATTCTTCTCCTTGGAAGAGCTACTACGGGCCAAACTATGGTTATGTTCAAGAGCAATATGAGCTTTACTTACAAGACCCAAATCTGGTAGAACCTTCCGTTCGTGAGTTATTTGTTCGCTATGGTGAACCACCAAGCGAATTTGTAACTGAGGAGACTTCAGTTACAGCAAACACAGCTTCGGGAGCTCGTGCTTCCCTAGCAAGCACTAACACTCAACTAGACAACAATATGATTCAAAAGGTAGTAGCTGCACACCAATTAATGCTAAATATCCGCCGTTACGGACATCTTGGAGCAGATATTAATCCTCTTAATTTGAGTCCTGCAGCCGATACCAAGCTGCTGGAGCCAAAAACTTTTGGCTTGACGAAGCAAGATTTGGAAGCTATTCCTGCATCGTTAATCTGGAATAATGCCCCATCAGATATTTCCAATGGATGGGATGCTATTTTCCGTTTGCGCGAAATTTATGCTCGTTCAGCGGCGTATGAGTTTACACATATCCATGATGAGCAAGAGCGCGAATGGTTATTTAAACAGGCTGAATCAGGTTCTTTCCCTGCTCCATTGTCTGATCGTGAGAAGGAAGCGTTACTTGAGCGCCTAATGCAAGTAGAAATGCTTGAAACATTCATTCATAAAACATTTGTAGGTCAAAAGCGTTTCTCCATTGAAGGACTAGACATGCTAGTTCCAGTACTAGATGAAATTGTTCGTGCAGTTGCGCATGACGGCGCAAGCAATATCTTGGTAGGAATGGCGCATCGTGGTCGTCTAAATGTGCTTGCACATGTACTAGGCAAACCATACGAGCAAATTTTTAATGAGTTTTATCATGCACCGAACAAAGCTCTTGAAAGCGCAAAAGCTGTTAATTATGGTTGGACTGGCGACGTGAAATACCATCTTGGTGCTGACCGTGCCGTTCGCGAAGGTGAAACAGTTCGTGCTAATATTACGCTAGCTAACAACCCTTCACATCTTGAGTTCGTTAACTCAATTGTAGAAGGTTATACGCGCGCAGCTCAAGAGGATCGCACGCAGCCAGGTTTCCCTAAACAGGATCTTCATTCGGCGGTTACAATCTGCGTACATGGTGATGCGGCGTTTATCGGTGAAGGTATCGTAGCGGAAACGCTTAACTTCAATAATTTAGATGGTTACCGTAATGGCGGTACAATTCATATCATTGCGAACAACCGACTTGGTTTTACAACAAATAGCCAAGATTCTCGCTCAACACATTACGCGAGTGATTTAGCTAAAGGCTTCGATCTTCCGATTGTACACGTTAATGCGGATGATCCAGAGGCTTGTCTTGCTGCGGTCAGATTAGCTTGTGAATATCGTTTGCGTTTCAATAAAGGATTTGTTATTGATCTAATCGGCTATCGTCGTCATGGTCATAACGAGATGGATGATCCAGAAGGAACACAACCATTGATGTACAAAGTTATTCGCAATCATCCGACAGTGAGCACAATTTATGCGAATCAGCTAATTGAGCAAAACAAGCTTACGAAAGAGCAAGTTGAAGGCTTACGTAATAAAACTGCGGAAACATTGCAAAATGCCTACACAACAATGAAGGCTCAAGCTGATAAAAAGGGTAAGCGCGATAAATTGGATAAATCTGATGGCGTTATCGTTCCTGAGGACGTGAAAACATCAGTACCAATGGAGCAGCTTCGTGAAATTAACCTAGAGATGCTTAATCGCCCTGAGGGCTTTACAGAATACACTAAGTTGCAGCGTATATTGCAACGCAGAGCGGTTAGCCTAAATGATGGAGAAAAAGTAGATTGGGCACATGCAGAAGCACTAGCCTTCGCTACGATCCTAGCTGATGGAACGCCAATTCGTATGAGTGGTCAAGATTCCGAGCGCGGTACATTCTCACATCGTCATATCGTACTGAACGATAATGTAACAGGTCAAAAGTTCTCACCGCTTCACTATATCCCGCAAGCTAAGGCAAGCTTTGCTGTTCATAACAGCCCATTGTCTGAGACAGCTGTTCTTGGCTTCGAATATGGTTATAACGTGTTCTCTCCAGAGACATTAGTTATTTGGGAAGCACAGTTTGGTGACTTTGCTAACGTAGCTCAGGTTATCTTTGACCAATTTATTAGTGCAGGTCGTGCAAAATGGAAACAAAAATCAGGTATCGTTATGCTATTACCGCATGGTTATGAAGGGCAAGGTCCTGAACATTCTAGCGCACGCCTAGAGCGTTTCCTTCAGCTTTCAGCTGAAAATAACTGGACGGTCGCTAACTTAACAAGCGCTGCACAATACTTCCACTTGCTACGTAAGCAAGCGAAGATGCTAGGCAGCGAAAGCGTACGACCGCTAGTGATGATGGCACCGAAAAGTCTTCTTCGTAACCCACGTGTTGCATCGCATGGGATCGACTTTAGCGAAGGTTCGTTCAAGCCAGTACTTCCGCAATTTAGCTTAACTGAAGCGAAAGCGCAACGTGATAAAGTAAAACGTCTAGTGCTTGGTACAGGTAAGGTTATGGTTGATATCGAGGAAGCAATGTCTTCTAGCTCGCCTTCAGAATATGAATGGCTACGTATCGCTCGTGTTGAGCAGTTGTATCCATTCCCACAAACAGAGGTTGAGCGCTTGATTAAGCTATTCCAGAACCTTGAGGAAGTTGTTTGGGTTCAAGAGGAACCGCAAAACATGGGTTCATGGTTCTTTATGGAGCCAAGAATTCGCGCACTTGTGCCTAGCCAAGTGAAGGTTAGCTATATTGGCCGTCAAGAACGTGCAAGTACAGCAAGTGGTCATCAAGAAGTTCACGTGAGAGAGCAACAAGAAATTATTACAGCAACTTTGAATGGACAGCCATTTGAATCGAATATCGTTAGGGGGTAGCTACTAGTGGCAGAAATTATTGTACCAGAATTAGGAGAATCGATCACAGAAGGAACGATTACAAAATGGTTTGTAAAAGTTGGAGATACCGTTAATCAAGGTGATGTATTACTAGAGCTTGAAACAGATAAAGTTAATATCGAAATTAGTGCTGACAGCACTGGCGTAGTAGCAGCAATTGCTAGACAAGATGGAGAGGTTGTTAACGTTGGTGAAGCAATCGGTTCTATCTCTGAAGGAGCTTCTGCACCTGCAGCACCAGCAGCTGAAGCACCAGCGGCAGCAGCACCAGCGGCGCCAGCACAACAAGCAGCTCCAGCTCCTGTAGCACCAGCGGCTGCGGCACCAGCAGCTGTAGCGCCAGCAGCAAGCAGCGCAGCGGTTGCAGCATCTCCTGCAGCTCGTAAGCTTGCAAGAGAGCAAGGCATTGATTTGTCTCAAGTACAAAGTACAGATGCGATTGGTCGTATCTATCCAGATAATGTTCGTTCTCATAATTCGCAACCTGCACCAGCAGCGGCTCCTGCGAAAGCTGCAGCAGCACCAGCTTCTACGCCAGCAGGCAAGGAAGTAGAGCGCAAGCGTATGTCTCGTCGTAGAGCAACAATCGCTAAGCGTCTTGTCGAAGCTCAACATACTGCAGCGATGCTAACAACGTTTAACGAAGTAGATATGACAGCGATCCTTGATCTTCGTAAACGTCGTAAAAATGCATTCTTCGAGAAAAATGAAGTTAATCTAGGTTTTATGTCGTTCTTCACAAAAGCTGTAGTAGGTGCATTAAAGCAATTCCCATTGCTAAATGCTGAGATCGACGGTGAAGATATCGTAGTTAAGAAGTTCTATGATATCGGTATTGCTGTTGCAGCAAAAGAAGGACTAGTTGTACCAGTAGTTCGTGATGCGGATCGTTTGGGCTTTGCTGATATTGAGCGCAATATTGCTGAGCTAGCTAAAAAAGCTCGTTCTAACACATTAACGCTTGATGAATTGCAAGGCGGCAGCTTTACTATTACGAACGGAGGCGTATTCGGTTCATTGCTATCTACACCAATTTTGAATACACCTCAAGTAGGTATTTTGGGAATGCACAAAATCCAAATTCGTCCTGTAGCGATTGATGCAGAGCGTATGGAAAACCGTCCGATGATGTACATCGCACTTTCCTATGACCATCGTATCGTTGATGGTAGCGAAGCGGTTCGCTTCCTAGTTACTGTAAAAGAGCTATTGGAAGATCCTGAACAATTGTTGCTACAAGGTTAATTCAACGATAATTCAACTAGATATGAGCAGAGAAAAAAACCTTTCGAATTTTATAAAGTTCGAGAGGTTTTTTCTAGTTAATGGCAAATATATATTAGGTGACAGTTTGAAGGGGGTAGAAATAATGGAATTGCCGAAATATGCGTCTGAAACGAATAACGATGCTTCATTGTTAAAGCACACTTCCTTACAGCATTATCCCTATTACTACACACAAGTTTACAATCAGCCCAAAAGTAATTTAAAGTTTGAAACATTAGTTAAGGAGCAGCCTGATTTCTACTCCGTACTAATGGACCATGTTGTAGCTGGTGTATTTGTCATTCACGAGCACACCTTTATGTATGTTAACTCGTTCTTTGCTCAATTGCTTGGTTATTCTGTTCAAGAAATGATCGGTCAGCCAGTTAGCCGATTTATCGAGGAGGAAGACTGGTTACTTCCTCAATCCTTTGAAGGCGTGATTGACAGTGAGATTTCCAAACGTCAAATTTTTCGCTGGAACGGAAGACATAAAAACTCTTCAATCATTTACTTAGAAGGAAAGAGCACCTCGATTAAGCATGATGGTACCATTTGTTATCTGTCAACTGTGCAAGATGTAACGATTAAGTATGAAAAGGAACGTGAGCTGATCCGTAATGCGAAAATGTATCAGCGCATGTTAATGACCATTCCTGAACCGATCTACATAACCGTTGATTATTGTATTGTTTTTGCTAATCGCAATGGACTAGATTTACTTGGAAAGCGACATGTAAGCGGATTATCGGAGCAGTCCTTCCTTGATTATTTCGATAGTCAAAATCGTGCAGATGTCATTAAAGATTTCCAGCATGCCTTGCTGTTAGAAGAAGCAACACCATTTCGTCAGCAGCAAATGAAGATCGACAATGCTGTCATTGAGATTGAACATTCAAGTGTAAAGATCGAAAATTATATAGGACGAACGGCAATATTAACCGTCGTTCGTGATCTAACCGAGCGTCGTCAAGATGAAGAACGAATGGTTCGCTCAGAGAAGCTATCGGTAATTGGACAATTAGCTGCTGGCGTTGCCCATGAAATTCGCAACCCTTTAACAGCGTTAAAAGGCTTTACACAGCTATTACGTAATAAATATGGCGAGCATAGCTATTATTTTGATATTATGGCGAATGAAATTGATCGTATTAATTTGATCGTTAATGAGTTTATGACGTTAGCGAAGCCACATTACACTTCATTCCAATTTAATGATATTATCACAATCGTTCAAAGTGTCCTATCGATATTAGACACGCAGGCTACACTGCATGGCGTGGAATTGGATTTTCAAGCAGAGCACAATTTACCTAGCCTGTATTGCAACGAAAACCAATTAAAGCAGGTATTTATAAATGTAATAAAAAATGCGATTGAAGCGATGCAGGACGGTGGAAAGGTTACCATTGGCATACGTTTCGATTCTCAAGAGCGCATGCTGCATGTGAAAATTGCCGATCAAGGAGAGGGGATGCCTGAGCATGTACAGAAGCGAATTGGGGAACCCTTCCTAACGACGAAGGATAAAGGGACAGGCCTAGGACTTATGGTTAGCTCTCGTATCATTGAGGAGCATAAAGGAACCATGCATATTTCTAGCGTGGCAGGTGAAGGGACGTTAATTGACATCCAACTGCCGTTACATATGGATTATATGATATAAAGTGAATATTACGGTGAAAGGAAAAGTGGTGACTAGGGGCAGATAGCCCCAGTCACCACTAGCTGTTTATTGCATTAATCGATGCTGACGGCGATATTGTTCTGCTGTTAACCCCGTTGCTTGCTTGAAGGAACGAGAGAAGTGTGCTAGATGCTTGAAGCCAACCTCCATACATATCTCAGTAATACTTGCTTGACTATCAACAAGCAGCAGCTTGGCTGCATAGATGCGGCGTTCTAACAAATATTGAAAGATCGTCGTACCTGTTACCTCTTTGAACGTTTTACTTAAATAGTACTTATTCAGATGCAGATGCTCTTGTAATTGATCTAACGTTAAATCCTCAGTATAGTGCTGATCGATAAAAGTAATAATGTCCTGCGTATGGCGCTCTTGAGTCGTAGTACTGTGATGCTGGTTTTGCATCGGCTGCTGGCATTGCTCAACGATAAAGAGTAATAACTCCAGCAGCACGACATGGGCCCTTTGATAAGCAAAGGCATTTTCATTCTTCATATTGACCAACTTCTCCAGCTTATATAACAGCGCTTCACATTCCTTGCGCGCTTCCCCCTGTAACGATAGATGGACATTTTTAAGCTCAGTAAACGGCTGTAGCAGATTATCAGTGTAGCTCGGTTGAATATATTTGCTTACATATTCGGGTTCAAAATGAATAATCGTTCGTTTGTATACGTCTGTTCGTTCTAACATCGCCTTGTGCAATGTCATGCCGTGCATTAAGATGAGATCGCCAGGAGCAAGCTTGTAAATTCGATCATTAATTAAATAGCTTACATGCCCTTCATGAAAGTAATAAATCTCATAATGATAATGTGTATGATATGGTAAAAGATTAGGAACATCACAAGAATACTTAACTGTAAATGGTTCAGCAACGACAAATCCCAACCGACTCACTCCTAAGTGGTTTCATTAATCTACATACGATGTGTATAGTATACACCAATCTCGGTTAAATGACGTAGTGAAACCGTTAATTGTAGTGAAGTAAATGAGTGCAGCAAACGTTATCATTGATATATAATCGCTCATCTCATGTGCAGATTTGTAAATGAATCATATGAAACTAGCATCGTTATAAGGGGGCACCGTATACTCATGGAAACGTTTAACAGAGCAGATGGAATGAATTACGCACCGATTGGCAAGGCTTCACCAGTTGTTAAGGAAGGGGAATATTACTTTGCCGCGGTAGCACTGGATCATGGACATATTTATGGGATGTGTAACGGCTTAATTGAAGCGGGAGCGACCTTGAAATGGGTTTTTGATGCTGACGCAGAGAAAGTAGCTCAGTTCCAAAAAACATATCCACAGGTGAAAGCTGCATCCAGTTTAGAGCAAATTCTGAATGATAGTGATATTCAGCTTGTAGCAGCAGCAGCAATTCCTAATTTACGTGCTGAGCTAGGTATTACAGTTATGCAAGCGGGTAAGCATTACTTTACTGACAAAGGGCCATTTACAACGCTAGAGCAGCTTCAGCAGGTTCGTGAGGTTTACGAGCAAACAAAGCGTAAATATGCCGTGTACTATAGCGAACGAATCCATGTTGAAAGCGCAGTCTATGCGGCACAATTAATTCAGCAGGGTGCTATTGGAAGATTGGTTCAAATGATTGGCCTAGGCCCGCATCGTCTGAATGCAAGCTCGCGTCCAGATTGGTTTTTCCGTAAGGAGCAATACGGTGGAATTATTGCAGATATCGCAAGTCATCAGATTGAGCAGTTCTTATATTTCTCGGGAAATAGTAATGCACAGATCGTTAGCAGCGCTGTAGCAAACTTTAATAATAAAGAGTATCCAGAGCTAGAGGATTTCGGTGAAGTACATTTGCGCGGTGACGATGGCGCAACGGGATATATTCGCGTTGATTGGTTTACGCCAGATGGTCTACGCACATGGGGCGATGGTCGAATCGTATTACTAGGCACAGACGGGTATATTGAGCTGCGGAAATATGTAAACATCGCTACCGATGGGGGAACAGATCATGTATTCCTTGTTAACGGTGAGAAGGAACAGCATATTCAAGCAACAGGCTTAACGGGTTTCCCATACTTTGGCCAGCTCATTTTAGATACGATTCATGGAACAGAAACTTCGATGACGCAGGAGCATATCTTTACAGTTGCAGAGCTGACGCTACGAGCTCAGCAGCAGGCAGTTGTGCTTGAAGGTCAGAAGAAATAATTGAAGTTTAGGAGTGACGAATTTGAAGCAATTTTTAGATAATGACTTTTTATTGCAAAATGACACAGCAGTTCGTCTGTATCATAACTACGCGAAGGAAATGCCGATTATAGATTACCATTGCCATCTTAGTCCGCAAGAAATCTATGAAAATAAAAGCTTTGAAAATTTAACGGAAGCTTGGCTTGCAGGTGACCATTACAAGTGGAGAATTATGCGCGCTAATGGCGCCCTTGAGTCACTTGTCACAGGTGGAGAAGGTGTAAGCGACTACGAGCGCTTTGCAGCATACGCCTCTGCTTTGCCACAGGCAATCGGTAACCCGCTATACCACTGGTCGCATTTGGAATTACAACGTTATTTTGATGTGCATGAGATCATTAACGAGGATAATGCTCCGATTATATGGGAGAAGGTTAATGCCAAGCTACAAACTGGTAAGTTCCGTACTCGCGATCTTATTGCGCTATCCAATGTGAAAGTCATATGTACAACGGATGATCCGATCGATTCACTTGACTATCATAAAAAAATCCAAGAGCTTGAAGGATTTGACGTTCAAGTTTTGCCGTCCTTTCGACCGGATAAAGCGCTGGAAATTAATAAGGCAGGCTTTGTTGAATGGATTGCTAAGCTGGAGGAAGTCGTTGGTCGTAAGCTGACTAGCTATTCTAAGTTGCTGGAAGCACTTGGCGAACGCATCGCATATTTCAATGAAGTAGGCTGTAAAGTTTCTGACCATGGCATGGACTATGTGCCTTACAGCGAGGTAACAGAGCAGCAGGCTGCTGCGATTTATGAACGTAAGCTAAGTGGCGAGAGTGTCAGCTTAACAGAAGAGAAGCAGTATAAAACATACACCTTCTTATATATGGCGAGATTGTATGCGAAGCACGGCTGGATTATGCAGCTTCATATGAACCCAACTCGTAACAACAATACACGTATGTTTGCCAAATTAGGACCTGACCACGGCTATGATGCAATTAATGATGCACCAGTGGCTGGTGCGTTAAAAGGCTTGCTTGATGCATTAGAGCAGGAGGACTTGTTGCCCAAGACGATCGTCTACTCACTGAATGCTAATGATAATGATATTTTGGCAGCGTTAATCGGTTGCTATCAAGGCGGTGGAGTAGCAGGGAAAATGCAGCTCGGCTCTGCATGGTGGTTTAATGATACTAAAAAAGGTATGATCACTCAGCTTGAAAGCCTAGCTAACTTCGGCTTGCTTGGGCAATTTGTCGGCATGCTGACTGATTCAAGAAGCTTCCTAAGCTTTACTCGCCATGAGTATTTCCGCCGCATTCTGTGTAATTTGATCGGGACATGGGTAGAGCAGGGTGAGCTGCCTAATGATGAGGAACATCTTGGTAAGCTTGTGCAAAATATTTGCTATTATAATGCGAAGCGATACTTTGGATTCTAGGGCTCCGGAATGTTATGCCTTCCATCCGCTTTTTAAAACCATCTGCTACGAATAGGAATCAATAGGTAGCAGATGGTTTTAAAGGCGGACCACTCCGTTTTTCAGGCATAACATTCCTCCACGGAGTATGTTTTGGGTATGCCTCGAAGCCTTGTGATTAGTGCTAGATGGGCGGATCACTCCGTTTTTCAGGCATAACATTCCTCCGCGGAGTATGTTTTGGGTATGCCTCGAAGCCTTGTGATTAGTGCTAGATGGGCAACCACTCCGTATTTCAGGCATAACATTCCTCCGCGGAGTATGTTTTGGGTATGCCTCGAAGCCTTGTGAGTAGTTCTAGATGGGCTGACCACTCCGTATTTCAGGCATAACATTCCTCCGCGGAGTATGTTTTGGGCATCCCTAGAAGCCTTGTGAGTAGTTCTAGATGGGCTGACCACTCCGTATTTCAGGCATAACATTCCTCCGCGGAGTATGTTTTGGGTATGCCTCGAAGCCTTGTGAGTAGTTCTAGATGGGCGGACCACTCCGATTTCAGGCATAACATTCCTCCGCGCAGTGTGTTATGGGGGACTTCTCGAAGCGGTGTGGAAAGCTCGAGATGGGAGGAGCACTCCATTTTTCAGGCATAACCTTCTTCCGCGGAGTGCATTGGCCTCAACTGTAGTTGTTGTGCCCGCAAAGTAGAAAATAGCCCCTAATGGTCACCAGTGTCCATTAGGGGCTTAATGCAGAAGAGCACTCTTCTAACGGTCATCGGTGTCCGCTAGAATATCATTTTTTCTCCCACACTACATCCACACTACAATCGCAGTGCATCCACGCTACATTCGCACTACATCTACACTACATTCGTATTACTTCCACATTGCCTTCAACAGCACATCTCGCCTTAGAACATATCTCAATTAATTCCCAGACGTCGGCAATACGTAATGGAGCATCTGTGAGCCTACGATGTTGCAGAGAATACACAGAATATCGCTGTTAAACGTCATTCTTCCAAGTGTAAAAAAAGCGAGACCGCTTATGATATCAAGCATTACATAACGTTTTAATGGTTTTAGATGGATGAAGCAAGCAACATAATTTGGAACAGAGTAATTTGAAACAAGCAGAGTCACATCATCTCCCTTCAAGCTGGAAGTATTAGCAACTCATTATATGTTTAACAGCTTGCACAATATGCTGTCATGTAAATCGAACATATTACACCTAATGAGGGAGGTAAATTGGTACTACTACTAAAGTGTAAGCTGTGCTAAAACTAAACTCCTCTTGTATAGTCAGCGGTAAGTAGATATTTATAAGTAAGTGAAGCTAACATTCTCTACAGTGACGTTGAGGAATAGATCTCCTTTAATGTATCGATAAAATATTGTGCGCGTTTAGGCACGTAATGATCCTTTAGCCAAATCAAACCGATCGCTGAGGTCATTTCTGATTCCGCAAGCGGGATGATTCGAACGCGTGGATCCATAAACGAATTCATAACAGAACGAGGTAGCAATGATACGCCCATCCCTTGCGCGATTAAAGCTAGCATTAACGCAACTGATGAGCACTCGCACACAATGGTAGGCTCAAAGCCATGTTTATTGCAGGCAGCAACAACCTGCTCATGCATATGTGTTGTCTGATCGGTTTTTAACGTTAACAGTGGTAGTTCAGCAAGCTCTTCTAGCGAGAAGCTTGCCTTATCGGCATAATGCTGCCAGATGGTCGGTACAATAACGATGAACGGGTCTGACGGCAGTGGTAAGATCGTCAATTGTTTTGGTTCAGTTAATGCTTCAAACGGCAGACGAGCAAACACGACGTCAATCGCATGCTTTTCAAGCTGTTCACCTAAATAATAATGGTCGCCTTCCAAAATTTTGTAGCTGACCTGTGGATATTTTATTCGATATTGTTCTATCGCTTCGGGCAGCAGGGAGCTGCAGGAAAATACGGCTCCGATAGAAAGGACACCGCGAACGCCTTGTTCTAACTCCTTCATTTCTTCAATTGTTTCGTTAAATTGTGAAAATAACGATTCTGCTTTCTGCTTGAGATGTATGCCCGCATCGGTCAGCTTAAGTCCTTTGCCATGCCGATCAAATAGCTTAACACCAAGCTCATCCTCCATCTGCTTAAGCTGGCGGCTAAGTGGAGGCTGCTCCATATTTAACATTTTCGCAGCGCGTGTAATTTGACCTTCACGAGCGATCATCAAGAAGTATTTAAGCTGTCGCATATCCATGATAACGCTTCCTTTCAGAATTCCCATATTTAAAAGGTATAGATCTGAAATCTAATAGATATTATAAATATACGTCAAACCATGGTATCATTCAATTAACAACATTAATTTCAAGGGAGAGTCGTCTCAATGGTACAGCAAATTACAATAGAGCGTGCAGCACAATTAAAGCAAAAGCCAGATGAAACTAATTTAGGCTTTGGTCACTACTATACAGATCACATGTTTATTCTTGAATACAACGAAGGAAAAGGCTGGCATTCTGGTCGAGTAGTGCCATATCAAAATATTTCCTTAGATCCTGCTGCAAAAGTATTTCATTACGGACAAACTGTTTTTGAAGGAATGAAAGCATACCGTACGGAAGATGGAATTAAATTGTTCCGTCCTAAGAAAAACTTCGAACGTCTAAACAAATCTAATGCTCGTTTAAGTATTCCGCAAATCGATGAGGAGCTTGCTTACAAAGGACTTATTGACCTGCTTAACGTTGATCGTGATTGGGTTCCTTCAGTTGAAGGTACAAGCTTGTATATTCGTCCATTCATTATTGCGACAGAAGCACAGCTTGGAGTTAATCCATCGCTTTCTTACATGTTTATGATCATTATGTCGCCAGTTGGTGCATATTATGCTGAGGGTGTTAACCCAGTTAAAATTCACGTGGAATCTCACTTTGTTCGTGCGGTTGCTGGTGGTGTTGGTGAAGCAAAAACTGCTGGTAACTATGCTGCTGGCCTTAATGCACAAGAGGAAGCGAAGGCTCGTGGTTATTCACAAGTATTATGGCTAGATGGTGTTAACCGTAAATATATTGAAGAAGTAGGAAGCATGAACGTATTCTTCAAAATCAATGGCGTAGTTGTAACACCAATGCTTAACGGTAGTATTTTGGACGGGATTACTCGTAACTCCGTGCTTACTGTACTAAGACATTGGGGTGTGCCTGTGGAAGAGCGTCGTGTTTCGATTGATGAGCTTGTTGAAGCACATCACAACGGTACACTTGAAGAAGCTTTCGGTACAGGTACGGCTGCAGTTATTTCTCCTATTGGTGAGCTTAGCTACCACGATGAGAAATTTGTGATTAACGAAGGTAAAATTGGTGAGTTATCTGCTAAAGTTTACGAAACAATTACAGGTATTCAAAATGGTAAAATCGAAGATCCATTTGGCTGGTTAGTATCCCTTGACTAATAAATAGGGGAGTAAATCCTGTATAAAAAAGTTAGGCGACTAGGTGCTGCTCGTAGCGACAGCACCTAGTATCGCCTAACTTTTTTTGCTATAAGTGCTCAAACACTAACCTTCTAGTGCACAATCTCTACACCATCAGGAACTGTTAGCTTGCTCTGACCATCAGCATGCTCGAAGGTAATTTCTCCGACAACGGTCTGAAAGCTGAGCTTAAGACTATTTAACGAAGATGGTACATGAGGGTTAAAGCTTACCTGTGTCCAGCCTGGAGCAGCGGGCTTAATGCCGCATATTTCTTCAATAAGCAGCGGAATTGGCGCACTTGCCCATGGATGACATAAGCTAGTGTTCCACTTCAGATCTTTAGACCATGCCTCAAAGCATGTTGTTGCCCCTTCCTTAACCATCGTACTCCATGAATGTAGATCATCACTTACAATAAGCTCATATAATAGCTCATACTGCTTAGCCTCAGCTAGTGCTTTAAGAACAAAATAAGACATATAAACGCCGCAGCTTAGCCTTTTTTGTTTAATTAGATTAACGATCGAAGGAATGGCTTCCTCTGGGCAGCAGCCGAATAACAGTGGCAATACATTGGCATGCAATGATGCATGCTGTGACCCTTCAGCATCGACCATTAGCCTGCGCTTCTTGTCATAAAAGGTATTGATGAAGGATTGTTGGACTATTTGTATTAGTTCGGAGTAGGTTGTTGCTGACAAGCCTAGCTCAAGGGCGATCTCCCGCATTGTCTTCAACGCACCGTAATAATAGGCATTAATAACATTGTGACAGCCAGTAAGTCCTTGGCGCTTTAGCTCAAAGTCATAGCCATCTCGTAAATTTTCTGGCCAGTCAACCAAATTCCATTTATCATCGACTGACTGTAACAAGCCGTCCTCTCGGCAAAATGTAGTGAAGTGACTGATAATCTGCTGCGCGACTGGATACATCGCACTAACAAATTCTCTATCACCGCTCAGGCGATAATATTGCAGCAGCTGCATCGGATATTGAAGCGAGAAATCAGCAATTTCCTGCATAAAATGACCTGGAGCAACTGCCATTAAGCCCGGACAAACACGTGCGGACATTAGGGCAAAGTCCTGTAGTGCCTTGCGATACATTCTAAGATCGCCTGACACATAAGCATGTGCATGTGTAATGATCGTATTGTCGCCAAGGTATTGCCCCTTTTCTCGAGATGGACAATCAACATAATTCTCCTGCGTGCCGTATTTTAATCCATTTTTGCAAATTTCCCAGATTGAATTAAGCAGCTCATTGGAGGATTGGAACTGACAAGCTTGTTCGTTCAACGGATAATGGCGCACAATGGCTGCAAAGCTGTCTGCATCCAAGGCACCGATTGCTTCCGTTAGCACCTCGACATAACGAAATGCTTTGTAATCATATAGCTCTAGCTTCTCTCTCTCGCCTGACAGTATCCAGCGATCCTCATAGGTACAATTGCAGCGCATTTCATAGCGCACTCTTGCGTCTGCCAGCAGCTCCTCACCGCAACGAATAAGGATCTCTTGACCAGCTTGACCTGTTGCAGTCATCGTAAATTGTCCGGTTAGCTCACTGCCAAAGTCTAGCACATAGCCACCATCTATAGCTGTAACGAGCTGAGGCTTCACAGTATAGACAGAAAGCGTAGGCGTTGGCTGCTGGAATAAAATATGATCATCGGCTAGCTGTGCGCTTGCAGATAGCCAGCGGGAGTCATCAAAGCCTTTCGTGCGCCATCCTTTTTGCTTTAATCGACTGTCAATAAACTCAGAAAACTGAGTGTTATAGCCAATAATCGGTCCTGCTTTATACTCTGCAGCAGCTCTGTATTTCCAGCTGTTATCTGTTCCAAACATATAATTACCATCAATATGCAGCTCAGCAATCATCCCTTGGCGATGGTCACCACTATTGTACGAGCGGCTAATAAGGCCATGATAGTAGACATGCACGGCAATTACATTTTCCCCTTGCTGTAAATAAGGGGTGATATCATAGGTATTATAGAAGTAATGATAATAATTGGCCTGTGCTGGACCTTGTCCAACAAATTGTCCGTTGACGAACAGCTTATAGTAGTCGTCGGCAGTAATATAGAGCTGCGTTGCCTGTGGGAGCTGCTGCAGCTGAAAGCTTTTTCTAAACATAGTATGAATATTCGTTAAGTCCGCTCTATGCTGTGGCTCGGGCTTGACATCATGCTCCTTGCTATATACATCGATTGGTTTTACGAAACGAAACTGTTGCTCTGCAATCCACTTTGCCTTCCATTGATGATCCATTCCCATTTCCCCCTCATGTCACGTATTAACGTTATTTATTGTAAATGAGCATGTGTAAAGAAACTTGGACTTTTTGCCGTATTAACTAGGGAAATTGACGCTAGTTTTCGCTTTAACTAGCATGACATTTGCTATATAGTTGAAAGTATGAAGAGTTTGCTTCCAATTTTTATAGGGAGCAGTAGCTGACTTACATCTAGATAAGGAGGATGGAAATGGAGCTATATTCTAAGGAAACATATTTGGAAAGCGAAGCATTTCCATTCGCTGTATTGTTCTATGAGACGCTACCAAGTCGAGTGATGAGGCCGCATTATCATGATTTTTTTGAAATGGTTTATGTTGCAAATGGGCAAGGGGAGCATATTTATAAAGGTCGCTCCTATCCAATTCTCAAGGGAGATTTCTTTGTTATTAACCCTGGAGTAGTGCATGATTACATCGTTACTGGCGCAGAGCCTTTGGAAGTATATAATGTAATGTTTATACCTTCGCTGCTCCATGCGGAACTAGCGACATTAGCCGAGGAAGCACCATTTGTTAATTTATTTTATGTCGAACCATTTTTGCGTGAGACGAGCAGTTTTGAGTATCATTTAAAGTTGTCGCTGTATGAAGCGCAAGAGGTAAAGCAAAGAATTCATCAACTTGAGCAGGAATTTAAGCGTAAGCAGCTAGGCTATCAGCTGGTGATTAAAGCACTGCTCGTAGAACTGCTTGTATATTTAAGTCGATGCTATAAAGGGGAAAATATTCAGCGTATCTTTCATAGCGATGAGAAGAAGGCGATTATGCAGCTTTGTGATTTTATCGAGGAGCATTATGCCCATCCGATTCAGCTAGAGCAGGTTTGTCGGATGTGTGGGATGAGCCAAACGGTGTTTACGAAGAAATTTAAACAGATTGTAGGAAAAACCTTTGTTGAATATCGAAATGAGGTACGAATTAAGGCGGCGTTACAAGGGTTAAGGGAAACCGATGATAAGATCATCCACATCGCTCAGCAGGTAGGAATTCATGATTTAAGTCATTTTAATCATCTGTTTAAGCAGCATATGCAGTTAACGCCGCGACAATATCGTAATATGCATCGAGGTATATAGAAAAAAGAGCAATATCAGGAGGACAGCTATCCCCTAATATTGCTCGCGTGATACTTTGCTACAACTAAACAGCTAGATATTGAATAGCACGTTGTCTTAAAATTGCTTCCTCGTAATGTGTAGCGTTCGTATCAGGAAGAAATTTCAACTGGTGCAGAGCATTAGTGAACAGATAAATACACCGTTCGTCGCTGTTCATTGCGTTCTGCATAAGCTTAGCGACCTGCTCTGTAAGACTACTCATCGTAGATGGACCAGTGAAAGGAGATAGCTGCTGCTCCCAGCCTTGAAGATCGAAGCTTGGATCAGCATCATCAATAAAAATTTCACTCCAGCCATGTCCACGATTGCTTGAGATGCGCAAACAAACACGAAACCCGTTGGCATCTACAGCCAAAGCGGGTATAACGAATACTTCGATTCGATGAATGTGCAGAATAATTGCTTCAGGCTGCACATTTTGAAAATCATTAGATGGACAAACAGACATTGAACATCTCTCCTTTGCACGCTGACGAGGTTAGCTGCCGGGTTCGGGCTAGAGAGTAGGCCCTACGGTCATTGTTGCCAATAGACACGATTCACCCCTAAAGACTTGTGGTTCCCCCGCTTTTTACAATGAAAAATTAAGCGTATGATATTCTTATTTTAAAGCTTTCTGTTCCATTTGTAAATGAAAGCTCCTCAGCAATAAGATATACAAATCAGTGGACAAGGGGGTGCACAATTATTTTTATTTTGCGTTATTTTACAATTTCAAGTATGATGATTAGAACAGATCAGATAATAAAGACAAAGGAGCAAGTGATATGCAATCCAAAACGACACATTGTAAAATAGTCGATTGTACGATTCGTGATGGCGGTTTAGTAAATAATTGGGATTTCAGTGTTGAATTTGTTCAGCACTTATATAATAGCTTAAACGAAGCTGGCGTTGACTATATGGAAATTGGTTATAAAAACTCTCCGAAGCTGCTTAAAGGTGCAGAATCTGCAGGTCCTTGGAGATTTTTAGATGATGATTTTCTTCGCAAAGTAATTCCTAATAAAGGAAATACAAAGCTTTCCGCACTTGTAGATATCGGTCGTGTTGATGAAAATGATATTTTACCACGTAGCGAAAGCATGCTGGATCTTATCCGTGTTGCTTGCTACATTCAAGATGTAGATAAAGCGCTAGAGCTAGTGCAAATTTTCCATGATCGTGGATACGAAACAACATTAAATATTATGGCCTTATCTAACGTTATGGAAAATCAACTACATGAAGCATTTAAGCAAATTAACGAGAGCGTCGTTGATTTTGTATATATCGTTGACTCTTACGGTAGCTTAAAGCCATCGGATTTCAGCTATCTAGTTGACAAATTCCAAGAGCATTTGCCAAATAAACGTTTAGGTATCCACGCGCATAACAATCTACAGCTTGCATTTGCTAACACATTGCTAGCTGCAGGTAAAGGCGTAGAACTATTGGATGCTTCTGTTTATGGTATGGGTCGTGCAGCGGGTAACTGCAATACTGAGCTATTGGTTTCTGAATTGCAAAATACGAAATACAATGTGCGTCCAGTGCTTGATATGATTGAGAAGCATATGATTCCTATGCGTGAGAAGGTAGAGTGGGGTTATATCATTCCGTACATGATTACTGGTATTTTGGATGAGCATCCTCGTTCCGCTATGGCTTGGCGTAATACGGAGCAAAAGGATCAGTTCGTTGATTTCTACGATCAGCTGACAACTCCTGAAATGGCAAAGTAATTAATAGGTTTAATTGGATGAATGAAGGATAGTTCGCGATGAACTATCCTTTTTTATTTGCTCTCTATGTGATCTTAGTACAGCTTACCTTGACGATACAGAATGCTACAGAGTCGCATTACGGCGTGATTATAGCAGCATTGGCGCAGCTGCTGCTGCTCCTTGAAGAAGCTCGGCAGCACTTGATCGAGAGTCTCGCGCATTTGCTCATATAACAGCTCGTAAACATGAGCCTCGCTATAGTATTGCGTATCTCTGCCTTGCAGCCATTCGAAGTACGAGACGATAACACCGCCTGCGTTAGCCAATATATCTGGAATGACGACAGTATTTCTTTTTGCTAGCACATCGTCAGCTTCTCCAGTTATTGGAGCGTTGGCGCCTTCTACAATAATGGCAGCCTGCACGCGTTCGACATTGTCCTTGTGAATTTGCTCCTCTAGCGCAGCAAGAAACAGCACGTCAACCTTCTGATATAGCACAGCTTCCCGATCTAAAATTTGTGCGTCTATGCCTGCAGCTTGAAGCTGCTCCTGCGTTGTAGGCAATTCGCCTTGATTTTGCTTCGTATAAGCAAGCAACAGATCAATTGGCAAGCCATTTTCATGAAACAACGTTACGTTACGATCACTAACAGCGACAACAGAATGAGTGGAGCTTGAATCGTAAAATGCTTCCTGTGCCACGACTGATCCTACATTACCGAATCCTTGAACGGCAATCGATAGCGGTTTATTGAGATACGGCAGAAGGCTAGCTACGTATGGATTATTATATGTTTGTAATTCATTTAGGTGCGTGCCTACATAATTTTGCAGTAAATATTGCAGAACGTAATAGACACCTTTACCTGTCGCTTCACGTCTTCCCAGTGAGCCACCGAAAGCGATGCTTTTGCCTGTGAAGCTGCCTAAGTATGGTTGACCTGGATGGGTGCTTTTATATTCAGCGGTCATCCAATCCATTTCGCGCTCGCCTGTTCCCATATCTGGTGCAGGGATATCTTTATCTGGACCTAAAATATCTGTGAAATACTGTACGTATTTTTTACAGATCATGTAAAGCTCACGCTCTGAATATTGACGAGGGTTGATGACTACGCCGCCTTTTCCACCGCCAAATGGCACGTTATGCAATGCGTTTTTCAAGGTCATTAGGGCAGCAAGGTTTGTTACCTCGTCCTCGTTAACAGATTCATGGAAACGAATCCCGCCCTTGTATGGCCCTAGCGCATCATTATGCTGAATACGGTAGGCTGGAATGCGAACGACGACGCCACTATCTAGTGTGATGCGCAAAAATGCTTTATGTGTTTTATTAGGTGTAGATAGAATTGCGCCGAGCGATTGAAACGCCTGGTCTCGTTTACTGCCAGCAAGTTGTGGTAAGATAGAAGTGTTTGCTGATAATACACGTAAAGATTGTTCAACAATTGCGCTTGTTTGTCTGCCCAAAATTATTCAGCTCCTTAAACATTTTTACATGCTCTTACATAATAGGATGTACGACTACGCTGGAAAGATACTTAGAACTTGTGACTTCTTGTAAGTAATAAGAGTCTTAAGAATCTTCCGCCTTACAGCGAGTTTTAAGAAGGAAGTTAATATTGTTGCATCACACCCATCATACTTACATTTTTGGAAAATGTCTATGTTAGTAACTACAATAAGGGAGTGTGTCAGTGTGGACATTTTGGTTTATCTCGTTAAGCTGCTTATGTATTTACTGCTTGTGGTGATTTCAGGTAATGTACTGGTCAATAGTTTAATCACCTCATCAGTTAGCATTCAGCGTCGAGAAAAAATGGATAACGTCATTAATCAAGCTGTAAAGGGATTGCTGCTTGTTATTGTGCTGGGAATTTTTGTTCAGATTATAAGCTGGACACAGCAGTTAAAGCCAGAATCAGATCAGTTAATATCGTTATTTTTAGAGGGTTCAACAGGTAGAGTATGGCTTGCTTTACTGGTACTAAGCATATTGTTGACGTTGCTTAACAATAAAAACTTCACCGCTCGTATTGTACTTGTTTTAGCGATGCTGCTTGCTGAAAGCATGAACGGTCATGCAAGTGGCGATAGCATCGTCATTTTGTTTGACTTTATTCATCTAACAGCGGTATCAATCTGGGTAGGTGGAGTTATTCAGCTTTGGTGGAATTGGCGGGAGAGTAAGGAGTTGGCTATTTCCTTTATCGGAAAATTTTCTAAATTACTTTGGTTAACGATTGGGCTAGTTAGCATAAGCGGGATATTGATGACGCTGAACATTTTACCAAGCTGGAGTTATTTATTGTATACGAGCTGGGGACAAATACTGCTCGTAAAAATAGCTGCCGTACTAATTACGCTGTGGCTTGGCTATAAGGCAAAGGTCAAAATTAGTGCTTCTGCTGATGAGAACAGTGGAAAGAATGGAAAGACTTCGTTTCGACCTGTTATTGCGGAATATAGCGTGCTAGTCGTCGTTATTGCATTTGCCACAGTAGTTGGCTTGCTTAATCCAGAGCCTAGCGGAGATAAGGCGCTTAATCATCATGAGATGGGAGAAGAACTGCATTTCACCTTTAAGCTTTATCCTAATGCACCTGGTCCGAATAAATTAAGCCTGAGCTTATGGACACTGGAAGAGGAAGGGGAAGTTGATTCAGTTGAGCTTGCACTTCAGGCTACTGACAAGCAGAAGGCGATGCCTAAAGTTGTTGGGCTAGAGGCAGCACAATTGGATACAGAGTTTGAATTCCCTGGCTTTATCGAATCTCAATTCACTTTAGAAGAGCTGAAATTACCGTATCCATCGACATGGCAAGCGTTAGTTACGATTACATTTGCGGATGGTGGGGAGAGAGAGTTCAGCTTCCAGTTTGAAAATTAATGTCGGTTTATCGTGGAATTACACAAGCTTTGTAATAGATGGTTGCGTGAAAAGCTGCTTTTGCATATAATTATAGTCATACTGTAAAATTTCACATTGTAATGCGATGAAGGAGACAAGTACGCATATCCACTATACAGGGATAAGCAGCCGTAGATTGAGAGCTGCTTAATAGTTAAGGGCTGCGGAAATTCACTCCAGAGCATGAGCTTGAACCTTCTGCCATGGCGGAAGCAATAGAGCGTCACGTTTTCCCTACGATACAGGGGATCTGAGAGTCGAGTATGGCGGTTTCGTTACATATCGCAGCCAAATGCTAGATCGACTGAATTAGGGTGGTACCGCGGTCATTTTCCGTCCCTTAGGGGAGCAGAAAATGGCCTTTTTTAATGTAGTTTAAAAAGTGGACTTTGATGACGATGTATCGCGTTGTAGCGAGCTCGACGTCGAATATGAAGCTCAGCCGAAATTTCCGGTGCTCACGTAGGTCTATCTACGCTGCGCTCCTCAATTTCTAGCTTTGCCTCATCTTCTCGGTCCTGAAACCCCTACTTTTTAAACCTTGATTGGAAGGGAAGTTTAAAAAGCAGGACTTTGATGACGATGAATCGAGTTGTAGCGAATTCGACGTCGCATCTAGCGTTCACCGGGAGCCTGCGGTGCTCACGTACCCACAACGTACGCTGTGCTCCTCGTTCCCTAGCTTCACGCTAGCTGCTTGGTCCTGAAAGCCCTATTTTTTAAACCTTTATTGAAATGTAGTTTGAAAAGTGGACTTTGATGACGATTACTTTAGGTTTGGATCACTCAAAGTTGCTGTTTGACCGCTAGCGAAAGCTGGTACTTGCGTACCTCTTCGTACGCTGCGCTACTTGCTTTCTATATAACGGTCAAACGGATTTGATTCACTACCGTAAGACATGCGGAGCTTCACCATTCTCTATTCGCGACCTTATTCCGTAGGAATACCCGAGCAATAGAGAATGGTGAACGCAGCAGAAAGCCCTACTTTTTAAACTTTTATTGAAATGTATATGGAGGCGAATACGATGAAAGAAAAATTAGAAGCTTTGCGTACAGAAGCACTGGCGGCATTAAGCAATGTTCAGGATGCCTCTGCACTGCAAGAGCTGCGCGTAAAGTACCTAGGTAAAAAGGGTGCGCTAACTGAAGTGTTGCGCGGAATGGGCGCACTAAGCGCTGAGGAAAGACCAATTATCGGTCAAGTAGTAAACGAGGTTCGTGGAGCTATTGAAGAAGTAATCGAGCAAAAGCAAGCTCAAATTCAAGCTGAAGAAACGAACAAACGACTTCGTGAAGAAACAGTGGATGTAACTTTGCCAGGGCGTCAGCTGCCAACGGGTGCAATTCATCCGCTTAATAAAGTAGCACAAGAAATTGAAGATATTTTTATCGGTCTTGGCTACTCTGTTGCTGAAGGTCCAGAGGTAGAGACGGATTATTATAACTTTGAGGCATTGAACTTGCCGAAGGATCACCCTGCGCGCGATATGCAGGATACGTTTTATATTACGGAAGAGATTTTGATGCGTACGCAAACCTCTCCTGTACAGGTTCGTACGATGCAAGCTAATCGCGGTGAAACGCCGATTCGTGTCATTTGCCCGGGTAAAGTTTATCGTCGTGATGATGACGATGCAACGCATTCCTTCCAATTTAACCAAGTGGAAGGGCTTGTTATCGGCAAAAACATCCGCATGAGTGACCTTAAAGGCACATTGCTGCAATTTGCTCAGCAAATGTTCGGCGAGCATACACAAATTCGTCTTCGCCCGAGCTTTTTCCCATTTACAGAGCCTAGTGCTGAGGTTGACGTAACTTGTGCACAATGCGGAGGCTGCGGTTGCCGTATGTGTAAAGGCACAGGCTGGCTTGAAATTCTAGGATGCGGTATGGTACATCCACGCGTGCTTGAGATGGGTGGCTATGATCCAGAGGAAGTAACAGGATTCGCATTTGGTATGGGTATCGAGCGTATTGCTTTGCTTAAATATGGAATTGACGATATTCGTCATTTCTACACAAATGATACTCGCTTCCTAAATCAATTTGCACGAATGTAAGTAAGACAGTGAATGGACTGGAATAGCCTAGAAAAGTTTTAGAAGGGAAGAAGATTAATGAAGGTTTCATATAAATGGCTTCAGCAATATGTTGATTTGTCTGGCATCTCTGCTACAGAGCTAGCTGAAAAAATGACTAGAGGCGGTATCGAGATCGATATTGTAGAGGCTAGAAATAAAGGCGTATCGGGTGTCGTAGTTGGCTACGTTAAGCATAAGGAAAAGCATCCTGATGCCGACAAGCTTAATGTATGTAAAGTTGATGTAGGTACTGGCGAGGAGCTACAAATCGTATGTGGTGCGCCAAATGTGGATGCAGGACAGCATGTGCCAGTTGCAGTTATTGGTGCAAAGCTGCCAGGTGATTTCAAAATTAAACGTGCAAAGCTGCGCGGCGTAGAATCTCAAGGGATGATTTGCTCTGCGAAGGAGTTAGGTCTTAACGACAAGCTATTGCCGAAAGAGCAGCAAGAAGGCATCCTAGTATTGCCATCTACCCTTGCTCTTGGAACGCCAATTGAAGAGGTACTTGAGCTGGATGATGAAGTGCTAGAGCTAGATTTAACACCTAACCGCTCTGATGCACTGAGTATGCTTGGTGTAGCGTATGAGGTTGCAGCACTAACAGGTCGTGAAGTAAAGCTTCCAGAACCGCATATTGCAGACACAACTGAGCAAGCTAGCAACCATATTTCCGTTAAGATTCAAAACGAAGAGCTATGTAGTCATTATTCTGCTCGTTACATTAAAGGTGTAAAGGTTGCTCCTTCACCGCTTTGGCTGCAAAACAAGCTGATTGCAGCGGGCATTCGTCCGATAAACAACATTGTCGACGTGACGAATTTCGTAATGCTAGAATACGGTCAACCACTTCATGCATTTGATGGCGATAAAATCCCTGGAGGACAAATTATCGTTCGTTCTGCAGCAGCGGCAGAAGTATTGGTTACACTTGATGATCAAGAGCGTAAGCTTGAGCCGCATATGTTAGTAATTGCTGACCAAAGCTCACCAATCGCGCTTGCTGGTGTGATGGGTGGAGCTAGTACTGAGGTTTCTTCAGATACAGTTAATATCATTTTGGAATCTGCACGCTTTGCAGGGGGCTCTGTTCGTAAAACTTCTCGTGAGCTAGGCTTGCGTTCAGAATCTAGCTTGCGCTTCGAAAAAGAAGTGGACCCAGGTCGCGTTATTCCAGCATTAAACCGTGCGGCAGCGTTAATAGCTGAACTAGGTGAAGGCTTAGTGCTTGAAGGCGTAGTTGAGCAGGTTGTTGCTCCGGCTGAGCCTAAAAAGATTGTCGTTTCCTTAGAAAAAATTAATACAGTGCTTGGTACAAGTCTTTCTGGGCTTGAGGTTCGCACAATTCTTTCACGTTTAGGCTTCGTTTATGAGGTTAAAGACGGTGAGGTTTATACAGTTACAGCGCCAACTCGTCGTGGCGATCTACTGTATGCGGTTGATGTTATTGAAGAAATCGCACGTATTTATGGCTATGACAACATTCCAACGACACCTATTTATGGAGAAGTGATTCCAGGTGCGTTGACTAAGCCTCAAAGTATTCGTCGTGAACTTCGTAAGCGTCTATCTGATGCTGGGCTTCTTGAAGTGATTAGCTACTCCTTCACGAGTGGAAAGCATACAACATTATTTCCTGAGCTAGCACCAGATACGAAGGCGATTAAGCTGTTAATGCCGATGAGCGAAGATCGCAGCGTGTTGCGTACAACGCTTATTGCGCAGTTGATCGATATCGCTACCTATAATCGCAATCGCAAAAATGAATCGCTTGGTATTTTTGAGCTTGGCTCAGTATTCCATACGAATGAAGCAGAATTAACGTCGTTGCCGGAAGAAAAGCATCGTTTTGCAGTGCTGTTGACTGGTGAGCGTGTAGCAACTGGCTGGAATCAGAAGGCTGTTGCTTATGATTTCTATGATGCGAAGGGTATCGTTGAAACGATTGCTTCGGCACTTGGAGTAAGTGAACTAATTAGCTACGAAGCAGCTCAGCCTGAATCGTTCCACCCAGGACGTACAGCAGCGATTGTATTGAATGCAGGTGAGAAGCAAGTGCTTGGTTACGTTGGACAATTGCATCCAGAATTGCAGCGTTCAGCTGATCTGCAAGACACATACGTTGTTGAGCTTGATCTTGCGCCGTTATATGAGCTTGCAAGCAGCGATATTGTTTACAAAACATTGCCGCGCTACCCAGCAATTACGCGCGATATTGCAGTTGTCGTAGCACAAGATGTTCAAGTTGGCGATATGCTGTCAGCGATCTCAAGTGTTGCTGGTGAACTGCTTGAATCCGTTCAAGTCTTTGACGTATATACCGGTGAACGCCTTGGTGCAGATAAAAAGAGCGTTGCTATTTCTTTAGTTTACCGTCACAAAGAGCGTACTTTAACTGACGAAGAAGTTACTTCTGTTCATGAGACTGTTGTTTCTACATTAGAGGAATCTTTTAAAGCAGAATTGCGTAAGTAGGCAGGAAACTCTTTAAGCCACATCGAATAAGTTTCTAAGAAACTTAGGTGTGGCTTTTTTTGTTGTGCGCCTAGAGTGGAACAGAAGGAATGGGAGGTATATAGCGTGGATACAGAACACATCGTAGTAAACGTTGATATATATGGCAGCCAGTATAAATTAAAAGGACATTCAAACGTAGAATATATGAAGTCGATCGCAGCAGCGATTGATGAAAGCATGCATAAGCTTGCTAAAAGCTTCCCCATTCTCGATACTCATAGATTAGCGGTGCTTGCCGCAGTTCAAATAACGGAGGAGGCTTATCGCCTACGCCGTGAAAACAGTAGATTGCAGGCTGAAGAAGCTCGGCTGCATGCAACCGAGGGGCAGCTACAATTTGAAAAAGAAAAATTGAAAGAGCTTAATTCTCAGTATGAGCAATATAAGCTGCAAATGGCCCAAGAGCTTGAACAGCTTGAGAGTTTATATAAAGAGCAGTTAGAGCAGGAAACAGGAGCATTACAATCTAAACTCGAAGAGCAATCGAAACAATTTGATAGCGAGCGAGTAAAGCTAGTTGCTGAGGGAGAAGCGGAGCGTGAGCAGCTTGTTCAATCGCACGCAGCTGAGCTGCAAGCCATCATTAAACAGTCTACTAAGCTTCAGCAAGCGTTAGAGCAAAGCATTGTTGAGCTGAAGGCAGAGCATGAGCAGCAGCTCATTCAACTACAGAAGCAATATGAGGAAGATAAACGAATTGCGCTAGTTAACCAAAAAAGTAAGTTTGAAGCAGAGCTAGCTAAGCAAAAAACAGAACATGAAACTTTAGTTAATGATAAATTAGAGCTAGAAAAGCAATATGCTTCTGAGCGTGAGCAGCTACAGGAGCAATTGCAGCTAGCAGAGCTTCAATTAGCAGATCGGGAGATCGTTCACAACCAGCAGCTTGAAGCACTTAAGCAACAGACTGAGCAGCAGGTTCAACAGCTTCATGAGCTGCATTCCGCTGAATTAGAGCAAATTTCAGCGAAATTAGAGCATTCTGAAGCCGCGCTTGCTGAGGAGCAGCAGCGTTGGTTAAAAGAAAAGGATGGGCTCGAGGGGCAAATTGCTAGCTTAAGAGAGCAGCTTACACAAGCTACGGAACGATTTGAGCTGCGGTTGTCACAAGCAGATGAGCAAATATTGTTAGCGTTAGAGCAGGAGGAAGCGCTTCGAGCTGATCTTAATGAGGCAGCACGCGCTTATGCGGAATTAGAGGAAGCACGTAAGCAATTAATTGATCAGCACGCTGAGGAAATTCATCAGCTTAAGGAACAGCTTCAAACGACGCACGCGGATGAGCTAGATCAGCTTCAAGCAAAGCATGCAGATGAGCTTGAGCTTCTTAAACTGCAATTACAGAGTGAGCATTCTACTCAGCTAGAATTAGCTACTCAGGAGCTTACTCAGCAGCATGAGACGGAATTAGCAGAGGCGCTTGATTCTCTTCGTCAGCAGCAGCATATCGAGCTGGAGCAGCGACAGCAATCATTGCAGTCGAAGCATGAGCAGCAATGCGCTGAGCTTCAGCAGCAACTGCAAGCTCTTCAAGAAAGCTACGAAGCTTCACAGCTGCATGAGCTGGAGCTAATGGCCGAGCAGGAAAGGCTACTTGAAGCAGAGCGACAATTGAAGCAGCAGCATCAATCACAATTAGAGGAATTACGTAATTCGTTAACTATACGACACAGCGCTGAATTAACTGAGGTTCAGCAGCAGCTACAAAGTAAATATGAGCAGCAACTGAGTGAGCTACGTCAGCAGCTTGAGGGAGAACATGAGCAGCAGCTGTCTGAGCTACGTCAGCAGCTTGAGGGAGAACATGAACAGCAGCTGTCTGAGCTACGTCAGCAGCTTGAGGGAGAACATGAGCAGCAGCTGATTGAGCTACGTCAGCAGCTTGAAGCTGAGCATGTACATAGACTTGCAGAGGCTAAGCAGCAGTTGCAGCAGGAGCATGATGCAGAGCGAGCGGAGCTTTCTCAGCAATTGCATGCATTGCAAGATAACTATGAAAGCTCGCAGCTACGTGAATTAGAGCTAATTGAAGCGCAGGAGCAATTGCAGGCGCAGCATGATCGTACTGTAACAGAAGTGCGCCAGCAGCTGCAAAATGAACAGGAAGAGATGCTTGCCGAAGTGCGTCAGCAGTTAAGCAGTGAGCACGAATCCCAACTATTACAAGTTCGTCAGCAGTTGTCTGGGGAGCATGAAGCTGAGCTAGCTGAGGTGCGCCAGCAACTAAACAGCGAGCGCGAAGCTGAACTGGAACAATTACGCCATCAATTGCAGGCTCAGCACGAATCCCAGCTTACTGAGCTACGCCAGCAGCTCCAATCACAGCATGAGCGTGTTCTTGCAGAGCTACGACAGCAAATGCAAGCTCAGCATGCGGCTGAGCTGGATAGGCTGCAGCAGCAAGTGCAGAAAATGCATGATGATAATGAGCTATTGCAGCTGCGTGAGCTTGAACTGCTGGAGGCACAAGATCAGCTTACAGCAACACAGCAACAGAGTGCTCAAGCTCATCAAACAGAGCTTTCACGATTACAGGAGCAGTTGCAAAGCACTCAGGCTGAGAATGAGCAACAGTTGGCAGAGCTACGCGAGCAGCTTCAACAGGCTCATGAATCTCAAGTTGCCGAGCTGCGTGGTCAACTGCAGCAGACAGAGCGAGGCTATGAATCTCAAGTAGCAGAGCTACGTGGTCAATTGCAGCAAGCTCAACAATCCTATGAGGGACAGGTCGCAGAGCTGCGCGAGAAATTACAGCATACAGAGCAGCAGCATAGTCAAGAGCTAGGTAATATCCAAGAGCAATTACGAGCAATTCTTGATGAAAATGAGCTGTTACAGCTACGTGAGCTAGAGCTGCTAGAAGCACAAGAGCAGCTTACTAATAAGCAACAGCAGCTTCAGCAATTATCTACAGAGCGTGAAAATGAGCTGCAGAAGCAAAAGTCTGAATTAACTGCCGTATCAGAGCGCTATGCATCTGCCCAAGTTCAAATAGAAAGCTTACAGCAGGAAATGCTTGAAGAAGGCTTGAAGCTGCTGGCAGCCGAAGAGCAGGAAGAAGGGCTTAAGCAAGAGCTGGCTCAGTTGCGTCAGCAACAGGAGCGAGCAGTTAAGCAATATGAGCAGCTTCAACAGCTACATGAGCAAAAGCTTGCTGAATACGAGGCGGAGTTAACTGCGCTTAAGCAAAGCAGTGAGCAAAAGCTGAAAGAGCAGCAGGTAATCTTTGATAATGAGCAGCAATTAACGATGCAGCTAATTGAAGAGCTAGAAAGCAACGTGAAAGAGCAAGAGCGCAGAGCTAGTCTGCTAGCAAGTAAAGCGTCTGAGCTAGAGGCTAAGCTAATAGAGCAGTCCGCTGAACAGGAACAGCTCTCTAACAGCAATCAACAATTACAAGCTCAGCTAGCTTCTGTAACTGAGCAGTACAAGCAAGCGGAAGAGAAGCTGCGTACGATATTAGATCAAAAAGATAAGCTTGAGCAGGAAAGTCACGTTTATCTCGAGCTGCAACAAGAGCTAGAGCAAAGTCTGTCGCAGCAACGCGAAGAACGACATCGACTAGAGGAGCAGTATAAAGCCGAGCTAGCTAATATTGAGAAGCAGCTGCAAGAAGCATTAACTAAGGTAGAGCAGCTAGAAAGCAAGAGAGTAGAGGATGCTGCAAAAGCAGAAGAGCTTCTGCAATATTTAGAGATGCAAGCAGCACAAGAACGTTTAGCAATAAATCAGAACATTGTTGCCCAAGAAAAGATCTCAGAGCTAGAAAAGAGTTTGCAGGATGTACAGCAGCTTAATAGTGAGCAGAAGCTAGCATTAGAGCAGCTGGATGAAGAATTACGTTCATTGCAGCGTCAAGCTAAGGAATACGAACAACAGACAGCGATCTATGAACAACAGCTGATTGCGATGCAGGAAGCTGCTGCTTCCGTACAATTGGAGTTACCAATAGTGGATATTGAGCAACTGCAAGAGCTTGAACAAGAGCTGCGACATGTGAAGGAGCAGCATGAGTTGTTGAAACGTGAGTATACGAAGCTGCAGACGGAATACAATGAATGGATTGAGCTTATCGAGCAAAGCTAAATAAAAAATAAACGCTCTGTACAGGTAGTGACCTGTTCAGAGCGTTTATTTTTATCCAACAACGACAAGCTTAGTAGTCATATCACGATGACCTCCGCCGCATGGAACGGAGCAACGAATCACATATGTGCCGGGCTCAGTAATTGTAACTGCCGTTGCATCCTTAACGATGCTGTTGTATTGTGTTCCGACGATTTCAATACCATGGACACCTTCAACGGAATTGACTGTAACTGACACTTCTTCGCCAGCACGAATTGCATAATATTCTTGATCGAATTTCCAGTTGGATGCAACAATTTCTAAATCACCTGATGCGATCTCATCCTCAGATACATTGATTGGTGGTTCAACTTTATTAGAAGAGCCTCCATTGCTTGTACCACAAGCGATAAGAATCGTCATTAATGCAAACGTCAATAATAGAACTAACCATTTTTTCATACAATAACCCCTTTTGTTGTATACTCTCTAAGATTGTATACTATTCTTATGAGAAATTCAGCGAACAACCTATGACAAAGTGATGAACTTTGTCCATAATTTGCAAATATGAAAAAGAGGCAAGCAAGAAAGCCAAGTTGACTTCTTGTTACCTCCATGTGGGGTTGCTTACAGTTAATCGTACACATTAACTCATAATGCTAATTACTTTTTGCGGTCTGCAGCTTCGTACGGATTACCGATCGGAATAAACAAATCAATAATTCCGATCACTAATGCGGCAAGAATTGCCCCCAGAATGGTAACGTCTACGCCGCCAACGATGAATTGAGCAATCCAGATTACGAGCGCACTAATTAGAAATCCGACAATACCACGGCCAAACGGTGTGACCTTTTTACCAAATACCCCTTCAACAATCCAGCCTAATGCTGCGATAACAAGGGCTAGTACTAAAGCGCTCCAAAAGCCGCCTACTGAGAATTGAGGAACGAGCCAGCCCACTAGCATAAGCACTAAAGCTGAAACGATAAATCGAACAACATGTCCTAGAAAGTTCATACAATTACCTCCATGACGTTATTGTAGTACATCAAATTGTACTGAAAATCTACATTCAGTATTGCCAAACCGCAAAATTATATGTATGGGATAGTACAAGATGTTGAACTTTAAGCTATAATAGTAAGGATGATGGACTTTGATGACGATGTATATCGCGCTGTAGCGAACTCGACGTCGCATCTGAAGCTCAGCCGAAATTTGCGGTGCTCACGTAGGTCTATCTACGCTACGCTCCTCAATTTCTAAGCTTCGCATCAGCTGCTCGGTCCTGAAAGTCCATCGAGCTGGACTTTGATGACGATGTATCGCGTTGTAGCGAACTCGACGTCGCATTTTGAACGCTAGCGAAAGCTCCATTGCTCACGTACCAATAACGTACGTTGCGCTATTCGCTCTCTGACTAGCGGTCAAACTGCTCGGTCCTGAAAGTCCATCGAGATGGACTTTGATGACGGTGTATCGCGCTGTAGCGAACTCGACGTCGCATCTGAAGCTCAGCCGAAATTTGCGGTGCTCACGTAGGTCTATCTACGCTGCGCTCCTCAATTTCTAAGCTTCGCATCAGCTGCTCGGTCCTGAAAGTCCATC
>Ga0182739_1000263_pt1 | contig 84881 bp, 73 predicted proteins | sample eDN5th30CBELigBY_FD_128873 | JGI IMG/M metagenome (GOLD analysis project Ga0182739, IMG submission 128873) | Enriched backyard soil microbial communities from Emeryville, California, USA - eDNA 5th pass 30_C BE-Lig BY (version 2) (version 2) | ecosystem: Environmental > Terrestrial > Soil >...
ATTAAATGGCAGGACAAGCATGCTAGACAGCTCGTAATGCTGTCCGCTGGCGAATTCAAACAGCTTTACGGCGACGGTTCCCGCATAGGAGACATGCCCAATTGTCAGTTGAACACAGTAATCCTTATTGCTTATTTGATAGAAATCCCATTCCTTTATGCGCCATGGCGCTGCTTTTATTCGGTTTCTGGAATAGGTCAGCAATGACTTAGTAGAATATCCGCTTTGGCTTAATATGCCATCATTAAGGAGAAGCTCACCTGGTTCTTGAATTCGGTGTTGCATATGAATACCTCCTCGATCCCTCAGCAATTAGTTTCTATCCTGCAGCCTGGCCTTCGAGCGCCTGCTTGCTGGAATCAATGGAAGCAGCGTTAACAGTGTTAAGAAAGCTGCAATGGTAAACAGTAACTCGGTCGGCACCATTCCGGCTACACCGTCAATGTCCATATAAATGCCGTGCTTATTAATAATATAATTGGCGATTAACGGACCAATGACCATTGGAAAACAAACTATAAACACCATTCTCACGCCTTCGAACTGGCCGCGCTGGTTTTCAGGAAACAAATTTTTCACCCAGGCTGTAGTCGTCTGAACCACCAGCACATAACCAACGCCAACGCCAAACGTCCCTAGCAGCAATACTATAAAATGCGAGGAAAAGGAAAACAGCATCAGCCCAACAAAATTTGACGCTACGGCAATTAGAATAACCGGCGCCATCTTCTGCCTATTAATCAGTTTAGCGACCGGAATGGTTAACAGCACAGCGCCAACTAAACCTATTGCTTGAATAGCGCCCGACATGGCATAGCTTATTTTCAAATAGTTGTTCAGATAGATCGTAATGTAAGGAAAATAAACATTCATTGCAATAAAGTACAATGCTCCGATGATTAATACCCAGAACAGTTCCTTATTGTCGATGACGGTCTTAACTCGGAAAACCTCTCCAAACTGCCGCCAGTAGCCGCCGCGGCTGCGTCTTGGCTTTAGATCCGGCGAATCCTTAAGGACGAACAACGTAAATACCCCGATCGCGGACACGATAGTGCCCATAATAATAAAGAATGCGAAGAAATCAAGCGTATCAATAATGATGCCCGATACAACTGCGCCAAAAATAGTCGCCAGCACCGGCATAGCCGCGAATGCAGCGCCTAGCTTACCGCGATTATGTACATTCGTAATATCGGTCGTCCAAGGATTATAGCCCGCATCGTAGCCCGCTGAACCAAAAAAGCTCATAATCGCGTCTGCTGCAACGATGACGACGATAATGACGAGCAACGGACTTTTAGGAAGGAACTCTGTCGCGCCAAACACAATCGTAAATATTCCCCATAAAATATAGCCAAAGGCGATATATGGCTTTCGCCTCCCCGCGCGGTCCCCCCAAGTTCCGATTAGAAATGCGGTGAATGTCGATACAATGGCGCTCGTGCCGACCATCCAAGAAATAATAGAAGGGTCCTTAGCGATTTTGTCATAGACGAAAGTATTAAACCATGAATTTTCAATATTCCAGCAGATTTGACCTGCCATTCCGAGTATCCATATTAATGCCCAATTTTTTCGTGAAATGCCGTCCTTGTTATTCATGACCTTTCCCCCTATTTAAGCTATCCCGTTATTCCTTCACTACTGCAGTGCGAGCAGCTGCTTATGAATGATGACAGCTTGTTGCTGGTCCAGCTTAATCATTTCTCGATCATAGGTCATGACACCGTTAATCTCCGTTTCTACATCGGTTAACTGCGTGTAGACGGCGGCAGATACGCCTTTTGCAATTAAAGGCTTTAGCTGCTCCAGCATTAGCTTTCGATAGGCATTATTAAAGCCTTCTCTAGTCTTGCAGCGCTTATAGCCAAATCCCTTACCCTCCAGCCACAAATGCCCATCCTCCTTCAGGCTGTAACCGCCAAATTCCGAAATAACGATTACCCTATCCTTGATTCGTTTCACTCGAGGCATGCGCAGTCGGCGAAAATAAGTATGGTCACTCTTCATATCGCCCGCACCTTGATCATGCCAGCCGCTTGCATGGTCAACCAGCCTGCTCGGGTCCAGCTGTTTCACCCATTGAGCGATCTCAGCTGCATCGAATTGTCCCCATGCTTCATTGAACGGCACCCAGACTGCAATACAAGGCACGTTATACAGCGCTTCAATCATTTCCTCCAGCTCTTGCTTGAACTGCTCCCTGTTGTGCTCGCTGTCCCGTCCCATAACTTTATAGGTGCTGCGGTCATCCACTATGACAGCGCTTGCAAAATTAGGGAGGAATAGATGATGATAATTGTTCCATCCCGCTCCGCCATTAATCATGTCTTGCCAGACGATCATTCCTAACTGATCGCAATGCATATACCAGCGGGCCGGTTCTATTTTAATATGCTTGCGGATCATATTGTAGCCAAGATCTTTTGCTGCCTGAATGTCAAAAGCAAGCGCTTCGTCCGTAGGAGCTGTATATAAGCCGTCCGGCCAATAACCCTGATCCAATATGCCATTATGGAATATCGGCTGATGATTGAGACAAAGCCTCTTAACTCCATGCTGATCCTTTTCAATCGTAAAGGCTCTCATCGCAAAATAACTGTTCACACGGTCAAGCTCATGCTCCCATTCAAATAATACGATCGTCAAGTCATAAAGATGAGGCGTATCCGGGGTCCATAGCTGAGGATCTTTAATAGGCAGCAGCAGCTCCTTATCGACTTCACTGCACGCGCTCGCTGTTTCAACACCATTCCAATAAGCCGTCGCTTGGAAATGTAAGTTGCTGTGCTGTTGTGCAGAGCATAATTGAATTCTCAGCCCGCCATTATCAAGATCAGGTGTCAGCTTGAAGGAAGAAATATAGGCCTTTGGTACAGGCTCCAACCATACGGTCTGCCAAATGCCGGATACCGCTGTATAAAACAACCCCTTAGGCGTTAAAGATTGCTTCCCGCGCTGCTCCTGTTCTGTCTCCGTCGAGTCACGTACACACACCATTATTTCATTTGATTGCTCGTCTTTATGAATATAAGATGAGATGTCAAAGGAAAACGGGTAATAACCGCCACTATGCTCGCCGGCTCTCTTGCCGTTCACCCATACTTCAGCGTGCCAATCGACCGCTCCAAAGTGTAGCAGCAAGCTTCGATCCTCCCAATGCTGAGGAACGGAAAATTCTCTTTTATACCAAAGACATTGTTCAGGCCGTAACGGCTTTTGCACCCCGGACAGCGCGGATTCGACAGGAAATGGCACCAGTATTTGACCGTCATACTGAGTAACTTTATCAGCAGCTCTAGTAATGGCATATTCCCACAGCCCATTTAAATTAAGCCATTCCTCTCTCCTCATTTGAGGTCTTGGATACTCTGGCAGCGAATTAGCAGGGCTTACCTTTTTAGCCCATCTCGTCGCGAGCCCCGTATCTGCAGGTTTCCACTTTTCTTTATATTCCACCGTCATTCGATGCGTAACCCCCTAGTCATTTTGTCCTATGTCGAATAATTCGACAAGCTTCCAATGTTTCCTTCTCTCTTAAATGGTATAATAATGATAGAGAAGCTGCAGCATGCTTCAGTAAAAGAGAGGGTGAGGCTAATGAGACGAAACGTACTAGTTCCGTTTGACGGTTCTGAAAGCGCACAAGCCGCTTTAAAATCGGCCATCGAGCTCGCAAAGCAGTTCGGTGAAGCGGTATTTTTAGTCAACGTTCAACCAAGCTTAACAACTCCGAATACGAAGAAGCTGTTCACGGAGCAGACGATCCGAGAATATCAGACAACACTATATGAAGAAAGCATCCAGACTGGTATCGAAATAATTAAATACTCCGGGATTCCCTATGAAGCCAAGCTGCTGGTCGGCCTTCCTAAGGAAGAAATATGTCAAGCAGCTAAAGACCTTCAAGTCAGATACATCGTCATGGGCTCTCGAGGCTACAGCACTTTCGTCGGCACGGTTCTTGGCAGCGTCAGTCAAGGCGTTCTCTACCAAGCAGATTGTCCTGTTATGATTGTATCCGATTAGTTCATTCCTTGTGGAACACCCATTATCGGCATCAAAAACGACTCTCCGAAGAGTCGTTTTTTCTTTTTTTATCTGCTCATATATTTCAGCTTTCATGTCCATTTTACTTATTTGTTGTAAGGCGTATACTAAGTGTATATCTAAATATTGGAGGTACATACGAAGTGAGCTATGAATCCTATTTTCAAAAAGCAAGAGAACAACAGCTTGACGAGCTTAAGCAGTTTTTAAAAATACCGAGTATTTCCGCTCTATCCGAGCATAAGCAAGACATGAAGACAGCTGCTAATTGGGTTGCCGACCGATTAAAGGCTGCCGGTCTAGAAAAGGTTGAAATCCACGAAACTGACGGACACCCAATCGTTTATGCTGAGCATCTGCAAGCCCCTGACAAGCCGACTGTGCTTATTTACGGTCACTATGACGTTCAACCGGTCGACCCAATAAGCTTATGGACTACCCCGCCGTTTGAGCCGACGATTCGCGACGGCAAGCTTTATGCGCGCGGGGCTACCGATGACAAAGGACAGCTGTTCCTTCACGTAAAGGCAGTTGAAGCGATTTTGAAGCAGGAAGGCGAATTACCGGTCAATGTGAAGTTTTGTATCGAGGGCGAAGAAGAAGTTTCAAGCCCTAACCTCCCCGCCTTTATGCAAAATAACGAGAACAAGCTGGCGGCTGACGTTGTCCTTATATCAGACACATCGTTAATGGAGAAAGGCAAACCCGCAATATCGACTGGTCTGCGCGGCCTCTGCTCGCTGGAGGTAACCGTTACTACTGCCAATACTGATTTGCATTCCGGCACATACGGCGGAGGCGTCCCTAATGCGCTTCACGCTATGGTCGCTCTGCTCGCTACCCTTCACGATGACAAAGGTCGCGTATCGATCGAGGGCTTCTATGAAGGAGTGCCCGTATTGTCCGACAATATGCGTGAAGAATTTAAGAAGCAAAATCATAATGAAGAGAAGCTCAGAACGAATTTAGAGCTGAATGCGCTATATGGTGAAGATGGCTACTCCTTTGTAGAACGAACTGGAGCAAGACCGACGCTAGAATTAAACGGCGTGTACGGCGGCTTTCAAGGGGAAGGCTCCAAGACTGTTATTCCGAAGGAAGCGCATGCCAAAATCACATGTCGTCTCGTCGGCGACCAAGATCCGGAACGCGTGTTAGATCGAATTATTGCGCATCTGGAATCGCATATACAAACAGGTGCTCATGTAGCGATCGTAAGAGGAGAAAGAGCACGCGCCTTCAACATCGATCCCTCACATGAAATGCTGCAAAAAGCGGCGGATGCTTACGAAGCTGTATACGGCACGCGAGCACTCTTCACGAAGGATGGCGGTTCAATTCCAATTGTTGAACTGTTCTCCCGCGTATTGAACGCGCCAGTCGTTATGATGGGCTTTGGTCTCCCTGACGAAAATTTGCATGCGCCAAATGAGCATTTTAATCTAGAGAACTTCGATAAAGGCTTGCTTACGATTGTTGATTTCCTGAAACGCGTATAAAACAAAGATAAGCATGATTAGTCATTCAAGTTGTAACCTGATATTGAAACCTTCTTTACTCCACTAACAAAAAAGAGCTGTCCAGATCATCAGTTTTCCCACTGACTTTTCTGGACAGCCACCTCCGAGCAATAAGTGAATGAAATTAAACTTATATAGTAAAATTCATTTATGTACCTTTATTGACTGACTCAGTCTCCGGCATTATGTGCGACTGCTTCCATTTCACTGTACTCTCTAAAACAACCGATAAAATAACTCCTATAATAAATCCGTTACTTAAAAGCGGCTGCAGCATAGAAGGTAAGCTAGAGTATAATTCGACATCCACTGTCATTAAACTAACACCAACTAATACTGGAACAGCAAGTCGATGAATCGTAATGGAATCAAAGGAGAATTGCGAAACATTTTTAATCGTTGTGCCTAATAGCTGAAGGTAAGCTACAAACAGCACTGCATTTCCTACTGTTACAGGAATCGTTGCCAGCAGCAGACCTAAGCTTGGGATAATTCCCAACAATATAATAAGTCCGCCGCCAAATAGGAATGGTTTTTTATCTAAAATTTGCGTACTTTCCAAGAAACCGATAGAGGATGCAAAGGGAGCTAATGATACTAAGCCAAATAATGAAGCAACTATACTGTAAACCCCAGTTAAAAACATAGAGTTGCGAAATTGGCCATTCTTTATTTCTTCCTTATACATGCTAGCGGCTGCCCGTACAGAAGCAAATGTATTACTCATATTAATGAGACAAGCAATGAATGTCACCACAATAATGCTATATTGTAAATTTGGCTTCCCCAACGGGAAAAGTGTAAATGCTCCTTTAACTTCTGTGCTCGAAGTTAATACACTATCTGTAGAAAAAATAAAAGTATAGACAACCCAACCAATAATAATTCCAATTAATAAAGAAAAGTTCCCCAGCATCGGATTTCCTTTAATTTTTAATATCGCTACTAATAGTGCTATCGCAAAGGAAAAAAGGGTAATCACAACGTCCAAGGAACCGTCCTCGTTCACCTTCAGCATACCTTTAAAAAAGATAAAAGCGAGCTGAAAGGTAAGCAGCATAAGGAAAACGGTCATCACCATTGGACTGAATATTTTTTGAACGACATTGATAAAGCCGGTAATAGCAAATAGTATAATTAAGCCGCCTGCTGAAAGCATTCCTGTTGCAATACCGCCGCCAACATCCGTTAAGCTTAAACCAAGTGAAGGAGCCGCTGCCGCGAGATTCAATACAAGTGCCCACATCATACCCGAGTGCCCTTCCAGCAGAGGATATTTATGACCGATTAAACCTTGCAATATGCAAGCAACACCCGTCACAATTAAAGAACTCCGCAGTATCGTTACGATTTCATAAGCAGGCAATTCAAATGCTGCTCCAACTGAAATGGGAACGACAACTACGTTAGCAAAAATAAAAAACATCCATTGTATGGAAGCTAAAAAAGTTACTCTGTACGAATTTATGCCCATAACCACCCTGTCCTTAGCTGAATGTAATACATTGTACAACAAACTGCTGGTGTTTTTATAATGATACTATTCATCACCCAACACGATGAACTTTTCATTCAAGCTAGTATTTCGCTCTCGCTGTTTAAAAGTACTAATCGCATGGGCTATCGCTTTAGGTTGTCCAATAACACAGTTAAATTCCTTAGCTCTTGTGTACCCAGTATAAAAAATACTATTGTCCAACATATTGTAATTTTCCAGCATAACGACCATTAATACAGCCGGCCACTGTGACCCTTGAGATTTATGAATCGTCATCGCATAGCAATGATCCAGCTCATCAAATTCATTGCTATACTTCACATAACCATCTTCATATCGAACGACAATAACATGCTCTTGCTCATCGTTCTGTCCATTTACGGTATATATTTCCTCAATGACTCCACATTCACCATTGGTTATTCCAACTAAGCTCGTGTTTTCCTCCAATACATTCGAACTCGTTTTGGTATACCATTTCATCTTATAATTGTTAGTGATATGTATAACTTTATCACCAGTCTTAAAGTATAGCGTCACTTCTTCCAATTCGACGCTGCCGCTTATCTTTTTAGCTATTTTTCTATTCTCTACCTTTTCGAGCTCCTCCTGCCCATTAAAAGCCTGCTGGATTAACCAATTCATTACATAGGTTCCTGCTTCACCTTTACGCTGTGGGCACAAAACTTGTATATCCTCTATCGTATAATTCCTTGTCTGCAGCAATCTGCTGATCGATTTAATGATCGTTGCTTGTAAAAGCTCAGTTCCATTTTGCTCAATAATATAAGCATCCTGTGTGTCTGAGGTGGAGGCAATCATCTCTCCCTTAATAATTTTATTCGCATTATAAATAATTCCCGAGTCTTTTCCTTGCCGTTTAACGACATCAAGCGTAATAACAGGGATCACTCCGCTGTTAATTAAATCATGAAGCACATTGCCAGCACCTACACTTGGCAGCTGCTTTGTATCTCCCATAAAAATCACCTTACAATGAGGCGGTATAGCATTAAACAAATGCTTAGCTAATACGATATCCAGCATCGAGCTTTCATCTAATACGAGACAATCAATATTCAAAGGCTGCTTCTCATTGTATTCAAATCCGCTCTCAGATTTATAGCCTAAGCCGCGATGAATCGTTGTACACTCTCTTCCAGTAGCTTTCGCAGCTACCTTTGCAGCTTTTCCAGTCGGCGCTAACACCTTAACGCGAAATGGCATATTCATTTTTCGATACGCTATTTCCAGCAATTCCAAAATAATTTTAAGCGTAAACGTCTTACCGCAGCCTGCGCTGCCATTCAATATATACATTCCGCCAGATTGTTCGCTAAACAAGGCTGCCGCCTCTGCTTGTTTAGCTTCAAGCTGCAATTGATGTGTTTGTAGATACGGTCGAATGTCATCACCCGCTTGCTTAAATGAAATCGAGGGGTGCAGCAGAATTTTTAATATACGCGCTGCTACAATAAGCTCTGCCTCGTAAACCTCAGCTAAGTAAATCCGCCTCTCCGATTCAACAAGCTTCATACGGTCAAGCAAGCGCTGTACGAAGCTGTCAACTTCAGCTTGTTCAAAAGCAAGCACAGTGTAGCGATGCTGTCTCCTCAGTTGATGGTTATTTTCAGCCAAATACCGTTCGTAATGCTCTAATACAGTATGATAATCAAGCTCATAGATCAAACCGCTCAATGTATACGAAGCTTTAGACTGTCCTTTATATTGAGTAAGCAACTGTTCCATTTCAGCTGCTGTCAACTGAACATCCAGCGTTTCTTTCACCCTTTTAAGCAGCTCATCACGCATTAAAAAGCAATGTCCTTCTTGCGAAGCTTCACTTAATACGTATCGTATTGCAGCCAGCTTCCGGCTATTAGCTTTAAGGTCAAAGCCATTCTGTCTAGCGATTTGATCGCAGCGCCAAAATCCAAAGCCTTTTACCCGTCGGATGAGGATGTAAGGGTTTTGACCAATGACATCTTCCACCTCGTGCTTAAACTCTTGCATTAGCTTTTTCGCTTGATGCAGTGTCATACCCCAATTCATTAATCGAGCCAGCACATCGTAATTTCCATCAAGCAGCTTTATTTGCTTGCTCCAGCTCTCAACTAGCTTCTGGCCTATTCCTGGAATTTCATTAGCTATACGCAAAGGCTCCCGTTGCAATATATCTATCACTTCAAGTCCATACGTTTCATACAGCACCAACGCCCGCTTCTTTAAACCTTTTAAGCTTTGCAGAAAAACAATAACTCCTTCTGGAGTGCTCGGCTTTTCAATCGTTATCGTATGAACCTTTATTTGCTTGCTATTCTTATATGAAATAATATTTCCTTCTATATGATAGGATTGTCCATCCTGTAAAGCAAATGGAAAGCTGCCTGTTATTCTAAATGTTTTTTTAGAATCTTCCTTGCATATATAGGCGCCATAGCCATTTTCCTCATCGTAATAAATTTCCCCATATACGGTCACTTTTCGTTTAATCGCCTGGCTTGCATTCATCAGTTCCAGCCATTCCGGAATTACTTCCTTCGTCTTCCTCATCGGCCAGTTCATTTTTCTCACCTTCTTTAACTCTTAACTTCAATTCGAGTTTCACATTTGGCATATAAATAATAGCCAGCAAACATTGTCTGCTGACTATTATACACAATTTATAGGCAATAAATCTTACTCGTAAAGAATTATGCTGAGCCAAACACAGCAAGTAGTCTTATCATCGGATTCTCAACTGCTTCTGTAACTTTCAAGCGTACTTTAGTCGCAGTAATAGGAGCGAATCGATCAATTTTTTTGTGTCCAATTGCACTCCCACGAACGATTTCTATCCAATCACCATTCGATTGAACTTCGAGTGTGTATTCTCTCACTCGCTCTCCAAAAGCGATATCTTCCATTAATATAATATGGTCGACAATAGTATCCTCGCTTAAATCAAGCTCGATGATATGACCTTCTCCTGAGGTTTCAGCAATCGCTCGTTCGAATCTGCGTCGTACTTCATTGCCAAAAGCAATCGCTCGATCAACATCTGCCTGCGATAAAAGTCCTCGGTTGTCTGGCGCAAGATTGAGCAGCAGCGTTGCACCATGACCAACTGAACGATAGTAAATATCCATAAGCTGTTCAAGTGAAAGCAATAAATGCTCCTCATTAGGATGCCAAAACCAGCGATCCTTGCGAATAGGCACATCACATTCAGCCGGTACCCAGCGCGGTGTCCCTGGCAGCCACTTCAACGATGCTTTACTAAACATACTTACCCGTGCAGACTCTGCTGTGTTCCAGCATGGATATGGGGCAAGACCATCTTCATTCCCTACCCAACGAATCGTTGGAGCTCCCATATTAAACACCATAGCATCGGGCTGATACTGCTTAATCAAACTCATAATGCGGTTCCAATCATATTCCCTGCCCTCAGAGCCAGCTCCGTCAAACCAAATCTCAACAAGCTCACCATATCCTGTTAGGAGTTCCTCTAGCTGTCGAGCATAAAAGTCATCATAAGCTTCTGGGTCTGCATAACATGGCTCATGTCTATCCCAAGGTGACAAGTATAAGCCGAATCCGATTCCTTCCTCACGGCATGCATCCGCACATTCACGTACAACGTCGCCTTTACCGTCTTTCCACGGGCTGGAAGCTACAGAATAATCTGTCGTTGCTGTCGGCCATAAACAAAAACCGTCATGATGTTTCGCTGTCAGTACGAAATAACAGAATCCAGCCTCCTTTGCAGTGCGTACCCATTGGCGAGCATCAAGCTCAGCCGGATTAAATAATTGTGGCGAATCATTTCCTTCACCCCATTCTTGATCGCAAAAAGTATTCATCCCAAAATGACAAAACATACCCATTTCCAAGTCTTGCCAAGCTTGTTGTTGCTTAGTAGGTGTTGGCAATGTTAATGAAGAGTGTACCATATGGATTTTCATTCCTTTCGAAAATATATTGATGATTATTGTTCACTATTGAAAAAGAGAGCTTTGAGGCAGCTCCTCAAAGCTCATTGCATTTTAACTATTCGATTAGACCCTTTTCCGCAATAACTTTTGTCGCTTCTTCAACCATCCATTGTTGAACTTTTTCAATGGGCTCGTTGCTAAGCATGTATTTGCTAAATCCGTCACCAATAATTTTTGTCAATTCAGACGTACCAGTCGTCATCACTTTAGGAGCATCCAAAAATTGAATATCTTCGCTAGCTACACTGTAGCGTAGAGAATCTAGGTCGTACCATTGTTCTTTTCCTGCAATTAGACGCTCTAGAATCGCATTATTGTCTGCTTTTTTCCAACCTGAGAATTCTACTCTTGACTCAGAATCTGCTGTTGTCAAAAATCTCATTAACTTAAACGAAGCTTCTTTGTGCTTAGAAGTAGAACCCATTACCACTTGCCCACCGCTCGTAAAATATTTTCCATTGTCATACTCTTTTGGTTCTGCACCTGCTGGTGGAAGCGGTACTGGAGCAAATGCTGTTACGAAGTCATGCGGATATTGTTCTTGGTTTCCTGGATCAGGAATTGTAAAGTTACCAGTAAGGATCATTGCAGCTTCGCTGTTAAAGAACTCAGTGCGATAGTTCAATTTAGCAGCAAGCACATCTGAATATGGCTTAGCTGACTTATCAGTTTTTTCCATTTCTTTACGAAGCTCGAAGAAATATTTATAAGATGGATCTGCTAAAATAGTTGTTCCGTCGTCGTAAAGGAATGGATCCTTCATCACTGTTTGTGCTGGAGCATTCATGTAAAGCTCCCAAGTGTGAAAGTAAGATCCGTATCGTTTATCTACGCCTTCACCTTTTGTAAGCTGTTTAGAATACTCTCGGAAATCATCCCATGTCCAACCAAATTTCGGTACAGGTAAGCCTGCTTCATCAAGAGCATCTTTGTTCAGCATAACGTAGTTCAAGCTCTTAGACATTTGCATACCATAGTAGTTGCCATCAACTTTCGGGTTTACATAATACTCATCCTCAGGAACTAAATTATTGCTTTCGTAAAATTCATTTAGCGGAGCAAGAGCATTACGAGTCGCACGCTCAAGAACTGCGCCTAAGCTTGGAACTTGAACAACGTCAACTGCTTCACCAGAAGAAATTAGAAAGTCAAGCTTTTTAAGCATTTCTACTGAATCACCAGGAACTAGTACAACATGCTCTACTTTAATATCAGGATTTTCTGCCATAAACTCATCCAGCATTGCTTTTGTAGCACCTTCAGTTGCTTCATTATCCCAGTTGTAGTATTTGATCGTTACTTGCTTGTTTTCCGCACCGCCTGCATCAGAATTTGGAGCATTAGTTGGAGTCACATTTCCATTATTCGACGAATTGGATTTGCCGCATGCACTTAGTACCATTGTCAATATGAGTACTAACGTAACGGATAACATAAATCTACGTTTGCCTTTTTGATTCATCTTACATTTCCCCCTCGAAATCTAAATGTGTTGTAACTGTCTACGTCCTTAGTATACCTATCTTAAAACTACATCAAGTGCATAATTTTGAGGTAGTAGGAAGACTTTTTTGACTTTTCTCGAAAAGTCTTACCCTTTGACACCACCAAGTGCAATTCCGTTAATGACTTGTTTCTGCAAAATAATAAAGATGATGACCAGTGGAATGATTGCTGACAAAGCTGCCATCATCATAATTGCATAATTGTTTGTATAATCATCCCTGAACAATGTCATCCCTAGAGGTATTGTGTATAGCTTTTTAGAGAGTAAGAAAATTAATGGATTTTGATAATCATTCCAAGTCCAAATAAATTTAATAATCGCTACAGTTGCTAGCACTGGTTTACATAACGGAAGCATAATCGATGCAAATATTCTAACGTGACCCGCGCCATCAATTCTCGCTGCTTCTATAAAGTCATCACTGACCCCCGCCATAAACTGTCGCAGTAAGAAGGTAAAATATATAGAGAACATACTCATCATAATAATTGCCGCATGTGTATCATATAGACCGAACCAACGAATCAACAGAAAACGAGGAATTAATGTTGCTTGATCAGGAATAATCATAAACGAAATGAGAGCTAAAAATACAAGGTTTCTTCCTTTAAACTGAAGCTTTGTAAATGAATAAGCTGCCATAGCTGAAATAATTAACGTAATCACCGTCGTAATTAATGCAATTTTAATAGAGTTAAAATAAAAATCGTAGAACGGAACTCTTCCCATCCACACTGTTTTAAAATTGTAAACCACATTGACAGGATCTGGAATCCATTGAATTGGAAAGCGCATAACGTCCTTTTCAAATTTAAATGCAGCTGAAATCATCCAAATTAATGGAACTAAAAATACTATGGATAGAAACCCCATAATAATAGTTGTAATCATTTTACCTAAATTTTGTTTAGCGAAGTGCAAGTTGATCCCTCCTTAATTATGCCTAATCTTCTTTATTTACTTTCCAGGTCAATGCAGTCACAAGTCCGATAATGGCGAATAACAGCCAAGAAATAGCAGATGCATAACCCATATTGTAATTAGTAAAGCCTTCTTCATAAATTTTAAATACAAGTACAGTAGATGAGTTGTTTGGTCCACCTTCTGTTAAGAAAGCTATAATATCAAACACTTTAAATGATCCTATCATCATTGTAATAAACAAGAAGAAAGTTGTCGGACGCAGCAATGGCATTGTAATTTTCCAAAACTTCTGCAAGCCCGTCGCGCCGTCAATTTCCGCGGCTTCATATAATTCTTCAGAAATATTCGTAAGACCAGCTAAATAAATAATAATCGTATAGCCAAGAGCTGCCCATGAACTAATAATAGCAACCGATACTAGTGACATCTTTGGATCTACTAACCACTTAGGTGGATTAGAAATGCCGATATCTATTAAAAATTGGTTGATCGGCCCTAAAGATGGGTGAAACAATGCGCTCCATACAGCTGCAACAGCAATGATAGAAGAGATATATGGAATAAAGAATGTAACTTTAAAATAATCCTTAAGATATACTTTGCTGTGAATGATTACAGCCAAAACCATAGCAATTGCAATTGGAATTGGAACTGTCAGAACGGTGTAAAGCAAGTTATTCTTCAAAGCTGCAATAACGCTTGGATCTTGGAACATCTTAATATAATTTGTGAGTCCATTAAATTTAATGCCCGATACGCCCGATAAGAGATCCCAAGACGAAAAGCTCAAGTATAGTGAAAATCCGAGTGCAAATACGTTCAGCAATAGCATTCCAACAATTTCCGGCATCAGAAATAACCAACCGACCAGAGCCTCTCTCCGTTTCGGACTCCAAAATTTCCGTTTCTTCTGATATCCTTCAAGCTTCATTTGATTAGCAGAATCCAATTCGTATCACCTCAACATTTTATAAGTTGATATTAATAGTAATGGATATGTCTGCTTTACAAAGGATTGATTATGACTAGAAATGTGCAGTATTTTGACCTTCTTTGTTAGAGGTTTAAGGCTAGCATACGGAGAAATAGTGTGTATTAAGAATAAAGTGTAGGAAGCAGCAACTATTTGGTAATATAACGTGCATTGCGGAATTTATGGGACAGGCGAGGTGATTGTGCGAAAAAAAATGGGGCCGTCCAGTCGTCAGTTTTCACTGACTTTGGACAGCCCCCCCAAATGTTGATACAAAGACTATAATGAATCGGCCAGCTTTCCTATCTGCTTAAGGGAATGACCATATTCCAACTGTTCTGCCCAGCAAAACCTCCCTCTCCATCCATAGTCGCTGCGAATAAATGAGTCGGTTGACCTTGCTGGAACAATAGAAACGGCCTCTCGAAATTACCCATTTTTTTCACTGTGCCATCTTCCCAAGCAATCCTTCTTGAATAAGCTCTCGGATAATCTGATATTCGCCAATTGAGGCCATCTTCTGATACTGCACACACGCCGGCATGCATTTCGCCGCATATATTTCCATTCATATCTTTAGCAATCATTTTATAACCGTGTTCCGTCTTCCATATAAATGGGTCCTCTAAATGAATATCAGAAGACAGAAATATCGGTTCATCTTTTATAGGATGGTAAGGACCCTTAAAATGATCTGCTCTTGCCACCCCGAGTGACATATTTACGCTGAAGTCATGACCTTCATAGCTTCTAGCCTTATAAACAAGAAGAACGGAGCCATCCTCATTGACACAAGGGGCAGGATTCGAGGTTAAGTAGCTGTCGAATTTCCCTGGACGTACACCGAGTATCGGCGTATCTAGTCGCTTCCACGGTCCATACACGCTTGAAGCCGTTGCTAAGCCAATTCTTTTGTTTGATCTAGCGACTATTACTGCTGGATCACTAAGCGTTATACCTTCTCCACAAACGTCATCACCAAACGGATGAGTAGTTCCCATATAATAGAGTAAATACTCATCTTTATATTTAATAATATGAGGATTATGTGTACACCGACCGTCCCAATATTCTGCTCCTCTAGCCGGTAATACGACCTCTTGGAATAAATATGGTCCTTCGGGAACATCTGCAACAGCACGGACAATTTCCGATTGAAGAAGCCATCCTGGATGTAGTGGTAAAAGTTTCGGTATTCGCGAAGCAAACATATGAAACTTTCCATCTTCTCCGAGCACAACAGAGCCACACCATATCCAGTAGCCTTCCATAGAAAATCCGCCACTTTTGGGTGCGGGCATTAACTGTTCAAATAATTCATTTTGCTCCAATTCTAATCCACCTCTACTTTCTGCACGCTAATAATCTATAATTTTTAAAATACTTTTATATTGTAAGAAATTTGATCGTTTACATTTAATCTGCTAATTTGATTTGGTACGTTAATGCAGCAGATAGCAAAAATCTGTAATGATTATTTGCCATTTCAACCGAAATAAGCTCATCTTCCAATCCACTAATTTTTAAAGGCAATTCACTATAAATAACAACTTCTCCGCTAGCTTTGTTGCAAATTTCCGCTCTTTGCAATTGTCCATTATTCCATTGTATATTGAGCTCGTGTCCACCTCTCGCCCGCAGTCCCTGTACAGAACCGGTTGACCAGGCAGATGGTAATGCTGGCAGTAAACGAATTACTCCTCCATGTGATTGCAGCAGAAGCTCTTGTATAGCACTTGCGCCGCCAAAATTTGCATCAATCTGAAATGGCGGATGGTCGCCAAATAAATTCGGATGCACAGCTTTACGCAGTAAATGTTGCAAATTGCTATGTGATTGGGAGCTGTCACCCAGCCTCGCCCAAAAATTCGCAATCCATGCTTGGCTCCAGCCCGTATGACCGCCCCCGCCTTCTAGTCTTCGCTCCAAAGTGCGTCGTGCAGCATCAGCTAATTCGGGCATTCTGTACGGAACAATTTGTTCACCTGGGTGCAATGCAAATAAATGAGAAATATGACGATGACCTGGCTCGGCTTCTTCATAATCAATCGACCATTCCATAATTTGACCATGATTTCCAACTTTCGGCTGAGGAAGCTTCGCTCGAGTGCTCTTCCATTGCTCCTGAAGGACATGGTCAACGTTAAGCCGTTCCGCTGCATCGATACATGCGCTAAACAATGCATACACGATTTGCGAATCCATCGATGGATTCATACATAATGCACCTGCCTCACCTGTTGCTGTTACATAGCTATTTTCTGGCGAAAGTGAAGGAGAAGTAACAAGGTTCCCCATTCCATCATCAATAAGGAAATCAATAAAAAACAAGGCCGCTTCTTTAAGCACTGGATATGCCCGTTCTCGTAAAAACAGCTCCGAGCCATTATAGCGATAATGCTCCCACATATGAAGTGAAAGCCAAGCACCACCAGCCGGCCAAAACATAGCGGGGACCCAAACGCTATAAATGCCAGTATCCGCCCATATATTCGTTACTGAATGCGTAACAAATCCTCTTGCCCCATATAGCTGACGAGCTGTCTTCTGTCCATTAACAACAAGCCGTTCAATTAAGTCAAATAACGGTTCGTGGCATTCTGCAAGATTTCCCGCTTCCGCAATCCAGTAATTCATCTGTAAATTAATATTTAAATGAAAATCAGATTCCCATGGAGGAGTAAAGCTTTCATTCCAAATTCCTTGTAAATTAGCCGGCAAACTGCCAGGTCTACTGCTTGCAATCATTAAATATCGTCCATATTGATAAAATAAAGCCTCCAAATCAATATCTGCGTGACCTCGCTGATAACGAAGCAACCGCTCTGAAGTCGGCATTTGTTCGAGATTCTCTTCATCTTTTGCTTCAAGTTCAAATGAAACTCTATCAAACAAATAATGGTGATCCTTCATATGCGCTTCCCTAATCTCATCGTATAACATTGAAGCTGCTGCATTCGCTTGCCCTATTGCTTCCATATATGGATCTTTACAACGAAATGATGTCTGCGCGGCAACGATCAATGTAACGGAATTAGCTTCGCTAATATCCAAATAATTACCGACAGTTTGTGTTTTGCCGCCTTGGACTACCGCTTGCAGCACAGTTGCATAATGAACCCCGTCTGGTCCACATTGTCCTTGCATAGTTAAAATATCATTTGATTCCGTTCGTGTTTCACCCTCGAACGGTCTCCTGCTCAATCTGCTTGTTAAAGTAAGCGCTCCTGGCTGAGAAGCTGTTAAATGAACAATTAATACTTGGTCGACAGCACTAGAAAATATTTCTCTGCGATATTGTATTGAACCCGCAGTATAAGTTACAGATACGATGCCTGTATGCAAATTCAACTCTCGATAGTACTCCTCGGCTGCCTCTTGTCCTTCGAGCTGCAGCATTAAATCACCCAATGTTTGATAGGGACCAAAATAATGAGGCGTATTCGTCATATGCAGCATAGCCAATTTCTCTGCTTCCTTCGGCTTACCCTGTTTAAGCAAATCTCTTATTTCTGGCAACATTTGCTTAGCAGTTGGGACGGCACTATCCTTCGGTCCCCCATACCAAAGTGAATCCTCATTAAGCTGAATTCTTTCGTTTTGAATGCCACCAAAAATCATTCCCCCTAACCGCCCATTACCGATAGGGAATGCTTCCGTCCATATCCCAGCAGGTCGTTTCTCTTTCAACTTGCGACTTTTGCGGTGCATAACTATACCCTACTCTCCACCACTCCATTGTTGCTTTACTGGACTGGTTGTTTCGTTCAATTTTTCAATGTTCGACTCTGTCTAGCATCTTATTTGTTAATTTGATTTGTATTCGCTTGGCGTCATACCAATATACTTTTTGAATACTTTTGAAAAATAGGTTCTGTCTGAATAACCAAGCACCATAGCTAATGATTCGAGAGTTTGACTGGATGATCTCAGCATTTTTGATGCAATTTCCATTTTGTATTGATGGACATAATCTGTGAAATTCTTTCCAGTTAAGCGCTTAAAATATCGCGAAAAATAGCTAGGATTTAAATATAGATAGCGTGCCATATCAATTGAAGTAATGTTTTCTGATAGGTGCTGATCAATATACTGCTGAATAATTTGCAGCTTTGGTTCACGGATGACCGCGATTTCTTTCTGCTGCTTATCCTGTATAATTTGAATAAGCTTCCACTTCACAAGTCTCATCACATCTTGTATCGATCTGGCAGCAGAAATATAGTAATAAAACTCTTCTCCTTGCTTACGGCTCGAAAGGGAAATTTCTAGATTACGAAGCAGAAACGAAAGCTCTCGAACCAATTCTTTTGGCTCAATTTTTTTATCTTGTACAGCTGTTTCAATACTCGTAACGATTTCTTGAATACTCCCAGTGTCACCTTTTAATAACGCTCGTTCGAGATTAGCTTTGTATAAATCAAGAAAACCTTGAGGAGCAGGCAAAAACATACTCTGAATAACATCGATTATCGTCAGCTCATTTTGACCATAGAATTCACTTTTATTATGGGCGATCCGATGATAAATAAGCGCAACAGACTGTAAGTCTAATTTATCAGTAACCGTAACAATATTTAACTTTGTTTTTATAAATTCAGAGCACTGCTTCTGCAACTTGTCCAAATAATTATTAAAGTGAAGATTAGCATTGCTTGCTAAATTAAGCCGGTAATTATACAAAACAATAAGCTTTTCTCCTTCTGCAAACGAAGTTATTCCTTGATAGGAAGCAGCTGTCTCAACGGAAATATTGTATAATCCATACATAATTAAAGAGAGATCACTTTGTGAATACCGTTGTTCATATGCAGCGTAGTTTAGATGAACAACCCCCATCATAAACCAAGGGTATTCCCATACAACACCTAATTTCGCCGCGTATGCTATTGTTAACTTAGGATCCACACCATCCATTATTCTTTTAAACAATCCTTGTTTCAGCAACTCATTGCTATAATTGGATACTTCATTATCTATCCCAGCCGCTTTAGAATTCAGCATAAATATGGTTTTTCTTAAACTTTGCTCAAGCTGCTCTGCTGTTAAAGCATCCTTAATCAAATAATCAGCAGCCTTTAGCTTCACTGCTTGCTGCGCATAGTTGAAATCTTCATGGCAGGTCAAAAAAATAATTCTAACATCTGATTTATCCTTCAAAAAAATCTCAGCAAGCTCGATTCCATCCTTTTGTGGCAAGCCAATATCCGTAATTACTATGTCAGGCAGCGTTTCTTTAAAAATATGAATAGCATTCGTACTTGAATATGTCGCCGCCACAATATGCAGCCCCAGTGATTCCCAATCTATCATTTGCTTTAATACTTTAAGCATTGGAACATCATCATCGATTAACATCACTTTATGCATCATAATTCTGCCTCCTCTGATGAGTAATTATGAATACCGTCGACAGGAATATGGACGATAACAGTTATCCCGCCCTTTATATTTTGAGTAAGTATCATAGCAGCTGATGGTCCAAATGTAAGCTTTAATCTTTGGACCACATTAATTAATCCTACCCTTTTATATGAGGAGTACTGCTCTGCATCGTCAGCTTTCAACTGCTTATTCAGGGCTAATAACTGCTCTTCCTCCATGCCGCTTCCGTTATCTTCAATTTCAATAGTAATGCTGTCATGTATTCTTCTGGCACTAACCGAAATTTTTGCATTTGGCTCTTCCATTAATCCATGTATGATAGCATTTTCAATTACAGGCTGTAATATTAGCTTAGGAATAACCACTTGTTCCGTACCTGGCTCCAAGTCAATTTCTAATTCAATCGGGATCTCATTTCGAACCTTCATGATTTCGATGTAATTGCCGATCAATTTGCATTCTTCTTGCAGTTTAGCTGGTTCATATACTTTCAGATAAGCTCGTAACAAGCCCATTAAAGAATCGATAACACCGCTGTGCAGCGTGTCCTTTTGTAAGATCAAACTGCATTTTATCGAATTTAACGTATTAATTAAAAAGTGGGGCCTTATTTGCATAAATAAAGCTTCCAGCTCCATTACTCTCTTCTGTTCCTGCTCCTGCTCAATATCGAAAATCAATTGCTTAAGCTGCTCCAACATAGTATTTAATGAAGAACTTAGCTCAGCAATATCATCATTCCCCTTTACTTCTAGTCGCACATCTAGATTACCCATGCCAAATTGTCTAACGACGCGCTGCAGCTTTTGAATCGGCATGTACAATCTCCGTGCAATAATCATGGAGGATATAGAAAATATTACAAAGAATACAAAAACTCCTGCAATGCCTGTGTAGAAGGTTCTTGAAATTTGCCCCGTAAATGCTTCTTGCGAAGCTTCATAGACAAGGGTCCATTCGGATTTTTTCAGTATAACCTCAGTACGCAGATCTGAATTTTTCTGCTTCGAATCATCTATAGGAAGATCTGTATTCGCTGTAATCCGTTTGCCGTCTGCAGAAAATAGCTCTACTTTCCCAAATTTTACTGGCTCAAGAAGTCCTTCAAAATATGATTCAGAGATACTGATTAACAGCAAGGATAAAAATTTATTTTCATCCTTGTCTCCTATTACCCTTGCAATATAATAATTACCTCTTTTATTAGGAATATCATCAAACATACCGAGCCATTGAATCGCTTCCAGTTGCTCCATATTTACTTTTGCCCACAACGATTTCAGATCATGTTTAATCGTCGACAGCTCTTCTGTATTAGAGGAAATAATGAAATCATGGTCGTTGACTAGATACATCCGAATATTATTATTTAATGGCTTAGAAGTAATAAGAGACAGATCGTTTTCAATTTGCCTAAAATTAACGTAGTCATCAAATGAACTGATACTAGTCATGTTTGCTACTTTTTCTAAATTCGAAGTGAAACTTGAATCATTGACGATAAAGCGTGAGGCAAATATAACATCATCGATTGTTCTGTCTATCTCATCGACGATGACATTTAAAAAGTTATCATTGCTTAACTGAAGCTTCTCCACCATTGTCCCTTTAATTAATATAAATGAGATTACCGAGACGGCAACAATGGGTAAAAAGATAAGCAAAAGAAATGAAAGCTGTATTCTTCGATGATAATTCAATTTAAACATCCCTATACGCGCCTCTTTCATATGTTTAGTGATTACTAATCATATTATATCTTATTACCTGTTCTATTATTTTCACTAATTATACTTGAACTAACGTAAACATAGTGGGCTATAATTTTTGTATTGATGTGCACTATTTTGACTTTTGCGATATATAAGAAGAGATTTAAAGTACAGCACTTGTTTGAGGAAGGGCTTGAATCTGACCACGATTGATCGCGATCGCTGTGAGATGTTTATAGGTGAGTTCCTTTATGTTATTATGGGAGGAAGCCGTTGGCAGTTCCTCCTGTTATGGATTGCTTTACGAGAGGAAAGTTTGTTCCCGCCCAGTTTTGAGGGTGAAACAACATAAGACGCTGGTCGTCAGACCAGGTTAGAGGGGAATCTTTGATTCGAGAGTCTTTAAGTTCTTAATTAGAGGAGGAAAAAGGATGAGCTCGCTATACGACTATACCGTAACCAAACCAAACGGTGAACAACAGTCTTTGCGCGAATACGAGGAACAAGTCATCTTAATTGTCAATACAGCAAGTAAATGCGGATTTACACCTCAGTTCGAAGGGCTGCAGGAGCTTTATACGAAATATCATGATCGCGGCTTTGTCGTCTTGGGCTTTCCATGTGATCAATTCAATAATCAAGAATTTGACAACATCGAGGAAACCACACAGTTTTGCCAGGTGAATTACGGCGTAACTTTCCCGATGTTCGCTAAAGTCGATGTAAACGGCGATAAGGCTGATCCGTTATTCGTCTTTTTGAGAAAGCAGAAGCGCGGCATCCTGCTTGATCAGATTAAATGGAATTTCACAAAATTCCTTATTGACCGAACAGGCCAAGTTGTTGAGCGTTATGCCCCAACGACTGAACCCGTTGAGATCGAGAAGAATATTGTTAATTATTTAGGGTAACAGGCAAGGGCTGTCCCAAAAGCAGCAAGTTCACTGAAGAGATAGCTCACTTTATGTAACTAGATTCTCAACAATAAGGCTCTATTAAATTCTAATGTTGATAATTGACCATTATAAAACCGCTTTGATGTGAAGTGACCCCAATTTGTTAGTCATCATCTAACGATTGGAGGTGCAGTTCAATGAGAAGGCGGTTTTTACCATTGAATTCATTTGTATATGATGTCATGACTCTCCACTTTGCCGTTTTCATCAAAATGAAGTTGCAATAAAGTTACCTTTACCCCTAATCCTGCACTCCCGATGTAGTACAAGAATTGTGGTGATGGTTCAGTTAACTTTTCTGCTGGTTCGCCAAGCAAGTCAATAATTTCATTCTCTGTCATAACCTTAAGTTTGTACTTACTTGTTAAATTACCAATCATATCGTGTCTCTTCTCTGGTTCATTTAGCCAAGTGTCTTGGTCAAATTGGCTACATGAACAAAGAGTGAGTACCATTAAAAACGAGATTAAAATTTTCTTCATCGGAACATCCCCTTAGTTCATCAAGAATAAGCAGAAAGCCGGAGCTTTGTTTTCGTGTAGGTGATAGTAAACATGCATGATTTGACCAACATATACTTCTTATTCGATGAGGTATTCTCGTATTCCTTGCTATCGATATAACGGAACCAAGCCAAATAATGTTGCAAATATTTGGATGCATCACCTTTGAAGCGGTCCACCCATTTTTTTCGTATTCGTGGCTTGCGTTCTGTAATGCTCCACTTGCCTATTTCCGAGTACTCCGTACCGAATTGTTAGGTCTATTAAACATTCTTTCGTAATTATCGAATATCAACACTATGGTTTAACAAAGTCAAAAATAAAAGAATGGCGGTTCAGGGCTTGTCCCTATACCGTCATTCTCCAGTTTTGGTCTATGATTGCTTGCATAAGTAAATTATGGGCAAGCGGAAATCACCTAACCTCAAGACTTACCTTCGGCAGACCTCGAAGCAATTATCTTCCTAAGTACTGTGCCTCCGACCACCATGTGTACGACATTTCACACAAACTACCTTAATTACCAAGTACCGTGCCGCCGAACGCCATGTATACGATATTTCACACAAACCGCCCAAAGCACTGTGCTTCCGACCACCATGTAAACGATATTTCATACAAACCGCCGAAAACACCTTGCCGCCAGCAACCTTTTCTCTTCCTTATTCCATTTGCGCATGTTCCATATAGTATGCCATCGCTTGGTTGAGCCATATCTGTTCATCCTCCGAGAATGGAGATGGTGTCGCATCCTCAAGCTGTTGGATATCCATTTCGTCCATTTCAGTCTCTGCCATTTTTTGCATCAGGTCTCCGCCAAGATAAGCAAAGGACGCTTCCAAATAATTTTTAATCATTTCTTGCACTTTTGGATCATCTTCAGGCTTGCCATATAATTGTTTAACCTCTTTAGCCAATTGTATAAAGGTTTGATCCAATTTCATTTTCTCTTCTTCCGTTCTCATTGATAAATCCTCTAATATATGGGTCAAATTATGCCGTTCCGCCCATTCTTTTTGTATATTTTCCGTCTGTATACTGCGAATGAGGCTAAATAAAACGTTGCTGTCTACTTCTCCTTCTGCTTCCACCAACTTAATGACTCTCTGAATAGCAGTCAGGGATTGTTCAATTGCTTCTTTATCTTTTTCCAATTGCTGCGAGTGTAGCTTTAATGCTTCATTTAAGTCTATTGTAAAACTCTCTTCATTCAAAAGACTGGTGATCTTATCCAAGCTATACCCTAGAAACTTTAAACTCATAATTTTTTGTAAAGTTATAATCTCTTGATGCTTGTAAATGCGATGACCCGAAGTCGAGCTCTTCTCAGGTTGTAAAAGACCGATTTCATCATAGTAATGCAGAGTCCGAATAGATACTCCTGTCTTTTCTGAAAATTCCCCAACGGAATACTTGCTGCTCTCTTTCATTAATATACCTCCTCGTATAAGAATATATTGAGTATAATTCCTAACGTAACTGGAGGTTCAAGAGGAAGAACGTTTATCTTTCCGTTGCCAGATCGGTTCCCCGTTGCTTGCGTCTATAAAGTGGAGCCTTTGTGATTCCTTCCCTACTTTAACATCGTAGATAAGCCGATAACTAGGCAGTTCCCCTTCATCATCCAAAAACCATCTTAGTTTCGCTGCAGCATGCTTCTTAAACAACGATAACGCCGCTTCGGCGGCAATAATAGGCTGTGTATCCATGGTCTTCAGACGCTCAATAAGTGTGTATGAAACACCTCTATACATTAGAGCTTTCCCCGATCGCTTACAGACGCTAATAACCGCACGCTCAAAATCGACAGAAACGCCATTCACATACAGCTGCATGTAAAAAAATTCGCGCGTGTCAGGCTCACTGTCCGAAGAAGCCTCCTCTAGCCTTAAATAAGTCGCATATTCGGGAAATATGCGGCTTAGAAACATCGCAGCTTTCTCCCAACACTGCTCGCGATCCAGCAGTTCAGCAGCTTCAGCTTCATCGTCAAGCGTCTCTGCCTTTCGCTGCATGCTTAGTAACCTGCCAGTAGACCTTTCAATAACAATTATGAAATTCGCGTCCAGCCTCCGCAGCTTATCTCCCAGCTTGCGTTGTATATAGCTGTCTACAGTCAGGTTGCTTATATTCGCGTCATTTTGCTCAGAGCTGTCTAAGCGGTAGAAGAAATATTTAGCCTCTTGCTCATCAATAGCTTCTTCACGTTTGTATAGATTGCCGTCAATATCGAATAATTGCTCATAAAAGGCAATCATGCTGCTCAAATTTTCATAGAAATCCGGAAGGGTAAAGCTAATCGTTGTCCTCGCTTCTATCGGATGAGCAGGCGGTAAAACATAATGCTCCGGACCAAATAAATTTTCGCCGGTTACAGCATCAATCATCGAGAAATCAGGCAAAAGCTTATACACCAGCCTGTACTCTTCGTCAGCGCTTTCTCGATCATACAGCTGCGGGCTTAAATGAGCGAACAGCTGCTCCACCTGAGCGGTCTCCATGACATTCGCCAGTACGAGACTAGCCTCTGCCACAGCTTCTGGCCATACCGGCCGGTCAACATAAACCGCTCGGCCTTTATCCGAATAATAACGTATTACTTCCAGCTTTTTATTCACCGTTAATTCACAGCCCGTATTAGGAAGCGGAATCCCGCCAACCTGCTCACGGTAAGTGAAATAGATATGATCGCTCGCTTCCTCCGTCTTCACACAAATATAGCTGTCAAAATGCTCAGCATGCTTCGCCGCGAATCGCTCAGCCTCCGCTTGTGCATCTTCAAGGGAAGGCAAGTCTCCGGCACTCTCTATGCTATCAGTCTCATAATCGATACGCATGGAATAGAGACTTCCTGTCTCCAGATCAAGCATCATTTCAATCGATTCCGCTTCATTGTTCGAATTTTCCCATATAAACCAGCGCCGTTTCTCCTCACCCTTTGGGACGCTGTCCTCTACCTCTAAATGATAATGCTCCGGTATAGGTACGACAGCTTCTGCTCTCGCACGCAGCTTCTCCAGCTCCATTTGCAAAACATCAGCTCCTGTTCAATCTATGATTTAAATTTCCCCCAGCTTTGATCGCTGTTTTCCAGCAAATAGGCAAAATCATTTTCTCTGGCCTTCTGCTCCTGCTTTCTTTTCTCTTCCTCCGCCCTGCGCGCGGCTTCCAGCTTATCAGTTTCCGCTTGCTTCAACACATCCGCCTGCGCTTTCAGCTTATTCAGCACATCCGCATTCAGAAGCTCCTTTAAAGTTACGGGAGAGTCCTTTTCATTCGTCTGAGCAGACTTATTGCCTGCAGCGTGAGATTGCTTATTCTTCTTTGCCATTCTTTATCCCCTCTATCTTATCGTACTTTAATGACAACTCAGTACCCATTATTATAGCATAGGATGGACAAATGGTTGACGTAAGCGTAGAATAATTAGCACCAGGTATTAATACTTTGTGCTAATATAGGCGCATGATTGAGAAACGTAGGAGGCTAACTTTATGTCAACCTTATTGCTCGGTAAAAATATAGTCGTTATGGGCATCGCCAATGATCGGAGCATTGCTTGGGGCATCGCTAAGTCCTTGCATAACGCGGGTGCAAAGCTTATTTTCACTTATCGGAAAGAACGGTCTCGCGACAAGCTGCTTGAGCTGCTTCAAGCTCATCATATTGAGCCTAAGCTTATGGTAAGCTGTGACGTTGCTGATGATGACAGTCTGCAATCGGCATTTGACCACATCAAGAACCAGATCGGAGTCATTCACGGAATTGCTCATTCGGTAGCTTATGCGGATAAAGAAAACCTGAGAGGCGATTATTTGAATACTTCCCGAGAAGGCTTTCTCCACGCGCATGACATTAGTGCTTATTCGCTCGTTGCCGTTGCTAAATTTAGCAAAGAGCTAATGACCGAAGGCGGAAGCATCGTTACACAATCGTATATCGGCGCTGAACGCGCTGTTAAAAACTACAATGTGATGGGTGTTGCTAAGGCAGCATTGGAAGCAAGCGTTCGCTACCTGGCTGAGGATCTAGGCAAGCATGGCATAAGAGTAAACGCAGTATCTGCCGGTCCGATCCGTACGCTTTCCGCTAAAGGCGGTGTTGCGGGCTTTAATGAAATATTAGAAACGATGGAGAGCAAATCGCCGCTCCGTCGCAATATCGATCAGGATGAGGTCGGCGATGCAACAATGTTTCTGCTCAGCGGACTGGCGCGCGGGATTACCGGCGAGGTTCTTCATGTGGACGCGGGTTATCATATATTAGGGTAGAAATTCAAAAATAGCGATGCAGAGACAGCACTCTGATCGCTATTTTTTCGTTTAACCCTTATTATCTTAATTGGCAGAAAGCATCTTATTGATTGCGCTGAACAGCGCTTTGACGGAGGAGGTCATAATATCGACATCAATGCCGCAGCCCCAATAGGTTGTGCCGTCCTCGGCAGTAATGCCGATATAGGAGACCGCTTGTGACTTCGAGCCGACGTCCAGCGCATGCTCTTTATAAATGAGATTCGAGAAGCTAAGATTTAGATTGCTTTGCAATGCATTGCTAATCGCGTCTAGCCGCCCTTCGCCGTTGCCGCTGAATTCCTTCGCTTCATTATTCACGCTCACTTTAATGACGGTCTGGTAATCATCATGATGCGTGAACGAGTAGTTCATAAATTGCAGCGGATGTTTAATATTGACATACTCTTCATTGAAAATATCCTTAATTTCTTCAATTAGAATCTCTTTGTTCAGACGATCCGATACGTTTTTAACGACATAACCGAAGCTTTCGCGCATTTGCTGCGGCAAATCCAGGCCGTATTTCTGGTGCAGCAAATAACCGATACCGCCTTTGCCAGACTGGCTGTTAATCCGAATAATATCGCCTTCATATTGGCGGCCAATATCAAGCGGATCGATCGGCAGATAAGGAACAGACCAAAACTCAGGAGTTTCCTCTTCGCGCCATTTCATTCCTTTCGCAATCGCATCCTGGTGGGAACCTGAAAAAGCTGTAAATACAAGTTCGCCGGCATACGGCTGTCTTTCGCCAACCTTCATTTTTGTCAGTCTTTCATATACAGCCAGTATTTCAGGCAGGCTCTCAAAGCTCAGCTTCGGATCGACCCCATGGGAGAACATATTGAGAGCAAGCGTCACGATGTCGACATTCCCCGTTCTCTCGCCATTGCCGAACAGCGTGCCTTCCACTCTTTGGCCGCCAGCCAGTATGCCAAGCTCAGCGTCTGCAACGCCTGTGCCGCGATCGTTATGCGGATGCAGAGATACAATGACATTGTCCCGATACTTCAGATTGTCGCTCATGTACTCAATTTGGCTTGCATACACATGAGGCATCGACATCTGTACGGTTGATGGCAGATTAATAATGACTTTATTGTCAGCTGTCGGCTTCCATTCTTCTAAGACGGCATTGCATATTTCCAGCGAGAATTCAACCTCAGTGCCTGTAAAGCTTTCTGGTGAATATTGAAATTGGAAATTGCCCTCTGTCTCCTCTGCGCATTGCTTGAGCAGCTTTGCTCCCGTGACCGCAATTTCAACAATTTCTTCCTTCGATTTTCTGAACACTTGCTCGCGCTGAGCCAGAGACGTTGAATTATAGAGATGAACAACCGCACTTTTGGCACCTTTTAGCGATTCGAATGTTTTTCTAATAATATGCTCTCTGGATTGTGTCAGCACTTGAATCGTTACATCATCAGGAATCAAATCTTGTTCGATCAACGTGCGCAGGAAAGCAAATTCCGTTTCCGATGCTGCCGGGAAACCAACCTCGATTTCCTTAAAGCCGATTTTCACAAGCAATTGGAAATACTCCAGCTTCTCCTCCAAATTCATTGGCACAATTAACGCTTGATTGCCGTCGCGAAGATCGACGCTGCACCATGTCGGAGCTTCCGTAATATTTTCTTTTTGCGTCCACTTCAAGCTGGATACAGGCGGCATAAAATAACCTTTAGAATATTTGCTGTAATTGTTCATCGTCATTACCATCCTTCACCGGAATATAAACACTGAAGTAAAAATAAAAAAATCTTTCATCTCTAAAATAAATAGAGACGAAAGATTTATAATCTCACGCGGTACCACTCTCATTCATGCCCGAAGACATGCGCTTAACGGATAAGGACAAGGTCCATATCCTCCTGCAAGATAACGGTCAGGCTCCGGCTTCACCTACTACTCTGTTCAGTGAGCAACTCCAAGGCGAGTTCAGAAGTTCTTCACAGCTGTTTCCCACCAACCAACAGCTCTCTGTGCATGCAGAACATCTTACTATTCCTTCTCAACGTATTTATATATTGTACTAAATTCTAATACAAAACGGATAAAATTACAACTACATTCCCATTTCTTATTCATTATGTTTTACCTGTACTGCTTCACGACTAACAGTCGGATACAGCTTTAGCAAGGTAAATAACCACGGAGCAATCGCAATTGTCCAAAGCCCCATTAAACCATAACGGAAAAAATCTACTGCAAAATGATCTGGCGTAATAAGCTTAATTCCTTCCTTGATCACAAGCAGACCTGCTAAGCCTATAGTGATAGCAAGCAGCTTCTTCGTCCAGCTCGCTGGTATAACGAAACGAATGGCGGATCTTTCCCATACAAATCCTACAATCGTGAAGGTCAGCAAGCCGCATGCCTGATAGGCTCCCTCTACATCCAAGTCTCCGACCGTTAGCAGATGATAGACAGGCAGCAGTACAAACGGTATGATGACAGCTAGTCCGAGCAGTATTGTATTCGATATGTACAGCCTTGACAACTTGTTCCTTAGTAAAATAACGGTGAAAGCAATGACCAGACCGATACTCCAGCCTGTAATTACATCCTTCGGATAATGGACGCCTGAATAAAGCCGAGCGAAGCCTACTGCAGCGATCATTGCTGCGGCAGCGATATAGACCCATGTCCGCCTGAGAGTGCCGGCTATAAATCCCCAAGTAGAGGCGCTATGCTGAGAGTGGCCGCTTGGAAATGAGCTGCCGCCAATCTCTGCCAAGGGAACAATCCGATCGCCATGGGCTTGGAACGGTCTAGCAATATGAAAGGTATCTTTAAGCAGTACATTCAAATAAAAGCTTGAAAACAAAACGATTCCAAGTTGAAATCCAATCCGCTTCGAGGCTGCCCAATAAATAAGGGGCAGTATGATCGTGAAAAACAGGATGTCTCCTGTGAAATTAAGAAACCCGATAATCATATCCAGCACCGGATGTCTGTTCTGAGATAACCATTGCAGTACGTCTACTTCCCAATCCAGAAAAGCTGCATTGAAGGGCATAAGCATACCTCCTTTTAAATGCATTATCGAACAAGGCGAAACGGCTATTGCCATCGTTTGGCTCTGCGTGTTTCGTTCCGAGAAATATAAGATAAGTATAACGAAAAAAACATATGCTTTCCTATATTTTAAAAAAGCGGTGATACAAGAGAAATCTGTAATCACCGCTTCAATGCTATAAGTTTAAATAAAACGATATTGCGCTTCAATTAATCCGTTGTATACACCTTTCTTCGCTAACAGCTGGTCATGATTGCCTTGTTCGACTATAACGCCATGGTCAAGCACGATAATTTCATCCGCGTTGCGAATGGTGGACAGTCGATGCGCGATCATGAACGAGGTACGTCCTTTCAGCAATGCTTTGAGTGCTTCTTGAATTTTGAGCTCGGTTTCCGTATCAATGCTTGCGGTCGCCTCATCCAATATTAGAATGCGCGGATCGGCGAGCAAGGCTCTTGCGAAGGACAGCAGCTGTCTCTGACCCATCGAAAGCACATTGCCGCGCTCCTCTACTTGCGTGTCATAGCCGTCAGGCAGCCCCATAATAAAATCATGGGCATGAACCGCTTTTGCCGCTTCAACGATTTCCTGATCAGTCGCATCTAAGCGGCCGTACCGTATATTGTCACGGATCGAGCCGGAGAAGATGAACGTATCCTGGAGCACGATGCCAACCTGCGAACGCAGGCTTTCAATCGTAACATCGCGAATATCGATGCCGTCAATCAGCACGCGGCCCTGTACGGGATCGTAGAAACGGCACAGCAAGTTAATGATGGTGCTCTTGCCAGAGCCCGTATGGCCGACTAAAGCAATCGACTGCCCTGCTTCTACATTAATTGAAATATTTTTGAGCGCTGGTCTGCCAGGCTCATATTCAAAAATGATCGATTCAAAGTTTACCGCACCTTTAATTTGTGGCAGCTCCTTCACCTGCTCATGCTCAGCAACCGTCGGCTTCTCATCGATGAATTCAAAAATTCGCTCCGAGGAAGCCATTGCAATGAGAAGCTGCGAGTACATTTGACCTAGACGGTTAATCGGCTCCCAGAAGTTGCCGATGTAATTCGCATAAGCAAAAAATAAACCGACCGTGAGAACATCATTCTGAATCATAAAAGCCCCATATGTGAACAAAATAAATGTTCCAAGCGCTGCAGTAATTTCGATAATAGGCCCAAAGGTTTGGTTCAACGCTGACGCTTTGTTCCAGGACTTCAGATTGTCAATATTCATTGCGTTAAAGAAGTTCATATTTTCTTTCTCTTGTACATAAGCTTGTGTCACCTTCATCCCTTGAATACTTTCATTCAAGTGGGCATTAATGCGAGATTGCTTCATGCGAACATTTTGCCATGCGAAGCGGATCCGTTTGCGCAGCGTCCCTGATACAAGGAACATAATCGGAACCGTGATCATAACAGCAAGCCCGAGCTTCACATTCAGAGTAAGCAATATGATGACGATGCCGACGAGCTGAACACAGTCCATCAAAAGGTTGACCGCGCCGTTCGTGAACAAATCCTGCAGCGAGTTTACATCATTCGTTACACGAACGAGGACAGAACCGGCCGGACGCTTATCATAGAAGCGGAAGCTTAGCTTCTGAATATGCTGAAACAGATCTTTTCGCAGATCATAAATGACCTTTTGTCCGATAATATTCGTATATTTGATGCGGTACGTATTGGATACCCATTGTAAAAGATAAATAACGAGCGCTGCCGCTGCAATAATGAGCAAAAGCTTCGTATCCTTCTCTGCAATGGCTACGTCAATAGCAACAGCCATTAAAGCAGGAATACCCAGCTTTGCGAGCATCGTAAAAATCATCGTTAAAATGATCGGTATAAAATCACGCTTATAGGGCGCCATGTAAGTGATCAGCCGGCGGAGCTGCGCCCAGTTAAACGGCTTTTCAATTTCTTCATCGTCCTGATAGACGAATCGAGAATTTTTTAAGGCTGTCTTTGCTTTCGCTTCTGCCTTATCGCTCATGAAAGACTACCCCCATTCTCGGAAACAACATGTACGGCTGACTTGTTCTCTCGATCCTTCAAATCCGCATATTGAATATTGTACGTATCTTGGTACGGACCAGAATCTGCAATCAACGCAGCATGCTTGCCTCGTTGGACGATATGGCCTTTGTTCAGAACTACAATCTCATCCGCATGACGCAGCGAGGATATTCGATGTGCAATAATAAATGTTGTACGTCCAGCCATCAGCTCTCTGAAGCCTGCTTGGATCTCATGTTCTGTTTCCATATCAACAGCGCTTGTCGCGTCGTCGAGAACGAGTATTTTAGGATTTTTTATAAGTGCTCTTGCAATCGCAATCCGCTGCTTCTGTCCGCCGGAGAGCCCCATTCCGCGTTCACCGACGATGGTATTGTAGCCGAGCGGCATCTCCATAATGAAATCATGCGCCTTGGCGAGCCTAGCTGCATGCTCGATCTCAGCATCCGTTATGTCACGAATGCCATATGCGATATTATCTCGAATGGAAGCTGAGAACAGGAAGGTTTCTTGAAATACGATAGCGATTTGACTGCGTAAGCTATGTAGATCAATATCACGAATGTCCATTCCATCCAATGTTACAGCGCCTTGCTTCACGTTATAAGCGCGCATTAACAGCTGTATGATGGTCGATTTGCCTGAACCGGTTTCGCCAAGTAAGCCAATAACCGTTCCCGGCGGCGCGTCGATTGATATATTCGTTAACGCCGGCTTTTTGTCCGGGTAGCTGAACGTTACATTATCAAACTTCACATGGCCCTTCACCATATTACTTTGCAGCTCAACAGCAGCTTCATTATTTTTTACATGTACATATTCGGTCATCAGATTATGCACGCGTTCACCGGACGCCTTAAATTGCGTGAAGTTATTAATATGAAAGCCTAATCCCCACATCGGTCCGATAATGAACCAAATATAGCTGAAAAACGCCGCGAACTCGCCAAGCAGCATCTTATCGTTAATAACCATCATTCCGCCTCCGACTAGCAGGATTACAGCGCTAAGGTTAGCGATGATCTCCATAGAAGGAAAATATTTTGCCCAAATCGATGATGCGTACACTTGGTTCGCTTGATACGCTTCGCTTCGAACGGAAAATTTCGACACCTCATGCGATTCGCGCGCGAACGATTTCACAGTACGAACGCCCGTAATATTTTCTTGAACCGCGGTTGTAAGGTTACTCATCGCCTTGCGCATTTCACGGAATGCGGGATGAATGTTTTTCTCGAATTTTAATGCAATGAAGGCAAGAATCGGCATCGGAATGAGTGTAATAAGCGTGAGCTGCCAATTCATTGACAGCATTACCGCCCCGCTGAACACGACCATAATGACCATGTTTAATATTTGCGCGAAGCCAAAGCCGATAAAGTTCCGAATAGCTTCCAAATCCGCGGTTAAACGTGTCATAAGATCGCCCGTTTTGGCTTTATCATAGTATTGATAAGACAGCGTTTGCAGTTTATCATACAAAGCGACACGCATCCGGTACGCTACCCGGTTCCCGAGTCTTCCTCCAAAAAAGCCATGTGTAAACTGCATCAACGCTTTGAGCGCAACTACGCCGACAACGACGCTTGCAAGCGTCCATACCTCCCCATATTTCCCAAGCCCAATTACATCATCGATAAAATACTGCAGCATTCTAGGATAGACTAGCCCTAAGGCCGTTGCGCACATAAGCGCGATTATTGAGGCCGCAATAAACTTCCGTTCGGCCCAATAAAATTGTTTAAGCTGCCTGAAAACCTCCAACCAAATTCAACTCCCTGTTTATGTTTTGTAAGCATGAGTGAATCGTAACAGCATCGCTACTTAGGAGCAAACATTAGAACGTTTCAAATACCTCATTGTAACCGCTAATATCGGCATTACTGAACTGAGGGAAGGAGAAAGCTCCCAATTAATCGATTTTCGTCACAAGATTGTGCATATTCCTCCATTTTTGCACAACAGCACACCTAATTTTGCTTTTCGGCAAAAAATGTATGCCGAAAGTGATCTAGCCGTCTATGGACATAATGGTATCCAGACTAGCTAACGCTTCATGCACCTTCGCTGACCAGACTCTCGTTGTAAGCTTTCGCTGCAAGAGCGATTTTCGCTCTTGCTGCAGTGTCGTCTTCAGACATAATTACTCTAAGGACGATTTCCGATGTTACTCATGACGTTCGGTATCCGGACTAGCTTAATACACGCTGTAAGAGCGATTTTCACTTTTAGCGTTTTCGCAGGGTAGTGGTGTGTTGCTGGAAGAGCGAGAATCGATGTTAGTGCGGATGTGATGATGTGAGTATGTAGTAAAAAAGGACAGCGCATTCCGCGCTGTCCTTAACCATTTAAATATGAATGAGCTGATTATGCAGCTCTTTGAGCTCTTCGATGTTCGTATGGCCAGAAAGCGAGCTTTGCTGGCCGGCTGTAAATGCATGTAAATCAGCAGCCAGACGCTGACTAGCCAGCTCGGCGGCAAGCTGCCATCGCTCCCCATACAGCGCCAACCATTCAGCGATTTGCTGATCCATCCAGCGTTGCAGCGAAGGGGTAATAATCGCTTCCAGCTCTTTGCGAAGCAGCGCTTTGCCCTCGCCCTCGAAAAACTGCCGAGGCGACTTGAAACGGCTCCAAAGCCATTTTGCTTCTACGCTTATTTCTTCCCACGCTGCCGACTCTTCTGGCGTATCCAGCTCGATTGCAGCATAAGGGGCAGACTCGTAGCCTTGAATAAGCTCGCTCAACTGAGTTGAGCAGCTGTCATATTGCTTGTGCAGCAGCTTATTCAAGCCGCGCTCCATCCGCAAGGAAGTTGCCAGCAGCTCCTGCGACAGTTCAAGTCCAATAATGCGCTGCAGCTCCAGCCAAGCTGTCCAGATCATCTTGCGAAGATCGCGTCCGTCATCCTGCAGCGTAGCCGGATTGAAAGCCAAATTATAAAAATCGCCAAAGCGGAATTGCAATCTTTGCACGACATAGTAGAGAAGCTCGCTAAGCTCCTGCTTAAGCTCTTCAGGCATGCCGCTGCTCTGGAATGCCGCAAGCTCATGATCCCCTTGCTTTGCTGCTGCGGTCAGCGCGTCAAGCGCGGCCTGCCTTGCCGCCGCGTCCCCCTCGGCGCTGCGAAGCCATCCTGCGACTGTTGCCGCTGCTCTTTGCATATCCGCCTCAGCTGATTCAACGGCCATACGACCTAAATCATTCTGAATGAAAGATAAAAAAGATTGCTCGAAGGCTTCGATGCCTGATCGGGCTAGCAGCTCATCATTGCCGCTTACCTTACCATCAATCGCCTGCAAGCTCGAGACCGGGAATAACCGCGGCGATCGGATCGAATGCTGAAGCAGATTAGCCTCGACATGCTTCAGAACGCCTTCAAGCTCCTCCTGATCAGCAGCCAGATCAGCAGCATTCACAAGGAAGAACATTTTATCCAGCTCAAATTGATCCTTCACACGGCCAAGCTGCATAAGAAATTGTCGGTCGGCTTGCGAGAAAGCATGGTTATAATAAGTGACAAATAAGACCGCGTCCGCATTTTTAATATAATTGAAAGCAACCCCTGTATGACGAGCATTGACGGAGTCTGCTCCTGGTGTATCAACAAGTACGATACCTTGTGCAGTTAAGGCGCAATCATAATGCAATGCGATTTCGCTTACGAAGCAAGAGCGCGATTCATCAGCGACATAGCGCTCGTATTCAGCCATATCGACAGCGAGCTGCTGCCCGAGCTTCGCTTCATTCGCTTCCCAGCCTGCGCGGGCTGCGCGCAGGAAGCTATAGTGCGGGCGTCCGCCAGCCGGAATAGCATCCGGCGACAAGCGGTCAATCGCTCGCATGAGATCAGTCGCGTCCGGCAGCTTATCGGCTGCGGCCGCTTCGCCGAGCAGCGCTAAGGAATAGCGCAGATCGTCAAGAATGGCAGCGCGTGTCTTCATGATAACAAGCGCCGTCCCGTGGCTGTGCTCCTCCGTAGGGGGCACAAGACGATTGATTGCTGCCGTAGTCGGATTCGGCGATACCGGCAGCACCGGTTCGCCGATCAGCGCGTTCGCCAGCGATGATTTTCCGGCGCTGAACGCGCCGAACAGCGCAATCGTGAATTTGCTGTTCTGCAGCCGATTCGCCTTCTCGCGCATCGCGCTCGCCGCCGCGGCAAGCGCCGCCTGCGGCGCCAGCAGCTCCGCCGCGCGCGCGAGCCGCGCTGCGGCCGAGCGCTGCTGCGCCAGCGCAGCGCCGCCGCCGAGCGCGCCGCGCGCACTCGCGCTCGCGCGCGCCTGCGGCGCCGCCGCTCCAGCGCCGCTGCCGCCGGCGCTGCCTACGCGCTCGGCCGCCTGCTCAGCGGCGGCCATGCGCGCCTTCCCGGCGCCAGCTTCGCTTGGCGCCGGCAATACCGGCCGCGCCACAGGCGCGGCCAATGCCGCGTGCAAAGCCGCGGCATGCGCAGCGGCGCGCTCATCGAGCGCCGCCAGCGCCTCCAGGGCGCCAGCTTGCGAGCGAAGCTCGGCAAGCTGAGCCTGCGCCTCGGCAGCAGCAGCTTCGCCAGCTGCCGCTGCATGGCGCGCAAGCTCGTCGATCACCTCTAACGCTCGCTTGCGAAACTCCGACTTCACCTCTGCCGCCAGATCTCGACAATAGGTTAGCGTATACTCGCCTCCAAATACTGCGCCTGTATTCACCCGTTTAACGAGCCATTCGGTCTCCGGCAGCCAGCTCAACTGATCGGCCAGCTCCTGCTCAAGCGACTCATTGCTGTAGCCGATCATTTCTGCGGATTTACGCAGCATATGCTTCACATGCCATTCAATAGATGCGCTGATCAGCGAACTCAATTCCTTATGAAACGCTTCAAGCCGCCTTTGCTGCTCCGCGGCCGTCTTCGCCCCTGCGAACAACAATCCTGCTTTAAATCCCGACTTGCGACTCTCCAGAAATACATGAGCCAAATCCCGCAGACCTGCCGGCGTAATATTCGCATTATCTAGAATAGACTGAAGCTCCTTGCGCTGTTCTGCACGATAGCGATCTCCCGCTATAGCAAGCGCCGTAAGCGTCTCTTCCAGCTGCTTCATCTCAGCCGCAAGCTCCGTAGCCGCTTCCTCGCCGCCAGCTTCTTGCAGAAGACGCTCTCGCTCCGTCTCTTCTTGCTGCTCACGCCATTTCAGATGCTCGGACACAAGATGACGCAGCGAAGCATCCACGCTATATTCATTCAACGGCTTGCGCTGGTCAGCCAGACGCTCCAGCAGCTCCAGCAGCTGCTCCCATTCTTGGTACGGATGTTCCGGTTCACGTGATGATAAATAAACAATGCCAGCCGGCTCCAAATGCCAAGCATGAAAAGCATCTGCTACACTTTGACGATAGGAAAGAAAGGATAATTCCTGCTCACGATGCTTATCAATTTGATTCACTATAAAATATAACGGCTTGCCCCAATCCTTGAGCTGCTTCGCGAACGCGAAGTTAATCTCCGATTGGACATGATTGTAGTCCATAACATAAAATACGACATCAGCGAGATGAAGCGCTGATTCGGTCGCCATACGATGCGCGTCATCTGTAGAATCGATGCCTGGCGTATCCAGCAATATCGTATGATCCCCTAGCCGTTCGCTAGGATATACGATCGATACCGACGTATATTGCTCACCATCTACACAATAACGGTCCAGCTCTTCGATCGGCACCTCTGCTTTCACCTTTACTCCGTTACGCAGCGTCTCGACATCAGCGTGCGCATACGCGCCTCCGCGAATAGAGACGACATTGGCGCTCGTTGGAATCGGACTGGACGGAAGCAGCTTGGCGCCACAGAGCCGATTTATTAAAGTAGATTTCCCTGCCGAAAAATGGCCGCACAACGCGACAGTAAGCCGGCCATCGGCCAGCTTACTGCTTAATTCCTTTAATTGTGCGGAATGCTTAAGATCGCCTGCTGCCGCAATAGCGCCGGCTGTATCCTGTATAGCTCCCGCTAAGCTTTGCAACGTCATCTGTGACATCCTAGTTGCACGTCTCCTTATACAGCTTCCTCTTCATCAGAAGGCAAGCATATTTCAAATACATTGCCATGCTGCAAAATCATAATATTGCGCTCGCGTTCTTTCATTACGACAACCTCAGGCTTTTGACGCATGCGATCGATATATTGATCTGGAACATCGCCTGAACCGCTTACCGTTACGCCTTCCACAATAATATCTTCATTTTCTTGCGGCGGCGATTCCAGCACCTGCTCATAAATATCAGAGAAAAGCTCAAAGTTATTCGTGTACACGGAAATACATTTCATCCCCATCATCCTTCGCTAGCTATTTTTTATTTGGTTTCACTACTTTAGCTTTCGTTTGTTTGTCTGGCTTCATACGTTTCTTACCTTCTTTACACAAATCTAACAGCGGACAAACAGGACACTGCGGGTTTTGCGCTTTGCAATGATAGCGGCCGAAAAAAATGAGCCTGTGATGAGTAATCGTCCACTCCTCCTGAGGTACTAGCTTCATCAGCTTCTTCTCTACCTCAAGAACAGTGTCATCCGGCTTAGCGAAGCCTAAACGCTTCGATACACGGTCAACATGAGTATCAACCGCAATAGCGGGCACGCCGAACGCGTTCGATACGACAACATTAGCCGTCTTTCTACCTACACCGGGCAGCTCGACTAGCTGCTCATGACGCTCAGGGACTTCCCCTTCATATTTATCGATTAGAATTCGGCTTAACTTCTGAATGTTCGCAGCTTTGCTTCGAAATAATCCAATTCTACGAATATCCTGCTCCAGCTCTTCAACCGGAACAGCCAAATAATCAGCGGGCGTCTTATATTTCTGAAACAGGGAAACGGTCACCTTATTAACAGTTTCATCCGTGCATTGCGCGGACAACAGCACGGCGATCGTCAGCTCGAACGGATTGTTGTGATGAAGCTCGCAATGAGCATCAGGGAACATTTCAGCTACAATGTCCAGTATATGACGCATTTTCTGTTTCGCATTCATCGTCCTCTCTCCTAATCCAAACACTATCTTAAAAAGTGTAGCGAAATTCGTCACGCTGCGCAACCAAAAAGCAGTAATTTCTATAAAAAAACTGCCCAAACGGGCAGTTTTTTCACAAATATTATGATTTTATAATTTCAACAGCCGTGTTACGGAATGAAGTGATTTTCAATACATCGCCCTTTTTCAAGCTGCTTACTTCTACAGCAGAGCCGTTATACATAATCTTTGTTTGGTCTGTAATATAGAAGTAATTGGAGTTATCGCCATCAAAGCTGATATCTGTCCATAACTGCTTGCCGGTAGGGCTGTAAGTAGTAAAAGTACGCGTCTCCGTCTTGGCGACCTTCATTCGCGTATGCTTTGAACTTGTTACCGTCACTTCAACGTAATCTCCAACAGCGAGAGCAGAGGAATTCGTGCTCTGTGTTGTACCCTTCGTAATGATGAAGCCTGAGTCGGCAACAAATACGATGGATTTACCGGTCATGTCCTGAATCGATACGCTATTAGCCGCAATCGATGTTACTTGACCGACAGTTGGTGTGACCAGCTGTACGGTTTCGGCTGACTTGCCTATCAAATCAACATTAATAATAGATCCAATCTTAACAGCGTCAATCTTCATTTCAGCGCCTGCTTCTGTCAGCAGCTTCGCATTTGAAAGGCTAAGATCATATGCGGATACCGATTCATTCTTCACACGCAGCTTGTTGCCGACCCGATCCACCGAATCGACCTCATATTGCTCAGAACGATGAACCTTTACCGTTGCCGCACGATCTTGCGCATAGTTCAACTCAATCGTTAGTCGATCGCCTGCCTTCAAATCAGCAAGGGTAGAGCTTGTCTTCTCCGCGATTTCTACCGCCGGCGAAGTGTACGGCACCTGGACAATGGACCCGTTGTCGAGCTTCAGGTCTAGCGTATTTTTACTAGCGTTAACCGCGTTAAGTACTCCGCTGTATTTCGTAATGAAGTGGACGGAGACAATCGTATTGCCTGTATAGCTGATCATAATCTTTCGGTTTTGAGTCAGCATCGAATACGCTGAGCTAAGCTCAATAAGCTTATCATTATAATAGATCTTCGTTTTTGCTGTAAACAGCAACGCTTCAGGATTCAAACCGTTTGCATCCAAAATCGTCAGCAGCTTGTTGCTGTGCACATAGCTGGCAATTTGAGCGTCATTCACTATTTTAATCGCGCGATTCGTTACCTTCACATGCGTAACTCGTTCGTCGCTGTCGAGCGTCAACACGACCTGATCCGACTCAAGCAGATCGTCCAACAACGGATCCGGCATGCCGTCGATCTCTACCGTTACTTTATCCGCCAGAAACTTTGAGACAAGCTCAGTCCCTTCCTGCACCGTTATGAGCTCCTTGCTGAAGCTTAGGAAGGTACCGCTAACCGATGTTTTCGTCGCCTGGGCTGCAGCTGTAATCTTCAAGGCTTTAGGCGATGAGCGGAAAGTATCCTGAATAATTGTAATCGGTGTATCACTCTTCAATGCTGAGAGCTTAACAGCTTGACCGTTCGTATCCACAATCTCAGTTGAGGAATCGTATTGGATCTTCTCATAAGCGTTATTGTTCCATATATATATCGCCTGCTCGTCCTCTATCACTCTGCCAAACGAGCCCGATATCGTTTTCATATGCTGTTTATCGCCTTGCACTTCGATATAAGCAGCTTTGCCTTCTTTTTCAATAATCATCGCATCACCATACAGCAGTAAATCACTCTTAGCAATCGGCGACTCTGTATTGTAATGATAATACAAGGAGGAATTGTCCAGTTTATAGGTAACGGATTGATTGTTGCTGAACAACGTTATCGATTGATCCGTTAATCCTGTAACTATACCTTTAACTTGTCCATTATATTGAACCGGGTATTGATTTTGAGCTCTGCTTAGAATCGTCGCCAAGCTTGCCCTCGTTACATCGGCTTTCGGGGAAAAGGTCGTTTCTGTAACACCTTTTACAAGACCAAGTCCAGATGCCGCTTTTACATAATTAGAATACTTCTCATCAAACTGCTTCTCATCGGTAAAGACCGAGATAGCATCCTTCAACCGATTTGCCTCTTCCTCTTGGCCAATCGCCTTAACAATCAGCTTCGTCATCCATTCCCGCGTTGCTACTTTAGCGCCCCATTGTACCTTGCTGTTGGCTGCCGCTAACGCATACTCCTCCTGCTCATCCAGCAATCCTTTGTCGAAAGCTAGCTTTATGTACTTCTTAAAGTAGCTGTCCACATTAAAATTAGCAGGAAATACAGGAGCTGGCAAGCTGTCGGCAAGCTGTTCTAGGCCCGCAAAACGAAGCGTCATTAGGACAGCCTCTTGCTGAGTAATGCTTTGATTAGGCTTAAAGGAAACGACATTGCCGTTTAAATAGCCCGTAACAATTCCTTGATAATACAGCTTAGCGACATGCTTCTCTGACCAATGTCCAGGGTTGACATCTGTAAAAGGTGTAGTTATCGCAGCTGCCCCATATGCCGCTGATGGAATGGCGATTCCACTTCCCGTAATTAATGTAAACGCAAGCGCGCCTGTTACAATTGTTTTAACCGCCTTATGATATGGCATGAATGTAATTCCTCCTGTCATGATCTATTCATCGGATGCTCCAGTTCAATATGTCCCATCAAGCTTTCCGCTTGCTCACCATCTACCAATAACTGAATAGAATCGATGAATTTCAGCTGAAACAGCGTTTCCTTTAATGATTCAATAAGAAGCGCTTCTCCAGGGGATCCTAATCTAGCAGAATCAGGAACATGCACATCTATTGTAACATTGTCTTGAGAGAATTGGACCTGCTTCAATTCGATTTTTTTCCATAAAGAACGCTGATTTTCATTTCCGTCCTCCATCAGCTTTTTTATTACGGCATCTACTAGCTCTTGTTCTGTTGTATAACTAATAGACTCTATCCGTTTTGTCAGCTCTGTAAGGTCAGTGTCTGATGAGTAAATATCAACCTCAATCTTTTGTTCCGGCATGGCCGATTCCGTCGGGGCAGGCTTATCAGTCGTCTGGGGCGACGGCATCGCCGTAACACCAGCCGCCGGTTCCGTGTTCCCTCCGCCTTGTACAGTTCCGCTGCTTGGCTGCCCGCAGCCGGCTAATGCCGCACAAAGCGCGATCGCTGCAAGCAAGCTTCCTGTTTTTCTATTATTCATATCTTGAACGCCTCCTTCGAAGCTATGCGAAGCAAAGCATAAGCTTAGCCTAGTTTCAAATATTCCTTTATGCCTGCAACGATCGCTGCAGCAATCTTATTTTGAGTTGCATCGGATAATATCGCTTTGGCATCTGTCGCATTTGATAAATATCCCGCCTCTAGTAAAATAGCAGGCATCGTCGTGCTCTTAATGACGCGGAAATCAGCTTGCTTCACATAACGATTTGGAAGCCCTGTCGCCTCTAGCATATGCTTATGCATCACATTAGCAAAGCCCTTGCTGCTTTCTCTGCTATAATAGGTTTCCGTTCCTGTTATATTCGCTCGATCAATACTATTCGCATGAATAGATACAAATAAGTCCGCTTTCAGATCCTCGGCAAATTTAACACGATCGTTTAGAGCTATAAAGGTGTCATCGCTTCTAGTCAGATGAGCTTGCAGCTGTTCTTCTTTCTCCAGCAAAGCTTTCACTTTCAATGCGACATTCAGATTAAATACTTTCTCCCGCGTCCCTTGCACGCTTGGCGCGCCAGGGTCACTGCCGCCATGACCAGCGTCAATTACAATGTGGTATACCTTGTCCGCATTTGGATCAACAACAACTGGAGGCTTGTCCTCGCCAGGCAGCTTCATGCCTTCCTCATTGACAGCATCCTTTGCCGTCATTAACGTAATGGTCGTTAATCCTTCTTCCGTATCCAGCTTGTAGGCAATATCTTCTTTGACATCGAGTACGAGCCTTGCGATGGAAGGCGATTTTTGAAACAACGAATACCGGAACCCATTCAGAAAAGCATGGTCTTCAATCATTGATTTGATTTCTCCGCCAGCGAAAGAGCCAATGATCTCTTCCGAAAATGACGCGTCCTTGAAATCAAAAACAGCTCTAAGCGGATCACCTAAGGTAAGTGTACGATCAATAGACAGCTCACCCGTATGAAAGATTAGAATTTGGTCCATTCCGTTGTAGCCGATATTCGAAATGATTGATGTTTGCTCCGAATTCTGTTCTTCCTCACCAGGCTCCTTCGGATCCGTTCCTTCTGCTCCAGGCTCTGTTGTTCCAGGTTCTGTTGTTCCAGGCTCTGTTGTTTCAGGTGTCTCCTCCAGTTGCTTGGTCATATGTACTTCCATTGACTCAGCTACCCACTCAAACGATAACCCGAATTGCTCGCCTATGAATCGAATCGGAACAAGCGTAGTGCCATTTTCCAAAATCGCTTTCGTGTCCATTTCGACAAAATGATCTTTGACCAGCGCTATGTTGGTGCCAATCATGAGCTTGATAGTCCCCGTATCGTTTTCCACAGTGACTGTCTCTGTAACGCCATCCCAGCTAATGCCATAGCCTAATCCTTCTGCCAGCACTCTAACCGGCACGAGTGTGCGATCGTCAACAATCTTTGGATCAGTGAGCGCTTTCAGCTCGACACCTTCCAAGAACAGCCGCGGCACCTTTGAGATCTCAGCGGCTTGTCCCACGCCAGCGAACAGCGTGAACATAATCGACATGAACAACATAATGGACGTAAACTTTTTCATTTTCCCACCTCGATGACTAATATTGCCCGCATCGAATGTGCATTCGACTTCACAGACGACAATATAGACGCCGATTAGAGGAAAAAGTTGCGCAGAGATGTGTATCTTGCCAAAGAATATTGACGATATGCGTCACATTATTTCCTTTATAAAAAAGAACCGCTCCCACACAGGGAACAGTTCTCTTGTTGACTGCCAATATTAACGAAGATATCCAGGCAAGCCTTGCTCATATTCGGCAATTTTGTCAGCGTGTTGAAGAGTGAGGCCAATGTCATCCAAGCCTTGAAGCAAAAATTGACGACGATGCTCGTCAAGCTCAAATGAAAGGTTAAGGCCGTATTCATCCTTTATAACTTTGTTCTCCAAGTCCACTTCCAGCTGGTAGCCTACATGCTTGGCCGTACGCTGAAACAGATCCTCTACTTGCTCCTCGCTGAGCTTAATAGGAAGAATACCGTTCTTAAAGCAGTTATTATAGAAAATATCCGCATAGGACGGAGCGATAACAACTTTGTAGCCGTAATCCAGAATAGCCCAAGGCGCATGCTCGCGGGAGGAGCCGCAGCCGAAGTTAGCGCGGGAGATCAATACCGAAGCGCCCTCGTAGCGAGCTTTATTCGGTTCAAACTCAGGGTTTACATTGCCTTCCTCATCGAAGCGCCATTCATAGAATAGAAATTGGCCAAAGCCGCTGCGCTCGATGCGCTTTAGAAATTGTTTAGGAATAATAGCGTCTGTATCAACATTGACACGGTCAACTGGTGCCACGATACCATTAATCTTTTTGAACGGTTCCATATCCGATAACCCTCTCTCTCGATCGATTAGTTAAGAACTGGCGATTTGATTTCCCAATCGCGAACGTCATAGAAATGACCTTTAATTGCTGCTGCAGCTGCCATCGCAGGCGATACCAAATGCGTACGTCCGCCTCGGCCTTGGCGGCCTTCGAAGTTACGATTAGAGGTTGAAGCACAGCGTTGTCCAGGTTGCAGGACGTCTGGGTTCATCGCAAGGCACATTGAGCAGCCCGCATCGCGCCATTCGAAGCCCGCTTCCTTGAAAATAACGTCCAAGCCTTCTTCCTCAGCTTGAATCTTAACGCGGCCGGAGCCTGGAACGACGATCGCCGTTACGCCATCTCGCACTTTATAGCCTCTCGCAATCTCCGCGGCAGCGCGCAGGTCAGAGATACGGCCGTTCGTACAAGAGCCGATAAACACATAATCAATTTCAATGTCACTCATTGCCGTGCCAGGTTTCAAATCCATGTATTCAAGCGCTTTTTCAGCTGCTTTTCGTTCATTCTCGGTAGCCATGTCCGCTGGGTTAGGTACTGTCGCTGTAATGTTAGTACCCATGCCAGGGCTTGTGCCCCATGTCACTTGCGGAATAAGGGCGTCAACGTCGAATTCTACGACAGAGTCGAACTGCGCGCCTTCATCTGTAGCAAGCTTCTTCCAAGTTTCAACTGCAGCGTCATAATCCGCAGGCACGTATTGACGGCCGCGCAGATATTCAAAAGTTGTTTCATCAGGTGCGATAAGACCAGCGCGCGCGCCTGCTTCAATGGACATGTTGCAGACTGTCATGCGCTCTTCCATCGTTAGACTGGAAATCGCTTCGCCTCTATATTCGATAACATAGCCTGTTGCAAAGTCCGTGCCATACTGCGCGATTACGCCAAGAATCATATCCTTGGCTGTTACGCCAGGCTTACGATTGCCTTTAAAACGAACTTCCATTGTTTTTGCCTTGGATTGCTGCAAGCATTGCGTCGCAAGAACATGTTCAACTTCGCTTGTGCCGATACCGAATGCAAGAGCGCCGAAAGCGCCGTGCGTCGAAGTATGAGAGTCACCGCATACGATTGTTTTGCCTGGGCTCGTAAGGCCAAGCTCAGGTCCCATAACGTGTACTACGCCTTGGTCAACTGAGTTCAGATCGAACAAGGTAACGCCGAAATCCTCACAGTTCTTAGTCAGTGTATCAATCTGTTGCTTGGAAATCGGGTCTTTAATGTTAAAACGGTCAAATGTAGGAACGTTATGATCCATAGTAGCAAAGGTCAGGTCTGGACGGCGAACCTTGCGTCCGGACATGCGAAGTCCTTCGAACGCTTGCGGCGAAGTCACTTCATGCACCAGTTGCAGGTCGATATAAATAATGCTTGGCTTTCCTTCTTCTTGATGAATGACGTGATTATCCCAAATTTTTTCGAACATAGTCTTTTTCGTCATTATACTCACCCCATCATTATATAAATTAGTTCTGCATCTCTTCTAAACTGAATTTATCATAGCATCTCTAGCTTGATTGTTCTAAGACATTATATCTATAATACTTATAGGTTGTAACTATAATATTACTGATAATTGTTATCAATAGACTATAAAGAGGTGAATCCGAAATGGAACTGAGACAATTGCAATATGTTATTCAAATCGCAGTTGAAAAAAACTTTTCTAGAGCGGCCGATAAGCTTCATATCGCTCAGCCCTCCCTGTCGCAGCAGCTCTCCAAGCTGGAGCAGGAGCTTGGTCTTATGCTGTTTCGCCGCACGACTAACTCTGTTGAGCTTACACAAGCTGGACAAGTATTCGTGCAAAAGGCGCAGGACATTCTCGATTCCATCGAGCAGTTAAAGCAGGAAATGGATGATATGGCGCAAATGAGACGAGGCCGTTTAGTCGTTGGCACGCTCCCAATTACGGGTTCGCATATTTTGCCGCTTGTCCTCCCGCTCTTTGGCGCGCAGTATCCTCAGATCGAAATCGTGCTCGTTGAGGATACAACCGCCAAGCTGGAACAGCTGACAGCTAACGGGGGTACAGATCTGTCCCTGCTTTCTTTGCCGCTTATCGATCAATCTCTTCACTATGATCCATTTCTGGAGGAAGGCATAAGCTTAGCTGTGCCGCCTCAGCATCCGCTTGCGAGCCGTAATGGTCCGATCGGCATCGAAGAGTTAAGCGAAGAGCCTTTTGTAGCGCTGAAGAAGGGGCAGGGCTTCCGCACCATATCGGTTGACTTGTGCGAAGCCGCTGGCTTTGACCCGCGCATCGTTTTCGAGAGCAGCAATATGGAAACGATCCAATCGCTCGTTGCCGCGGGAATGGGAATAGCCTTTGTCCCGCATATGCTAACACGGGCCAAAGGCTCTGAATTCGCGCCTGTTTATCTTGATTTGATATCAAAGCCTTCTCGAACGCTTGTCGTAGCAAGCCGCAAAGGACGTTACTTGTCAAAGGCGGCTGAAGCTTTTATTCATACGCTGAAAGAAACGCTGCGCCATTATGGACAATAAGCTGCTCCAACCGTAATTACAGCTTGTACAAGGGCGGTCTGCGATCCTCGAATACCGGTATCGTCGCTCTTACCGAATCGACGAGCGATAAGTCAATTTCCGCTCTAAGTACAGTCTCTTCCTCGCCCGCTTCCGCAACGGTCTCGCCCCATGGATTCAGCACCATGGAATGACCGAAAAATTCACTCGTGCCGCTCGTGCCCATCCGATTGCAGGCGATGACGAACATTTGATTCTCAATCGCTCGCGCGGTCAACAACGTTTTCCAATGATGCAATCTCGGATGAGGCCATTCGGCAGGAACGAACAACAGCTTAGCCCCGCCGAGGGCAAGCAATCGCGTCAACTCGGGGAAGCGGATGTCGTAGCAGATCAATGAAGCTGCCGGCTCGCCGTCGATTTCAAGCGTTCCTGGCGTGTCGCCTGCTGTTAAATATTTTTCCTCCTCCATTAATCGGAATAGATGGATTTTGGAATACTGCCCTATGCATTTGCCTTCGCGGTCGAAGGTGTAGGTCGTATTGTACACCTTATCACCTTTTCGTTCCGCTACGGAGCCTCCAATTATATTAACGCCATGCTTCTTGGCGAAATTAGACAATAGCGCCTTCGTTTCATTCCCTTCTTCATCAGCAATCGATTCAATCTGATCGAGTGCATAACCTGTATTCCACATTTCAGGAAGAACAATAACATCGGGTTTGATATCCGAATTGACCGATTGCTCCAGCATGGAGACCGCTTTGCTAAAGTTGGCTTTCACATTTCCTGCGTCTATATCCATTTGAATAACTGCGATTTGAATTTTTTTACTCATGATTTGCCTCCTGATCCTGTGCATTGTTTCATTTTTACTAATGATACCCTCTAATGATTGGTTGTCAAGAAGGGTAAAGTATTAGCAAGCTTGCTATAAACCCCCTAAAGGAGACTATATCAATGAAGTTAAAATTAGCTTTAAAAAGTACAGTTGCCGCCTTACTGCTCTTCATGAGCTTACAAGGTATTGTATTAGGAGCCAAAGCACCTGAAGCACGCTCCGAATCAGCGCCTGAACAGCATATGAAGCCGGTGCAAGTATTCGGCGTCGAGGCAGGCAAAGTCATTAAGGTTGTTCCCAATGACGAGCAATTCCAAGAGATGGCGAAATCATGGCTGAATGCCATTACCGGTCCTGCTCCGCAAATAACTAGCGATAAAGACTGCTTATATGTTTTCAGGGTACCTCTAAAGGAACCAGCGACTATAGTGTTTAAAGAAATTAAAGCGACATCAAATGATGTATATTTATTTCACTGCAAAAATAAACCGCCGGTGCTCCTTCTTTTTGATGAGAAGCGACACCCTTATCTTTTCTTATTTAAAGGAGACATTGGGCCATTCATTAAGAAGATCGGATTAGCAGCGAAATAAATGTTCATGCGTTAATTCCAAGCAAAGCACTTCTCTTATAGGACTATTCGTGATAAATTTACACTAATGCCTAATGAGCAAGAGCTTGTCATACTGGAGTGTGATTGTGATGGAAACGCAAGTCAAGGAAATACATGTCGAGCCTGCAGACCGTTTAAAGGTGCTGCCTACTCAGTTTTTTGCCAAGCTGGTAGGAAAAGCGAATGCGCAAACGGCTAAAGGTAAGGATGTTATTAATTTGGGGCAAGGCAATCCCGATCAGCCTACCCCTCCCCATATTGTCGCCAAGCTGCAGGAAGCAGCGGCCAATCCGTTGTACCATAAATACCCGCCATTCTCCGGCTATTCATTCCTGAAAGAAGCTGTAGCGCAGCGGTATAAAGAGGATTATGACGTAGATATTGACCCGTCCACCGAGGTTGCTATTTTGTTCGGAGGCAAAACGGGACTTATAGAGATAAGCCAATGTCTGCTGAATCCAGGAGATGTTTGTCTTGTGCCTGATCCAGGCTACCCGGATTATTGGTCGGGAGTCGCGCTTGCCGGCGCTGAGATGTCTTTTATGCCTCTCACGGAAAAGAACAGCTATTTGCCTGATCTTGAGGCGATCGATCCGGCTGTATTGAAGCGTGCAAAGCTCATGTTCATGAATTATCCGAACAATCCAACTGGCGCGGTCGCTGATGCCCGCTTCTATGAGCAGGTCGTTGAATTTTCAGCAAAGCACGGCATTGTAGCCGCGAGTGATTTCGCTTATGGCGCGATAGGCTTTGACGGCAATAAGCCAAGAAGCTTTTTGCAGACTCCTGGCGCTAAAGAGGTCGGATTGGAATTTTATACGCTTTCCAAAACCTATAATATGGCAGGCTGGCGCGTTGGCTTTGCGATTGGCAATAAGAAGCTGGTCTCGCTTATTAACCTTATTCAAGATCACTATTACTGCAGTCTGTTTGGAGGCATTCAAGAAGCAGCGGCAATAGCGCTCACGGGCTCGCAGCAATGCGTGACGGAGCTTACGGCGACTTATGAGAGCAGACGCAACGCGCTTTTCTCCGAGATGGCCGAGATTGGCTGGAAGGCTGCAGCTCCAGGAGGTTCATTCTTTTGCTGGCTGCCTGTACCTGCCGGTTATACGTCTGAAGCGTTCGCTGACAAGGTGCTTCTGGACGCGGATGTCGTTGTCGCTCCGGGCGTCGGCTTCGGCACACATGGCGAAGGCTATGTAAGACTCGGTCTTCTTACGAGTGAAGACCGGCTGAAGGAAGCGATTAGACGGATTGGGAAACTTGGATTGTTCGGATAAACTGCAGTCCCTGCTTGCTTTACACCAGATAATGATCATGATATGCTTACAATAATTGAACATGAAACGTAATGATGGGAATAGTAAGTCAAGCAAGGCCGCAGCAGAGAGTAAATTCCATAGGCTGCAAGAATTTACGGCGACCTTTGACTGAACCTGCCCCTGAACGGCCGGCGAATAGCCGGACAGCGCCTCCTGTTACAAGGCATAAGCTGGATCATGCGACGCGACACTATGCGTCATCCGTCATGGTCAACAAAGGTGGTACCGCGGAAGCACAGACTTTCGTCCTTTACGAGGATGAAAGTCTTTTTCTATTGTAAAGAAATAGGAATAGGAAGGGATCAGCATGTCAATGTCTGAGCGTATTGTTGTAAAAATCGGGAGTTCCTCCCTTACCTCCGATGAAGGCGGACTTAATCGGGAGAGTATCAACTTCTTCGCGTCCGAGCTGGCCGCCCTGCACGAGAAGGGAAACGGCGCCATTCTTGTTACTTCAGGCGCTGTAGCGGCAGGCTTTAAACAAATCGGCTACAAAGCAAGACCTAAGCTTGTTCACGAGCGGCAAGCGGCAGCAGCTGTCGGCCAAGCGCTCCTCATGCAAGCCTATCAGGAAGCGTTTCGACAATTCGGCATCGTATCCGCACAAATTTTACTTACTAGAGCTGATTTTTCTAATCGTGGACGGATACAGAATGCGTTAATGACGATTGAAGAGCTGCTTCGTCAACGTGTAATCCCTATCATTAATGAGAATGATACTGTTTCTACGCATGAGCTGGTGTTGAAATTCGGTGATAATGACCATTTATCTGCTCTTGTTGCAGCTATGACAAAGGCCGCTCAGCTTGTTATTATTACAGATATGGATGGCTTATATACGGAGGACCCGCGTATAAATCCGCAAGCGAGCAAAATTGATCGCGTCGATCAAATTTCAGAAGACATTATGAAGCTTGCTGGAGGCGCTGGTTCAGCTGTAGGCACAGGCGGGATGCGCTCCAAGATTGAAGCGGCTCGCATCGCCATGCGCGGGGGCGTTCAGACCTTTATTGGCAAAGTGCAGCAGACTGGAGATTTAGCTCGAGCTGCTGACGGTGTCGGACGCGGCACTTATTTCGACACGACGCTCGACAGTCTGCCTATGAAGAAGCAATGGCTTGGCTTTCACTCCTTATCTCACGGTCTAGTTACAGTCGACAACGGTGCTGCAGAGGCATTAATGATGCGCGGAAAGAGCTTGCTGCCCGCAGGTGTCGTAACTGTCGAAGGCGATTTCCACAACGGAGACGTCATAACTGTTACGAATACCGATCGTGAAATTATTGGCCGCGGAGTCGTTAATTATGATGCCTGGCAGCTGCAGGCTGCTGCTGGTCTCTCTACTGATGAGGTGAAGCGACGAGTTGATGTCAGCCGTATTGAAGTGATCCATCGTGATGAATGGATTACTTTAAAAGGATAAATCTAATTCCAGGAGGGTTTCGAAATGACTAGTGAAGTAATTCAAAAAGCGAGGCTGGCCAAAACAGCGGCAGCAGCAATGAATCGCTTGAACACCGAGCAAAAAAATGATGCATTGCTTGCAATGGCTGACGCGCTGCTATCGAATCAGCAATCGATTATGGAAGCAAATCAGCTGGATTTGGAGCGCGGTCATCAGCAAGGCACAAGCTCCTCTCTGCTCGACCGCCTTGCGTTAAATAAAGAGCGCATTAGCGGAATAGCTGAAGGCTTGCGGCAAATCGCTGAGCTGCCTGATCCTGTCGGTGAGCTGCTGGAGCAGCTGGAACGTCCGAACGGACTTCGCATTGCCAAATATCGTGTGCCGCTTGGTGTAATCGGCATCATTTATGAAGCCCGTCCGAATGTAACGGTTGACGCTGCAGGCCTCTGTCTAAAAACGGGTAATTGCGTTGTGCTGCGCGGCGGTTCAGCTGCGTTGGAATCCAATCGTAGAATTGTAGCCGTCTTGCGCGAAGCGCTTCAAGGCACCTCGATGCCTTCGGATGCCGTTCAGCTTATTGAGGACTCCGATCGCGCGTCTGTTAATGAAATGCTGCGCCTGAACGGTTTGCTCGATGTGATCATTCCGCGGGGCGGCGCGTCGCTCATACGCAATGTCGTGGAAAACTCCACCGTTCCCGTAATTGAGACAGGCGCAGGCATATGTCATACGTACATTGATGAAGACGCTGATTTCGAGATGGCATCGGATATTGCCTATAACGCGAAGGTTCAACGGCCCTCAGTCTGCAACGCGATGGAAACGCTGCTTGTTCACGAAGCGTTCGCAGAAAAGCACTTGCTAGCTTTAGCGGAACGCATGCTTAAAGCGAACGTTGAGCTGCGCGGCTGTGAACGTGCGACATCCCTTCTGCCGCAAGCAAAACTGGCTGCAGATGCGGATTACAGCACAGAGTATAACGATTATAATCTTAATATTCGAATTGTACCGGATTTAGATACTGCGCTTGAGCATATCGCCCGATTCGGTACGAATCATTCCGAATGTATTGTTACAAATAATCAAGATCATGCGGATAAATTTCTGACCGAGGTAGATGCAGCGGCTGTCTATCACAACGCTTCGACCCGCTTTACAGACGGTTTCGAGTTTGGTTTTGGCGCAGAGATCGGCATAAGTACACAGAAGCTGCATGCACGCGGTCCGATGGGCTTGCCTGCGCTGACTTCGACGAAGTACAAAATTTACGGCAGCGGTCAAATTAGAGGCTAAGTTTGTACGCAGACTTAGCCAGCGCTTCTTGGCGCTCGATGAAGACTTGCAATGGAGGTTGAAGTAATGACGAATCTAACATCAATGTCCGAAACGGCCAGCACTGCAATCAGCTCGCTTCGGATATGCTTTTATGGGGCAGGCTCTATGGCTGAAGCGATCGCTCGAGGCATGCTCAGCAAGCAGCTGCTGCCTGCCGAGCAAATTGCGATGCTGAACCGCAGCAACGAAGCGAGACTGCTCGAGCTGCATAATGGTTATGGCGTGCAGACTAGACTCCAGGGTCAAAACAATGAACAGCTGCTGCGGGAAGCGGATATTATTTTCCTTACGATGAAGCCTAAAGATGCTGCCGTAGCTTTAACGGAGTTGAAATCGATTGTTACGTCCAAGCAGCTCATTATATCTGTCATTGCAGGGTTATCCATTTCGCTTACTCAGCAGCTGCTTGGCGAGCAAATTCCTGTCGTACGCGCAATGCCGAATACGTCCAGCACCATTGGGTTAGGTGCGACTGGAGTAAGCTTCTCTGATTTGGTCAGCGATAAGCAGCGCGAGTCAGCACTCGCTATTTTCGAATCATTCGGGACGACCACTATTGTAGACGAATCGCTGCAGCCGGCAATAACCGGAATATCCGGAAGCGGGCCTGCTTATTTCTATTATTTCATGGAAGCCATGATTCAAGCAGGCGAAGAGCTTGGCTTGACGAAGGACGAGGCGCAGGAGCTAGTCGTGCAAACGGCGCTTGGCGCAGCGCAAATGGTACGGCAAACGAGAGAGACTCCAGAAGAGCTTCGCCGCAAAGTAACCTCCCCTAACGGAACGACACATCAGGCCATTACTTCGATGGCTGAGAATGAGCTGCCTGCCATTGTTATTCAAGCGATCAAGCGCTGCGCAGCACGCCAAATCGAAATGGGCCAGGATATCGAAAGGAGCATCAATTCATGAGTGGAGTATGCATAGCAACTTATCGAGCTTACGATGATAAAGCCGATTTTCATAAAAAAGCTCAAAGCATCGCAGTCGGTCTTACAGTAGGAAGCTGGACTGAGCTGCCTGAGGCACAAAAAGCAAGCATGGAAAAACATCTGGGCAAGGTTGCAACTGTCGAGGTCTATGAGCCTGAAGGAGCCGCTCTTGGCGAGCGCTATGCCGATATTCAAATTGCTTACCCCGACATCAACTTCAGCCGCGATATACCGGCTCTGTTAGTTACTGTTTTCGGCAAGCTGTCGATGGACGGAAAGATTAAGCTCCTCGATCTCGATTTCTCGGAAGGTTACGCATCCGCTTTTCCAGGACCTAAATTCGGCATTCAAGGCGTTCGCAACCTGCTTGGCGTTCACGACCGCCCGCTGCTCATGAGCATATTTAAGTCTGTGGTCGGTCATGACCTTTCGACGCTGCAGGATCAGTTTTATAAGCAGGCGCTTGGCGGCGTCGATCTCATTAAAGATGATGAAATCTTGTTTGAAAACCCGCTCACCCCGCTGGAGAAGCGTATAGAGGTCTGTATGGAGGCAGCACGTAAAGCTCAGGAGCAGACCGGTCAAAAGCTGTTGTATGCTGTTAATTTGACAGGACCAACCTCCCAGCTCGCAGCAAATGCCCGTAAAGCGATTGATGCTGGCGCGAACGCTCTATTGTTCAATGTGCTTGCCTACGGATATGATGTCTTGCATGAGCTGAGCAGCGACCCTTCTATCAACATTCCTATCGCCGCTCACCCTGCGCTTGCCGGTGCTATGTATCCGTCTAGAGAATATGGCATAAGCGCCTCCCTTCTGCTTGGCAAGCTAGCTCGTCTGGCAGGAGCAGACTTATGCCTGTTCCCTTCGCCATATGGCTCTGTAGTCATGCCGAAAGCTGAAAATATGGCCGTACGCGATGCGCTGCTGGCACCTATGCATAATCTTCGGACAAGCTTTCCGGTACCGTCGGCAGGCATACACCCAGGTCTTGTGCCTCTTATCCTGAAAGATTTCGGAGAGGATGTCGTAGTTAATGCAGGCGGCGGCATTCATGGCCATCCGATGGGTACAGCGGCAGGCGGTCATGCTTTCCGCCAAGCTATTGATGCTGTTATTGGCGGCGAGTCACTTCGCTCCGCTGCAGATCAAGCAGGAAATGAGGCGCTCAAGACCGCAATTGAAACTTGGGGGATTAAAGAATGAGCTTACATTCGACAGCTAAGAAACGCATCATATTTTGTGATTTTGACGGAACGATAACGGTAAATGACAATATCATCGCTATAATTAAGCATTTTAATCCTGAAGGCTGGGAGAAGCTTGTAGAGCAAGTCATTTCTGAAGAAATATCGATTCAAGAAGGCGTTGGCGCTATGTTCCGACTGCTTCCTGCTTCCATGGAGCGCGAGGTCGTTCAATTCGGCATATCCAATGCGCAAATTCGAGACGGTTTCGCCGAATTTTTGGCGTATTGCAAGGAGCAAAACATTCCGTTTTACGTAACTAGCGGCGGCATCGACTTTTTCGTTTATCCGATCTTAGAGTCGTTTGGCATCCCGCGTGATCATATATTTTGCAATGGCAGTGATTTTAGCGGCGAACGGATTGAAATATTATGGCCGAATCCTTGCGATGAGCATTGCCAGAACAACTGCGGCATGTGCAAGCCGACGATTATGCGCCGGTTCCCGGCAGAGCAATACGAGCGTATTATTATTGGCGACAGCGTAACGGATTTTGAAGGGGCGAAGCTGGCCGATACCGTATATTCCCGCTCGCATTTAACGACCAAATGTAAGGAGCTTGGGCTTGCGCATACCGAATTTGAAACTTTCCATGATATTATTAAGGCTATGGATGTAGGAAGGAGATTTTAAAAGCAATGAGTTATCAGCATATTGCATTAGAGGAAAAGCAGCGCGCATTCACTGAGCTGCGCGAAGTAAAAGAGCTGTTTGCAGCTCGCAATTGGTTTCCGGGCACAAGCGGTAATTTATCCGTTCGCGTAGGTGATTACAGCGAGGACAGCTTCCAGTTTGCTATTACAGCAAGCGGCAAGGACAAAACAGTCAATACGCCGGAAGACTATTTGATTGTGGATCAAAACGGCAAGCCTTGTGAAACGACTAACCTGAGACCATCCGCAGAAACGCTCATCCATTGCGAAATTTATCGCTTAACGGGAGCCGGTGCTATTTTCCATATCCACTCGGTATTTAACAGCGTCATCTCCGAATATTTCTGGGACCGGAAGTCCGTACCTGTAGACGGTGTTGAGCTAATTAAGGGACTGAATATATGGGATGAGGAAGTGCATATCGACATTCCAATCGTTTCCAACTTCGCACACATCCCTTCGATCGTGCCCGAGGTTACAGAACGCTTGAATAAGCAAATACCTGGCATCATTTTGCGTAAGCACGGTATCTATGCATGGGGGGCCAACGCTTTCGAAGCAAAGCGCCACCTCGAATCATTCGAATTCATATTCGAATATGTGTATCGCCTTGAGCTGCTTAAGCGCGGCGTATTGTAATTCTTAGTCCCGTAACGTCGCCATATTCATCCATTTCCACCTATTGCATACTCCCACTTCTCACCATGCACAATACTCGCTGTTATGGCGATTATTGTGCTTAGAGTTACTTTAGTCTTAACTTGTGTTGCTGCAAGAGCGGTTTTCCCTTCTGTAACAATTGAGTGTAAATGAGGTGTACAAATTTTGATATATTTATTAATTTTTCTAATCAACTTTGTCGCAGCTTACTTCATTTATGATGATTCAAGTATTATTAAGCCATTATTACAATCCATTATCTTATTAATAATGATTGCAACGATAGATTTAATAAAGAAAACCAACAAAAAAAGCAGAACGAATCAAGATGAAAATTAATCGTTGCACAAATGAAATAGCCGCCGACAAGCATCAAACGCTTGTCAGCGGCTATTAAAAATTCTATCCTCTTCCGCCCCTAAATTTCTGTGCGTGCGCACGGGCTTCATCGGCATTGGTGACTCGATTGCGGCTCCAATCGAACAAGATCCGATCGATATACTTTAAACTAAGCTTGCCGGCAAACACGGCTTCCTTAAGCGCCATTCGAATCAATTCTTCCGAATATCGGTCTTGGTCCAGCCAAGTGCTGATTGTCTCGCATTCCATCGGGGACAACAAGCGTCCAAGCTCCTGCTCGAATACGGAGAACAGATCGCTGGCTGCTGCCTGAGGCTGCTTGACTGTAGTCAAGCGCTTCTCCGCTTTCTTCGACTCCCGTTGCTGCGTCGCCGCCCATTCCGCTGCTTTTAGATACCATCCGCTATAATTATAACGCTCTGATTGCATGCCGGTGTCCTTATCCACATAATCTTCAATCGTTATATATTGCTCCTTGATCAGCTTGGAAAGAATACGGCTTATTTCAGCGGTCGTCGTTCCCATTCGCTCAGCAAGCTGTTCCAGTGTTGGAAACTCATTAAACCCTACTTGATTATATTCCATCAAATGGAGCAGCAGCATCGCTTCTGAATCCTGCAAGCCCAGCTCACGGTAGCTGCGCAGCAGCATCGAGGATAAGTAGATGCCCTTGTCTTGAAGAGCAGCAGCCATACCATGAGAATACGCCTTCCAAATGTCATCGTTCAACACGGACTGCCTCGCTTTCTAATTCAAACAACACTCTAAGCTTCTGCGGAAACTAGACGGTAAGTGTCTCTCGCAATAAGCAGCTCTTCATTAGTCGGCACTACCAGCACCTTGATGCGAGAGCTTTTCTTGGATATTAATCGAATACCCTTCTCACGCTTAGCGTTCTTCTCTGCATCAATTTCAATGCCTAAGAAAGTAAGCCCCTCACAGACTGATTGTCTCAGCGCGAAGGAGTTTTCGCCTACGCCAGCTGTAAAAATAAGCGTATCGAAGCCGTTCATCGCTGCTGCATAAGCGCCGATATATTTCTTAATTCGGTATGCGTACATGTCGAATGCCAGCTTGGCGTTTTTGTCGCCTTCCTGCATCGCTTCTGTTACCTCGCGCATATCGCTGCTATTGCCGGATATCGCCAGCAATCCGCTATGCTTATTAAGCATGGAGTTCACTTCATTAAGCGTGAGCTCTTCCTTGTTCATCACAAATGGAACGATCGCAGGGTCAAGATCACCGCTTCTCGTCCCCATCATCAAGCCTTCCAAAGGCGTCATTCCCATGCTTGTATCAAAGGACTTGCCTTCCTTAATCGCTGTAATGCTCGCACCGTTGCCGATATGGCATGAAATCATATTCAGCGACTCGAGCGGCTGACCCAAAAACTGAGCTGCCTGTTCGCTGACATAATCATGTGATGTGCCGTGGAAGCCGTATCTCCGTATTTTATGCTTGCGATAAAGCACAGTAGGGATCGCATACAAATAAGACGTATTCGGCATCGTTTGATGGAACGCGGTATCGAATACAACGACCTGCGGGATATTCGGCATAATTGCTTCGGCTGCATTAATGCCCATCATATGAGCCGGGTTATGAAGCGGCGCAAGATCGAATAGTCGAATAATCTCTTGCTTGACCTCAGGAGTAACAAGCACGGAGTTTTTGAACACCTCGCCGCCGTGAACGATGCGATGTCCGACTGCTTTAATCTCGTCCATACTGTCAATGACACCATGATCAGAGTGAACAATCAGATCAACCACTCTTTTCACCGCAGTGACATGGTCCAAAATTTCATTAACGATGGAAATTTCCTCGCCATTGGTCGGTTCATGTACAATAATGGAAGAGTCCATGCCGATTCGCTCCACTCTGCCTTTAACCAACACCGATTCATCCGTCATATCGTACAGCTGATACTTCAAGGAAGAGCTGCCCGCATTAATAACTAATACCTTCATTCGATTCTGTCCCCATCCTTATCGTATTTAAAGAAGCCCTCACCCGTCTTAACGCCAAGCTGCCCCGCGCGCACCATTTTCTTCAGTACGATGGACGGACGATATTTAATTTCTCCGTATTCGCGGAACATTCTCTCTAGCGCTGCCAACACGGAATCAAGGCCGAATCGGTCAGCCATTTCGAAAGGTCCTCTTTGGAACGAATAACCGACGCGCATCGACGTATCAATATCGTCTACTGTAGCTACGCCTTCTTCTAATACATGCAGAGCTTCGTTAATGAGCAAGCAAATTAAGCGGCTTGTCACAAAACCAGGCGATTCAAATACCATAATGCCTTTTTTCTGAATAATATTTTCGACAAAATCCTTTGTACGTTCAAACGTTTCTTCCGATGTTTTTAATCCTCTAACAATTTCGACAAGATCAACTGAGCCAACAGGGTAAATAAAATGTGCCCCGATGACGCGATCTGGATTATTCGTTGCACTGGCAAGCTCGGTCAGGCTTAATGTTGATGTATTGCTCGCCAGAATAACTTCTTTACGGCAAATACGGTCAATCTTTTGAAATACATCCATTTTGATGTCCAGATCTTCCGTTACCGTCTCTATAACTAGATCGCATTGAGACAGCTCCTCGAATCCCTGTAAAGGATGGATGCGATTCATAACGAGCTTTTTCTCGGTGCTCGTAATTGCCCATTTCTCTATTTGTTTATCCAAATTAACTTCAATCATTTCCATGCCATTCGACAATGCTTCCGCCGAGCTGTCGACCGCATATACTTCTAATCCTTTAGAGGCAAGCATTATCGCAATGCCCTGACCCATCGTACCAATTCCGATAACGCCAACTTTTCTAATTATCAAAGCATATGTCTCCTTTATACTTAATAAAAAGCATACTTAATCGCTTATATCCATCATGATTAACCTTATCACATTATAACGAATTATAGGGAAATAGAGAAGGCGGACTTAGCGTCCGCCTTAATATTGTTAAATTATTATGCGCTTACGCAGCATTACTTGTGTCCAAAAGTTGACGGAATTGCTCGCCGCTCAGCGTTTCCTCGCGAATAAGAATAGAGAGTGATTTTGTGAACACTTCACGTCTCTGTGACAGCATGTCCCTTGTACGGTTCATCAAATCATCAAGAATAGTACGATTAATGTCAGCCCAACGGTCAGGAGTCATCATGCCAGATTCGATAATGCCTAGATCCGTCAAGCCGGATTCAACCATCGTCTTTACAATTTTGATCGCTTGATCGAAGTCCCCTCGCGAGCCTGTGCTTCGGTTACCATAGAACATTTCTTCCGCAGCGGCTCCGCCTAGCGCGATCATAATTTGCGCCTCCAAATAAGGCGTCGTGTACAAATAATGATCCTGCTGTGGGTTATGTCTTACATAACCAAGTGCTTGCCCACGCGGTGCCAGCGCTACTTGAGATACACTTTCTGGACGAAGCAGCTCTGCCATTATAGCATGTCCAAGCTCATGAAGCGCTACCCGCTCACGTTCCTCCTTCGTTGTTTCTCGATCCGTCTTCTCACCCATCATAACCTTATCGATCGCTAAAGAGAGATGCTTGCTTGAAATTACGCTGCTTTTCTCACGCATCGCATAGATAGCCGCTTCATTCATTAAGCTTTCAAGCTGAGCTCCGGAAAAACCAAATGTCTCCGTCGCGATTTGCTCCATATCTACATCTTCAGCTACCGGTTTATTATCCGCATGAATGTTCAGGATATGAAGTCTGCCCTTCTTATCCGGCAGTTCAACACCGATATGTCTATCAAATCTTCCTGGGCGAAGCAATGCACTGTCTAGAATCTCCTTGCGGTTCGTTGCGGCAATGAGCAAGATGCGCGGGGCTTCATTAGCATGAATGCCATCCATTTCGGTCAGCAGCTGATTCAAGGTCTGATCATACTCGCGCTGCTGTCCCCCATCACGCTTGCCGCCAATAATTTCGATTTCATCAATAAAAATAACGGCGCTGCTTTTGCCGGCCTTCTTAGCCTTCGTTCTCGCTTCCTTGAATAGATCGCGGATACGTCCCGCGCCTACGCCGACATACATTTCCACAAACTCACTGCCGGAAGCAGCTAAATAGATCGAATCCGTATACTGAGCTGCTGCTTTAGCAAGCAGCGTTTTGCCTGTCCCTGGAGGGCCTGCCAGCAATATACCTTTCAAAGGTCTAATGCCAAGCTGCGCAATTTCCTCTTGGTGCACTAGAAAATCAAGCGCCTCGATGAGCTCTTCTTTCGCTCTCTCCTGCCCTCCGATTTGCTCAAAGGTTAGAGGAATGCTTTTCGGATTAACAGCTCTTTCAACGCCTTGCTTTGCTGTCAGCATCCCTTTTCCTCTCGCTGTATATGCAACTATAAAGCCTAAAGCGCCAAGCATTAATATCGGCAGCACATTGAGTCCAATATAGATGCAAAAAATGATGACAACAGGTACGACGCCAATAGCGATTTCCTTGCCGTATTTACGCATTCGTCCACACCTCCAGCTGTGCAGGTACGCGCGGAAGCACGATATATTTTACCGAATCTTCATTTTTAAGCGTAATATATACATTATCTTCATCGATTTCAGTTACTGCTGATACCTGCTCGTATGAAGCAGCAGCATCAGACATAATGGCGGGTATTTGGGAATACGCTTTTGACTCCATAGCTTCAGCAATAGGGAAAAGCGCAGATTGCCAGATTAATTCTAACTGTGAATTTTGTTCAGATTTAATGTTCAGCTCCAACTTGCGATCTCCAATTGCTGATGCAGCATTTGTATTAATATCGTGATATATTTCACGGACATTAGCGTTATTCGTTAATTGCAGCTCAACCTTAACCAGATCTTGGCTTCTAATCGGCTTGTCATAATCGACAACATCGGGAAGGTCAGCTATCGCCTTCTCCAGCGGCGCAGCAATCGCTGTTTTATTATAGAGCATCCATCCGCCAAATAGCAGCAGTGCAGACAGAGCAGCAGCTGTTAATACAACATATATACGCGATTTCTTCAACCTATCCATCTCCTCTGCTATATCTAGTATATCAATTCGTCTATCAATTACTGATATACCTGAGTATAACACATCGATTTGACGCAAGGTTGGTGTAAAAACAGGAAACGGAGCCACTAGGGCTCCGTTTTTGCTGGCAGCTTATACGTTACAATTAACTCACCGCTGTCAAAAGTGTAGAAATCATAGTAATAATGCTCGCTGGTATCGGTATACTTATAAAATACTTCCCAGCATTGACTTCCGCTGTATATACCTGGTCGAATGTGCATAATTTTAGCATTTGGCTTAGCCGCTATGAGCTGAGAACGCAGCTTTTCAGGCGAAAAGGCATCCAAGGCATCACTGACATACGGCTCATTATCCTGCGCCATCCATACATATACTTCGCTTCCGTTTTCGTCTATTCCTTTAACGACCCAACTGACCGTATCCCATACATGCTTGTAAATTTCACTAATCTCTTGCAGTCCAGCCTCAGCGACAGCTTGCTGCCTCGCTTCGCGCTCTTCGGACCATACTGGCTCTTGAATCGTTCGATAAAACATAAACAACAAGGTACAAAGCAGCAAAATAAAGGCGACAACAACCATAGCCCAACGCTGTCCGGTCATAAATGGCGGACGCTTCTTCTCAATGACTCGCATTAAGGTTTAAGCAGCCTCTCATAGCTTGCTTGAGCATCATGACGGATCTTTTCTTCATCAAGCATCGTGCATTCAGCATTTCGGACAACCTGTTTGCCGTCGACCCATACATGCACAACATCGCGGCCTGAGCCTGCATATACAAGATGAGATACAATATCCGTCTTAGGATAAAAATGCGCTTGATCCACATTCAGAGCGATAAAGTCTGCCTTCATGCCTGCTTTTAAACAGCCCAGCTCATTTTGCCAAATCGATTGCGCGCCTTCAATAGTACCAAGCCGCAGCGCTTGCATAGCAGGGATGGCAGTAGGATCGCCGGAAATTCCCTTATGAAGTAATGCCGCAAACCTAATTTCCTCAAATAAATCAAGATTATTGTTGCTGGCTACGCTGTCAGTCCCGAGTCCTACTTTAATACCAGCCCGCAGCATTTCAGGAAGTCTGGCGATTCCGCTTGCCAGCTTTAAATTACTGACCGGATTATGAGAAACGGAAGCACCGCGCGCCGCGAGCGTCTCAATCTCATCCTCTGTCAAATGAACGGCGTGTGCCAGCAGCGCTGGACGAGTGAAGAAGCCCAGCTTATCAAGATGATCCACAGGCCGCAAGCCGTAATCGCGTACATTTTGCTCAACCTCGGCAATCGTTTCGGACATATGCGTGTGCAGCGGTAAATTATAATCATGGGCTGCTTGGACGAACTTCTCGATATATGCAGGAGAGCAAGTGTACGGAGCATGCGGCGAAATCATTGTCTGTATTCGTCCTTCCGCTTTCCCATTCCAGTTTCTAGCGAACGAAATGGCTTCCTCAAGCTTTTGCTTTTGCTCTTCCTCTGAACAGAAGCCAATTACTCCGCGCGTAAGCATGCCGCGTATGCCGGATTGTTCTGCCATTTGCGCGACCTCATCCATTCGATCATACATATCTACGAATAGAGTAGTACCGCTCTTAAGCATTTCAACGATAGCTAGCGCGCTTCCTGCTCTTGTATCCCGCGCTTCGAACTTGGCTTCCATCGGCCACATTTTTTGCTCCAGCCATACTTGCAGATTCTCATCATCGGAAAAGCCGCGCAGCAGTGTCATAGCGGCATGTCCATGCGTATTTATGAGGCCAGGCATAAAAGCCAGATTCTCTCCGTTTACCCGTTCCACTTCTTCTGAAAGACCTGACGGAGCTTCCTCGCCTACATAGGTAATCCGATCGTCCGTTACGACCATATGTCCTTTAAAAGTCGGATTTTTATCATCCATCGTTATGAAATAACCGTTCTCAATCCAAATTTGACTCATCGTCTTCCTCCTCCTCACGTTCCAAGTAATAAGCTAGACTAAGCAGATCGCGCGTAAAGTCAGCATAATGCACGCGAATATGCTCTGGTGTCCGCAATATTGCAGGTGCAAAATTAAGAATCCCTTCGATGCCCGCTTCAACAAATTCATTCGCCACATTTTGCGCTTCTGAGGCAGGAACCGTTATGATTGCCATTCGGATATGCTGTTCCTGCACTGTTTTAACAATATCCTCCATAGGCTTAACGATTAGATTATTAATGCTGGTCCCTATTTTAGAAGGATTGCTGTCGAACACAGCTGTTATTTTCATGTTATCCTTTGAATATTTGTTATAATTGCACAACGCCAAGCCTAAATTGCCGGCCCCTACTAGAGCTACATTTATAAGTTGGTCAACCTTCAATATTTGTCTTATTTTTTCAATTAAATAATTGACATCATAACCGATGCCCTTACGTCCAAACTCACCAAAGTAGGCCAAATCCTTTCGTATTTGTGCAGGATTTAGGTCAAGCTTCTGACCTAATTCCTGAGAGGATACGGTTTGTATTTCGCGAGCGGTCAGCTCATTCAATATTTGCAAATAAATAGGAAGCCTCCGTACGACCGCCTCCGATATTTTCGCTTGTTTCATCGCACATCCTCCTTCTCTTCTTCAATGGCTACTTTACAGCAGGCTCGTTACCACGCTTCGCATCAGACAGCCATTCCGAAATCCGATTCACCATCTGGTCTGTATGCATCGTCTCCATTTTCGGACCAGGAAGCGAGTATAAAAAATGCTTGCCGTAATAGGTGTCAATTACTCTTGTATCATAAATGATAACGATGCCCTTGTCTTCTGCTGTCCGTACCAACCGTCCGAAGCCTTGCTTAAAACGAATAACCGCTTGCGGTATCGAAAGCTTCATAAATGGATTTTGTTTTTGCCTTAGCAGCAATTCGGATTTTGCTTCCACTAAAGGATGGTTTGGCGGCTGGAACGGCAATCGAACGATAGCGAGACAAGTAAGCGCTTCGCCAGGAATATCAACGCCCTCCCAAAAGCTGCTAGTACCCAGCAATACGGTTCGCGGCTGCTGCGTGAAGCGTCTCGTCAGCTTCGTGCGATTGCCGCTGTCTATGCCTTGACCAAGCACGGTTATATCCGACTCGCTAAGAGGTTCCTTAATTAGCTCATAAACCTGCTTCAGCATTCGATACGAAGTAAACAGCACGAGCATGCGCCCTTCTGTCTCCTTGGCAGCCTCAATCAAAGACTCAGCCAGCTTACTTAAATAATTCGATGGCAGCGATGAGCCCTTAAGCACTGGAAAATCACGCGGAATGATGACCAGAGCTTGTTCCCTGTACTGAAATGGGGAAGGAAGCTGAATGCTTCTGAGACGATTCTGCTCTTCATAACCTATTAAGCCCAATTGTTCCTTTGCGTATTGGAAAGATTTTTGAACAGATAACGTTGCTGAAGTCATAATAACGCTTTCCTTCACATCGAAGAAAAACTGCTGAAGCTGCGAGCTCACATCAACAGGCATCGCATTTAATTGCACAGAACGGTACCGGTAATTGCTGCTTCCTTCAATCCAGTATACCGAATCTTTAGCCTCAAACCTCATAAAGACGCGCAAATCGTCATTCACACGTGTTAAATCTCGCACTGCGCCGTTGCAATCCGTGACAATCGCTTGGATAGTTGAGTCTTCGACTCTATCCTTCATATCGCTAAGCATCTTGTCGATCGTACGAATAACTCGATTTAGCTCCGTATGTATGTTATTTTCTTCGTCAGCCGCTACATTCCAATCTTTAGGCAGTTCATCCGTTTTAATTCTGTAAACAGATTGCCCTGTCTCACTAGAAGCTTCGTTCGAGCTTGCTGTATAGCTGTAGAGCATTTCAAAAAGCTTATCCCAGCGCTCCTTAATGACAGTAAATACGGGAATAAGCTCTTCCATCGTTTCAAGCCAAGAATCCCGATGATCATCATCCTCATTATTCAGCTTAGCTTTAAGCGATGGCAGCAAGCCAGAGCGATTATCTTTATGAAGGCTTTGCAGTACATGAGTTAGAGAAAAATAGTTCAAGCCCATGCCAAGATGCTTGCTTGCAACCTCTTCAACATGATGGGCTTCATCCAGTATTAAATGGCTGTAGGCCGGCAATAAACGATGATCCGCCTGTACATCAGTGAACAGCAACGAATGATTCGTAACGCAAACATCCGCTATGGTTGCTTCATGCTTGGCACGATGGTAGAAGCAGCGTTTAAACCAAGGACATGCTCGATTGAGACAGGAATCGGCGTCACTTGCAACTGTATCCCAAAAATCTGCCCCTTTGTTGCCTAAATTAAGCTCCTCTTGGTCTCCTGTCATCGTCTCGCCGAGCCAAACGACCATTTGAGCAGCCGTCACGCTGTCTTCCAGCGGCGGCATCAGATCATTCGTATTTACTTTCCCCTCAAATTTGCGCATACACAAATAATTGCCGCGCCCTTTAAAGATCGATGCTTTAAATTCAAACGGAAGCAGTTCTTGGAGCAGCGGAATATCACGTTGTCTCAGCTGTTCCTGCAAGTTAATCGTATGTGTGCTGACAACAATTTTCTTCTCATTCTTAATACTGTAATAAAGAGCTGGAATTAAATAACCTAGCGACTTGCCTGTACCCGTTCCGGCTTCGATAAGCAAATGACGGTTGCTGCTGAGCGAGGCATACACTTCTTTGAACATTTCCGTCTGTGCTTCGCGTTCTTCATATTGACTGAACCGACTTTTGAACCGTTCCTTCACTTCGTCTAAGTAAGCTTCAAAGGAAACATCTACAAACAGCGGCTCACCTTCTTCCGCGCGCGGCGGCTGCTCATCCGTCCATTCGCCAGCCATAAGCGCGAACTGATGAAAGTAATCCAGCTCATTATCTTCAAACACAGTATTCAATTGTTTATGATGCAAGGTTTGCGCGAGAAACCAGCTTAAATCACTGTTATTATCAATAAGCGCAGTCAGCCGCTGCAAAGTAAGCAGCGGCATATTGCGCAGTTTTTTTACTGATTCGATAAAGATTAAAGCTGTTGCCATGGCATCGCTGTCTGCGCGATGCTGCTGTTCATGCTCCACATTGAACAACTCTGAAACAGCGCCAAGCTGATAAGTCGTTATCGAAGGGTAGATGATGCGAAGAAGCTCAATTGTATCTAATCTGCGGCCAATAAAAGGATGATAACCGCATCGATCAAGCGCTTGATTCAGAAAGCCTGCATCAAACCCAACATTATGAGCGACGAGCACCGCATCGTCTAATAGCGGAATCAGCGAAGAAAGCATCTCATCTAATGACGGCGCATCCGCAACATCTTCTTCTGTAATGCCTGTCAGACCAGTAATAAAAGCTGGAATTGGAATGCCAGGCTTTACAAAGGATGAAAAAGTATCAATAATTTCAAGTTCTTCTGATACGATAACCAGACCAGCCTGCAAAATCATGTCCTGCGAGCTGTGCCCTGTCGTTTCCAGGTCCAATACGGCATATTTCATATCTATTTCTTCCTCTCACAAACAGCACAGCTCCGTGCTACCAAAATAGAGCGACAATTGCTTAGGCGTTTCTTGACAGCATTTCAAGTTGTTGAGCGATTCAATAAATCCAGGATAGATGGTGTAAGCTTTTTTGAATAATTGCATAGCTCCAGCAATATTCATATGAACCGCGGCAATGCACCCAAGCGCATTATAGCTCATTGCAAGCCATTTAGGAAACCCTGTTAAAGATATCAGTAGCTGAAAATGCCTCTCCGCCTCGCTCCATTGCTGTAAATGCATATGCGTCATACCTAGAAACAGTCTTGCCAAGTTGCAGTCCGGCGATCGATTAACCGTTTCTTCGAACAGCTCCAAAGCTTGTGGAAACATAAATAATTTATAATACCCTTGGCCTTTGCTAATAAGCAGCTCCAGTTCCTCAGAAATTAACAAGTCTGCTTCTTTGCATGGATAGGAACCATTTGACGGAACGCTCAGCCCTTTAGAAGCTAAGTCGATCTCCTCACCGCCAATGTTTCCTTCGCCATAGCCTTTCATACCCTGCTGCTCTGCAAAAAGCGCAAACCGTTCTTCGAAATCAAGCCATTGCTCAATAAAATTGTCGCTTAATTGTTTAAGCTGAAAAACCTGCAGCTCGAGCTGCTGCTTCTGCCCTTGCTCTGCTTGCTCATACTCCTCCATTATGGAGCTTAACTTCTCATTCATAACAGCAAACATCTGATGAAACATGTGCATCCCGCCTTCGCCAAAGAATTAAGGAGTGTACGCTCATTTTTTGTCTTAGAGCTGCTTTTCATACAGTGTGGCAGTCATTACATAAGGAAGGAGCTATAAGGCTGCATGCAGTAATTATAGGATGGTGGAATGAAGCTCTTTCGTTAAAGATTGGAGCGGCTTATTATTTTCGTCTAAAACGACGACAATCGGCATATGCGCTTTTGCCTCGGCCTCATCCATATGTGCATAGGAAATAATAATAACATTATCACCAGGTTGCACCAGTCTCGCTGCGGCTCCGTTAAGACAAATAACGCCAGAGCCTCTCTCACCAGTAATAACGTAAGTTTCGAGTCTTGCGCCATTATTGTTATTTACAATTTGCACCTTTTCATTTTCCCACAAATTAGCGGCTTCCATCAAGTCCTCCGCAATCGTAATACTTCCCACGTAGTTCAAATTCGCTTCGGTTACTGTTGCTCTGTGAAGCTTAGACTTCATCATCACTCTTTGCACTTGACTACACCTCCATTTTATCCAATATTGTATTATCAATCAGTCTTGTCGATCCGAATTTTACCGCACAAGCTAAAATTAACGGCTGTTCGATCTCACTCACTCTTATATCGTCCTCCAGCCTCGTCAGCTCGGGGAAGGTCAACAGTTCCACATAATCAATGATGGCCTCGCTTGCTTGCAATATATGCTCTTGCGCTCTGCCCACCAATGATTGAACGGTCAACTGCGGCTCCTTTATCCATTGATCGGCCAGCTTAAGCGTTTGCGACAAAATAACAGCTTGTTCACGCTGCAGCGGTGTTAAATATACATTCCGCGAGCTTAATGCAAGTCCGTCCGGTTCGCGTACGATTGAGCACGGTACAATCTCAACTGGAAAATCCAAATCTATAACCATTTGTGTAATAACAGCCACTTGCTGCGCGTCCTTCATTCCGAAATACGCTTTGTTCGGGTTCACTAAGTGCAGCAGCTTGCTTACAACCAGTCCGACGCCGTCGAAATGACCCGGACGGGAAGCCCCGCATAATTGCTCAGTTACTTTATGGACAACAACAGCGGTGAGCGGCGCACTCGGATACATTTCTGAAACGGAGGGCATGAATACAATATCGACGCCACACTGCGAAGCCAGCCCTAAATCTCGTTCTTCATCCCGCGGATAGCGATCCAGATCCTCGTTCGGTCCAAATTGCATCGGATTGACAAAAACGCTCAATACTGCAGCAGTGTTCTCTTCCTTCGCTCTACGCAGTAAGCTGGCATGTCCTTCATGCAAGTAACCCATAGTCGGGACGAAGCCTATTGTTTTACCCGCAAGGCGCAAATTTTGCAGCTGTTCCTTTAATTCCGCTTTCGTTCGGCATACGATCATGCTTGCGGCGCCTCCTTGGATGACTTGCTTACCGCCTTCGTCTCATTCACTGCATCTCCGTTAGTCCCGCTGCCGTATAACGCGCCCGCTGAGCTTCCTCCCTGCGATGGTTGGAACACATGCTCTTCTGCGGGATAAGCGCCGGATTTAACTTCTTCGACATATGAAGCGATTGCGCTGCGAATCGTTGTACCGATATCTGCATAGGTCTTAACAAATTTCTTTTCTATATAGGGAGAGGAATAACGCAATAGGTCATGAAAAACGAGAACTTGGCCGTCGCAATATCGGCCGCCGCCGATCCCGATTGTAGGAATCGATAAAGACTCGGATATTAGCTTTGCCAGCGGTTCCGTTACAAGCTCCAATACGATGCTGAACGCGCCCGCAGCTTCCAAAGCAAGCGCATCCTGTCTTAAACGTTCAGCTTCCTTATCCAGCTTCCCTTGCACCTTATATCCGCCTAGTTGATGAACGGATTGCGGCGTTAATCCGATATGCCCCATTACGGGTATTCCAGCTTTAACAAGCGCTTCTACATCAGCGGCGATATCTGCTCCGCCTTCCAGCTTGACAGCATGGGCCCCGCCCTCCTGCATAATTCTAGCCGCATTCCTAAGCGTGGATTCCCGGCCAATTCCATATGTCATAAATGGCATATCCGCCACTATAAATGTGTGTTCTGCCGCTCTGGCAACTGCTCTTGTATGATAGACGATATCGTCAATTGTTACTGGTATTGTCGTATCGTAACCAAGCACGACATTACCAAGCGAGTCTCCTACTAGAATAACATCAATACCCGCTTCCTCAGCTAGCTTTGCTGATGGATAGTCATATGCGGTAAGCATTGATATCGCAGTTCCTTCTTGTTTCATCTTACGCATCGCTGTAATACTTAATCTTTTTTTCAAGGCGATCATTCCCTTCATCAGTAACGGAATCGTGTTTTGTTATTATTTTAAGCACAAAAAAACCTTTTAGCCGCTGCTAAAAAGGTCCCTTAACTGAAAAGGAAACTGTTTCTTGTCGTGCTTCCTTCTGTCTCGGTCCATGCGGCTCAGAGCAGAATATGCATTCCAATCATTGACACGTCTTGTGCTTGCCAGCAGTGCAGCTCTAATAGATACCGCCTGCTCTATTATTTTATCAAAATTATGACTTGACGTAAATCATTAACTTATAACTTGGGCAGCTCGCCCATTTCTGCAGAAAACACCGCTTTGACAGTTCCGTCGTCAAGCTTGACTCGAATAGCTCCGCTCTCATGCAAGCCGATCGGAGTGCCAATGATTATACCTTGCGGTGTAATGAGCTGGGCAGGCTTGCCAATCGACACAGCGTATTGCTCCCACAATGCCATAACGGGTCCGAATCCCTCGGCATGGTATTGATCATAAAGCTGCTCCCATTGCTGGAGGAACGCTGCTATAATTGCCGATCGATTGAGCTTGCATCCAGCCGCCATACGTAAAGATACGGCTTTGCTAAGCAGCTCAGGATCATAATCGCTTTCCTCTAAATTAACACTAATGCCAACGCCGGCGATAATATACTTCAGCCGTTCCTCTTCCGCAACCGACTCAAGTAAAATACCGCTTATTTTTCTTCCCTCGAAAAGTAGGTCATTTGGCCATTTAATTCCGATCGGAAGCTTCGTAGTCTGTCTAAGAGCTTGGCAGAGTGCAACCGCTGTAAGCAAAGTGAGCTGCGGAGCGAAATGAATCGGGACGCTCGGACGAAGCACCATGCTCATCCATATACCCTTACTCGGCGGAGACAGCCAGCTGCGTCCCATCCGGCCGCGGCCTTCGAGCTGCTGTTCTGCTATAACGAGCGTGCCCTCTGCTGCTCCTGCTTCCGCTGCCTCGCGGGCAATAATTTGCGTCGTTCCTACTTTATCGTAATACTGGATAAGCTGCCCAAAACGGCATGTTTCCATCAGCTGCTTAAGCTCTTCTATATTCAGCTGCTCTGGTTCGCCTACTAGCTTATAGCCAAGCTTGCTGGACGCCTCAAATTCATAGCCGGCAGCTTCAAGCTTGCGAATTTGCTTCCATACAGCGGTACGGCTTACTTTAAGCAGCTCGCTGAGCTTTTGGCCTGATATGTATTGTCCGGGCTGTTCCTTCAGCAGCGTCAGCAATTGTTTATTATTCTTTGTCAATTCACTTTTCACTCCATATACGAGCTTGCTCCAGCAGCTCTTCACGTTCATTTCCGAGCTCACCTGCGGCTACAGCATACAGCAGTCTATACAACAGCTTGCTTACCCATGGGTCTGAGCTTCTGTTCAAATGCTTGATCAGCTCACGGCCGTTTACGTTAAGCTCTTTTAGCGTTGTAATCGGCACCGTTTCCCATACTCGCGCATACTCCTGAATCTGATCCAGTTCCTTGGTGTTAAGCAGATTTGCAGACTTTGCGCGAGCCCATTCCTGGACTCTCACTTTTCCATATTGCACTAGCAGCATAATGCACTTCTCTCGAAGCTTGTCCTGATTTGTTACGGCTAGCTCGGCATTGATTTGAAGCAGCTCGGTAATTCGAGCTTTGCGCTCATTAGAGAAACGCAGACGTTTCATTGCGCCTTGCGCGGCTTCTTGCGCCAAACCCAGCTCCATGCATACAGCACCCCAGCGCAAATCTACATCGGTCAGCGAATGCAAGCCTTTGAATCGGTCCCTATATTGCCGCCAGCATAGTTGACTGCCAGATTGACTTGTTATAATTTCATCCGGCAATGGGAGCGGCTCCTTCAAATCCTGGAGCAGGCCGCTGCCGGATAGCCATCTAAGCGCGCGCTCCGGCATAGATGCCGCAACTATTTTATCCAGCTCAGCCTGTACTCGTTCCATCGCTATATGCTGCATGAGCTTTCGGTGACGCACAAGCGCTTTCCAGGTTGTGTAAGTCGGGCGATATTCGTATACCGCGATAAACCTCACCGCACGCAGCATGCGCAGCGCATCCTCCTGAAATCGCGCATTCGCATCGCCAACGCAGCGCAGCACCCCATTGCAAATATCATGGTATCCGTCGAAATAGTCGATAAGCTCCCCATCGGCGGTAAGCGCCATCGCATTAATCGTGAAGTCACGCCGCTGCATATCCTCATTCAGCTCTGTAATGTATTGCACCGCTTCAGGACGGCGATGCCCTTCATAGGCTGACTCCTTCCGATATGTCGTGACTTCGTAGCTCTCGCCGCCATGAAGAACTGTAACGGTTCCGTGCTGCAGTCCGGTGGGAATGCACTTAGGAAATAAGTTGACAACCTGCTCTGGCGTCGCTGAGGTAGCGATATCGACATCCTTTATCGGAAGACCTAATACGGAATCTCTAACAGCTCCTCCGACAAACACGGCTTCATACCCCGCATCTGAAAGAGCTTGCAGGATAGGCTTTGCTTTTTTCAAAGTCGCAGACAGCGCAATTGTCCTCATTCTTTATTCCCCGCAAACGATTAGCGGAAGATCCGCTTCGATTCCCAGCACCCGATAGTAAATTTCCTCATACTGTTGAGTAATCACATCATTACAGAATACATGTCGAGCTCTTTGGATACATGCTTCCTTGAACTTCTGGTGCAGCCGTTCATTGCTTAAGAGCATGTACGCATGCTCAGCCATAGACTCTACATCGCCGATTGGCGATAAAAAGCCGGTTTCCCCGCTCGTCACAAGCTCAGGTATGCCGCCGGCGTTTGAACCAACCGTAGGCACTCCGCAAGCCATTGCTTCCAGTGCCACAAGCCCAAAGCTTTCTTTCTCAGAAGGCAGCAGCAGCAAGTCAGCCATTGATATAACCTGTGCGACATCCTCCTGTTTCCCTAGAAAATGGACACGGTCCTCAAGGCCGATAGAACGAATATAACATTGTATTTTCGAGAGTTCCGGGCCTTCGCCAACGAGCAGCAGCTTTGCCAGCATTCGTTCCGATACGCGCGCAAATATATCAACGACATCCTGCACTCGCTTCACTGGTCGAAAATTAGAAATGTGCATCAATATTTTTTCATGCGGAGCGGCAAAGTCTGCACGAAGTGAACTGGATTCCCGCGGATAATATACTCTTTTATCAACAAAATTATAGGTCAAATCGATTGGCTTCGTTATATCCAGCAAATTTCTAGTCTCATTAATGAGATCATTCGAAACAGCTGTAACCGCATCGCTTTGGTTTATAGCTAACGATATCAGATCCTTCAATGATTCATCCTGTGCGAGCACCGTAATATCTGTGCCATGCAGTGTCGTCACCGTCTTGAGGTCATAGCCTACCATCTGCTTGGCCAAATACGCGCATACCGCATGCGGAATTGCATAATGAACATGAAGGACATCCAGCTTTTGCATTTTGGCTACTTGAGCCATCTTGCTCGCTAAGGATAGATCATAAGGCGGGTATCGGAATACGTAATAATCATTAACCTCTACCTCGTGAAAAAAAATGTTTTTATTAAAATGACCTAATCGGAAAGGAATGCTATGCGTAATAAAATGAATTTCATGTCCGCGCTCAGCGAGCAGTTTTCCTAATTCTGTAGCGACAACACCCGAACCGCCTAATGTAGGATAGCAGGTAATTCCGATTTTAAGTTTTTTAGCCATTCGTGATGACACCTCCTAACCATTACTTTATTCGGTATAAGCTGTACATATTTAAAACAAATGAACGGCATGCGGTCTTTTTAAAGCAAAGCCCTCTGCGTGACCCCAGCCTCGGGCTTGACCCAGCAAGCTGTCACGCGCTTCAACCCGTTCTACATACTGGCTGGTGAGCGGCGTAGCAACGCGATCTTCACCGGTGCCGGCAACCGCTTCAAATTGGGAGCGATAGGCAAGCAGCGCATTTCTCTTGATCTCATAATAGTCGCTTACATCAATAACAAGCGACACCTGATCAACATCATTTATATAATAATAAATAAGCTGCTCGACTTGAACAGCAGGAAGCTCTGGCATATATTTGCGAAGCTTAGCATTGAACACAGCCTCTTCCACTAAACGGCTGCATGCTATATGGTCGGGATGCCGATCAACCCAATATGGAGCAAATACGATTCGCGGGCGATGCTTGCGAATTTCCGCGACGATTCGGTCGATATGGTCGCGAGTATGTACAAGACCTCGATCTGGCAAGCCAAGATTTGAACGCATGGATAAACCAAGCACCGAGGCTGCATACGCAGCTTCTTGCTTGCGCAGCTCCACGGTGCCGTTGGAAGACATCTCCGCTTCTGTCAAGTCGCAAATCCCGATGCTGTAGCCTGCTTGAGCATGCTTGGCGATCGTTCCTCCCATGCCGATTTCCGCATCATCAGCATGAGCCCCAAACACTAGAATATCGAGAGGTTCATCGGTTATAGCTCCCATTAAACTTCACCAGGCTTATATTTATGTACAAGCTCACGCCATGCGAAATCGCCGCGCTCAAGCGCTTTAACAAGCAGCTCTGCCGTTGCCACATTTGTCGCAACAGGTATGCCTTGCACATCGCTTAACCGCAGCAAGGCTTGTATGTCCGGCTCATGCGGCTGCGCCATTAACGGGTCGCGCAGAAATATAATAAGATCAATCTCATTGAGGGCGACCAATGCGCCGATCTGTTGGTCTCCCCCAAGCGGACCCGACATGAACCGATGGATATTAAGCTCAGTATTCTCCATAATGCGCATGCCCGTAGTCCCTGTGGAATACAGACGATGCGGAGCAAATACATGCTCATACGCAGTTACAAAGTTAACCATTTCCTCTTTTTTACGATCATGAGCAATGAATGCTATATCTAACATGGCAGCTCCCTCTTTTCGCTCTTCTATAAGTATTAGTCCATTAAATGCTCAAAACCATAGATCATGCCGCTGTAGGTCATAATCTTCTTAATAGCAGTATTTACTCCTGGCATGTAGCCGGCGCGTTCATAGGAATCATGTCTTATTTTTAGAGTTTGCCCATATCCGCCAAATACCACCTCTTGCTGAGCGAACACACCTGGCAGCCTGACGCTATGTATCCGGAATCCGTCATAATAGCCGCCGCGAGCTCCATCGATCGTCTCTTTCTCATTAGGATTCCCCTGGCGCAGCTCCTGACGCGCTTCTGAAATTAGCTCCGCAGTTTTGATAGATGTGCCGGAAGGCGCATCCAGCTTCTGATCGCCATGATACTCAATAATTTCTACATGCGGCATATATTTAGCCGCTTGCGCGGCAAATTTCATCATAAGCAAAGCGCCGATGGAGAAGTTAGGCGCGATCAAACCTCCGATATTTCTGCCTTTGCAAAGCTCGTCCAGCTCTTCGATTTGTTCGGGTGTGAAGCCCGTCGTCCCCATGATCGGACGTACCCCATAGGTAATCGCGGTCTTCGCATTATGATAGGCGGCATGCGGCACTGTGAAATCGACCATGACGTCAGCCTCCGCAGTGCTTAAAGCCTCCTCCAGCGAGCTTGTCGCAAGTATGCCAGTTGGTGGATGCCCTGCAAAAATACCCGCATCAACAGGACCTGCTGAAGGAGCAACAGCAGCAGTCAGCTGCAGCTGAGCGTCCTCCAGTACCATTTTAACAACCTCGCGTCCCATTCTTCCGCTTGCGCCAATGACTGCAACTTTTATTTTTTCATTCGTTATTGACAATTTGATCACCTTTCCTTAGAGGGTTTGTCGCCATTATTTTTTTTGAGCATGCGGCGTTTGCGATTAATCGCAGCAAATAGTGTCCGTGCCGCAGCATGTGCAGGATCAAGTCTAATTGCCTCTCGAATGCTTGCCGCCGCTTCATCCCATCGCCCCAGTCCGTCATAAACAGCTCCCAGCGAATAGAAGGCTTTGAAGCATAGCGGATCTAACTTCGCCGCCTCTTGAACAAGCGGCAATGCCTCCTCTAAATTAGGGGGCGTTTTGGCTAAATGCGCATCCGCATCAATCAATAGCAGCCTGGCATTTATCGTATGCAGATGATATAAATATTCACTATTATGCGGTTCGAGCTCAAGCGCGCGGATCGCATAATTATTTGCCTTCGCCCATCTCCCGCTACGAACGCAGGATATGGCACACTTATTATAATAAGAAGCATTGCTTGGCTCCATAGCAATAGCCTGCTCGAACCAATAAATAGCTCCTTCAAAATCACTATTCAAAATATGCTCATAAGCTTTTTTTACACAGTGCTCCCCATCCATGCGTCCATCCTCCTTGTACAGCGGTCGATGGTACAGCATATGTAAGGTGCTTGTTTACTGTTCGCTCGTTTTCTTCGTCCATCTGTCTGCGTCGCGTGTTGCGAACTTATTCATCACTTTATTATGAGCCTCTGTTAAATCAATATTTAGAGAATTGGCGAAACAAGAAAGCAAGAACAATATATCGCCAAGCTCCATTTCCACGCTATTCTCCGCTTCATCAGGACGCTTTGGCTTCTCACCATAATAATGGTTAATTTCACGTGCAAGCTCGCCCACTTCCTCCGACATGCGAGCCATTAAGGCCAACGGACTGAAGTAACCTTCCTTAAATTGTGAAATATAAACATCCACCTCGCGTTGAATATCAGCTAATGATTTTTCCGACATCGTTTCTTTCCTTTCTAAACTGAGCTAATCAATACTATGTTAACGTATACCATTCATGAATTGCAATATTTTTTGAATGCTGCGAATTGAGATATACTAAATGAAAATGAACCATCAAACTCAATTAAAGGAGCAAGATGCGTATGCCACAGCTGTTGCGTCAATTACGATTATTCGCCCCGATTCTGCTCGGCACAGCCATTTATGCTTTCGGGTTGCATTACTTCCTGCTTCCTAATCAATTAATGGAGGGCGGCGTCACAGGCATCGCTGTGCTGCTTAATTATGCCGTCAATTGGCCTTTGTCTATGTCTACGCTGCTGCTCAATATACCGCTCTTTTTTGTTGGCTGGAAAATGCTTGGTTTAAAGCAAATGGTGTACACCGTATTTGGAGTGCTGTCACTCTCCGGCTGTCTCGCAGTTATGGAATGGCTGATCGAGCGCGGTTATCTTGCTCCATTTCAAACGACACATGACTATATGCTCTCTGCCTTGTATGCTGGCGTTGTGCTTGGCGCAGGTCTTGGCATCGTCTTTCGCTTCGGAGGTACGACTGGCGGAATTGACATCATCGCGAGAATAATTACACGGGCAACAGGAATTAGTATGGGGCAAGTTATTTTAATGTTCGATGCCGTTATCATCGGCATTTCCTTGCTTTATATCCCTATTGATAAAGTGCTGTACACGCTTGTCATGGTTTTTATAGCCTCTAAGCTCATTGACTTCATTCAAGATGGCGCTTATTCCGCTAAAGCCTTTTCAATCATAACAGAGCACGGCGAGCAAATTGCAGAGGAAATAACGAGAGAGATTGAGCGAGGCGTCACCTTAATGCCTGCGAAAGGAGCCTTCTCGGGCAAACAAAAAGAGGTCGTCTATTGCGTCGTTCAAAGACAGCAAATCCGTCAAATGAGAACGATTGTACGCAATATCGACCCTCGAGCTTTTATCGTCATTAGCGAAGTGCATGATGTGCTTGGGGAAGGCTTTAAGGATGCTTAGGGATGGCTGTATATGTCTACTGACAGTAGAGCTTCATCCTTAAGCTACTGGCTTAACGCCGTATGGTGTATGCTTATACTTGCGCCAGCCCGTATAGGTTAATACAGATGAAATAATAGCACCCAGCAGAAAAGCCCAGCTAATCGGGTGAGGAGTTGCAGCGGGAACAGCTACCGCAGGCAGCTCCTTCTGCTTCACTCCGTGAAAAACGTTAGCAATTGTTTTGGTAAGCGCTGCAAGGGATTGATTGATCTGCGCCGCGTTGCTTCCGCCTTGTTCATTCGCTTTCAGCAGACGCTCCGTATATCTAATCCTTTCACTCAGCTCATTCATCGGTGCTTCCTTCTGACCAGCCCTTGCCGCAAGCTCTATACGGTCAGCATGCTCCTCCAACGCCCTCAGCTGAGCTATTGAAGCGCTTGAGCGATCTACCGTCTGCATGCTCCACGCCTTTTTCAACCTATCCAAGTCATCCTGAAGAATGCCTTCATAATTAAGCCACAGCGCTTTGTCTCCTCGTGTCCAAGCATCTGTTGTAAGCTTCATTCGACTGACTGCATTCAGCCATTCCGCTTGCGGTTTACCGGATGATAACGCTTGATGAATAATATGCGACTCCTCCAGTAAAGCCTGCCACAGCTGCGATTGCTTACTTTCGTCCCCCACAGCCGTTTCTAACTGACGCTGAAGACCCTGTAAATATAAGAAGGCCGCTTGGCGATGGTCACTGTAAACAGCATCATAAAGCGAAGTCGAATATTGATCCATCCTTTGCAGCAAGACGTCGTTGCCGCTGGTCGCAGATGCGGCAATGGCCGTGGAGCGCATCCCGCTTGTCAACGTTGAAACAAACCCTATCGTCAGCAATATGGTTAGTACGAAAGGAATAATAAATCGAAGTCTCATCATAAACAATCCCCCCATACAGAAGATGTATGAGGGGAATGGACAAGTTATGCTTTTTTTCTCCATTTCAATAATAAGCATGCTGTCGCGAAGCTAGCTATCGATAGACTATAAGTAAACAGCTTAACCGTCGGCACATGATCTTTAAGCTGCTGCGGCAGATAAGGATAAATTCCATATGAATAATCCAGTGTATCATTGAGAAGAAGCCACCCAAGCGCTGCCGTCAAAGCGGCTATCCCTGTCTTCATAAAGCGCAAATATAGCATAGCTTCAAGTGCCATTCCTAGATGCGATACGATAAGCATATAATCCTGCCACACTAATACGTCTCCTTGCCATGCTCCGCCAACGATCATCGCGACGGCCCATATTCCGTATTTAATGGAGCATACGACAGCCAATGCTTCAATGACCAGTCTGGCGCCATTGCCGAACGCTGACAGCTTGGCCGGCGGGAAAAGCATATAGAGCAGAGACAGCGTAAAGAACAAGCTGGCAGTCGGTGAATCTGGAACAAATACTAGCAACCAGCTTGGATAATTGTAATAAGTATCGATCAGTTGATCGTCATACCAAATATATCCGTAAATGGTGCCGAGTAAATTAACGATGAACAACAGCCACAGCATGTTACGATTCATGAGAAAAGTGCGGCTCCAAAAAAATGAAATGCCCATTCCTCCCACCTCCATCATCTTCGTACCGAGAGAGCAGTTATTTGCTCAAAAAAACCTGATCGTAGAACACGATCAGGTTTTCAAACATTCGATGACTATTCTTTCTTCTGCTTAGCAAGCCATGTTGCGAGCTGATCAATCTCAGCCTCAGAGATTGAATCTCCGAACGCTGGCATTGCGCCGTTATTCCTGCCATTAGTTATAACGTCAACCAGCTGTTCTTTTGATAATCGGTCGCCAACGCCTAGCAAAGCTGGTGCGTTTCCTTGGCCTTTCATATCAGTTGCATGACAACCAAGGCAGCGATTTTGCTGTGCGATTTGCATAGCTGGATCATTAGGCTCAACAATCTTTATCGTTGCCGGCTTCTTCGTATAGCTTGGAGGCTCTTGTCCAGCCTCAGCCGCTTCACGAGCCCTGTCAGCGCGTTCATGATGCTCAGGTACGATTCCGTTAATTTCAAGTTGGTCTTGGTAATGACTCCAGGAAACGGCTGTCAAATAGATACAAGCGACCAAGGTAAGGCCCATCAAAGAAGATGCGATTGGACGACGATAAAATCTGCGTTCCTTGCCTGTATCCAAGAAAGGAGCAAGCAGCATAGCGCCGAACATGATACCCGGAATACCGATAGTTCCAAGCAGAATATAATCCTGCGATACATATGGATATTTCAAAAATTGATACAGGAACAAGAAGTACCAGTCAGGCATCGGTATGAAAGCTGTATTCGTCGGATCAGCTGGATAACCGAGCGGAGCCGGTTCAGCGATAACCCACGCTAGAAAGCCTACCAATACAACACAACCGACCATCCATTCCTTAAGCAGGAAGTTTGGAACAAAAGCTTCCGATTTCCCTGGGAACGCTGTGTAATCCGGCGGAGTAACAAAACCCTTGCCCTTCTTTACACGCGAGTCGCCAACGAAGACGACCTTCTCGTTCGTTTTATGACCATGTGCCACAAGTAGTCCTCCCTTCGCTTATAGTGGTCCCGAAATACCTTGTCTGCGAATCATAATAAAGTGTGCTGCCAACATGGCGATCAGAGCGCCAGGCAGGAAGAACACGTGGATTGCAAAGAATCTTGTTAGCGTTTGCGCGCCAACGATATCGCCGCCATACAGGAACTGAGCGATATATGGTCCTAAATAAGGTACTGATGCTGCAATCTCTACGCCGACCTTAGTAGCGAAGTATGCTTTGTTATCCCAAGGCAACAGGTAGCCTGTAAAGCCCAGACCTAACATGATGAAGAAAATAAGCATTCCGACTACCCAGTTCATTTCGCGCGGCGCCTTGTAAGATCCGGTAAAAAACACTCGAAGGGTATGTAGGAACATCATAACTATTACTAAGCTCGCGCCAAAGTGATGCATGCCGCGAACAATTTGCCCGAATGCGACTTTATGCTGCAAATAGTCAACACTCGCATATGCGTTCAAAATATCCGGAACATAGTACATCGTCAAAAACATGCCGGATAATATTTGGATCACAGTAATGAAAAACGTCAATCCGCCGAAGCAATATACGAAAGCCGAGAAATGATGGGCAGGGTTAACGTGCTCAGGCACCTCATGGTCTGCGACATCTCTCCACAGCGGCGTAATATCAAGACGTTCATCGACCCAGTTGTATATCGTTTTAAACATGACCGTAAACGCCCTCCTCAGCCTACTCGTGTATTAGCTTTAATACTGCCTACGTACACAAAACCATTTTCCAGCTTTACTTCATATTCATCCAATGGCTTTGGTGATACGGTAATATTTTTGCCGTCTTTCGTGTAACGCGCGTCATGACAAGGACAGTCATACTCGTTCTTGCCCTTCACGTTCCAGCCGATTGTACAGCCTAAATGCTTACATACCGGTGAAAGCGCGAAAATCGTACCGTTATCGTCCTTGGAAATCCAAGCTGAAAGCTCAGGATCACTTTCATACCAGCCGTCAACCTGATGAATAGTGAATTTGAACTCCTGCGGTTCATTCGTAATTTTGCTTTCCTCAACAACCTTTACGAAGGAGCTGCTTTCATTCTTCACAAGGAGCGGATCGACCGCAAAACGCACCATTGGCAAAACTGCGCCGCCCATCATGAACGCCGTAGTGCCTCCAAGCGTGTATGACAAAAATTGACGCCGAGACATTTCTTTGCGTTCAGCTGGTTTGTGGTTGCTTCCGTGTTGTTCATGTTTACTCATCTTTTGTTCTAACCCCCTTTGCCAACCATATATCGCGTATTGCTCCATAGCAAAAACACATGACGAACTAGGACATAACTTATAATAGCCTAGGTACTTTGGAGCGTCAAGAATTTGGTCAAATATTTGAACATTTAACGAACGGGCGTTCAACAATTTGTTGTCAAATTGTCACATTTGACCTATTGCGGTATAGTTTTCTTCACTGACATCATTATTATGCTGTATTTTGTCATCAATTATGTAGATGATCCGCTCCACATTAAACGAATCGCTTCAGACACTTCACTGGGGCTAGGTAACGAATTGTTCACATTTGGAGATAGCCATAAATCTGCTGATTCCACGTATGGCTGCAGTGACGGTCTGATCGTCGCTATAATGATATATTTAAAGCCGGCTGTCCTGAGCGAGCGGCACCACATCCCGACCATTGCTGGAAAATGCTCATCGTCGCATATGTAATGACATGCCGGGTATGTGACCACTCTTCCTTTGAAGGGGATCTCAATCATGTCCATCATATCACGCAGCTTCTCCAGTGCTTCCGTCGCTTCATATGGCTGCTCCAATCCTGATAATCCAGTAATAGGCAGCAGACAAGTGTCCAAATATGGCTGAAGATCCGGCCACTGCTCTCTATCGATTTCACTAAATTTCATTCTTAGCCTCCTATAGTTTTTGATTTTTGCCTACATTTAGCTAAAAGTCGCTTAGTATTATATTAACCGCTATTAATTGGCTTGCCAACCGCATGATATAAAACCATGAACCTTATAATTACATTTAAAAAAAGCCCCATAAGGAGCTTTTTATAATGTTTGATTACATCATTAGATCAGCATTATAAGCTGGAATTCAGCTTTGTAGCTCATTCAACTGCTTCGCCAAACGATAGAACGTATCCTCGTCGCCGCTCGCAAGCGCTTTATCAATTCCTGCGTTTATTTGCTTTGTTCTATATTTGAGTACAGCTTCATCAAGCACCAGCTCGGCATATAATCCGAGCATCGTTTCATAGGTTAGCTTCGTATTGTCCATAGGATACACCTCCAACATCCGTTAAGAGCTCCTATATTCTCTTCCTTTCGCCACATAGCTTTCCATCGTTCGTTTCATGCGCTGCAAATCCTTTTCCGTTAATTCTCTTACGACTTTAGCTGGTGAGCCGAGAGAAAGGGTATAGGCTGGTATTTTTTTATTCTCAGTTACAATCGAACCGGCTCCTATTAAAGCATATTCACCAATTTCGGCGCCGTTAAGTACGATTGCCCCCATTCCAATTAATGTACCTCTGCCTAACGTGCAGCCGTGGATGATTGCGCCGTGGCCGACAGACACTTCATCCGCTACTATAAGCGGCTGGTCCGTATTGACGTGTCCGATAACACCGTCTTGTACATTGCAGCTGCTGCCGATGCGAATTGGCGCTAAGTCTCCTCTTAGCACAGAGTTGAACCAGACCGAGCTTTTCTCACCGATCGTCACATCGCCTATCAGCTTCGCTCCTTCCGCTATGTAGACATCTGGATGAACTGCTGGCAATATGCCTTTATAGGGAATATACATGCTGCTGCTCACACTCCTATATAACCTCATTAATGTGGAGTGATTGTATCAATCTGTCCTATTAAAGTCAATTATCTCTCTTATAACCTGTTATTCTTCTGCAGGGAGAGTATTACTTTAAGTAGTCAGCTTTACACCGGCAACGATTGCACGTCCCGCTTTCGTCATTCGAGCAACCGTTCCCGACCCGGAATGCTCGCCAATGCGCAGCATGCCAAGGTGAACCATCATCATCAATATGCGCTGTTCGAATATTGTCGCTGCATTATCATAGTAATAAGGCTTTATAAACGGTACAAGCACTTCATGCAACGATGACACCGTCACCCAGCGCTCAGCAAGCGCATCCACCCAGTGGATAATCGAAGGCAGATGCGTAATCGGCCCTTTGTACACCCTAACCCAAAACCTGTACAGCTGCTCCCACTCATTAACGGGAACGGTACACAATCGTTCTTCCCCCGCAGCTGTCAAGCATAGAACATTGTTGCTCTCGCTTATATATTTCACATGATGTGTATAATCATAAAGGAGTGAGAAACGATTGGGATAATGATTAAAGTGACGGCCGTAGCCAAAACGCCATACTCCCTTGGCAGGCAGCTCTTCACGAACGCCAAGCTGCTCAATAACTTGCTGCACAAACCGTTTGTACATCGATCCATCAGCCGCAAGCTGTACTTCGTGGTCTCGGACGTATCGAAGCAAATGGACGATGTCTTCTTGCAACAGACCTTGCTCATCGCGATACAGTTGCGGGTCATCGCTGTAATGCAGCCTTTCGGCAAATTTGCGGCGCAGCGTATCTTGAAATCGTGACTTCAAATCGTTCGGCATCTGAAATAAATACCGATTCGAACCGCTAATCCCATTGAACAACCAGCCTTGCTGCTTGAACTTCGCGATCGTTTCTCTTGGGCTGTACGGCTTTTCAGCTTGCGCTTTTTTTCTGCCGCTTTTTGCTTTACTATCTTTTGCCGGGAGCTCCGTTATCGTTTCCTTGTCAAATCTACTATGCTGCACACGTGCTATTAAATCCTCCAAGCTGAACGCTTCCCTCGTCTCAAACAACAAGGAGTTAATGAATCTTAAATCCTCAAGTTTCATTTCATTAACCCTCGCCTCAAAAACATCCGTTCGACTTACGGTAGAGAGAATCGATTGAATTAACTCGTTCTTGGAATTGCTGCTGCACTCGCACTCATACACATTGGCAATTTTGCTCAACTGCTCGATATCCGCGTAGCTAAGCATATCCGATAAATTCATGCGCTCTCCTACTTTCCTAGGGCAAACTGGACTTCAGCATGGCTTGCGTGTGAGAAGCAGCTTCCGTCACTACCATTATGGGAAAAGAAGACACGTTTTATAACACTAATGCCATAATCGCCATAAAGGTATATTCATAAAAAACAGAAGAGACTATCCCCGGTCAATTGGACCATGATATGCTCCCCATACAGTAGACAGGTGAAATAATAAAACCTATTACTGTAAGGGGAGCATTTTTCATGTCCAAAAAAGAACATACGGCCTCAGAAAAATACGATATCATACGGGAAATC